>Ga0190275_10003875_pt1 | contig 10732 bp, 10 predicted proteins | sample Popmic550T_FD_133745 | JGI IMG/M metagenome (GOLD analysis project Ga0190275, IMG submission 133745) | Populus adjacent soil microbial communities from riparian zone of Yellowstone River, Montana, USA - 550 T | ecosystem: Environmental > Terrestrial > Soil > Riparian zone > Trees stand | place...
CCCGTACACGGTTCGTGGCGTCTCGGTCGGCGGCGTGTACACGACGGTGCAAGTGCCCGAGCTCGGCGTGCTGCTCGACGTGGGCGTTCCGCTGCGTGCATTTGCGGCCAGCGACCGCATTTTCTTGAGCCACGGCCACGCAGACCACCTGGGCGGACTGCTCGGCTCGCTCGGCATCCGCGGGATGATGCAGAAAGAGGCGCCCGCGCGGCTGTTCTTGCCGAGTGAGATAGCGGGCGACATGGCCTCGCTGCTCAGCGCGGCGAGCCGCATGCAGCGCTTCTCGCTCGACGTGGAGCTCGTGCCGATGGAGTCGGGACAAGAGCTGCAGCTCGCCAACAACCTCTGGGTGCGCGCCTTTCGCACCCACCATCCGGTGCCTTCGCTCGGCTATCAGTTCTTTCGCCGCGTGCAGAAGCTCAAGCCGGAGTTCAGTGAGCTCACCGGACCCGAGATCGCGCGGCGCAAGAAGCTCGGCGAGGAGCTGTTCGCTGCGCTCGACCATCTGGAGCTCTGCTATGCCACCGACACGCTGATTCGCGTGCTCGACAGCAACCCGAGCATGCTCAAGAGCCGCGTGCTGGTGCTCGAGTGCACCTTCTACGACGAGCGCAAGAGCCTCGTCGACAGCCGTGCTGGCTGCCACATCCATCTCGACGAGTTGCTCGAGATGGTGGAGCGCTTCGAGAACGAGCACATCGTGCTCATGCACACGAGCCAGATCTACTCACCTCACGAAGCGCGCGAGCTGCTGTTGCGTCGCTGCCCGAGCCACTTCACGCAGCGCGTGCAGCAGCTCGTGCCTACGCGCGGTCAGTGGCTCTAGGCTCCAGCTGCTCCAGGCGGACAGGTGCTCTAGGTGCTCGAGCCACACGTAGCTTCGAGCTCGGTCACCCAGGCGCGCTCGACCGCGTGCGCCAACGCGCGGCGCACGTCGCCGGGTAGCTGGCGCAGCATCTCGAAGGCGACCACCCACGGCTCGGCGTCCTCGAGTGCCAGCGCCTGCGCGATGTTGTTGGCGCGCTCGAGCGCCTGCTCGTGGCCGAGATGCGGCTCGAGCACGTCACGCACGCGCTCTCGTCCACGCATCAACACGGCGCGCGGGCGCTCGGCACACTCTTCACTCTGCTCGCCCCAGTCGGCGTACGTGGCCATCTTTCCCTCGCTCCTGTGTAGGGCTCAGTGCCGTACTGCCATGCGAGTCGCCGCTCGCATCGGGCAGGCGTAGTCGCCGAGCGGGCGCTGCGCCATCCAAAGCGCGGCTCCTTTCGTTGCCTACGGTGACCCGGGTGATGACAGGTGGCGTACACTTGCAAAACACGCACGGAAGCCGCTGATTCCCCGCAAGCGCCAATGCAGGTGAGCGTTTTGAAACAAGGGGGCGCGATGCTAGCGTGAGCCGATGGGCGGCTTTCACATGTTCACCTTGGCGAGCGTGCCGGTGTCGGTGAGCCCTTGGTACCTGCTGCTGCTCGTCTATCTGACGGTGCGCAATCCCAGCCAAGGGCTCGTCTTCGCTGTGTGCATCACCATAAGCTTGCTCGCGCACGAGTTCGGCCACGCACTGGTGGCCAAGCACTTCAAGCTTCAGCCACAAATCCTGCTGCACGGCTTCGGCGGCTTGACCGGCCACGAGCGTGCCCAGCGAGATCGCGACGAAGCGCTGATCATCGCTGCTGGCCCCTTCTCGGGGCTCTTGCTCGGCGGCCTCGTGTTCGTCGTCGCTCGCTTCATGCCGATCGAGTCGATGAACGTGCGCGTCGCGCTGGACTACTTCGTCTGGATCAACCTGATCTGGTCGATCTTCAACCTCTTGCCCATGTGGCCGATGGACGGCGGGCAGCTGCTCCGAATCGGCGCCTCCAAGGTGCTCAAGCCGGCGCGCGGCGAGCGCTTCACGCACATCGTCAGCATCGTGGTGATCGCGCTGGTCGCGCTCGGCAGCTACTTCGTCCAGTTCGGTCCGATGATGATGATCATCCTCGCGATGACCGCTTGGCAAAACCTGCAGGCGCTGTCGCAAGGCAGGCAGAGCGAAGCGCCCCGGCGCGACAACCCGTTCGCACGTGAGCTGATGGATCAAGCCGAGCGCGCTTACGAAGCGGGCGACGATGTGGAAGCGCTGCGCCTGAGCCACCAGGTGCGCGCGGAGCCGAACGTGCAGCCGCCCGTACTCATGCGCGCGTGGAGCATCCTGGGCGTGGCGACTACCCGCCAAGGGAACTACGAAGAGGCGCTCTCGTACCTGCGCCGCGCACCCGACTCGGCCGACGTCGTGGAAGCGCGCGCCCAGTGCTTCTACCAGCTCGGCATGGTGGACGAGCTCGAGGGCCTGGTTGCGAGCAAGGCATTTGCACGCCTGCCGAGCGAGACCAGGCAAGAGATCCTGCGCGCACTCGAAGATGTGCTGCAGCCCGACGGCGCCGCCTGAGCGACGGGCTCATCAGCCCGCGCGCAGCTGCTCTTGCTCGACGTGTGGACCGCTGACGCTCTCGCGCCGCGCGAGCAGCCAGTTGCCGACCAGCGGCCACACCTCGTCGGGGGCCTTGCGGCCGACCAGCAAGTCTCCGTGGCCCGCGTCGACCGTCACGTACTGCTTGTCGCGTGCGCGGCTACGGTCGAACAGCGGCTTGACTGCACCGGGGTTGGCGAGCAGGTCGGCGGAGCCCGAGAGCGCGAGGAGCGGCAGCGCGCTCTCTTCGATCAGGCGCGTGTAGCTGACCCCATCGATGCGCGACTTGAGCTCACCCGTCGCGGCCAGGACGATCAGGTCGTCCACCGTGCTCAACGACTCCGCGTCGAAAGAGCGCAGATAGCTCGCGAGCTCGCCGCGCTCGAAGGAGCCGGGCTTCCAGCCGCGCACCGGAATGGGCGCGAACCTGGAGTCGAACGCAAAGCGGGTCGCGTGCAGCGCTTTACCGATCAAGTCGACGGGGAAGCGCAGCTGCGAGCCGCGCAGCAGACCGGTCGAGCCGACGGTGTGACCGAGCAGCTTGAGCCCGGTGCCGAGCACGAAGTGGCCTTGACCGAGCGCATGCGGTGAGCCGACGGTGACGACGCCCGCGACCTTCTCCGGACGAGCGGCGCCGGCGGCTGCCGAGCACAGGCCGCCAAGCGAGTGGCCGACGAGGAACACTTTGTCGAAGCCGCTGACCGATAGCGCGCGATCGATCACCGCGGGCAGATCGCCGAGGATGTAGTCGTCGACGCCGCGGCTGCGCGCCGAGCCGAGCTCCGCCGAGCGGCCGTGGCCGCGCAGGTCGACGTTGAACACGTCGAAGCCGCGGTCGGCGAGGTAGTTGGCGAAGCTGCGCTCGCGCATGTGCCAGGCGTAGCGATTTTGGCCGAAGCCGTGCACCAAGATGACCGGAGCGATGGTCTCGCCCTCGGCTCGCCGCTTGCGCACCACCGCGAGCGGCTGCGGGCCACGGACCTCGAGGATCTCCTTGCGAAACCAACGAATGCGACCGGGAGTCACGCGCTGAGCGACGGTTTCCTTCGACAGCAGGGTCATCGGTTACAACTCCAGGAGGGCATCCGGGGGATAACCCACCGTTTGCAAGAGGCTCGCCAACAGCTTGGCAGTCGTCGCCATGTGGCTATCGCGAGAAAGCAAAGTAACTTGCGTATGACAGGTAGGATAAAGGATGTTTTCGGCGCATTTCAAGAGCCTCGGTGAGCCATCCCGGCTGTTGCGCTGCCTACCTCTACGTGCAAATCCCCTCCCCCCTGTTACAAATCTCTAGAACGTTCAGGGCAAAGTACGGGAGCCGCCTATGTTCCAGGGCACTTACACGGCGCTGATCACGCCTTTTCGCGACGGCGAGATCGATTATCCGGCACTCGGTCGTCTGATCGAGCGGCAGGTCGAAGCTGGAATCGATGGCCTCGTACCGTGCGGAAGCACGGGCGAGTCGGCCACCTTGAGCCATGACGAGCACGAGCGCGTGATCGCCTTCGTGATCGAGAAGGCAAACAAGCGGGTCAAGGTCATCGCCGGCACCGGCTCGAACAGCACGCGTGAGAGCGTGAAGCTCACGCGCTTCGCCAAGGAGCGGGGCGCCGATGGCTCGCTGCTGATAGCCCCGTATTACAACAAGCCCACGCAGGAGGGGCTGTTCGCGCACTACAGCGCGATCGCCGACGCGGTGGAGCTGCCGCAGCTCGTCTACAACATCCCGGGACGCTGCGCTGTCAACATCTTGCCCGAGACGCTGGCGCGGCTGGCGGTGCATCCCAACATCGTCGGCGTGAAAGAGGCGTCGGGCTCGATCGATCAGATGGGGCGCGTCATCGAGCTGTGCGGTCCCGAGTTCGAAGTGATCTCGGGCGACGACAGCATGGCGCTACCACTCATCGCGCTGGGCGGCTGCGGCGCCATCACCGTGATCACCAACCTGTTGCCGAAGCGCTTTGCGGCACTGGTCGCTGCCGCGCGCGGCAACGACATGAGCACGGCGCGCAAGATCCACTACGAGCTCTTGCCCGTGATGCGCGCGCTCTTCCTCGAGACCAATCCCATCGGCATCAAGGCGGCACTGGCGCTCACCGGCGCGTGCCTCGACGAGCTGCGCCTTCCGCTCACCAAGCTGACCGAGGGCAATCGCGAGCAGCTGAAGAGCGCGCTCGCCGCGATCGGCGCGCTGTAGTCGGCCGCTAACGCTTGTGCCTGGCCCAGCGGGTGGCCCAGGCGTCGAGCGGTGCGAGCGCCGACAGCAGCGAGGCGCCAAGGTCGCTGCTGCGATAGCCCTGCTCCGAGAGCTCGAGGAGCCCCGCCTCGCGTAGCTCGCCGAGTCGCGTGTTGAGCACGGCCGGGGAGACACCGTCGCAGCGCTCGCGCAGCTCGCGAAAGGTCGCCGGGCTCTCGCGCAGCTCCCACATCACACGCAGGCTCCAGCGCCTGCCGAGCAGGTCGAGCGCAGCCATGATGGGCCGTCCGGTCGTCGAGCCGCGGACGCTGCGCCCGGGAAGTGGTGTGGTGCGGGCCCTGGTCGGCATGTCTGCTACGAAAATCATAGCATCGACTTGCGCACGAGCGAGCGCGGCTGCTATCGATCTCGTCGCGCTACGTTTTCCGTAGCGAACGAACAGGAGACTCCATGCCGCGTATCGCTCCGCTGACCCCGCCCTACCCCGAGGAGCTCGCGAACGAGCTGCGCAAGTGGATGCCGCCAGACGTCGCGCTTGAGCCGCTCTCGCTGTTTCGCACCCTGGCCCGCCATCCACTGCTGTTCGAGCGGATGCGCCCGCTCGGGGCAGCTCTACTCGGTCGGGGGCTGTTGCCGCCGCGCACGCGCGAGCTGCTCATCCTACGCACCTGTGCACGCTGCGGCGCCGAGTACGAGTGGGGCGTGCACGTGGCTGCCTTCGCCGCGGCGGTGGGCATCGAGCGCTCGCTCGCCGATCAGACGGTGCTCGCGTCGGTGGCGGAGCTCGCGCTGCGAACAGACGACGATGCACTGCTCCTGCGCTTCGCCGACGAGCTCCACGACCGCGCCGAGGTCAGCGATGCGACCTACGCGCTGCTGGCCGAAAGGTACGCGCCCGAGCTGTTGCTCGAGATGACGGTGCTGGTGGGCCAGTACCACATGATCTCGTTCGTCGTGAACGTGGCCGGCGTCGAGCTCGAGCCGTGGGCAACCCGCTTTGCGGGGGGCGCCGAAGCGAACGCACGCTAGCGGCAGCGAGCTGCCGGTCGCTGCTTGACAGGTCCGCGCAATCGGTTACTTTCGCGTGCCTTTTCCGGGATAGCTCAGTCGGTAGAGCGTTCGGCTGTTAACCGAATGGTCGCAGGTTCGAGTCCTGCTCCCGGAGCCACATAGAAGGCAGAAACTCCAACTCCGGTTGGAGTTTTTGAGTTTAAGACTGGCGAAGTTGGCTTGGATCGAGACGCCCAGGTGGCCCGCCGATCCGCAACAGCCCCGCGACTGGCCATCGCGAGCCAGCCACTCAATCGCCGCGAGCCACACGCCGGAGCTCTGCGGCCGTGGCCGATCTGTCGATGCGACCGGCCGAGGTGAGCAAGCCGGCGTCACGCACTCGGCTCTTCTTGTCCTTGCGGGACGGACGAATGATCAGGGCTTCACCGTCGGTGCGCACCTCGAGCAGTGTCTCCTCGTCGATGTCGAGCAGCTCGAGGATGGGCGGCTCGCGCTTCCCGATCGGTGCGTCGTGGAGGCGCGCGGGAGACGTTGAGCGCTTCACTCCCCTCACCAAGCGCCGCCCACGACGTGCAGTCTGTACTCAGAGTCCGGCGTCGCTGCGGCTCGCATCGGGGCCGGCGTCGAGCGGGACGCCTGCGTCGCGCAGCGCGGAGACGAGTGCCTGTGCCATCGCGAGATGGCTGACGACCTCACCGCGGGTGCGCGTCAGCTCGTCTCTGAGCGCGGCTGTGGTGGCGCTCGGAAGCAGCGCGGAGTCGATCAGGTTGCGCACGCTCGTGTGAGCGGCGATCTGCGCGTCGAGATAGGTGAGATCGAACATCGGGCCTGGCGAGGCGGCGTTCAGGTTCTCGAGCGTTGCTGCGTTCATCGTGTCGAGCGTGGCGCTGACCGAGCTCGAGGCGGCTTGGATGCCGAGCGCGCCCTGACGCTGCTGCGCGGCGGTGTGCATCATGACCATCATCGTCCCGAAGTCACGAACGGCGGCGCTGTCGCCCTTGCGCTGCGCCACCATGCCCGCCGAGATCTCGCCGGCGTTCGCCGAGGTGGCTACGCCGAGGATCTGCGCTTCCGTGAGCTGAACGGCTCCATCGGGGAGCACGGTGACCGAGCCATCGAGACCGCCATCGGACCGACCGGCATCGATGCCGCCGTCGGCGCTCGCGTCCATTCCGCTGTCCGTGCCGCCGTCGCCGGAGTCGTCGTCACCACTGTCGTCCCCGCAGCCTACTGCAAGCGCGGTCGCAAGCAGGAGGCCGGCCGTAACCCTTACGTACTTACCGTTGAAGCGCATCGTCTCTCTCTCCTTGCTGGCAAGACTCAGAACGAGGGGAGCAAGAAAGGTGCTCAAGCAGTAAGGTAGCTCGCCAGGACGCTCGATTCGCATGATTGGGCTTGACGATCTCATGCGGATCGAGCTCAGGCGCTCGTTCCGATGGCTCCCGGCCAACCTCCGCTGCGCGCGAGCGACGCGCGCGCTCAGCCTGCAAAGCTGTCGCGGCGTGGCGGAATCGCGTGCGCACTCATGGATGTCGCGCATGCAGACGTTGGCTGGAAAGTGCGGCACTCTCTCGCTCATGCCGATCGATCTCCAACATGGCGTGCCGTTCGCCGGCACCGCGAACAACGTGAGACTCCGCAACGAGACCGTGGAGGTGGTGGTCCCCACGACGTACGGGCCTCGCATCATGGGATACGCGAGGCCTGGCGCGGCGAACATGTTCGCCGAGGTCAGCCCCCGTATGCAGCGCGTGGCGACGCCCTTCGGGGAGGACTGGCACATCTACGGTGGCCACCGCTTGTGGGCTGCGCCGGAAGACAGCGTTCGCTCCTACTATCCCGACAATCGAGCGGTAGAGGTGGAGAGCGCTGGCCATACCCTTACTGTTCGTCAAGCTGCGGAGACTCACACTGGCCTCGCGAAGCAGCTCGCCATCACGCTCTACGAGCGGAGCAGCCGAGTCAGTGTCGTGCACGGGCTGCGCAACGAAGGCACAGCCGCGCTGGAGCTCGCACCCTGGGCGCTCAGCGCGATGGCACCGGGTGGTACCGCCATCTTCCCGCAGCCGCCTTTTGCCCCGCACCCGCGCGCGCTCGCGCCGGCCCGTCCACTCGTGCTCTGGCCTTTCACCCGCATGAGCGACCCGCGCTACAGCTGGGGTGACCGCTTCATCCTGCTGCGGCAGGATAGCGACCGACCCGAGCCGCAGAAGTTTGGCTTCTTCAACGACTGCGGCTTCATGGCCTACGCACGCTCCGGCGAGCTGTTCGTGAAGTGCCATCTTCCGAGCCCTGGGCCGCATGCCGACTTCGGCTGCAACGCACAGACATTCACCAATGAGCTCTTTTTGGAGCTCGAGAGTCTGGGGCCGATGGTCACGCTGGCGCCATCCGAGTCCGTGACCCATCGCGAGGAGTGGTTCTTGTTCGACGACTTCGAGGACGCATGGTCGTCCGAGTCGGCGCTCGCCACCTCCATCGCGGAGGTACTCGCCCGGATCGCCGAGCAGCTGGCCGCGCACGGCGACCAGCCCGAGCTGATGGCGCTGCTCGAGCGCGGCGACGAGAAAGGCTGTTGAGGCCGACGCCGGAGCTCTGCTCGCGCTCCTTGGTGGCGCGAGGCAGCAGCATCGCTACGGGGCGAGTGTGATGCCACGCCTGCTCAAGATGGAGGCGATCTGATCGCGATGGCGGGCGAGCTCGGCCGGATCTTTCACCGGGAGAAAGCGTGCGTCCGGCCCGTCGCGCTCGACGCTCAGCGCCTGCGACGTGAGGAAGGCGCTGAGCTGGTTGACCAGCCGCTCGAACTGGATCGCGACACGGCCGTCGCTACGCTTGGCCACGGCGAACCAGTCGAGTGCAAAGTCACGGTCGAGTGCGCGCAGATTGAAGTAGAGGCAGTTGGTGCTGAACCAGGGGATCGACGAGCGCTCGAACCCTGCCGGCTCACGTAGACCTTCGATGACCTGAAGCACTCCGTCGACCCGTGCGGGTGTGCCGCCTTGATCGGCATCGTCGCGCCGGACGACCTCGAAGGTCATGTCTCGACGCGAGGCGACGTGCAGCGCGAGCAAGGCCGGGTCGAGCGTCGCGGCCAAGTTGTCGATGTTGGTCATGGCCACGTACTCGACGCCGCGCTCCAGCAGCTGTCGAAGTACGCCGCGCGCGCGCAGCGCAGGTGCGAAGTCTCCATGGCCGGGCGCATACGGCGACGGCTCTCCGGCGGCATCACGGAAGAGCTCGCCGTCGGGCGTGAGCCGTAGCGAGACGAACTGAGCGAAGGTATGCACGGGCACGCGCGGGCTGCTGAGTGAGCTCACTAGCGTGCGGAGGCTCGCGTCCGTTGCAAAGCTGGTCATCAGATAGACCGGGATCGTCGTCTCACAAAGTTCCGCGAGCTGCCGAACGTCGAGCAGCTTGAGATCGAGGAAGCTCTGCCCTGGTAGTGCCTCGACGCTCGCCTTCACGACGCCGCCAAAGCGCGTGGCCATGCCGCCGGCCAAGATGATCACCGCCCAAGCGCCGCGCGCGAGCTGCTCGCGGCCGCGCATCGCGAGGGCCTCACGCTCTACCGAGGCGAGAGCTGGCAGCGCGACGATGTCATCCGTCAGCGGCGGCGACAGCGGGCTCGTCCTGCGATTCTGAAGCTCTCCGGCGGTCCCCTGCCGCAATCGCTCGCGAAGACTCGCGAAGGTCGCCTCATCGAAGCCGTAGGCTTCGAGCAGCGCACGAAGTGACGGCGACAGCGCAGCGACCGGCATTGCAGAGAGATCGTCCATGGGCTTGGATTCTACTCGGTCGCCGCAGCGCCCTGAAAGCAGCGGAAGAAAGCTCGTCTGGAGTATGGCAGCTCCATGCGCGTATGCTCGCGTCAGATTAGCCGTACCCTTCGGCCACGCGTGGGGCATTTCGGCGTCAGTGGCGGCTGCTGTGCAAGCGCTTGCAGAACGTACATGGCGCAAAATCCTCGGTTTTGCGCGCGGCGGCATCGCTCTTGCTCTTACGGACCTTTCGGAGGCTCTCGCCACGATGAAAAGACCAGACATGATTTGCTTTTCTCATCTGCGCTGGAACTTCGTCTTTCAACGACCCAATCACCTGATGGTACGCGCCGCCAAGGAGCGGCGCGTTTTGTTCGTCGAGGAGCCCCTGTTCGACGCGAGCGAAAGCTACGCGGAACTGCTCCAAGTCGCGGACAATCTTTGGCGACTGGTGCCGCATGTCCCGGCAGGACTGCCGGTCGGCGAGGCGCACGGTACGCTGCGCAAGATGGTCGTGGCGGCCTGCGAAGAGCACGGCATCGTCCGGCCCGTTCACTGGTTCTACACCCCCATGATGCTTCCGCTCGCGGACGGTCTCGCCTCGAGCCTGACAGTCTACGACTGCATGGACGAGCTCTCGAACTTCGCATTCGCGCCGCCCGCGCTGAGGCGGCTCGAGGAGGCGCTGATGGCGAGAGCGGAGGTGATGTTCACGGGCGGCATGGCGCTCTACGAGGCCAAGCGTAAGCGCCACCGCAACGTGCATGGGATTCCCAGCAGCGTGGACACGGCCTTCTTCGCGCAGGCGCGCGAGCCGCAGCGAGTGCCGGACGACGAAGCCTCGATCGCACGGCCCCGCGTCGGGTACTGCGGGGTTCTGGACGAGCGGCTCGATCTCGCGCTGATCGAGCGCATCGCGCGCGAGCGACCAGACTGGCAGCTGGTGCTGATAGGTCCCGTGGTGAAGATCGAGCAGGCGAGTCTGCCGCGCGCCCAGAACATCCACTATCTGGGGTCGAAGAGCTATACCGAGCTTCCCAGTTACCTGTCGGGCTGGGACGCTGCAATCATGCCGTTTGCGCTGAACGAAGCGACGCGCTTCATCAGCCCGACCAAGACGCCCGAGTATCTGGCTGCAGGGCTGCCTGTGGTGTCCACCGCGATTCACGATGTCGTGGAGCCCTACGAGCGGCTTGGACTCGTTCGTATCGGTCGTACGGCGGAGGACTTCGTCGCACAGCTCGACGGCTTGCTGTCGCGACGTGACGTCGTGGACGAGGCCGCGCGAGACGAGTTCTTGTCGACCATCTC
>Ga0190275_10003876_pt1 | contig 10731 bp, 11 predicted proteins | sample Popmic550T_FD_133745 | JGI IMG/M metagenome (GOLD analysis project Ga0190275, IMG submission 133745) | Populus adjacent soil microbial communities from riparian zone of Yellowstone River, Montana, USA - 550 T | ecosystem: Environmental > Terrestrial > Soil > Riparian zone > Trees stand | place...
CGGCGTGCTGTTCTCCGGCGTCTTCTTGGTGCTGCTGCTGTGGCTCGGCACCCGCGAGGTGCTGGCCGGCGAGCTCACGATCGGCGAGCTGGTCAGCTTCCTGGGGTACGGCCTCTACCTGGTTGGCCCGATCCGCACGTTCTTCGAGTTCGCGCAGAAGGTCACCCGGGCGATGGTCAGCGCCCGCAGGGCGATCGCGATCTTCGAGCCGGCGCCGCCGTGGCAGGACCCCGCCAACGCCACCACCCTGTCCGCGACCGGCGATCTGGCCGACGAGATGAGCGGCTTCACCGCCCGTCCCGGCGAGCTCACGATCGTCGTCAACGCCGTCCCCGAGGAGTCGTCCCTGCTCGCCGACCGGCTCGGGCGCTACCTCCCCGCCGACACCGAGCCGGTGAGCGAGGAGGAGGACGAGGTGGTCAAGGGAAGGGCCGCCCGGAAGGCACGGTCCGAGCGCGCCCGCCGGCGGGCCGAGATCGCCGCCCGCGACGCCGAACGCTCGCGAGGCGCCTGGCACGTCCGGCTCGGCGGCGTCGACCTGGCCGACGCCTCGCTCGCCGACGTGCGGTCCACGATCCTGGTCAGCGACACCGGCAGCCAGCTGTTCGCGGGAACGCTGCAGGACGCGATCGACCCGCACGGCCGACTCACTCGCGACCAGGCCGAGACGGCCCTGCTCGCCGCGAACGCCGAGGACGTCTACGACGCCCTTCCGGGCGGCTGGCAGGGCGTGCTCGATGAGCGCGGCCGCGGCCTCTCCGGCGGCCAGCGGCAGCGAGTGGTGCTGGCGCGCGCGCTGGCGACCGAGGCGCCGGTCCTGGTGCTGGTCGAGCCGACCTCGGCGGTCGACGCCCACACCGAGGCCCGGATCGCCGAGCGGGTCACCCGGCTGCGGGCCGGCCGGACGACCGTCGTCTGCACGGTCTCCCCGTTGTGGCTCCACCACGCCGACCGCGTGGTGCTGATGGCCGACGACGCGGTGATGGCCAGCGGCCGCCACGAGGACCTGCTGCTCAACGACCCGGCGTACCGCGCCGTGGTCGCCCGCGCCACGGACGAGGAGGTGGGGGTGCGATGAACGACTTGCTCGCGACGTCGGCCACCACCTGGTCCGACCACTCCGAAGACGAGCCCGCGGTCGACCCGAGGTTGCGGCCACCCGTTGACGCCACCGTCCGCGAGCGCTTGGTCGCGTGGCGGCTGCGACACCACCTGCGCCGGGAGGAGGCCGAGCGCGTGTACGACGGTTCGCGCAACCCCCAGCGCGGCTGGCCGGTCGCGGCCGACAAGGTCGTGGTGCAGTTCTTCACCGAGCTGATCCGCGGGCGCCGCGGGATGTTCCTGGCGCTGGTGCTGCTCAACGGGCTCGCCGCGGCGACCGGGCTGATCGTGCCGCGGCTGCTCGGCGACCTGGTCGACCGCACCGTCGATGAGGCCGGCGCCGGCCTCAACGAGGTGGCGCTGCTGGTCGTGCTCGTGGTCTGCGCGCAGGCATTCTTCACGTTCCTCGCGCAATGGACCTCGACCCTGTTCGGCCAGGACCTGCTCGCATCGGCGCGGGAATACATCATCCGCACCGTCCTCCGGCTGCCGCTCGGCCAGGTGGAGGGCGCCAGCACCGGCGACCTCGTCACCCGCGTGACGCGCGACGTCGGCACGATGAGCCGGGCGGTCCAGTTCGGGCTGCCGATGGCGATCATCTCGCTGCTGACGGTGGCCCTGTCGGTCGTGGCGATGCTGGCGAACTCGTTCCTGCTCGCGATCCCGTCGCTGCTGGTCATCAGCACCAGCTTCTTCGCGGTCCGCAGCTACCTGCGCACGGCACCCAAGGGGTACATCACCGAGGGCGCGACGTACTCCCAGATCAACACGACCCTCACCGAGACCGTCGAGGGCGCCCGCACCGTCGAGGCGCTAGGGCTCGCCGCTCGCCGGGTCGACCAGGGCGACGACGACATCGAGGTGTCGGCGCAGGCCGAGCGCTACACGATGTCGCTGCGCAACCTGCTGTTCGCCGTGATCGACGTCGCGTTCAACACCCCCCGCGTCGTGACGCTGGTCGTGGGCGCATGGGGCTTCGCGAACGGCTGGGTCTCGCTCGGCCAGATCACTGCCGCGGTGCTCTACGTCGAAGCGCTGAGCGGACCGCTCGACCGGCTGGTCGGCGAGCTCGACCGGCTGCAGGTGGGAGCCACCTCGACCGCCCGGCTCCTAGGCATCGCCGAGGTGCCGCCCGACCGCGACCCAAGCGACGCGCGGCCGCACGGTGCGCAGCTGGTCGGCAAGGACCTGCACTTCGCCTACCGCGAGGACCACGACGTGCTGCACGGCATCGACCTGGAGCTCCGGCCCGGCGAGCGGCTCGCCATCGTCGGGCCGTCCGGGTCCGGCAAGTCGACCCTGGGGCGGCTGCTGTCGGGCATCAACCGGCCCCGGACCGGCACCGCGCAAGTCGGCGGCGTCGACCTCGTCGACCTGCCCCTGGAGGTGCTGCGCACAGAGGTCGCGCTGGTGACCCAGGAGCACCACGTGTTCATCGGCACCGTGCGCGACAACATCGTGCTCGCCCGGGAGGACTCCCCCGACGAGGCGGTGTGGGACGCCCTGCGCGCGGTCGGTTCCGACGAGTGGGTACGCCGGCTGCCGCGCGGCCTCGACACCCGGATCGGGTCCGGCCAGCAGGCGCTGACCCCGGCCCAGGCACAGCAGGTCGCACTGGCGCGGCTGATCATCGCCGACCCGCACACCCTGGTGCTCGACGAGGCGACCTCCCTGATCGACCCGCGCACCGCGCGTTCGCTCGAGGGCTCGATGAACGCGCTGCTCGAGGGCCGCACCGTGATCGCGATCGCACACCGGCTCCACACGGCGCACGACGCGGAGCGGATCGCGGTCGTCATCGACGGCCGGATCGTGGAGCTCGGCAGCCACCACGACCTCGTCGACCGCGACGGAGGCGAGTACGCCGCGCTGTGGCGGGCCTGGACCAGCTGAGCCTCGGCGCGCGGTCGCGCTGCTTCGATACGCTGCGAGCGCCAGACACCGACGAGCCGCCGTGGAGGGACGATGGCCAAACCCCGCATCTTCCTGGGCTCGTCGGGCAAGCAGGCCAAGCTGCTCCAGGCACTGGCCCGCGGGCTCGATGACGTCGCCGACGTCGAGCCGTGGACGGCGACGTTCAACCCCGGCACCACCACGCTCGGTCAGCTGGTCGAGCTGACCCGTGAGGTGGACTTCGCGGCGTTCGTCTTCGCCCAGGACGACTGGACCAGCGCCGAGCCGGCCGCCCCGGACAACGCCGCCGCCGCGCAGGCGTCCCCGCGTGACAACGTCGTCTTCGAGGCCGGGCTCTTCGGGGGTGTACTCGGCATGGAGCGGACCTTCATCCTGCACGCCAACGGCGCAAAGCTCCCGACCGACCTGCTGGGCCTGACCTGCGTCCGGTACGGCGACGCGACCAAGGCCGCCGAGGTGAAGGCGGTCAACCAGAAGCTGCGAAGGCGATCGAGGACGTCGGTGGTCTCTCCCGGATCGAGGGCCTGTGGTGGCAGTTCTCGGTGACCGAGCGAAGCACCTTGGAGCCTTCCGCGGTGAGCCTGCTGCGGGTCTCACGCGATCGCGAGCGCATGCTCGAGGTGAACGGTCGCGCCTGGCAGGAGGACGGCACCCTGTCGGCCCGCTACTGGAGCGAGGCCGCCAGGGACACGAAAGACCCCGCAGGCATCTTCTACGCCTGGAAGGGCGAGCGCCCGCGCCACCCGAACGCACCGGCGATCTACGGCACCGGCGAGATCAGGCTCGAGGCCGCGGACCGCGCTTCCGGACACTGGACCACCAGGTCCGACGCCGACTCCACCCTCAACGCCCGGACGTCGGGCGTCTACCTGCGCGCCGAGGCCGACGACCTCGCCGTGCTGGACGGACGGGACAACCAGGCTCGGGCCGCTCTGATCGCCGAGCGGATCGAGGACTGGAAGTCGATCGCAAACTCGTGAAGGGGCTCGCGACGAAGGATCGGACATGGGTCGTTCTTCCCTGATCGCGCGACAAGGGAATGCGTCGTTCTCCCGATGCCCCGCGACGCGTCGCGCGCCTAGCGTCGTGACATGGATGCGGTACCGGTGCTCGCGGGAGTGGTCTCCAGTGCCGTCTTTGCCGGCAGCGTGGTGCCGATGCTCCTCAAGGCGCTCCGCACGCGCGACCTGTCGTCGTACAGCCTCGGCAACATCGCCCTGGCCAACGTGGGCAATGTGGTGCACTCCGTGTACGTCTTCCACCTCCCGGCGGGGCCGATCTGGTTCCTGCACTCGTTCTACGTCCTCAGCTCGGCGCTGATGCTCATCTGGTACCTGCGCTACAGCCGGTTCGACAGGAAACCCATCGACGCCCGACGGGCGCCGTCTCTACGGTGAAGCCATGGGGCTGCGCATCGGTGCACTGATCGTTGACGCTCGGGATCCGGGGCGGCTGGCCAGGTTCTGGGCAGAGGCACTCGACTGGGTGATCAGCCAGGCCGAGGATCCTGAGTGGGTCGTCGAGCCGCGCGAGGGCAGCCGCGAAGACTGCGTGGTGGCCGACCTGCTCTTCATCAAGGTGCCCGAGTCCAAGGCCGGCAAGAACCGGCTTCACTTCGACCTGCGCCCGACTGACCAGGGAGCCGAGGTGGCTCGTCTCGAGGCGCTCGGGGCCACGCGTACCGCCGTCGGCCAGGGCGACGACGTCCCCTGGGTGGTCATGGCCGATCCGGAGGGCAACGAGTTCTGCGTCCAGGATGCCCACGCGCCGCAGGTCCGAGCACTGTGGCTGGAGCGGTACGAGGCGTACCAGCCGACCTGATCGGATGGGTCACGGTCTACGTCCGGCCGGTCACGATCAGGGGTTGAGCCGGAGCGCTCCCCTGTTCGACTGCGCACGGGTCGGACCCAGGCGGGCCTAGCCGCTGGCGCGGGCCTGCGTCTGGATGCGGAAGGTGACGAACTCAGCCGGCTTGAGCGGCGCGACTCCGATCAGCACCACCAAGCGCCCGTCGTCGATGTCGGCCTGGGTCATGGTCGACCGGTCACAGCGGACGAAGTAGCCATCCTCGGCCTTCGTTCCCACGAAGGCTCCTTGTCGCCAGAGGCCGAAGAGGAAGTCGTGGACGGCCATCCGCACCACCGCCCACAGGGGCTCGTCGTTCGGCTCGAAGACGGCCCACTGCAGCCCCTGTTCGATGCTTCGCTCGAGGAACAGCACCAGACGGCGTACCGGCACGTACTTCCACTCCGGATCGTCGGAGGCGGTGCGGGCCCCCCAGATCACCGCACCGACGGTCGGGAGTGTGCGCAGTGCGTTGACGTGGCGGGCGCTGAGCTCCGTGATCTCCTGGGACGTGAGCTCGCGACTCGGGATCCTGCTCAGCGTCGCCTCGGTCCCGGCTGGCGCCTTCCAGACACCACGTGCGGCATCGATGCGCGCGAAGACCCCGGCCACTGCCGGAGCGCAGGGCCGGCTGCGGTCCCGACTGGTGAACGGCGGGAAGTACGCCGCTGCGTTGGCGCCCAGACCTGCGGGCAACGCACCGTCGCTGGCTGTGTCGCAGACCAGGAATGCGCCCTGCTGCAGACAGAGCGCGCTGGCCGCGGCGAGGTCGACGACGCCGGGGTCGACGACGAGAAGCTGCCACTCGTGCTCGGCGAGGTTCGCGAGCGCCGCGGCCTCATCCGTCACGCGCAACGTCAGCGCACGGCGGCCGCCGTTGGCGAAGAAGTCCCGCGCCGCTCGGCGTAGCGACGACCCGCGCACCTCGCCGTACGCCTGGTCGAGCTCGGCCACGCTCTGCACCGCCACCGGTTCGTTCGCCGGGCCACGGCCGCACGAGCCGAGCAATGCGGTCACTGACGTCCGTGCGGGATCGATGCGCTGGGTGCGGACGCTGATCTCCTCGATGTGCGCGCCCGGTTCGAGCTGGTCTGGCATGGCTCACTCTGGCCGGCGACTTGGCTCTGCCCGGTCTATGGGTTCTTCCGGTTGCTCACGCGGTGCATCACGATGGCCCCACCACCGATGATGACCAGAAAGGCCAGCGCCAGGATCAGGTAGACACCTGTGCTTGAGATCATGACCAACATGCGGGCCGCACCCTCTTTCTCTCGACCGGCGCCTTGGTAGCCCGCACCGGGCCATCCTCATCTCAACCGTAGCGGACCGACCGCTGCTCAGGTGCGATGCGGAGCCAGCCTGTCCACTTCGCCGATCGCCCCTAGGGCGAGCGGACGTCGTACTCATTGGTCGGTCGCATCCAATAGCGTGGTCCCGCCTGCTGGCCTCACGGATCGGAGTCGCCGCCCATGGAGATCGTCCACTCTGCCATCGCGATCCTCGCCGCGATCCTGCTCATCATCAGGTTCAAGGTCGACCCGGTCATCTCGCTGCTGCTCGCGTGCGTGTACCTCGGACTCGCCACCGGACTGGGCGCCACCGGCACCGTGGAGCAGATCACCGGGGGGTTCGGCGAGATCATGGCCGAGGTCGGCCTGCTCATCGGCTTCGGCGTGCTGATCGGAGCACTGCTGCACGCGATGGGCACCTTCAGCGACCTGGTGGAGATCCTGGCGCGCCGTGTGGGTCGCCGACTGCCGTACGCGATGGCCGGCACTCTCTCCACGATCTTCCCGTCCATCTACGTCGACGTTCAGGTCGTGCTGGCAGCGCCGATGGCCAGAGAGTCGGCGCCGGCGGTCGACCGTCGGCATGGCCTGCCATGGCTCGCCGGCGCGATGGCCATCGGCATCTTCGCGGGCTACGTCTTCGTGGTGCCCGGCCTCGCGGCGGTTGCCATCGCCGGGCTCCTCGAGGTGCCGCTGGGGACCTACCTGCTGTACGGGCTGCCGATCGGGCTGACAACCGCCCTGGTCACGACCTTCCTGTTCCGGCTGCTGCTCGGGCGGGGCCTGTGGAACGACAAGACCGACTTCGATCCTGACGTCGTCGTCGAGGAGGGCCGTCCCCACGACGAGACGGAGGACGTGCCGCTGGCCGAGGGCGCCGCGCGGTTGCCGCTGTGGGTGCGTCTGTTGCCGATCCTGGTACCGCTGGTGCTGATCGCCACCGGGGCGATCATGGATCTGGCGGAGGTCTCGAACCCGGTGATCGTCTTCCTCGGCGATGCCAACATCGCACTCTTCGTGGGCCTGTTGATCGCCTTCGGCATGGTCCGGCCGTCGTTGGGCGCCGACGGGGTCGGCACGGTGCTCACGGCCGGCTTCCACACGACGGGCGAGATCCTGCTCGTCACCGGCGTCGGCGGGTCGCTCGGCGCTGTCATCGCCGCGAGCGGCATGGACAAGACGCTCGAGGACCTGTTCTCCGCCGACGAGAGCGCGCCGGTGGTCCTCAGCATCCTGCTCGCGTGGCTCATCGCGGCGGTGCTGCACTTCGCCATCGGTTCGGTGTCGGTCGGGGCGATCACCGCCGCGGGCATCATCTCGCCGATCGTCCCCTCACTCGGGGTCGACCCGGTCGTCATCGCGCTGGCGATCGCCTCGGGCGCCATGTTCGCGCTCCACGTCAACAGCAACTTCTTCTGGATGTTCACCACGCTGCTCGACCTCTCCACCAAGGGCAGCCTGAAGACCCTGACGCTCGCGACATCACTCGGGGCCGTCGTCTCCCTGCCGCTGGTCCTGGTGGCCAGCGTGGTGGCCGCGGCGGTCTGAGCTCGGTCGCGCGGTTCAGCCCGGAGTGGAGGGCTGGCTCGGCCCGAACGATGCCTTGAGCGCGTCGATCGTGACGGTGCGTTCCCGGACTGCGATGCGCCTGAGCACCGGTGTCGCCAGCCGGTACACGCCGTAGGTGCTGAGCTTGGCGTGATGGCGGACGAGTGTCTCGGTCCCTCCGGCCGGCTCGAGAGAGTAGCTGGGCCAGCCTTCGAACTTGATCGTGCCGCTCCTCGACGTGTCCCACCAGTGGAAGACGACATGGTGCGGCGCCTCGAGCTCGACGATCTCTCCCTGCATCGGCCCGTGCTTCGTCTCGTCGACGTACGTCGTGCCGACGGTCGGCGCGCCCGGTGACGTCTGCCTCGACGCCTTCAGCATGCTGCCCCCACCAGTCATCCATTCACTGTGCCCGTTGATGTCGACGAGTCGTGCGAAGACCTGGTCGATCGGTGCCTGAATGGTGCGTTCGAGCTCGAACTCGGTGGTCGTCATGTGCGTCAGCATGCTTCCCACGGGTTTGAGCAGCAAGGGCTACTCCTCCCTAGGGTGGGGGCCGTGCTCTCACGCCTCGCAGCATTCTTCGCACTCGAGGACGACTGGTCGCGACCCGTACCACCGGTCGGCCGGCGCGACGTCGTGGTCGGCCTCGCGGTGGAGGGCATCAGCCTCTTCACGCTCGAGCTCGCCCGCAGCGCCGGCGCGTTCACCGAGGTCGACGTGCCGTGGTGGGTGCTCTACCTGGTCGTCTCGTCCGGGGCGCTCGCGCTGATCTGGCGCCGCCGCTACCCCGTGATCGTGGCGGTCTACTTGGCGACACACATGTTCGTCACCGGCGTGACCATGCCCGCGGTGATGGGACAGGTTTCGCTCCAGATCTGCTACTTCGTCGGCCTCTTCTCCGCGATGGCGTGGGGCCGCAGCCGGCGTACGTCGCTGATGGCGACCGGTGCGATCCTCACGTTCATGCTCTGCTGGATCGCCTGGCAGTTCGCCCTGGGCTCGGGCATGCAGGAGTTCGTGGACGACCTCGAAGGAGAGCGCCAGCCGGACGGGCTGTGGCCGGCGATCCCCTCTGCGGTCGGCCTGATCTTCGTCATCAACGTCGTCTACTTCCTCGGCGCGATCGTCGGAGGGCAGGTCGCCTGGCGCAGCGCCCGGCAGCGCGAAGCGCTCGCCAGCCAGGCCCGCACGATCGCGGACCAGGCCGACACCCTGCGCCGGCGGGCGGTCGTCGACGAACGCCTCCGGATCGCCCGCGAGCTGCACGACGTCGTCGGGCACCACGTGTCGGTCATCGGCGTCCAGGCCGCCGGCGCCCGCCGGGTCCTCGACCACGACCGGGCCGCCGCCAACGAGGCGCTCGGCACGATCGAGGCGAGCTCGCGCGAGGCGGTCACCCAGATGCGGTCCCTACTCGGCACGCTGCGCGACATCGAGGAGCAGGCAGCGGGCACGAGGGACCGTCAGCCCGAGCCCGGCGTCGCAGACCTCGAGGCACTGGTGCAGACCCGTGACGACGACCGGCTGACGGCTACGTACGACGTGGTGGCCGACCGGGACGGCGGCCCGGGACGGCTGCCGGCGCCGGTCTCGCTCTCGCTCTACCGAACCGCGCAGGAGGCACTCGCCAACGTCACCCGCCACTCGACGGCCCGCCGGGCGTCGGTCACGCTCCGCGTCGTGGAGACCGGCTCGACGCCGTACGCCGAGGTCGAGGTGCTCGACGACGGCCGGCCACGCACGGGGACGTCCGGCTCCGGGCTCGGCCTGCTCGGGATCCGGGAACGCGCCGCGTCCCACCGGGGTGAGTGCGACATCGGGCCGCGGGCGACCCAGGGCTTCCGGGTGCGGGTGCGGCTGCCGCTGCCGGCCGGCCAGGGAGGTGGGCCTGGTGCCTGAGCGGCTGCGCATCCTTCTCGTGGACGACCAGGCGCTGGTGCGTTCCGGCTTCCGGATGATCCTCGCGGTCGAACCCGACCTCGAGGTCGTCGGCGAGGCCGGCGACGGCGCAGAGGCGGTCGCGCTGGCCCGCGAGCTCGACCCCGACGTGGTTCTGATGGACGTGCAGATGCCCGGCACGGACGGGATCACCGCGACCGCCGACATCGTGGCCGGCGACCACGGCAAGGTCGTCATCCTCACGACGTTCGACAGCGACGACTACCTCTTCTCCGCGCTCCGGGCCGGGGCCACCGGCTTCCTGCTCAAGAACGCCCGCGCCGAGCAGCTCGTCGACGCGGTCCGCGCCGCCGGTGGTGGCCACGCACTGCTGTCGCCGGAGGTGACCACCCGGGTGATCGCCGAGATGACCGGCCGCACCGACAGCGAGCCCGTCGACGCGCCCGCGCTCCGGCACCTGACGGAGCGGGAGCGCGAGGTGCTCGTGCTCCTCGGCGAGGGACTCAGCAACGCCGAGATCGCCGCCCGACTGGTCCTCGGCGAGGCCACCGTCAAGACCCACGTGTCCAACTGCCTCACCAAGCTGCACCTGCGCGACCGCGTGCAGGCGGTGGTGCTCGCCCACCGCGCCGGACTCGTCGACTGAGCCGGGCTCCCCCTCGGGGCGGAGGGAGGATCTCCGTCCCTCGGCGGATCACGGCCGACCCCGAGCCTCCTAGCGTGGACGGCATGATCGAGGTACGAGGACTGACCCGCCGCTTCGGCGACACCACCGTCGTGGACGACGTCACGTTCGACGTCGCGCCGGGCCTGCTGACCGGCTTCGTCGGCGGCAACGGAGCCGGCAAGACGACCACGATGCGCATGGTCATGGGCCTGCTCGGGCTGCACGGTGGTGAGGTGCGCTTCCAAGGGCGCCCGATCACCGCCGCCGACCGACGCCGGTTCGGCTACATGCCCGAGGAGCGTGGCCTGTACCCCAAGCAGAAGGTGATCGACCAGCTGGTCTACCTCGGCGAGCTCTCAGGCCTCACCAGTGGTGATGCCCGGCGCACCGCGCTGGCCGAGCTCGAGCGGTTCGGGCTGGCCGACCGTGCCGGTGACCGGGTCGAGAAGCTCAGCCTCGGCAACC
>Ga0190275_10003877_pt1 | contig 10730 bp, 10 predicted proteins | sample Popmic550T_FD_133745 | JGI IMG/M metagenome (GOLD analysis project Ga0190275, IMG submission 133745) | Populus adjacent soil microbial communities from riparian zone of Yellowstone River, Montana, USA - 550 T | ecosystem: Environmental > Terrestrial > Soil > Riparian zone > Trees stand | place...
TAAAACATAACGCTTCTGCAACACAGCAAAGTTAAAGTTCTGGATCGGGGATTTCGAGACTTAGTTTCAGAGAAAGTACTTGATTCTTCTTACCCGTAGATCTGTTGAGACGTCGCCTGCAAGACAAAGCTGATCCCATAATACATCAGCACGGCTGCAAGTCCCAAAAGTAAAAACCGGTAGTATTTTGACTCAAGAAGAAAGGCTCCCCTTGAAGCAAGATAAGCAGTGCCCGCAAGCCAGGCATAGTCCATCCAAATGTGAAGTGCAAAAAGGATGGCCACACCCGTAGTGACGCCAAACGCTGCAGAGTCAGCTATCAACTTTAATCCAGCTGTAAACCACCACAGAAGAAAGAATGGGTTAAGCGCACTGAGCGCAATGCCTACGACGAATGGGCCCTTGCTGCCTGTTATATGAGGCGTGTCATGTGCCGGCTTCTTAATAATACTCGTTATTTGCAAGGCCGCAAAGGCAAGGATAGCGATTCCGCCAATCATTCCTATGACGCCAGCATATTCTATTGTGGCATCAAATGTAGACAGGCCTGCTGCTAGCATGATAATTATGGGCAGTTCAACGACCGCATGGCCGGATGCTACCTTGATACCAGACCACTTATCGAGGCGAATACCGTAGACCAGATTCGCAAAAAACAATGGGCCAGGAGCCAGTACACCTGATGCCGAAAGAACTATGACCTCTATGCCAAAGTCAAGGACGCTCATTGCCTTTGTGATATGGCTGTCATTGTACTGTTAAGCTTTTCTATACAGGGGAATTGCTTAAAAGGAACAATTACCTCAAAAGTCGTACATTGGTTGACACCATACGCACTATCAGGCTCATCAGCAAATGGGGTACGAATATGGCATTAGGGAGGAGGCGTCCTGTTGTGGCAGTGTTCAGTATGACTCACTATTGCAATTTTTACTGTCCGATGTGTCCCTTCGGTAATCCCGACAAGGAAGGGCAAATAACGCTCGCCAAGACCTCTGATCTTACGACACAGCAGTGGAAGATAGTCTTTGACAAGGTGTCGAAATATTGTATCTGGTGTATAATAGAAGGTGGAGAGCCGACGAGCAGACCTGACTTTATGGAGCTTGTTGAGTATCTACATAACATCAAGATGCCGATAACGCTTATCACCAACTGCTCGCTTCTGCACACGGTCAACCTAAAGAATCTTAGAAAATATATTCAGTTTGTGACGTGCAGTATCGATTCTACTTTCGAAGGGCCCTATTGTAAAGTGCGAGGAGTGTCTCCCCAGATCTTCCGGAGAGTGATGGACAACCTACGCCTACTGACTAAACATGAGGTACCTCACTATTTTAACAGTGTGATAACAAAATTCAATACACAAGAATTCATCGATCAGACTTACTTTGACAGGGCAAAGGATCTAGGAGCAAGCGCAATCTCTCTTACATTTGTTGAAGACAGGTCTGATGTTGAGTATTCGCTACTGCCGGATCAGGAAACGATGGTCAAGGTCTGCAGAAGTGTTCTCAATTATATGAAAAAGTCGGGCTCACTTAAGATGCTGATCCCGCCAGAATATTTTCAGCAGATAATAGAGCATGGCAGGACGCTGTTTGACGAATGCGGAGTTTGGAAGAGTGTATTTGTAAACGCAAATGGCACTGTTATGGTACCATGTTGGAAGTTTAATTCTCCGGAGAACACATATAGCCTTCTTGATAAGAGCATAGATGAAATTTGGGATGCCCCCGAGTGGGACATTGCTAGAAAATGCCACGATTGCAAAGTGCTCGGTTGCATTTGGACTTCGTCGCAACCAATCCGGACTCTTGCCAGAAGCTATATGCGAGGTATGCCAAAGTTAATTAGCCAATATAGGCCAGATCTTCAAGAGCTGACTTAGAAACAAACAACTCGTGAAAGAGTGTAAAATCTTTTTCTAGAGTCATGCAACAAATCCGGACATAGCTGATAATGCGAACATGATTTAATCCAGGGGGAATGATCTCTTAAACATCTGATGTATCACTTGGTATATGCTCTTTTGACACACAGATCATTGAAAATACCGCAGTGGTTTCAAGAAAGCTGTGTGCTATTAGGTACTCTAAAAAGAGGGCTATTTCGATTATCAGGGAGGCTGTTTGCTGCTTGAATGCTCGTGACCTTGGATTGAAGAGGTAAAAGACAACAACGTTTCATTCCGACAATTAGTTTTGATGCTATTGATGCATGAAGTTACCTAATGTCATAAGTTGCAACCGGCACTTTTTGTAGGGTTTTGTTCTTGTCTAAACAGGAACCTCTGGGACTTTGGCATCTACGCCGGAGTTTCTTAGTGGTCACATAACGCACATTCCAGGCGCACGACAAAGTCTAACCAATGCCGTTTAAGCTTCGCTAACCTGCGACCTTCAATATCTTTGCTATAAATATAGATGAATCATATACATCTAGAGAATGTTCATATAACAATTTTCCGTTCACTTAACTCTATTTAATGGCTATTGTGGTATGCAATATTAAGCAGTTTCATAGACTGTATAGTAAAATAAATCTAATTTTTTATTACTAACAACTATTCATTAGAGACAGAAATAACCTGTAAATATCAAACTCTGACATATTGTATTACAATATGCTAACCGATGATGGCGAGGGTCTTAGACTTCCATTGCAGCATCCAGCATGTCAAGTTGCTGGCTGCTTTGAGCGTGCATCCGTCTACATCGTCATCAAGGAAAGTGATATCAATGCCTTGAACGTTGATGCCGGCGAAAAACAGATGATGATGGAGAGGGACTCGCTTGCAGATGTCAACGCTTTCAAGCTCATATTGTACCTTTGTGCACGGCATGACTATGACTTCAGGTATCTGCTCGAGCAAAATGAGCTCGAGATAACAAAGAGGCATCACCTTATGCTCAAGGAAACTGAATAGCCTTTGCGTTATTCCTTTGCAATCAACGGCAAGGCACAGATCTAATTTTGAAATTGATGTCGCCCAATGTTCCAACAACACGAGGAGCGATACCATACCGACCATAACCCAATCATCCTAGCATTATCGTCAGCAGCATCTCCGTTCTTATCCACGTAACGTACACCTATTATCTTGCTGGTTTTTGCCTTAACCCTTGTATCTTTATATTTCATTTAGGCATTAGACTTCCTCTTCATCAACTATCAAGAACATCTCATGTCAATACATGAAACCAAATCGCGGGGTAATTGACCAGATCCTCGACTTACGAATGCAGTGCAGGGGCAAGAAGGTTGCAATCATAGGAGATATCCAAGGCTGTTATGACGGGCTAAGCGAGCTCCTGGATGCGATTGACTGGTCGCCACAGAGTCATATTCTGATACTGACCGGCGACCTTATTGATCGTGGTCCCAAGATTAAAGAAACCCTCATGTTTGCCATGAATACGCCCTCAGTGTACTCCTTGATGTCCAATCATGAACAGAAGCTTCCAAGATATCTTCGAGGGCATCACGTACAAACTAGTGCTCTTGTCAAGACAATTGATCAATGCAGAGAGGCGTTTCTGAGAGCTCAATCATTTTTGAAATGATTAGAATCTCTTCCTTGGATAGTGAGATACTTAGACAGTTCATACGTTGTACATGCGGGGTTACGGCCAGATAGACTCATCAACAAACAGGAGAGATCATTGTATCTATATTATGACATGGTATCCAAAAACTAAGAGAATTTCCAATGAAGGCATAGATCCTTGGCGGTAAGAATATCCTTACCTTTACTCATCACAGAGGCATCATTCTCCTCCTTCGATAATAATACTAAACTATTTTAAACAAATTAAGAGATTTCTTCTTTGATCTTTTGTGCTATTTTAAGTATATCTTCCTGAGAGGCAACTCTCCGGGAAGGCCATTTTCCATCTGGGCTGTCATCATGAAACCGAGGTACTATGTGAACGTGTACGTGCGGGACAATCTGGTTTGCAGCTATTCCGTTGTTCTGCCCCACATTGAAGCCATCAGCCTTTACAGCTGATATTATCGCCTTAGCAATTGCGGGTACGAGAGAATATAATTTCCCTACCTCGGCAGGAGGCATTTGGAGCAATGTTTCGTAATGCTTAGTCGGCATGACCAGGGCATGGCCTGGATTGATCGGATATTTATCCATAAGGACCAAAAAGCCGTTGTCGCGGTGGATCTGCACACAGGGCTCTTGCCCATCTATTATCGAGCAGAAGATGCAAGATTTGCTCATGCTGTGCGTATAAGCTTGTGTGTAGATTGGTTGTTTATTTTTTGCTATTAGGGCACATGAATTTTTAAATAGACCAAAGATCCGAAATTTATATACATGAGCGAAACACTCGAGCTCGATACCTTTGACATGACTTTCTCTTTCCGCTGCCCCAAGTGTGACTACTTGAATGAAGAGGTGCTTGCCAAGGATCTTTCAAGCGGCAATGCAGAATGCGGCATGTGCGAGACTGTTTTCAAGGTAGAAGGGATTGATGCTGTCAAGATAACGGCGACTCTTGAGTAAGTGAAAAATCTTAAAATATGCACCTGTGTCGATAATCGCAATGAAGCTCGAGAGTAGAAGGGTGCTCGAGGGGCCAGAGAGGGCTCCGCATAGGGCAATGTATAAGGCAATGGGATTGACAGATGGAGACTTGGACCGGCCTCTGATAGCGGTGTCTTCCACATGTAATGAGGCCACCCCCTGCAACATCCATCTTGGACGGCTTGCCCAGAGCGCTAAACGCGGTGTAAAAGATGCAGGATGCACACCAAGAGAGTTCACCGCAATTGCAGTTTCTGATGGCATTGCCATGGGCCACGAAGGCATGAAAGCCTCACTTGTGAGCCGTGAAATAATCGCAGACTCTATTGAAATAATGGTCATGGCTCATCAATACGACGGCGTAGTCGGTATATCAGGCTGTGATAAGAGCTTGCCCGGGACATTAATGGGTATGGGCCGGCTCAACCGACCCTCCATATTTGTTTATGGCGGAACTATCATGCCGGGTCTCTGGAATGGTAAACAGGTGACAGTGCAGGATGTGTATGAAGCTGTGGGGGCATATGATGCCGGCAAGATGACATTGCAGGAACTCAAAAGCCTTGAAAACGTTGCATGTCCTAGCGCAGGGTCATGTGCTGGTATGTATACTGCAAATACGATGGCCTCAGTTAGCGAAGCTCTGGGAATGTCAATCCTAGGAAGCGCTTCTGCTCCAGCAGAGAGCGAAAGACGGCTCGAAATCTGCTACAACACTGGCAAGGCCATAATGAACTTAATTGATGGCAATATCAGACCCCGCGACATCATGACCTTTGAAGCCTTTGAAAATGCAATCATGATGGCGAATGCAATAGGCGGCTCAACCAATGCTGTGCTGCACCTCCTCGCAATAGCAAGGGAAGTGGGAGTAAAACTGAGCCTCTCAGACTTTGAGAGGATTCGCAAGCGCAGTCCCCACATCGCGGACATGAGGCCAGGGGGAATGTATGTCATGGCAGACCTGGACAAAGTCGGCGGCGTGCCGGTAATACTCAATAGTTTACTCAAGAAGGGTCTTTTAATCGGCAATGTTTTGACTGTCAGCGGCAGGACCATGAAGGAAAATCTGGAATCAGTCAAGTTTAACTTTGATAGTGATAATAAAGTAATCAGACACCTCGACAACCCGATAAAGCAGGAAGGTACACTCAAGATACTCAAAGGCACACTTGCACCTGGAGGCGCCGTAATGAAGCTTGCAGGGGTACAAAGCAAGAAATTTCTTGGTAGGGCAAGGGTCTTTGACAAGGAAGAGGACGCCTTTGAAGCTGTCTCAAAGCGCAGGATAGTAGAAGGCGACATAATCGTGATCCGTTATGAAGGCCCAAAAGGAGGACCGGGAATGCGTGAAATGCTGGCAGTAACTGCCGCAGTTGTAGGGCAAGGGTTAGGAGAAAAAGTGGCCATGGTCACAGACGGAAGGTTTTCGGGCGCAACTAGGGGATTTATGATAGGTCATGTCGCTCCTGAAGCGATGGTGGGTGGCTCAATTGCTCTAGTAAAGGAATACGATCAGATTATAATTGACATGCAAAAGAGCAGAATAGATCTCATGGTTTCAGAAGGCGAGTTAAGAAAAAGGATGAAGAAATGGAAGCCTATCAAACCTCGCTATACAACTGGGGCTCTTGCAAAGTACGCATTGCTAGTCGAGTCTGCATCGGAAGGTGCAGTCATGAGCACTACCAAGTGATAAAGGTTTAAATTTTATTATTACTGCAGAGTCAACTATAGGTAGGAAAATATGAGCAAAAGTGATTACTTTTGGTCGTCTCACAGGCAGCTCAATCCACGTACAGAAGCTCCCCACTTCTGAAAACCAGTTTCAACTTTTTAAGAAGCTCTATTTCCTTTATGAAAGAGTCTTCATCTTAGAGTCGCTCATTGGGCCGGAAGAGCTAGCTGAAATGTCTATCATTGGCTTTGACCCAAAACTCATCGTAACATGTGACTCTAATAATTTCAAAGTTCAAGACAGGAATGGAAAAATTCTGCAAAGGTCGCCAACAAAAGAACCGCTGTCAAGCCTCCGTGAGTTGATTCCCAAAGTCAATGATGATCGTTTCCGTTACGTCGGTGGGGCGGTAGGTTACATCAATTACGATGCCATACGGTTCTGGGAGCATCTGCCAATCAACAAGAACAAAAAAGCTAGCAACTTTCCGCTGCTAGAATTTGGCATCTATGATGATGGCATACTTTTCAACCATAAAGAAAACCAGGCTTACTATTTTTTCCTTGGAAAATCTCGCCTAGAGGAAGTCGAGCAGAAGATGGCCCGGGTGAAAAGTAAAGCTGCCGCGTTTTCATATTCGACTCCAAAGAGAAACATGACGAAAAGGGACTTTGTTAAGATGGTGAAGAAGGCCAAGCGCTACATATACGATGGTCACATTTTTCAAGTAGTACTTGCAAAGAACATGAGGTTTAGGGTCAAGGGCAACCTTATTGGTCTGTACGCTAGACTTAGAGAAGTAAATCCCTCACCATACATGTATATGCTAAAAATGTCTGACAGGTGTATAATAGGCTCAAGCCCTGAAATGCTAATTCGTATCACAAAAGACTATGTCGAAACATTCCCTATCGCAGGCACAAGGCAGATACTACCGGATGAAAAGAAGAACGAACAGCTGCGTCAAGAATTGCTCAAGGATGAAAAGGAGATTGCCGAACATACAATGCTTGTCGATCTAGCAAGAAACGACATAGGACGGGTTTGTGAATTTGGCACGGTTGAGGTTAGAGAGTTCATGACTGTTAAGCGGTTCAGCCATGTGCAACATATCGTGTCGCATGTAGTAGGCAGATTGCAAAACAAATTCGATTCGTACAATTCTGTCAAAGCGGTCTTTCCAGCTGGTACTGTGTCAGGAGCACCTAAAGTTCGTGCAATGCAGATAATAGATGAGCTCGAGCCTTCGCTCAGAGGACCTTACGCTGGTGCCGTAGGTTATTTTTCATTCAATGGCTCGTGCGATTTTGCAATTACGATAAGGTCTCTATTTGTGAATGGTGGCAAGGCATATATCGAGTCAGGAGCAGGCATCGTTATCGATTCTGATCCAGAGCTTGAATGGGCAGAAACGGAGCATAAGGCAAATGCCATTCTTTCTGCCCTAAAGGGGGCAGCATCTGATTGATGCGCTTCTTGCTCAATCTGTCAAGCATCTCTGCTGTACCTTGATTCTGCAATCCATCGAACTGAAGAGTATTATTGGATAGTGATCCAAAAGTCTCCTATAGACTACGCATAAAATATCATTTTGAGTAAGCAGATAATAAAGTCTTTTTAATAGTATTAATACTAAATTTCCGTTATAATATGAGAGATATAGTAATAAAATCACTAACATCCTTTTTAACATAAATTGAAAAAGCTTTAGTGGTTTGTGGGGGGCCTTGCAAACATATTGTCTGCATTTATATGATATTCTACTGCAAGCGCAGGATCCTTCTGCCTTCCGGTAAGGATGCCTACTGCCACATCATCCTTTTTGATTAGTCCTTCCCTGCGTAGCTTTCTAACAGCTGCTGGGACTGCGCCTGATGCCATTTCGCAGTCAAAGCCGTTTAAACCAACAATCGACATACCGTCGCTCATTTCCTTGTCGCTGACTTGCACTACTACACCATTAGTAAAGTCAAGGGCGCGCAGTGCCTTGACAATATTGGCTGGTCTCCCTATCTGAATTGCAGTTGCATGTGTCTTTGGCCTGATTCCTTTCTTGTCCAAGCCAGCATAATAGCGGTCAATGAGTGCAAGATCTGGCCTGCCACCGTTCCATCTAAGCGGCTTGTCCTCAAAGAATCCATTGTACAGTTTGTAAAACACATTTGCTCCTTCTGCATTCACTACTAGAAGCCTTGGAATTTTCCTTATCCAGCCCCATTCATAGAGCTCTATCAAGCATTTTCCGCAGCTCGATGTGTTACCTAGAGCTCCACCAGGATACACTATCCAGTCCGGGGAGTTCCAGTCGAGGGATTCGAGGACCCGGTAAATGATGGTTTTTTGACCCTCTAGGCGGAAGGGATTGACTGAGTTGACAGTGTATCCTCCGGTTTCTTTTGCGTTATTAAGCGAAGCAGTAAGTGCATCATCGAAATTTCCTTGCACTTGTATTACCTGCGCGCCAAACTGGAAAGCCTGACCAAGCTTGCCAGGGGCAATTTCGCCTCTTGGGATGTAAACATCACACGCCATATTTTCGTTTGCAGCATACATTGCAGCAGAAGCTGAAGTGTTGCCAGTGGAGGCACAAACTATCCTTTTTACGCCAAGCATTTTTGCATGTGTCATTGCAGTAGACATGCCGTTATCCTTAAACGAGCCTGAAGGATTGTATCCTTCAGGCTGAAGAAAGAAAGAATTGTGGTCCATGCTCGCATACTCAGCTACCTTGCTCATCTTGTAAGGTTTTGAAAGGCGTCCTTCAGAACCGTCAAGTGACACTAGTACGCGCGCGCATTCTTCAAAATCGTCTGTATCAATGCCGGCAAAATTGATTAGTTCACGAAAGCGCCATACTCCGCTTTCGTTGTAGATGTTGCCGCCGTGATCCCTGCGCTGGTAGAATTTTTCTACTAACTCGCGGCTTTGCTTCTTACTATACTTTATATCTAGAAGCGAGCCACACGAACATCTGTAAATGTCATTGTTAATCTCATGAGTTAAACCGCATGAAGGATTAATGCATTTTTTAACAATAAGTGCATCCATATCAATGAAGACTTCTGATTGTTATTTAGAGGTTATTCTAAATGCTGCTACTACTTTTTGGTGGTTTTTTCATACATCTTCAGTAGCTGCTGGACGACTCCATCCATGTCGTCCTCTCTTACTTCCGGAGAGACAGAGTGTTTGAGTAAATTGCTCACCGTGTTGGAAATCTCAGAACTGACTTCGTCAAAGCTATCCATATCGCTATAGCTCTGTTGATAAAGCCTCCTCAATCGCATCGCATACATATGGGTCTGTTCATTCATCGTCACATCATAGCTGCGATTGTTGACCTTTATCTTCTCCTTTATCATGTTCTACACGTTACCAGACTATAGCCTTTAAAAACCTGTCTACGTCATGAGGTCCTATTAACGAGAATAAGGAAGAGCGTGTGTAACCGTCCATCCCTGTTACTACGGTTACATGGAGCCGCAGTACAGTGCTACCTTTATTTCCCTTATGTCATGATGGGTGGGTGCCATATTAATAGGAATGCCATTTGATAGCAAGTGGGTAAAGCCACAAGGAGAAAGCGTTGGTCACAAATTGCTTGACGGCATTAAGCCACAAGCTCCGCTGAAGCCAAGGATAGAAGAAGCACAGAAAAAGTTGCATATGCAGATCGCAAGGCTGGATGCAATAGCATCAAGAATGCAAGAAAAAGATAAGCTAATTTTCAAGCGGGTAGTCCTTGCGATGCAGAGTCATGATTCTTCGCATGCAAAGGTTTTGTCAGGAGAGCTATCGCAGATTCGAAAGATGAACAAGATGGTCACATCAGCAAAGCTAGCTCTAGAACAGATACAGCTTAGGCTCAATACAATGACCGAGCTCGGAGACGTAGTGGTAACGCTGAGCCCTGCAATGTCTGTGATAAAGGGATTGCAGAGCGGACTATCAGGAATGATGCCGGAGGCAGATCAGTCATTTGGACAGATATCTGAGCTGCTGGGAAACATTATGACAGACTCAGGACAGATACCAAACAGCGAAATTGCAAACTTCAACACAATAAACGAAGACACCGCACAGATAATGGAAGAAGCGAGCGCAGTAGTAGAAATGAACATGAAGAACAAGTTCCCAGATCTCCCCTCTCCAAACCTAGCTGCAAAGAACTTAGAGGCAACGAGCTATTAGCTCTAGCCCATTAGCTCTCTCTTTATTTTTTTTTGCTTGCTATTTCTTGAACTTGTTTTTTTATCCTAGATATGGTGGGGTAACTATAACCTTTTTCCCTGTACGTCTTGATCATGGCCTTCCAATTATCAAGCCGCCAATTTGCTTGGTCCTCGGTGAGCGAGAGCGTTTCCCTTTTCACCAGACTCTTTCGCCCAGGCATCAAATACCCGCCGCTTTCAGCTGCATAGCGGCTATATGCAAAGCGGAGGGCAAACAGCAGGTCGGAAGGTGGAAGCGAACTAATATACAGGCCTATCTCTCTGCTTTGCTCTTCTGACA
>Ga0190275_10003878_pt1 | contig 10729 bp, 12 predicted proteins | sample Popmic550T_FD_133745 | JGI IMG/M metagenome (GOLD analysis project Ga0190275, IMG submission 133745) | Populus adjacent soil microbial communities from riparian zone of Yellowstone River, Montana, USA - 550 T | ecosystem: Environmental > Terrestrial > Soil > Riparian zone > Trees stand | place...
CAACGCATCCCACCCGTAGGGCCCTCCCTTGGCGGTAGCGTTGTGTGGATCAAGTGAGATGAACCGGCTGACAGCAATATCGTCCCCGAGCAAGGCAGCCGTATGAATGTCATGGCTCGCGATCTCGGGATGTGCACTCAGGATCACCTCGGCGGCAACAAGCGGACCATGCCAAGTACTGGATTGAATGAAGGTCGAATACGGATCTTCCGTGTTGCTCATCTTACTTCCTGCAAAGGTGTGTTTCCCTTAATGTCCGGGCGCGGAGCCGCCGATATCTATTGTTAATTTCTGACCAACAGACATTATGCCTTTTTCAATGCCGACGTATATGAATCACGTCAATACTGCGAGTCCTCATTTTCGAAGAGTGAAGCGGAGCTCGCTCGACGCTCTCAACAATGTACTGACCGGGCTGCCCGGCGGCGGACTGAACGCAGCCCAACGGCGGCAGGTGATCGCAACGCTCGGGCGAATCCCACATGCCAAGCAACTGCGGTATCATCGGCTGTCCCTAGCCTGTGATCTTTACGCTAAACGACGGGTTCGGTGGCCGGGGGCGCCGCAAGGATGAGCGATGCAGTTCTCATGCCAGTAGAGTGCTGCATTTCAGGCTGCTCCGGTTATCTTTAGTGATGAATGGCGCAATGCTCGGATAAGCGGTTGTTTGGGGGACTGCTTAGATACCGCAGAAGACCGCAGGCAGGGTGAAATAGAACGTCGCGCCTAGATTTGGCTGCGACTCAACCCAGATTCTACCGCCGTAGCGCTCTACAACCCGTTTACAAATTGCTAGCCCGATACCGGTGCCTGGAATGGCTTTGCCGTGCAAGCGCTTGAAGGCGACGAAAATCGTAGCGAAGTATTGGGAATCGATTCCGATGCCATTGTCGGCAATGGCGAAGCGCCATTCCATATTTCGCTTCTCGCAGGAGATCTGAATACGCGGAGCCGACTCTCCCCGATACTTGATCGCATTCCCGATGAGATTCTGGAAGAGTTGAACAAAATGAGCTTTCTGGCCATGAATAGTGGGTAAAGTTTCGCAAGTGACGATAGCGCCACTCTCTGCGATCGACGTTTCGAGATTCTGGAACGCCATTCTAAAAATCCCATTCAGTTCCACAGATTCAGGCGACTCTTGCTCATCGGCGCCTAACCTTGTGAACGACAAAAGGTCGCCGAGCAAATCCCGCATTCGTGCGGCGCCTTCCGTGATGTACTCGACGTACTGCGACGCCTCCTCGCCCAGGACACCGTGAGAACGTCTGAGGAGAAGCTGCGAATAGCTGGTGATCATACGCAGAGGCTCCTGAATGTCGTGACTGGCGGCGAAAGCAAATTGATTCAAGTCATCATTCAGGCGGCGCAATTCCTCCTGAGTCTGCTTCTCCTCATGTATATCGGTATTTGATCCTATCCAAATCAGGACTTTCCCTGCGTCATCCCTCATGGCATGAGCCCGGCTGAGATGCCAGCGATACAGACCATCGCTGCTCCGAAATCGGTGCACGAACTGAAAATCTTCTCCGGTTTCGATGGAGCGGCGCCACAGCCTGATTGTTTCTTCAACGTCTACCGGATGGATAAAATCGGTCCAGTCCCGCGCTTTGAGCTCTTCGATAGGAAGGCCTGCAAAGTCTGTCCATTGCCGGTTGAAATAATCCATCTCACCGCTTGCATTGGCTGTGAAAATCTTCTGCGGCATAGAGTCAGCCATAAAGCGCAGTCTCTTCTCAGACTCGGCAATCTTGGAACGGACGAGAACTTGAGAGGAGATATCTCGAGCGATCTTCGATGCGCCCACTATCCGGCCGTGCTGGTCGAAGATGGGGGAAACGCTCAAGGATATATCAAGTAGGGCGCCATCTTTGCGGCGTCGAACAGTCTCATAATGTTCGATTCGCTCACCACGACGAACACGCGCGATAATGTTGGGCTCTTCGTCAACCCGATCCGGGGGAATCAGGATCGTAACAGGTTGTCCAATTACTTCCTCGATCGTATATCCGAAGATGCGCTCAGCCCCGGCATTCCAGTCCGTGATCAATCCGTCGAGGTTCTTGGCGATAATGGCGTCCTCGGACGACTCGATGATCGCCGCCAGACGACGAATCGCCTCATCACCCTTCTTCCGCTCAGTAACATCCACAATCAGGTTCACGGCCCCGATGAGTTTGCCGGAGCTGTCCCGCAGGGGTGTGGGGTACGGAATCAAGATGAGAGATTTGCCGTCAGCTCGTTTGGCCCGCAACTCATATCCCCCGATCGGCCGCCCCTCCCGAAGCGTCAGTGCCATCGGATACTCATCAACGGGCAAGAGAGTTCCGTCGGGACGATAGAATTGCCAAAAGGCGTACCAGAAGTCGGCGCCAAGCTCCGGCGTCCACCCGCTCAAATCGACCGCAGCCTGATTGAACATCGTGAGGCGCCCCTCAGTATCAGTTGTATAAACAGCAACTGGAAGCGCCTCGATCAACTTGCGCATTCGCAATTCGCTCTCAGCCAACTTTTCCTGGACGAGCTTCTGCTCGGTTATATCGCGTGAGAAACAGCGGGTGTGAATGAACTTCCCATTCTCCGATAGAACGTTGGAGCTAATCAGAACCGTCCGCAGCGAACCGTCTTTGCATTTGAGCTGCGCCTCGTAATCCTTGAGGACCTCACCGGCCTTCAGGCGGCGGAGAATGTCCTCAATCCGCTCCTGATCGGCGTGGAATTCGCCGATTTCGCGACCCACATACTCCTCTTGTGTAAACCCAAGCATTTCCAGCTCAGCCCGATTGGCCCATAGAATGGTTCCATCCGGCCCGACCCAGTGCATGCCGATGGCGGCGTTTTCGAGGAAATCGATCAGATCATTTTGGAGGGTACGCAAGCTAGAATTGGCTTTCTGCAATTCCAGTTGATCAGCAGCCGCAGACTCTATGGATTTCAAGGTCTGATAGGCGGCGCCCGCGAATTTTCCGAGGCTGGTCATCACACGGAGGTCCTCCGCGTCGAACAGCCGGCTTTCGTCATGCGCAATTATCCAGATAGTACCGACGGCTTTCCCTTGTACATAGAATGGAACCAGCAACGCCTCCGCAATCTCAGGCTGCACCGAAAGCAAGTAGGTAAAATAACGTTCCGGATGGGAGAAGAGGACCGGGGAATCACGATCGAGTACCGTGCCGGAAGGGCCATGGTCGAGTGGTGTCCCACCACCGATATGCTTAGCCCATTTTCCCGCGATAGCTGGCCAGTGGAATCGCTTTGTGTCATCGCTCAGAAGACTGATAAGGGCCGAATGAGCGCCACAAAGTTGGAGTGCGCTTTCTGCGAGTTTTTGCAGGAACATATGCGGGGAGTCCGCCATGCTCTGCGCCAGAGCCACAAAGGCTTGGGTTTCCGCCTCGTGATTCGGCAGACGCGCAGACCTGCGATTCAACTCATCGGTTGCGAGAACAGACTCGAGATCGGATTGAGTTTGCAAGTTCGATCGTGGACTGCTGTTCGACGAATCCATGCCAAGGTTTCACGCAGCTGATCCGGCTTCCCTGCGACGAAACGCGGATCGGCAACCGTGAAACAAGGCGAACTTTGAGAATACTACCAACGGAATTAGCATACAGCAAGATAATCGGAGACGCATTCATTCAGCGGCCCTGATTTCCAACCATACAAAGATTAATGTCCGGACGAAGCGGTAGCGTCGGCGGCGCGCTCTGATCCTTTACAGATTTCGATCAGCTCGCGGGCCAGCTCCACGGTTTCCTCATAGCTCATGGGCTTCTTGCGATAGAGTTTGACGCCGAGGGTCATGACTTCAGCTTTCTCGAGTGGCGAAAGACTGGCGGTTACGATCGCAACGGCAACCTGGGACAGGGCCGGTTCTGACCGAATGGCCCGAAGGATAGTTGAGCCGTCGTATTGGGGCAGGTGCAAATCGAGAACGATGAGACAAGGCTCGGGACCGTTCGAATATACTTCACGGACATACCGAAGAGCAGATTCTCCGTCGGGCAACACTTCCAGCGAATACGGCTCCTTTTGCTCATCGAGGGCGTACCGCAGCAGGCCGATGTCTGCAGGATTATCTTCGATAAGCAAAATGTGATGGGGCCGATTGTTCTTCGTCACTCATTTCTCCGGAGACTAACTGATTCCGACTCGAGCTTTTCCCGGATCAGGAGTTTTCCTGGTCGGCGCCTGCGACTGTCTCGACAGAATGGCTAGCTTTCGCTACTATTGTCTGCCTTGAAGGCAGCTTCGCACAACCACCCCAATAATCAACCAATTTTACAGCAGTCGCGAAAATCTCGTCGACATGGGTCGATTTACAAACGTAGGAGTTGGCTCCGGCACGGTAACAGCGATCGATTTCAAAGGCATTTCGCGAACCGGACATCACAACGACGGGAAGGAGTTTGAGTTCATCTGAACCTTTAATCCATTCCAAGACTTCAAAGCCGCTGACTCGGGGTAGATTCAGGTCAAGCACGACGAGATCGCACTCGGCCAGCACCTCTCCGGCTTTGTCCTCGGCGAAGTATTCCAGTGCTTCCACTCCATCAGTGATGGGAATGATCTCGATTGAAGCGCCGGTTTCCTCAAGGGCGATCCGGAACATCTGCGCGTCAGCAGGATTGTCTTCCACCACCACGATGCGAAGCATCTCTAGGTAGATCGTGTTGTCACTTATCTTGTTTCAGTTCCTTTCGGAATTGTCAAGAAGAACGTTGAGCCCTTGCCGACCTCAGACTCGACCCAAATTGGGCCCTTATGACGCTCTATAATCCGTTTGCAGATAGCCAAACCGATTCCAGTTCCTGGATATTCTCGCCCGTGAAGCCGTTTGAAAACAGTAAAAATATGATCCGCGTACCGAGGTTCAATTCCTATCCCGTTGTCCGATATGGAAAAACCCATTCTGGTCCTGCTTCCCGCGCTGAGATCTGAATTCTGGGCGCTTCGGCGCTCTTGTACTTGATGGAGTTGGTAATGAGATTTTGGAAGAGCTGAACAAGTTGGGTCTGATCCGCTTCGATTACCGGCAAATGGTCAAAGGTAATTCTGGCATTACTGCTCCGCACCGCGAGCTGCAGATTTAAGAGGACACTAGAAAAGAATCGCCTCAGCGCTCACAGGACCCGGATTCAGGTCAGCCCTGGCAACCCTGGGAATAGCCTAAAAGATCCAGAACGAGATGCCGCATGTGGTCCGCGGCACTGGTAATATAGCCAATCTGCTGATCCGCTTCCGATCCCAGTTGGTGCTCGTATTTCCGCTTAAACAGTTCGAGGAAACTGATGACGGTGCGCAAAGGTTCCTGTAAATTGTGAGAAGCGGCAAATGCAAATTGCTGAAGATCAAGGTTTGAGCGGCGAAGTTCTTCCTCGATGCGACGTCGTTCGGTGACATCCCGGATGTTGGCCTGAATCAACGTGCGTTCCCGGACACGGTAGCTATTCGCGATAACTTCAACGACAATTTCCCTGCCGTCCCGGGCAGTCAGCCGCACAGAATCCGGCAATCTCCTTGCGTTTCGGTAACATCCTCGATTGCGAGTAGAACTGTCCTGGCGAGACCATCCAATCCTCCTATCCGCCGGGCGTGGAGGCGCGTCGTACTGCTTCCGAGAATTCGGAAAGTCGTGCGTGATCTCTAGATCGCGGAAAGGAATATCGTGAACCAGAGCCTCTTCGAGCAGCCGCCGAAGCTCGGGCAGTCTCCACTGACCACTTCCCAGGTCGTAAATTGGCGCGCCGATAGTTTCCTCCCGTCCTATGCGGAAGGTAGTGTAAAACGCTTCGGTTGTGCGCAAGACACGGAGGTTTGAATCGCGGACGAGCAACGGCTGCTGCACCGTCTCGACGATACCTTCGGCGAAATCTCGCGCATATTCGGCTTCCGCAACGGCGCGAACCGATTCGTCGATATCAATAAAAGTGATGACAGCGCCGTCTATCCGGTCGTCTATCGTTCGATACGGACGAAGAAGACGTTGTACCAGCGGCCATCCCGATCCTGAGCCCGGAGTTGCTGAACAGCCAGAGTACATATCGTTTCGATCAGAATCTCCTTAAAGTCGGGGATATGAATGCGAGACGAATGTCGGTGACCATGCGCCCGAAATCCGAGGACACCAGTCCAAGAAGCTTTTCAGAGGCTGGCGTGAATCGGCGCACTTTGAGATCCATCCCAACCATGAGGATAGGAATAGTGGCCGCGCTCAGGATGTTGCTGAGATCATTCGTAGCAAGATCCAGCTCGAAATATCGATGCCGAAGCTCGTCGTTGACTGTGGTGAGCTCTTCGTTGGAAGACTGTAACTCCTCCTTGGCTGTCCTTAGCTCCTCGTTTGTGCTCTGTAATTCCTCATTGGAAGACCGCGCTTCTTCGTTAGCGGCGCGCAACTCCTCGGTCGCCGCCTCGTGCTGTTCGACGACTGTCCGCAAGTAATCGCGCGTCTGGGCCAACTCGCGCTCGGCTCGAGTGAGACTGGTTGATTCTGGTTCGGCAACTCGTTCGTGAACTTGGAGGTCGCCCGTAAGCCGGCCGTCCTGCTCAAACAATACGAGACAAGCGGGAATATGGTCGGCTGTGGGGATAACTGTCAAGCGAACCGGCCGTGTCTCCCCACTATGCCGGACTTCGATACCGGATTCATGGACGACCTGGTTGTTTTCAAAAGCCAGATCGATCGCTCGCCGGAGCGGGTGCACAAGGCTCTCCTTAGCTAATCGTAGGAGGTTCAGACTTGCTTCCCCTGGAACACGTTCCAAAAAGAATTCTGTTCGCCCATGAAAGTGAAGCACCTGTGATTCACGGTTAATAACGACGCCGGGAGGCGCGTACAGGTCCCGTAAGATGCGCGCGGCCCGAAACTCCAGGTCTGCGATTGCCGGACCGGTCGAGGGCAGTGCCTCACGATTCCCACTTTCCGAGGACTTTCGGTAAGGCTCCTGAAACTTCATTTCGATGTCCGGCTGCGATTGAACCGGATTCTTGGTGTAGATCTTGTTTTCGTTGTTCAACACGGCAAACAAATCGGATCGATTTCCGACGGTCTCCGCGCTGCCTAGCACCAGCATGCCCCCTGGCTTCAGGCTGTAATGTAGGGAAGGCAGAATGCGCTGTTGGAGATTTACGTTCAGGTAGATGAAAACGTTGCGGCAACTGACCAAGTCCATCTGGGAGAACGGAGGATCGTTGGAAAGGTCATGCCTGGCAAAGATGCAACACTCCCTCACCTGCGGATTGATCCGATATCCCGAATCGACGCGAGAGAAAAAGCGTCGCAAGCGCTCAGGGGAAATTTCCTGTTCGATTTTGGGGGCATAAACTCCGGAGCGCGCCTTGTCAATCGCGGCTTCGCTGATATCTGTGCCAAAGACCTGAACGGGAATTTCTCTCCCGCCCGCCTCAAGAACTTCCAGAACAGCGATCGCGAGGGAATAGGCTTCTTCTCCTGTAGCGCATCCCGGCGTCCACAAACGGAAGGGCTCGCTATTATTGCGTTCCACCAAATATTCGGATATTAAGTGGGAAAGAATCTGAAACATCTCCGGCTCACGGAAGAACGATGTAACACTGATGAGCACGTCACGATAGAGATGATGAATCTCCGGGGGATGAGCCCGAAGGTACTCAAGGTACTCGCCCAAAGTACTGAGATGATGCAGTACAAGGCGACGGCCAATGCGCCGGCGCAGGGTGCTGTGTTTATACTGCACAAAATCGATCCTGGTGGCAGCTTTCAGCAAGTCGAGAATCTGCCGGAGTTTGCCGTCTTCCTCAGCGGCTCGCATCGGCTGTTCAAGCGCTTCGGCTGACGAAGTCAGATACGGGTGCGACCCCATCCGGTCAGTTCTTCGGCGATGCCTGTCGGCGTCAAGACGAAATCGACGGCGCCGGTAGCGATGGCGCTGTGCGGCATTCCACCATACTTCGCGGAGCGCTCATTTTGCGCGAAAGTAGTTCCAAATCGTGCTTTGATAGCCCGGATGCCTTGCGCTCCATCGGAGGCGCCGCCGGACAGCACTACGCCAATGCGTCGGCTCCCTGGTCAGCGGCCAACGAGTCAAAAAACCTGTCGATCTGGTAGTGGGGCGTGCCGCTGTCCGGTCGCGGCCCCAAGTGCAAAACCCGATTCTCGATCAACATCACTGTGTTGGGCGGAATCACATACACACGATTAGGTTCCACACTCTGACCCTCTGCCGCCTGAACCACGGGCATATCCGTGGCTTTGGATAGTATCGCGGCTAATTGGCTCTCCGTATGCGGTTCAAGGTGCTGCACAACGACAAACGCCATCCCAGTCCCAGAGGGCAGGGCGCGCAATAATTCCAGAAATGCTTCGAGTCCTCCTGCGGAAGCGCCGATGCCTACGATATGGAATCGTTCGGTTTGGGGATTTTCTTCTGACTGAGCAAGAGATGTCATTGGAGCTTTACTTCGGAATTGCAGTAGCCGACAGTCCGTACTGCCTTCGTTAAGGTACCCGTTTTAGTCCAATAGCGCAAACCGCTTTGAGCCGATTCGCAAGCGTTCCGTGCTTGTAGAACGGGAGGCTATATGAGACGTAGGATCTGCACGATGGTGCTGCTGATAGCTTCAACGGCGCAACCTGATTGGAGAGACCTCCAGTTACTACATCCGGATTCTCGCATCACCATTGCGCTAGCAGACGGCAAATATGTAAGCGGTCGATTTCGCACGTGGTCGCCTGCGGCGATGGAGGTACCACACCGAAAGGAACCAGAATGTTTCACGCAGAGGACATCCGCCGAGTATCTGTGCAGCAGAAAGGCTCTCGGTGGAGAGGGGCCAGGATTGGGGCGTTGGCCGGCTTCGGAATTGCTTTCCCTTTTGGGGCGGGCTTCGCAGGGATATCACCGACCGCAATAATCCAAGGCTTTTCACTCGGATGGCAATGGGAACTGGATCCGGGATGTTCGGCGCCGGCATCGGAACTCCATTAGGGGCTCTCACCGGCAGACAGAAGAATGTCACTGTTTACAGCGTGCCTGCCGGCACCAGAAGAAAGGAGGCGTGAGTATGCGAGAAGTCGGTCTCGCCTGGTTTATCTTGGGGACGTTCGTAGCCGTTTGCCATTCAGCCGAGGTCTTCGCGACCGTGGGATCTTACAAACGGTATCTTGATGAACCGGCAGCCTTCAGTTCCGGAGTCTCTGTCAAAATTCCAGTCACACGGCGTATTGCAGTACGACCGGAATTCTTAGCGGACAATGGCGGAGCCTACTCAAATCTGCTGGCCTTAGGAAGCTTGACGGGAGACTTCACCGATCCCGCAAAAGCCGCAGTGGGCTACTGGATTGCCGGCGGTGGACTCGTGCGGGCGCGAGAGGCGGCCTTTGCTCTCGATGCCCGGCACTGGATAGTCGTGGGAGGCGCTGGAGTTCGCTTCGTGCTGAGCAAGCACTGGATTGCCGCGGCAGAGTTTCGCGCCGGCGTTCCAGCGTTCCCACTGGTCACATTCACATTGGATATCGCTGGGGATCTCGCTGAGGACGTTATGATCCTAGCTGACGGAGCAGCCACGCTCGGCCAAAGGCCCAATCGCGTTTGAGACTCGCCAGCGAAATGCCGAGGGCCTCGGCAGCTTCGGCCTCAGTTAGTCCAGCGAAGAACCGCAGTTCGATGGCGCGGGCGGCGCGGGGCTGAAATGCCTCCAGACGATCAAGCGCGTCGTTGAGTTCGAGAACGTCGAGTTCTCGCTGTTGTGATAGACCGTTGAGATGGGAAAGGGTCAGCTTTACCTGTTTGCCGCCGCGTTTTCCCGCCTGCCGGTCGCGCGCATGGTTTACCAGAATGCGTCGGAGTTGTTGAGCGGCGACGGCAAAAAAGTGGGCGCGGTTCTGCCAGGAGACGGGCTCGGATTTACTAAGCCTGAGGAACATTTCGTGTACTAGCGCCGTCGGTTGTAGTGTATGGTCGTCGCGCTCCGACCGCATGTAATACCCGGCCAACTGGCGCAGTTCATTGTAGACGGAGGTAAAGAGCTTTTCTGCGGCTAACGGGTCGCCTTCACGCCAGTTGGCCAACAATGTTGTGACCGGTTCCTGATTCGTTTCTTCCTCTGTCATCGGAATTGTGTTACAGCTTATCAAGTTAATCAATCGATGCCGAAGGATGAGCGAGTAACGACGCGTGATTCAGGTCTAACCAACTCTCAGTTGAGCAGACTACGGCAGATCTTCGATGCCGCGCTGGAACAACCTCCCGAGAATCGAGATTCATTCTTGGCACAGGCGTGTGGCGGCGACGAAGCGCTTCGATTGGAAGTGAAACAACTCCTATCCGCCCATGAATCGAATACGGCGTGGATCGACCGTCCAATCCTGGATGCTTTACCGCCGGGAACTCGTTCGTGGGAAGGCCGCAGCATCGGCCAATATCGTATTGTGCGAGAGATTGGGTCCGGCGGGATGGCAACGGTCTATTTGGCCGAACGGCAGATCGGCAAGGTCATCCAGTCCGTAGCGCTCAAGATTGTGCGGCCCGTCTTCACGACGAACGAACAAATCAGACGCCGGTTTGAGCACGAACGAGAGATCTTGGCTTCCCTGGACCATCCAAATATCGCGCGGCTGCTCGACATCGGCTCGACCGAAGATGACATTCCGTACCTGGTGATGGACTATGTTGAGGGTGAGCGCCTGGATGTCTTTTGCGATACGCGCAAACTTGATGTACGGGCGCGACTCCAATTGTTTTGCACG
>Ga0190275_10003879_pt1 | contig 10729 bp, 9 predicted proteins | sample Popmic550T_FD_133745 | JGI IMG/M metagenome (GOLD analysis project Ga0190275, IMG submission 133745) | Populus adjacent soil microbial communities from riparian zone of Yellowstone River, Montana, USA - 550 T | ecosystem: Environmental > Terrestrial > Soil > Riparian zone > Trees stand | place...
AGGACGTCACCGTACTCGCGAGACCGCAAGATCGGAGGCGCACCGCACCATGAGCGGATGAACGATCGGCCCCATTCGCCCTGTCGGCGGTCGTGACCGTACGCCAGCCGCAGGGCACAAGGTTTCCTTCTTCCACGGGTAGTACCGACTCGGATACTCGTGGCGACAATTTCGCTCGTGCTGCCCCCTGATCGACGCCGACTGCTCGCCGTTCGACCGGAGGCGGTCGTTGCCTCATGCGGGTACGGCCGAACGGGTGGTTTCTCACCGGGCCGGGTCGGGGGGGTTTACCGCTGTCGTTGGTGCGCGGACCGTGGGCCCCGCGGTGGCGCGGCCGACGACCGGTGAGGGGCAACGAGATCGGTCGGGTTCGAACTGGCGGTCGTGATCGGACGTTCGCCGACGCCGTTGATCCATCGGGCTTCAGCAGTGGCTGAGTCCGAAACGAGGTCGCGCACGACGTGACCGGGAAGCGATCCGTGGGTCCTCGTGCGCGCATCCGAGGGAAGCAGCCACGAGCGTCCACCGCGCCTCGCGCGGCTCCGGGACGACGGTCAGGACATGGACATGGACACAGACGTTGCACGGCACGGGACGATGCAGCCTGCCGATCTCCCCGCGGTCGCACGCGGGCCCTCGGGTACGCCCGTGGCCTTGACGGTCAACGGCATTCCCCACCTCGTCGACCTCGAACCGCGTGTGAGCCTTCTCGACGCCCTGCGCGAGCACTTGGACCTGACCGGTTCGAAGAAGGGCTGCGACCAGGGCACCTGCGGCGCCTGCACCGTCTTCGTCGACGGGAGGCCCGTCCTCGCGTGCCTCACGCTGGCCATCGCGTGTGAGGGCCGAGAGGTGACCACGATCGAGGGCATCAGCAGCGGTGGTGAGCTGCATCCCGTACAGCGCGCGTTCGTCGAGCACGACGCCTTCCAGTGCGGGTACTGCACGTCGGGCCAGATCATGTCGGCCGTCGCCCTGATCGAGGAGGGCGACGCGACCACCGACGAGGAGGTCGCCGAGCTGATGAGCGGCAACATCTGCCGCTGCGCCGCCTACCCGAACATCCGCGCCGCGATCCGGGACGTCATCGCGGCGAACGCAGCGTCTGCCGGGGAAGAGGCCCGCAGTGCGACCGCTTAGTTACGTCCGCGCGACCGGCGTCGACACCGCGATCGCGACCGTAGCCGCGCACCCGACCAGCGCGTTCCTCGCCGGCGGCACCACCGAGATCGACCTGATCCGGCTCGGTGTCACCGGGCCCGACCTGCTCGTGGACATCAACGCCCTGCCGCTCGCGGACATCGAGGACCGGCCCGGCGGCGGGCTGCGCGTCGGCGCGCTCGCGCGGATGACCGACGTCGCTCGGGACGGGCGCGTGGTGCGCGACTACCCGGGCATGTCCCAATCGCTGCTGCTGGGCGCCTCGGTGCAGCTGCGCAACATGGCGTCGATCGGCGGCAACCTCTGTCAGCGCGTGCGATGCGCCTACTTCCGCGACGGCGTCTCGCCGTGCAACAAACGCGAGCCCGGGACCGGGTGCTCCGCCCTTGGCGGGATGAACCGCGGACACGCTGTGCTCGGCACGAGCGAGCACTGCATCGCCACCCACCCCTCCGACCTCGCCGTGGCACTTGTCGCGCTCGACGCGATCGTTCACATCATCGGCCCCGACAGCACCCGTACCGTCTCGATCGATGATTTCTACCTTCGCCCGGGGAACACTCCGCAGGCGGAGCACCCCCTGGCGCACGGTGAGCTCATCGCCGCGATCGAGGTGCCGCCGCTGCCCGTGGCACGCGGGTCGGTGTACGTGAAGTTCCGGGACCGGCAGTCCTACGAGTTCGCGCTCGTCTCCGTGTTCGCGGCCCTCGATGTCCGGGACGGCCAGGTCGCCGAGGCCCGCATCGCACTGGGTGGGGTCGCCTCCGTGCCATGGCGCGCCCGTGAAGCGGAGATGGCACTCGTCGGCCGGCCGGCCGGCGTCGAGTCGTTCGCGTCCGCCGCCGATGCCGAGCTCCGAGCGGCGGTCCCGCGTGAGCAGAACGCGTTCAAGATCCCGCTCACCCGGCGCGCGATCGTGCGAGTGCTCCGTGCGGCACTGGACCGGGGGCAGCAATGAGCCAGGCCATCGGGACCCCGCTCTCCCGTGTCGACGGTCGCCACAAGGTCACAGGCGCCGCCCGCTACACCGCTGAGATCACGCACCCCGGGCTCACCCACGCCGTCATCGTCGGCGCAACGGTCCCCAGCGGCCTGGTGGCCGCGATCGACGTGGCGGCGGCGTGGGCGGCCGACGGAGTCGTGGCCGTCCTCACCCACGAGAACCTCGGCAAGATCGCGCAGCAGCCGCACCTGCTCCCTTCTCTCGTCGGGGGCCCGGCACCCGGGCAGAGCTTCTTCCCGATGCAGGACGAGGTCGTCCACTACGCGGGGCAGCCGGTGGCGATCGTGGTGGCCGACGGCCACGAGCGTGCTCATCACGCGGCGTCCCTCGTCCGGGTCGCCTACGAGCGGCTGCCCTCGATCACCACCATCGAGGAGGGTCGCGGCGCCGTCTACGAGCCCGAGCGAATCTTCGCCGGTTTCATCCCCGCGCGGCAGGAACGCGGTGAGGCCACCGCCGCGCTCGCTGAGGCCGAGGTGCGGGTGGACATCTCGTGCCGGATCGCCGCCAACAATCACAACGCCCTGGAACCGTCCGCCACCACGGCGGTTTGGGACGGCGACCGCGTCACAATCCACGACTCGACGATGGGTGTGCGGGCGAGCCAGCTCACCGTCGCGCACCTCCTCGGGATGTCGCTCGCGGACGTGCGGGTCGTCGCGCCGTTCGTGGGCGGCGGCTTCGGATCCAAGGCCATGACCTGGCCGCACGTCACTCTCGCGGCCATGACCGCACGGCACGTGGGGCGGCCCGTGCGGCTCGCCCTCACGCGCCCTCAGATGTTCACGTCCACCGGTCACCGGGAGGAGCAGGAACAGCGGATCGCGATCGGTGCGACCTCCGGCGGGCGGATCACCGCGATCGAGCACGAGAAGCTCTCGCTCGCCTCCCCGTTCGACGACTGGGCCGAGCCGGCCACAGGCCTGTCGACGCAGCTCTACACCTCACCGAACTATCGGGGCGTGCACCGAATGGTGCGCGGCAACACGATGACCCCGACGTTCACGCGCGGGCCAGGGGAGTCGGTGGGCGCGTTCATGCTCGAGACGGCGATGGACGAGCTGGCCGAGGCGCTGGGCACGGACCCGGTCGAGCTGCGCATCCGGGCTCACTCGCCCGTGGACGCGCACGGCAACCCGTGGTCGAGCGGAGGGCTCGAGGAATGCCTGCGGCGCGGGGCACAACTCTTCGGGTGGGCCGAGCGTGACCCCGCGCCGCGCGCACGCCGCGACGGCGACTGGCTGCTCGGGTCCGGGATGGCGTCCGCCTCCTACCCGGTGGCGCTGTTCATGCCGACCCAACGCGCACGGGCCCGCCTGTTCGCCGACGGCAAGGCCGTGGTCGAGACCGCGACCCAGGAGTTCGGCACCGGCGCCACGACGATGATGGTGCAGGTCGGGGCGGACGCCCTCGGGGTCCGGGTCGAGGACGTGCGCTACGCCGTCGGCGACACCGACCTACCCAACAACAGCGCTGCCGTGGGCTCGATGGGCTCGGCGATGGTGAGCTCGGCTGTCCACAACGCGGGCACGGCGCTGCGCGAGCAGCTCGTCGCGGTGGCTGTGGCCGACCCGGCCTCGCCGCTGCACGGGGCCGACCCCGACGCGATCGACGTCCAGGACGGCCGCATGGTCCTGCGCCACGAGGCCAGCACGGGTGAGCCCTACGCGGCGCTCCTGCAGCGCAACCGACAGTCCGACGTCGAGGCGATCGGGAGCTGGACGCCTCCTCCGTTGGACACCCCCCACGGCCTGCAGACCTTCGGCGCGCAGTTCGCCGAGGTCGCCGTCGACCCCGACATCGGCCTGGTGCGCGTGCGCCGGATGGTGGGAGTGTTCGCCCCCGGACGGGTGCTCAACCCGAAGCTGGCCCGGAGCCAGCTCATGGGCGGCATGATCTGGGGGCTCGGGCAGGCGTTGCTCGAGGGCAACCGGATGGACCCGCGCCACGGTCGATGGGCGTCGAACAACCTCGGCGAGTACCTGGTCCCGGTCAACGCGGACGCCCCCGACGTTACGGTCGACTTCGTCCACGTCGTCGACGAGGTGGTGAACCCGCTCGGGGTGAAGGGCGTCGGCGAGATCGGTCAGGTCGGTGCGGCCGCCGCCATCGCCAACGCCGTCCACCACGCCACCGGGCGCCGGGTGCGGGAGCTGCCGATGGCCGCCGAGCTCGTCATGGACCCGCCCGGGGTCCCCGCCTGAGATGGTGTCGTCCGACGTCCCGCTCGGTGCGGGCGCCGACGTGGGTCGCCGCAGCACTTGGGGCCAGGCTCTGTCCGACCGCCCGCCACTGTGCACCCCTCCAACCGGTCGGCCGACGCGCCCGGGCCGCTGGGTCGAACGCCAGCCCGGTCTCGGGCTCGTCGGTCTGCTGCTCGTCGCGCCCGTCGCGGTCGTGCTGGCCCTCGGGGCGGGTGGACCGGAGACGTCGGCGCTCGTGCTCGGGCCGCTGGTGACCTTCGCCCTGCCCGCCGTGGCGATGGTCGCCTTCTGGTGGGAGGACTGGCCCGGCTCGAGCTTGCGGCCGGGCTGGTCAGGTCTGGTGGACACCGCGCTGGTCGTGGTGGCCGCGGTCCTGCTGACCATCCTCGGCCAGGCCGTGGTCGGCCGGGTCGACGTCGGCGCGATCATCGACCCGTCACCGGGTCCCGGGCGTGTGCCCACCTTCCCGTCGACCGTGCCGCTCGGCGCCGCCGCGTTCATCGCCATGCTCCAGCTGACGTTGGTCTGCGAGGGCTGGCCGCTGCGCCGGCTCCCCCGCTTCGTGGCGGGCGCCGCGGCGCTCGTGATCTCCTGGCTCGTGGCCGTGGCGGCGTATCTGCTACTCGTCGACGTCGAGGGCGCGCCAGGCACCGGGCTCGACGCCCGGACCGGGCCGCTGACCGGCGGTGAGCTCGGATGCCTTCTCGTCCTGGCGGGCGTGTGGCAGGTCTGGTTCTACGTGACGTGGCGAGGCTGGCCCTTCGCCGGGATCGGTCGGCGGTGGCTGCGCATCGTCCTGGCCAACGCCGTCGTGCTCGGCGGCAGCGGACTCACCTACATCCTCGCGCACGGGCCGGCCGGCGTCCCGGGGCCCGTCCTCACGGCGTTCGGTGGCTGCTACATCGCCGCGGGTCTGCTGATCGGGATGCTGTTCGAGGGCTGGCTGCGATCCCGGGTCGCCGTCGCCGCGGCGGTGCTGGCCCTGACCGCCCTGCTGGCGGCCGTCCTCGGGTGGTACGCCGGAACGCTGAGCTTCTCGCGCAGCACCGCGGAGGACTGGGTGGCGCACGTCGGCCTCAACGCCATCGGCCTCGCGGTCATCCTGCACGTCGCGGTCGGCCGGCGCTGGCCCCTCCCCGCCGTGGCCGAGACCTGACGACCGACCTTGCGAGTGGACGTCAGCAGCCGGGCGTCTCCGCCTCCGGGGCGTGCGATCGGAGGCTCAGCCAGGGTCACCGACGACACCGTCGCCGTTCGGCCGCCACGTGGCGTCCAGGAACGCCGCGAGCGTGGTGGGGGGGCGGTCGAGGAGGCGGGTGAGTGTCGGGTCGGCCGGCGCGAAGTCCCCGCGCCGGCTCGCGGCGAACAGGCCCACGCGCATGTCGGCCGCGTGCTCGGGAAGCCCCTCGCGCAGCAGCTCGGCGTGATACTGGGCGTCGGGGACCACGACCCGCGTGATCGTCCGACCGGTGAGGTCGGAGGCGAGGGCCGCGACATCGGTCATGTCGAGTGCTTCGGGACCGGTCAGCGGCGGAGTGGGGCCGTCGAACAGGTCACCGGTCAGCGCGAGCACCGCTCCCGCGGCCAGATCGGCATGTGTGGTCCAGGCAACGGGCCCATCGTCCGGGGCGCGGAGCTCGCCGGTCCGCGACGCGCTCGCCAGCAGCTCCAGGACGGTGGAGGCGTAGAACCCGTTGCGCAGCGAGGTGAACGCGACCCCGCTCTCCTGGAGGATCGCCTCGGTGGCGGCGTGGTCGGGCATGGGCGCATACGGCGACGTCCGATCGGCGCCCATGCGGCTGGTGTAGACGACCCGCTGCGCACCGGCCGACACGGCCGCCGCGATCGCCGTGCGATGGCGCCGGACGGCCTCTTCTCCGGTGGTGTCCGCGGAGACGACGAGCACCCTCGACGCGCCCTGGAACGCGCCGACGAGGCTTGCCGGGACGGTGAAGTCCCCGTGACGGACCCGCACGCCCCGCTGCTCGAGGTCCTGGACCTTCTGCGGGTCGCGGACGCTGACGCCAAACTGTTCTGGGTTCAAGCGGTCGAGCAGCTGCTCGATCACGGCGCGCCCGAGCTGGCCGCCTGCCCCGGTCACGACAATCATGGCGCCTCCATCTCCGGGGTTGCCGACCAGACCGTTCGCTCCGTTGTCACCAGGCTCGAGGTCCGGGGAGACGAACTCGGACACTCACCGGCCCACGCCGACGGCGCGGTGCTCGCAGCCCCATCTCCGGAGGGACGAGACAGACGACGTTACGGGATGTCACCTGGAGCCCGCACCGGTGCTGAGGCCATCCCCTACCGGCCGGTCCGCCCCCGCCGTGACCGGGTCTCGTGCCGGAGCGCCACCCATTGACAGCGAACTTGATTCACAAGTCAGTTTGGTCAGGCTGCGGTGGTAATGAGACGGCGGTGGGCCGACGCGGCACGCATCGGCTCGGCGCCGGCGATCGCTGGTGCCGACGGAGGACATGCGGTGGATCTCGAGCTGGGTGCGGGGAGTCGAAAGGCCCTGTGGAGCGAGGCGCAGGTCTTCGTGCGGGGTGGCCGTGGAAGTTGGCTTGCCGGTAGCCCGCTGTGCGCCCGACGTGCGGCACGGACGTCGGGGGACGCGGTGCGGTCGAGGACGTCGGCGAAGGTGAGCTCGCGTTCCGGGCCAGGGCCACCAGCAGGAGGCCGGCTCTTACGAGGAATGCCGTGGTGTAGCCGTGGGTCAGCGCATCGCCGGCATCGGCCACGAGAGGCCCGTCGCCGACCGCGGTGGCCTGCTCCGCCACCCTTGCCGCGTCCGGCAGTCGCTGGTCGGCGGCCGTGGTCGAGACCGTGGCAATGACCGCCAGGCCCAGGGCCGCGCCGATCTGTTGAGCCGTGTTGATCAGGGCCGAGGCGACGCCGGTTCAAGAACCGTGGCGTCGGTGACGTGTGCATCGTGGTCGCGACGGCCTGGCCGGGCTGCCCGCAAACGATCAACGCCGTGTGGCCGCGGACCCTGGTGCAGGCCTGTGTGCCGCACCTGATCCGCAACACCTTCCGGTATGCCTCCCGGCGGCAGTGGGAGCAGATGGCCAAGGACCTGCGACCGGTCTACACCGCGCCGACCGAGATCGGCGCGGCCGAGCGGTTCGACGAGTTCGCCGGCAAGTGGGGCGCGCTCTACCCCGCGATCGTCACCTCGTGGAGTTCGGCCTGGTCGGAGTTCGTGCCGTTCCTGGACTACGACGTTGAGATCAGCAAAGTCATATAGTCGACCAACGCGATCGAGTCGCTCAACGCCCGCTACCGCGGGCGGCGAAAGCCCGCGGGTATCTCCCCACCGAGCAGGCCGCACTGAAGTGCCTCTACCTCGTCTCGAGATCGCTGGACCCGACCGGCAAGGGTCGAGCACGTTGGACGATGCGCTGGAAGCCCGCCCTGAACGCCAACGCCAGTTACCGCGGTAGTCATACAGTCCCGAGTGGTGGCGGGATCGCGCAGGGAGGAAGCGCCGAGCACCGGCGCTGATCGACGCTAGCGCGCCACGCCCGATGCAGTCCGCTCAGTCGGCACCTGCAGCGCGGACGCACCCGCGCTATGCGGTAGTTCGAGCCACGCATGTAGTCATCAGCGGTTGCGGGGGTCGGTGCCGGGCAAATGCTCCTGGCCGGTCTGCCCGGCCGCGGCCTCACCGATGGTCGAGGCACTCGAGCCCACGTGGGCCTCGAGCCGGATGCGTTCGGTGAGGTGCGGTGCTCGTTCTCGGAGACCGGCACCGCCGTCTGGCCAGCGAGGCGGGCCGCACCACCGAGGAGCTCATCACGATCGCGCCGTGCCCGGTGCTGGTGGTCGCCGAGAACCGCGCGTCCTCGCCCGCCGGTACGTCGCCGCGTGCGGTCGTCGTCGGGGTCGATGACGCGCCCGGCGCCTTGCAGGTGCTGCTGCGGGCCCTGCGCGTCGCGGAGGAGCTCGGCGAGCCCGTCGAGGTGGTCCGGGCCGTCGGTGAGGTCGGGTACGGGGCCGAGGGGATCGCGCGCCGGGAGCAGGACGAGATCGAGACCTCACCGGTCGAGGCGCTCGTCGCCACGGCGAAGGACAAGGTCCCCGGTGTGCCGGTGGAGGTCGTGGTCGCCGAGGACCGGCCCGCGCGGCTGCTGCTGGAACGGTCCGCTGGCGCCGCCCTCGTGGTCGTCGGGCACCGAGGCCACACTGCTGGGGAGCTCGTGGGCGTCGGTTCCACGACGCTCTCCCTGCTCCTCGCCGCACCCTGCCCCGTCCTCGTGCTGGGACCGGCGCTCACCACGAGCGGTGAGCGGTAGATGCCGAAGTGATCAGGACGGTGCCGGATGACGCTCCGCGCCGTCGACCCCGGGCACCACGGCGACCGGGCAGGGCGCTCAGAGGACACAGCGGAGGGCCACGGGCTCGATCATGCTGCCCCACACAGCCGTGGCCGCAGTGCCCGACGACGAGCAGCGCGGCGGGGCGCGCCAGGTCGACGAGCACGTCGGCCGCACCGCCGACGCGGAAGGCGAGCTCGAGAGGCACATCCGGGACACCCAACGTCCCCTGGACCCGCCGGATGAGCGCGAGGAACGGGCCTCGTCGCGGCCCCGCTGGCCGCCGCCTAGATCTGTCCCGTCGGCGAGGCGGACTGGGCCGGCGTCCGCCCGGGGGCTACAGCGCGCTGGAGGACCCGACCCTCGACGACGGGGCTTCGGAGCTCTGTCGGGCGTCGGGGAGACTCCACCTCGGCATCAGCCCAGTCGCGGACGTGCCTGCGGCGTCGTTCCTGAGGAGCTCGGAGCGCGATGTGCGCGCCGCGGCACGAGAGCCTGCGGTCCGACCGAGACAGGCCGAGCTCCGCTCGCCGGACGCCGTGGGCGGAGGCGCGGACCTGATGGTCCGACGAACGCGCTGTGGTCGCGGGAACCGCTCGGTCGTCGGCTGCGTCGAGCAGCGCATGAACGCCACCAGACCTCCCCACTCGTACGGCGACGCCGTGACCGCCCTGTTCGCCGCTGCTCTCGACGGTGAGCACCACGCTGAGCACGAGCTCCGGGACCTCGCCGTCCATGACGAGCGTGCCGCCGACGCCCTCTGCGCCCTGGTCTACGCCGAAGCGCCAGACACAGCCGGTCCGCGGTGCCCAGCGGACGTCGCCGCAACAGATCAAGTCGTTGCTGCTGTGCTCGAGTCCGTGGGGGCTCCAGCGAGCTGAGCCGGTTCCCCGTAGTGCGGTGCGGTCGCCGGTGACGGCTGCTCCTCAAGGCCGGGCGGCCCAGGGGCCTTCGGCCCTGGACGGAGCCGCTGCGCGGCGCTTCTTGTTTGCCTTTCTTCTCCCCGTGGGGCGTCCCGAGTCTGAGGGGCCCGGGCAGGCAAGCCGTCGATGAACCGGCCCCGCACCGACCTGGTGATCCCGCCGCTGCCCTCCCGGGCTCGGTAGCGCCGGCACGGCCTGGCGGCCGTGGTGGGTGGCGGGCTCACCGGGTCGGAGGAGGCCGAACCCCCGACGGTCCCCTTCGGGGACCTGCCCCGGGCCCCTCTTCGCGACTCGCGCCCCACGGGGCGAAGGAAATGGCAGCGGCGGCCCGGCAAGGGCGTGCGGTGCTGGTTTCTCGCCCCGGCTCACCTCGCGACCGGGAGACCGCAGGGATGACCGACTTCACCGAGCACCAGGACCGACACGACCCCCAACACGAGGAGGTCACCGACGCCGAGCTGGTCGAGCTCTACCGCCACCACCACGACCTGGACGCCATCACCACCCTGATCCGCCGGCACGACGCGAGCCTGCGGTCCATGGTCCGACGGGTCCTGCACCACGACGAGGACGCCGCCGACGTCGTCCAGTCCACCTGGGTCAGCGCGCTCACGGCTCTGGCACGACCGGACTTCGAGGTCCACGGCGTGGTCCGCGGGTTGGCTGTGGAGCATCGCCCGCCACGGGGCCATCGATCGGCTCCGCCGGGCCCGCACCCGCCCCAACCACCGCCATGGCGCCCGGGCTCGACCCCCCGTCCGGGACCAACGACTACACCGCCGCCGACGCCCGGATGGTGCTCCACGGGCTGCTCGACACCCTCTCCCCCCACTACCGGGAAGCGATCACCCTCGTGTGGCTGCGCGCCCTGTCGATCCACGAGGCCGCCGACGTGCTCGGCGTCGCCGCAGGCACCGTCAAGAGCCGCTGCTCCCGCGCCCGCACCCTCATGGCCGCCGCAGTCACCCGAGGCGGACTGATCACCACCGCACTCGACCCCGACTGATCCGAAACCACCGGTCAGCCGCCCGGGCGCGGCTGACCGGTGGGCCGCTCCCGGCTGGACACCGGACCACGAGCGAGCAGCCACCCGACAACGGGGTCAGGCCCACCGCAGGA
>Ga0190275_10003880_pt1 | contig 10729 bp, 9 predicted proteins | sample Popmic550T_FD_133745 | JGI IMG/M metagenome (GOLD analysis project Ga0190275, IMG submission 133745) | Populus adjacent soil microbial communities from riparian zone of Yellowstone River, Montana, USA - 550 T | ecosystem: Environmental > Terrestrial > Soil > Riparian zone > Trees stand | place...
CAGGCGATCGCCCGCGCGCTGGCCGACAAGGCGCGCACGATCCGCATCCCGGTCCACGTGGTGGAGAAGCTCAACAAGATCGGGCGCGCCGAGCGCAAGCTCGTCACCGAGCTTGGCCGCGAGCCGACCCCCGAGGAGATCGCCGAGGTCACCGGGATCGACCCGGAGGAGGTCGACTCGATCAAGCGCTCTGCGCAGGCCCCGGTCTCCCTCGAGAAGCCGGTCGGCGACGAGGAGGAGTCCGAGTTCGGCCAGTTCATCGCCGACGAGCGGGCCGAGTCGCCGTACGAGCGCGCCGCGGAGATCCTCACCAAGGAGGCCCTGCGCGAGGCGCTCGAGAACCTCTCCTACCGCGAGCGGCGTGTGCTCGAGCTGCGCTACGGCCTCGGCGGCGAGCACCCGCGCACGCTGGACGAGGTCGGGCGGACGTTCAACGTCACGCGCGAGCGCATCCGCCAGATCGAGAATCAGTCGCTCAAGAAGCTGCAGAGCCTCGCCGAGGCGCAGAAGCTGCGCGACGTCGCCTGACGTCCCGCCCCGCGGCCGGCGGACGTCGCCGGCCGGGCACGCGGGGGCCGTCGTACTCGGACGGTCGTCCGCCTGACCTCAAGCGGGCGCCGGGGCGCGCCGATCACCTGGGCGTATGCCCTTCGATCTCGATGCCGCCCTCCGCCACCTCGTCGGCTGCGAGGGCTCCGACCTCCACCTCAAGGTTCCCTCTCCGCCGCTGGTCCGCGTGCACGGCACGCTCGAGCCGATCCCCGGCTCCGACCGGCTGACGCCGCCCGACACCGCCGCGGCGCTCGAGCAGATGCTCTCCGACCCCGCGAAGCTCGACGAGTTCGCCACCGAGTGCGAGGTCGACTTCTCCTACTCGCTCGAGGGCCTCGGCCGCTTCCGCGTCAACGCCTTCAAGCAGCGGGGCTCGATCTCGATCGTGATGCGCGCGATCCCGATGAACATCAAGTCGATCGAGGAGCTCAACCTGCCGCCGGCCGTGCGCGACCTGGCCGAGGAGGAGCGCGGGATCATCCTGCTGACGGGCACGACCGGGTCGGGCAAGTCGACGACGCTCGCGTCGATGATCGACCACATGAACCGGACGATGCGCAAGCACATCGTCACGATCGAGGACCCGATCGAGTTCCTGCACCGCGACCGCAACTCGATCATCAACCAGCGCGAGGTCGGCATGGACACCACGTCCTTCAGCCGCGCCCTGCGCCGCGTGCTGCGCCAGGACCCCGACGTGATCCTCGTCGGCGAGATGCGCGACGAGGAGACCGTGCACACCGCGCTGAGCGCCGCCGAGACCGGTCACCTCGTGCTCTCCACGCTGCACACCGTCGATGCGCCCGAGACGATCAACCGCATCATCGACTTCTTCCCGCCCCACCAGCAGCAGCAGGCGCGCGCGATGCTCGCCGGCACGCTGAAGGGGGTCGTCTCCCAGCGGCTCGTCAAGACCTCCGACGGCGCCGGCCGCGTGGCCTGCTGCGAGATCATGGCCATGACCGGCCGCGTCCACGACATGATCCTCGACCCCAGGCAGACCGGGAACCTGCGCGAGGTCGTCGCCGAGGGCGCCTACTACGGCATGCAGACCTTCGACCAGCACCTGCTCGAGCACCTGCAGGTCGGACGCGTGACGATGGAGCAGGCGCTGCGTGCGGCCACGTCGCCGCACGACTTCAAGCTGATGGTCTCCGCGGCCGAGAAGACCGGCAAGCTCACCACCCCGGCCGCGCCGGCTCCCTCGGCCCCGCCGGTGGGCGTCGCGACCGTCGCGCCGACCGGCCCGGGCGAGGCTCCGGCCTCGGCGCCGCCGCCGTCGGCGCCCCCGCCGGGCGTCCTGGGATAGGGGCCCCACCCACCCGCGCGCTCGCGCCGCTTCCCGCTTGACGCGGCGCCGGGCGACGCGCCAGGGTGTCCGTTCCGCGCACGCTCAACGCCGAAAGGACACAGCCGCCGTGCAGACCACGCTCGCCAGCTTCCGCGAGACCGAGTCCACCGAGGCCTTCTCGCTGCAGAACTCCAAGCTGCTGAAGGTCGAGCTCAACCAGGTCACGATCCAGTCGAAGCTCGGCTCGATGGTCGCCTACCAGGGCGACGTGACGTTCGAGCACGCCGGCTCCGGCGGCCTGGGCCGGATGCTCAAGAAGGCGGTGACGGGCGAGGGCGCGAGCCTGATGAAGATCACCGGCAGCGGCGAGGTGTTCCTCGCCGACCAGGCGCAGGACGTGCACCTCATCTACCTGGAGAACGACACGATCACGGTCAACGGCCGCAACCTGCTGGCCTTCGACAGCGGGATCGACTGGGACATCAAGCGCGTCGAGGGCGCCTCGGTGATGGGCGGCGGCCTGTTCAACACCTCGCTGCACGGCACCGGCTGGGTCGCGATCCTCTCCGACGGTCCCCCGGTGCTGCTCAACGTCGCCTCCGCCCCGACCTTCGCCGACGCCCAGGCGGCGATCACCTGGTCCTCCGGGGTCTCGACCTCGATCCGCACCGACTTCAAGATGAAGAACCTCGTCGGGCGCGGCTCGGGCGAGTCGATCCAGATGTCCTTCCAGGGCGACGGCTGGGTGCTGGTGCAGCCGTCCGAGGGCCGCGTCCAGCCCACCCAGCAAGGCTGAACCTCTCTCAAGTAACCCTCGACTCGAGGGTTAGAATCAGACGTAGACGACGTCGTCGTCGCCCTCGGGGTCGTCCTCGACGACGGTCTCGCAGGTCGGGCACCACCAGTGCGCCTCGAGCGCGGTGCCGCAGGCGTCGTGGCGGCGCGGCGTGGCCTCGCCCGCGGCGCGGGCACCCCAGTCGGCGAGCAGCCGCAGCGCACCCGCGAGTTCGCGACCCGTGTCGGTGAGCTCGTAGACGAAGCGCGGCGGGCGCTCGGAGTACGGCGCCGAGACCGCGAGCGCCTGCTCGGTGAGCTGCTTGAGCCGGCTCGAGAGCACGTTCGGCGCGATCCCCTCGAGCTCCTCCTGGAGCTCGTTGAAGCGCTTGGGACCGCCGAGCAGCGCGGCGACGACCAGCAGCGTCCAGCGGTCTCCGACCCTGGCGAGCGCATCGGCCAGAGGCGAGGGCGGGACGGCGGCGGCGCGGCGGCGACCCATGAGGCGAGCTTAGCCCGCGGTCAGCGCGGGTCCGGGCGGGTCCCCATCTGCGGGAGCGCGAGCGTCGCCGTCACCGCGCGGTGGTCGCTGCCCGGCAGCTCGCGCACCGCTACGCCGAGGACCGCGACCCGCTCGGGCGCGAGCACGTGGTCGATCGTGACCGGCGGCGCGCGGCGGCCGCGCCACGTCGGGCGCAGGCCCGCTCCGGTCACGTCGGCGGCGTCGCGGTAGCCCTGGCCGAGCAGGCGCCGGAGCTCGCGGTGGTCGAGCGTGGCGTTGAAGTCGCCGGCCAGGATCTGGACCGGGCCGCGCGCGGGCGCGGCCGGCAGGGAGCGCAGGTCGCCACGCCAGCGGCTGGTGGCGCTCCGCCGCAGGGGCGCCGTCGGGTGCACGCTCATGACCCGGACCGGCGCCGCGCCGGGCACCCGCAGCTCCGCGTGCGTCATCGCGACCCGCAGGCCGGGCGGCGCGGGCAGCTCCCGCATCGGGACGCGCGAGTAGAGCGCGGTCCCGGCCGCGCCCGGCCATGCCGCGACGCGCGCGTGCGGCAGCACGGGCCGCAGCCGGCGGTCCAGCTCCGCCGCGAGCGCGGGCGTGAGCTCCTGCAGCGCGAGCACGTCGGCGCGCTCGCGCCGCACGAGCGCGACCAGTTCGCCGGGCGCGACCTCCCCGTTGTAGACGTTCGCGGTCACCACCCGCAGCCGCGGCTCCGCTGCCGCGGCGGCCTCGCCGCCGCCGACCGCCCGCGGCGCCACGAGCGCGGCGAGCACCACGGCAGCGACGGCGGCCACGGCGGCGGCGGCGCGTCGGCGCAGCAGCAGCGCGGCGATGGCCGCCAGCGCCGCGAGCGCGACAGCGTACGGCGTGTAGGCGACGAGCTGCACCAGCGGGAAGCCACGGTCGAGGCCCCCGGCCCGCACGACGGCCCAGGCCGCCCACGGCGCGACGAGCACCCACGCCAGGGCGGAGCGGGCGCGCGTGGCGGACACGCGCGACATGGTGGCCCATCGCCGCGCTCCCCCGGGACGCCGGTGGTGTACCGTAGTGACTTGCAAGTAGCAAGTGACTAGGAGAACGCGTCATGAGCCAGGTACTTCAGGAGCTTCAGGCGGCCGTCACGACGGCGGCGGAGCGGGTCGGGCCGGCGGTCGTCGGGCTCGGTCGCGGGTGGGGGCGCGGGTCCGGCGTGATCGTCGCTCCCGGGCGGGTGCTGACCAACGCCCACGTGCTGCGTGGCGACGAGGTCGCGGTGACCTTCGGCGACGGCGAGCGCGCCCACGGGCGCGTGGCCGGCGCGGATCCCGACATCGACGTCGCGGTCATCGCCGTCGAGACCGGTGAGCGCCCCGCGATCGGGTGGGACGCCGAGGCGGTGGGTGCGCTCGGCGCCGGCGCGCCGGTGTTCGCGCTCGCCAACCCCGGCGGCCGCGGGCTGCGCACCACGTTCGGCCTCGTCAGCGCCACCGAGCGCTCGTTCCGCGGCCCGCGCGGGCGGCGCATCGGCGGCTCGATCGAGCACACCGCCCCGCTCCCGCGCGGATCCTCGGGCGGGCCGCTGGTGGACGCCGAGGGCCGGCTGCTCGGCCTCAACACCGTCCGCCTCGACGGCGGGCTCATCCTCGCGCTGCCCGCCGACGCCGCCCTGCGGCGGCGGACCGACGCGCTCGCGGCCGGCGAGACGCCGCGGCGCCCCCGGCTCGGCGTGGCGCTGGCGCCGCCGCGCGCCGCCCGCCGGCTGCGCGGCGCGGTCGGGCTCCCCGAGCGCGACGGCCTGCTCGTCCGCCACGTCGAGTCCGGCAGCCCGGCCGACGTCGCCGGCATCCAGCGGGGCGACCTCCTGGTGGCCGCGGGCGGCCGGGCGCTCGGCGATCTCGACGGCCTCTTCGACGCCCTCGCGGCGGTCGAGGACGGCGCCGGGCTGGAGGTCGGGGTGGTCCGCGGGACCGAGGAGCGCACGGTCACCGTCGCCTTCGACGAGGAGGATTGAACAGTCCGACCGGGGGGTTCTCCACACTTCAGTTCCTGAAGCGTGCGGTACCATGCATACGGAGGATTCACCGATGCCGAACTCCGATTGCCCCGTCTGTCGCACTGCCGAGATCGTCTGCGGAAAGTGGACGCTGCTCGTCATCCGCGACCTCGCGGACGGGCGCTCGCGCTTCTGTGAGCTCGAGCGCTCGCTCGAGGGCATCTCGCCGCGCACGCTCTCGCTGCGTCTGCGCGCGCTCGAGGAGGCCGGCGTCCTGATGCGCAGGACCTACCCCGAGGTCCCGCCGCGTGTGGAGTACGTGCTGACCGAGAAGGGGCGTGCGCTCGTCCCCCTGATCGAGTCGATGCGCACGTACGGCACCGAGTGGCTCGCCGACGAGCCCTGCGCCGCCGACGCGTCCTCGCCGGCGGTCGCCGCCGCCGCCTGATCCACTGCAATCCGCGCTGCGCCGCGGCCTGAGGGCAGGAGCTCCCGGGTCCGCGGCGAATCGGCGCGCATGCACAACCGCGCGCTCCACGACGCCCTCGCCGCCTTCGTGGCGGAGGCCGCCGGGCAGCTGGCAGAGGAGGTCTCCGGCGGTGTGGAGATCCCCTACGAGCTGGAGACGTTCGCGCCCACCGGCAAGGCGGGGGCGGGCGGCTCGCTCTACTGCTACAAGCCCCAGACCGATCGCTTCATCGCCGCCCAGGTCGGGGTCCTGGGCCGGCTGCCCTCCTACCCCGCCGCCGCGCAGGCCCTCGCGGCGCTGCCCGAGCTCGCGGGCTACCTGCAGGCGCGCGGGCAGCGTCCCGCCTCCTCCGATCCGCGGGTCCTCGCCGACGCCACGCTGCAGGCGCTGCTCGTCGTGCTGTGGGCCGACACCTCGGACTTCTCCTTCGATGCCGAGCGCTTCGCGGCCGCCTACGCGGAGCTCGAGGAGGAGGCCTACGCCGGCTGCTCGCTGGCGGTCGTGCTGACGCCCGTCGAGGGGCTCGTGTGCGAGTCCGACGAGGTGGCGCTGGGCGAGGGGCTCTCGCTCGTCCGCGGCAGCACGCTCTCCGACGCGCCCGCCGACCTGCGTGGCGACGCCTACGCCACGGTGATCGCGCTGCGCCTCGAGGGCTCGCCCGGCGAGGGCGCCGGCCTCGAGACCGCGGGACGCCGGCTGCGGCGGCTGCAGACGGCGCTGCGCCTGTGGGACGACGCCGAGCCGGCGCTCGGGCCGGCCGCCTGGGCGCGCACCGACGACGGCCCGTGGATCACGATCCCGCTGGCCACCGGGCTGCGGCGCCCGCTCGGCGACTGCCTGCTGAGCGCCGAGGAGGAGGACCCGCTGCGGGCGTTCTGCTCGCTCGTGGCGCGGCGCACGCCGCGCGGCGGCGAGCTGGCCTGGGCGCTGCGGCGCTTCGAGCTGGGGTGCGAGCGCTCGGGCCCGCTCGAGGCGCTGACGGACTGGCTGCTGGCCATGCGCGCCCTGCTCGGCGATCCCGGCAGCGGCGGGCTGAACCGCGCCTCCAGCCGCCTGGCCGCCATCTGCGCCAACCCCGAGGACCGCGAGCCGCTCATCCGGCGCGTCCACGAGGTCGCCGTGCTCGAGCGCCGCGTGGTGGCCGGCACCGTGCGCGCCGACCCGGCGGTCGAGCAGCTCGTCGACGAGCTGGGCGGTCACCTGCGGGCGATCCTGCGCGACGTGCTGTGCGGCCACCTCGATCCCGAGCTGCGCGGGCTGGCCGACCAGCTCATCGACTCGGAGCCGAGCTCTCCGGAGGCGTCGCCGGCCTGAGGCTCAGCCCTGGTCCACCGATACCCGCGGCGCCTCGCCACCGTGGCCCTTCGCCAGAGCCGATCGGCCGCGACCCAGGTGGGTCACCACATGGATGCGCGGCCGACCGACTCCGACTCGGGGGCGGCTGGGCCGGATCAAGGCATCCACGGAACATCGGTGCACCCGGGCTCGGCTCAGGTCGCCGGCGCGAGCTCGGCGTCGAGCAGGTGCGCGCGGATCCGCGCGAGCCCCTCGACGTCGTGGACGTCGTCGTCGAGCTCGGGGATCACGACGGTCGGCGGTCGCCCCAGCGCGGCCGCCAGCCGCTGCACCTCCGCGGCGTCGTGGTCGGCGAGGGCGGACAGCTCACGCGCGGCGGTCGCCACGCGGGCGGCGAGCGCCTCGCCGAGGTCGCCGGCCAGTGAAGCGGGCAGCGCGCCGTCGTGCTCCGCCGTGTGGACCCGGTTGACCACGAGGCCGCCGAACGGCAGGCCGGCCTCGGCGAGCTTGCGGTGGAAGTGGATCGCCTCCTCGACGGGGTCGTGCCGCGGCGAGGTGACGATGAGGAACGTCGTGGCGGGATCGGAGAGCAGCGCGCCGACGCGCCGCGCGCGCTCGGTGAAGCCCTCGATCAGCCCGCCGAGCGAGCGGAAGAACACCGACAGGTCCTCCAGCAGGTCGACACCGGTGACGCGCTGGAGGACCGAGAACATCATCCCGGTCCCCCGCCCCAGCAGGCGGCCGCTCAGGCCCGCCGGGTTGAGGAACACGCGGATCGCCCGCCCCTGGAAGAACCCGGTGAGCCGGCCCGGCGCGTCGAGGAAGTCCAGCGCGTTGCGCGACGGCGGGGTGTCGAGGACGATCAGGTCGTAGTCGCCCTCCTGCGTGAGCTCGTAGAGCTTGGCGATCGCGGTGAACTCCTGCGACCCCGCCACCGCGTTGGAGAGCTGCTGGTAGATCCGGTTGGCGAGGATCTCGTCGCGGGTGGCGTCGTCCGGCGCGAGGCGCTCGATCAGCGCGTCGAACGTGCGCTTGGAGTCGAGCATCATCGCCCACAGCTCACCGCGCAGCTCGACCCCGTGGGCGGCGAAGCGCTCGCTCTCGACGAGCCGCGGCTCGTTGCCGAGCTCCTCGACGCCGAGCGCGGTGGCCAGCCGGCGCGCCGGGTCGATGGTCACCACCGCCACGCGCGCGCCCTCGGCCGCCATCCCCATCGCGAGCGCGGCCGCGACCGTCGTCTTGCCCACGCCACCGGAGCCCGCGCAGATCGCGATCCGCTTGCCGCCGAGGAGTCCGCCGATCGTCGTCACGGGCGACAGGCTGCCAGATCCGCGGGTGCCTGCCGCCGGCGCGGGATAGGGTGTCGCGCCGTGACGGCGACGGGCACGGCAGGCTCATGAGCGCCCCCAACGTGCTGCTGCTCATGGTCGACCAGCTGGCGGCGGCGTGGCTGCCGGCCTACGGGCATCGCCTCGTGCGCGCGCCGCATCTCGACGCGCTCGCGGCGGAGTCGGTGGTGTTCGACAGCGCGTACTGCGCCTCGCCGCTGTGCCAGCCGTCGCGCGCGGCGATGCTCTCGGGCGCGCTGCCGTCGCGCACCGGCGTGTTCGACAACGCGGCCGAGATGCCGGCGTCGCTGCCGACCGTGGCCCACCGGCTGCGGCTCGCGGGCTTCCGCACGTGCCTGGCCGGGAAGATGCACTTCGTCGGCCCCGACCAGCTGCACGGCTTCGAGGAGCGGCTGACTACCGACGTCTACCCGGCCGACCTCGACTGGACGCCGGACTGGCGGCGGGCGCTCGAGGACCCGCTCCCCTGGTACCACACGATGGAGCCGGTGCTCACGCCGGCCGTGGCGCGCGCGTCGATGAACCTCGACTACGACGACGAGGTCGCCTTCCACTCGGTCCGCAAGCTCCACGACCTCGCTCGCGAGGGAACCGAGCGGCCGTTCTTCCTCGTCGTCTCGTTCACGTCGCCGCACGACCCGTGGGAGCTGCGCGCCGAGCACTGGGAGCGCTACGACCCGGCCGAGATCGATCCGCCGGCGGTGCCGGCCATCCCGCTCGAGCGCGCCGACCCCCACAGCCGGCGCCTGCGGGCGATGTACGGCGCCGACCGCGCCGCGCTCGACGACGACCGCATCCGCCATGCCCGTCATGCGTACTACGCGGCCATCAGCTACGTCGACGACCGCATCGGCGAGGTGCTCGGCGCGCTGCGCGACACCGGGCTCGACGAGCGCACCGCGGTGGTCTTCACCTCCGACCACGGCGAGATGCTGGGCGAGCGCGGGCTGTGGTTCAAGATGGCGTTCTTCGAGGGCGCCGCGCGCGTGCCGCTGCTGCTGCGGGCGCCCGGGCTCCCGGGCGGCGCGCGTGTCGGCGAGCCGGTGTCCCAGCTCGACGTCGCGCCCACGCTCGCCGCGCTGGCGGGCGCCGAGGGCGACGGCGACGCCGACGGCGTGAGCCTGCTCCCCCTCGCGGCCGACCCCTCCGCTGCCCGGCGGCCCGGCGCCGTCGCCGGCGAGTACCTCGCGGAGGGCGTCACGGCGCCCGCGGTCATGCTGCGCCGCGGGCCGCACAAGTTCATCCACTGCCCGGGCGACCCCGACCAGCTCTACGACCTCGAGGCCGACCGCGCCGAGCTCGCGAACCTGGCGGACGACCCCGGCCACGCCGCCGTCGCCGACGCCTTCCGCGCGGAGGTCGCCGCGCGCTGGGACCTCGGGGCGCTGCACGAGCAGGTGCTCGACAGCCAGCGCCGCCGACACCTCGTGGCACGGGCGCTGCGCGAGGGCCGCTACGAGCCGTGGGACTACGAGCCGCAGGTCGACAGCTCGATGCGCTACGTCCGCAACCGCGCGGACATGTACGAGCTGCAGCGGCGCGCGCGCCTGACCCCGTAGCCGCTAAGCCGGGGCGAAGCCCACGTTCTTGAACCAGTAGTTGCCGAGCGGGAAGCCCGACTTCGCCTTCACGAACCCGACGACCTTGGCGCTGTGGGCGTCGATCATGTTCGAGTAGTACTGGATGATGTAGCCGCCCTGGTCGTACTGCATCTTCTGCGCCTCGCCCAGGATCTCGCAGCGCTTCGCCTCGTCGAGCTCGGCGCGCCCCTCCTGGATGAGCCGGATGAACTTCGGGTCCTTCCAGTGCGTCTCGTTGAACGGCGAGTCCGGGAGGTCGCCCTGCGCGACCTGGGGGAGGTACATGCGGGTGGCCCAGAAGTCCTGCGCGAACGGCCACTTGAGGTAGTTGTCGCCGTAGAAGGTCCCCGAGTCGACCTTGCGGACCTTGACGTTGACGCCCGCGCCCTTCGCCTGCTGCGCGAACACCTGCGCGGCCTCCACGATCCCCTGGAACACCGGGGCGGTGACGAGCTCGACCGACAGCCCTTCGCGCCCGGCCTGCTTGAGCAGCGCCTTCGCCTGCTCGAGGTCCTGCTCGCGCTGGGGCAGCTCCTTGGCGAAGCACGGGTCGAAGGGCGCGTAGAGGTCGTTGGCGGGGCGGCCCTGGCCGCTGAGCACCTGCTCGACCATCTGCTGGCGATCCACGATCAGCCGGAACGCCTGGCGGACGCGCACGTCGTCGAACGGCGCGGCGTCGACGCGCATCGTGAACGGCTGCCACGCGCCGGTCTCGGAGATCAGCACGCGCAGGCCCGAGTTGCCCTTCACGCTCTCGATCTGGCTCGCGGGGAGGTTGTCGATCGCCTCGACCTGCCCGCCGAGCAGCGCGTTGGTGCGCGCCGTGTCGTCGGGGAAGCCGATGATCACGAGCTCGTCGACGTAGGGCTTGCCCTTCTCCCAGTAGTTGGGGAACTTCGTGAAGACGCTGCGCTCACCCGGCGTGAAGCTCGTGTACTTGAACGCGC
>Ga0190275_10003881_pt1 | contig 10729 bp, 10 predicted proteins | sample Popmic550T_FD_133745 | JGI IMG/M metagenome (GOLD analysis project Ga0190275, IMG submission 133745) | Populus adjacent soil microbial communities from riparian zone of Yellowstone River, Montana, USA - 550 T | ecosystem: Environmental > Terrestrial > Soil > Riparian zone > Trees stand | place...
CCCGGCGACCTGTGGGCCGTCGGCCGCCACCGCCTCCTCTGCGGCGACGCCACCAAGGCCGCCGACGTGGCCCGGGTGCTCGACGGGGTGCCCGCGGACGTACTGCTGACCGACCCGCCGTACAACGTCGCCTACGAGGGCGGCACCGCCGACCGCCTGACGATCGCCAACGACGACCTGTCGCCCGACGACTTCCAACAGTTCCTCGTCTCGGCCCTAGCCGCGGCCGGCGCCAACCTCCGCCCGGGGGGCGGGTTCTACGTCTGGCACGCCGACACCTTCGGGCTGTCCGTCCGCCGGGCCGCGGCCGAGGCGGGCCTTCGGGTCCGTCAGTGCCTCGTCTGGGTAAAGCCGTGCCTGGTGCTGGGCCGGCAGGACTACCAGTGGCGACACGAGCCCTGCCTCTATGGCTGGGCCGACGGCGCCCCCCACACCTGGCTCGGCGGCCGCGCCCAGACGACGGTGCTCGAGTTCGACAAGCCGGCCCGGAACGCCGAGCACCCCACCATGAAGCCAGTCGCGCTGTTCAGGGCTCTGCTCACCAACAGCTGCCCGGCCGGGGGTGTCGTGCTCGACCCGTTCGGCGGGAGCGGCACGACCCTCATCGCCGCGGAGCAAGCGGGACGCAGTGCCCGGCTGCTGGAACTCGACCCGAAGTATTGCGACGTGATCCTCGCCCGCGCCACTGCGACATTCGGCGACGCCGTGCCGGTCCGGCTGCTCGACGGCGGGGCCGAGATCGCCCACGCGGACGTGGTGGCCCGCCGGCGCGCCGAGCCGGCCGCGGCGTAGCCGGCACGGGAGGACGAGTGGTGCGAATCGCGAGACGGTTGGCGAGGGCGGCCGCGAGCGTTGCGGCGGCCGCGACCGCGGGCTGCCCCGGTCCGGGCGTGGTGAACCGCCTCGCCGCCGACGAAGACGCCGACCCGCCCACCTGCCCCGTCTGTGGCGGGTGCCACGTGCTGGTGATCGAGGAAGTCGTGGTCGAGGCCGGGGAACCGTCGGCACACCCGGCCGGACCCTGAAAATCGGCGGAAAAAACCTGCAGGTTGGCCCACGCCGGAGGGAGGGGACCATGGCCGCCCGGAAGAAGAACGACGATGCCCTGGTGCTGACCCTCGCCTGCGGGGCGACGGTCGAGGCCGCCGCCCGACAGTGCGACCTGTCCGAGCGGACGGTCTACACCCGGCTGAAGGACGCGGACTTCCAGAGGCGGGTCAAGGACGCCCGCGCCGACCTGGTCCGGCGGTCCGCCGGCCTGCTGTCGGCGGCGTCCGGGGAGGCGGTGCGGACCCTCCTGGCGCTGATGAAGGAGGCGGCCCCGCCGGCGGTCCGGCTGGGGGCGGCGAAGGCGGTGCTGGAGATCGGGCTGAAGATCCGGGAGCTGGCCGACCTGGAGGCCGAGCTGCGGGTTCTGGAGGAGCGGGTGAACGCCCTCGCCCCGCCGGACGGCGGCGGCGGGAGGCGGTGGTGACCCGGCGGGGCGGGGTGGGGGCCCGCCTCGGGCGGGTGGCGGCGGCCGTCCACGCCGGGCTGACGGCCCCGGCGTCGGACGCCGCGTGGGTGGCCGCCCTCGAGGCGGCCGCGGCGGAGGGGCGCTACCCGTTCGGCCCCGACTACGCCCGCGCCGTCGCCGCCCTCCGGGCCGCGGCCGCGGCCGACCCGCTCGGCCCGCCGCCGGGGTGGTTCGAGCCCGGCCGTTCCCCGCCCGACCGGTTCATGGCGTGGTGCCGGTCCCGCCCGCGGCCGGGGGTCGAGGCGACCCGGGCGTGGGCAGCCGAGTTGCTGCTCCGCGCCCTCGGCGGCACCCCGCCTGTGACCGACGCCGAGTTCGAGCGGCTGGCGGCGTGGGTACGGGCGAACGAGATGCGGCTGCGAACCCTCGCGGACACGGACGGTCTGGTCCCGCTCGGGGACGGGAGCGGGGCGGTCCTCGACGGGGTGCTGGCCGCGCTCGGCCGCGGACCGCGATGGCCAGGGGCCGGGGAGGTGGCCGAAATAATGCGGCGACTGCGGGCGCGGTACGGCGGGGGCGGGGAATGAGCCTGCGGGGCCAGATCGGTCGGCTGGCGGCGGCCCTGGCCGGGCCGGGCGGGGCGGGGACGACCCGGCCTTCCTCGTGGTGTGGGTGGCGGCCGGGCAGGACGAGGACGGCCGCCCGCCGGAGGTGTACGGGACGGCGAGCGTCATCGACGCGGTGTACGCCGGCGCCGCCCCCGACCCGGCTCTGAGGGCCCGGGTGCGCCAGCAGGTGGCGCCGGCGGCGCTGGAGATCGTGGTCGGCCCGGAGGTCGTCCCGCCCTGGCCGCCGAAGCTGGCGGGGCCGACGCGGCCGAGGCTCCACATCCTGGGAGGCGGTGATGAGTGCGAGATGGTCTCGGCTCGGCCGGCTGCGGGCAGCCATCGCCACCGTGGCAGCCGCGGGGGCGGTGCCGCCGACGGAGGTGTGGCTGCCGGTCAAGGACGGCGGGGGCGAGGTGCCCGGCCGCTACCCCCAGCCGGGCGGGAGGATGGTCCTCGTCCTGTACGCCGCCGACGACCCGGCCGTGATGGAGGTGACCGCGTGAGCGCCCGCGCCCTCGGCCGCCGCCTCGCCGACCTCGCCCGCCGCCAGGCCGCCGCCGCCGAGCGGCACGCGGCGGCCAACGCCGCCGCGGACGCGGGGCACGCCGAGCGGGTGGCGTTCCTGACGATGGTGCCGGAGGACCTGCGGATGGCGGTCGGGATCGCGCTGTGCGACCCGAACGGGGACGACGCCCTCCACTCGTGGGCGGCCCACCCGTTCGCCCGGTGGGCGACCGTGCCGGCCGGGTTCCGGTTCCCGCGGGCGCTGGTCGGGTGGCTGCTCCACCCGCCGCGGGGGTGGTTCCCGGGCCACGCGTGCGAGCGGTGCGGGCTAACGGTCCCGCTCCTCATCTTCGACTCGACCGACCCGACCTCGCGGCCATCGATCGTCGTGTTCCCGACGTGCCCGGCCTGCGGCGGCACGACCTCGCACACGGCCGCGGCACGGGGGCTGGCCTGATGCGATTGACCCGGCGGGTGGCGCGGCTGACCGGGCGGCTGCCGGGGCCCCGGGCAAAGGGGGTGCCGACCGACCCGGCGGCGCTGCTCGCCGGGCTGCGGGACGGCACGGTGCGGCTGGAGCACCTCGACCGGACGGACGCCGACCAGGTGAGCGCCCTGGCGTACGCCGCGGCGCTGCTGATTGCCCGGACGGGCGAGGGAGGGGAGCGATGACCCGCGGGCGGCTGGCCCGGCTCGACCGGGTGGTGTTCCTGCCGACGGCCGCCTCGGCCGCCGCGCCCGTGCGGCTGCGGTCCCCGGCCGACGTGCTGGCCCTGCTGGAGGCCGAGGCCGCCCGCGTCCGCGCCGACCCCACCGCCGACCCGGTCGCCCGGGCGCGGGCCGTCAGCACGCTGGCTCGGGTGGCGCTCGACGCGATCGAGGCCGACCAGGTCGCCGCCCGGGTGTCGGCGATCGAGGCCGTCCTGGCCCGGAGGAGCCCGTCGTGACCGCCGACCGCCTCGCCCGCCATTACCCGTCGCTGAAGCCCGACGAGCGGCTGGCTCTGATGCTGGCCGCGTCCGCCCGCGGGGACGACGTGGAGCACGAGCGGCTGACGGCCGCCGCCCCGCGGGTGGCGTTCACCACCCTCCACACGTTCCCGCGAGATTGCCTTCCGCGAAGCCCTCGACCGGGTCCAGGCCGCGCGGCCGGCCCTGGCCGACCAGTCACCACGCCTAGTCTCCAGCCGTGGTAGCAAGCGGCCGGCGAGCGGAGGGATGGGGCGGTACTGACGTCCAGCCATTTCCTGCTGGAGTAGTGCGACCTATTATGCCCGAGAGCGGGGCGTGGCACACCGCCATCGGGTCGGGCCCCTCCGATCACTTGCCCATGACTTGTCGCTTTGCTATACGTAAGTTCTGAAAGAGACTGTTTCCTCAGCTAGGAGTGTTCGGAGGCAGATTGGCAAATGACGGACTGGGTCGGGTACGATTAAGATAGGTGTTACCTGGATCAGTCTCGCCCTGTAGCACACTCGCTTGAGCAGTATTGCCAAAGTCGGAAGCAGTAGTCCGCAAACGGTTCCGCAAGACAGATGTGGGCTGAACCATGAATTTCCCCATCTATTGGCCGGGCAACCTGCTGGGAATGGGTCCGTGCGTTCAACAGTTCGTTGCGGATAGAAGGGCATTCCGACTACCTCCGGGCGGTTTACCAACCCTCAGGTACCCAGGACACCCATTCCTGCACATACTAGCGTCACATTCGCGTGACGGGAACATCCTGCTCACCATGACCGTACCGAGGAGCGGCATACTACCGGAATGGCTCGACTCAAGTGGTCGCCTCGTGGTCACGCTCACATTTTGAGCGTACAGGGCGGTCGGCGCGAAGCTTCGCCTTGACGCGCGTCGTGCACGGCGGATCGGGATACCGGTCTGCACATCCTCCTCAATTCGCCGGCGGTACCCATGGACGCAATCCTTACCCTTGTGCTGGTCGTCCTCGAACACTTCGCCCGCCAGCCGGTCCTCGTGGCGGTGATGGTGCTCGTGCTGACGATGCTGTGTGGGTTCGGCCGGAGCTTCGGCTTGCCGAGCTTGATCTATCACCCCCGCGTTCGCACTCGGGTCGCGAACGCGCTCGCGATCGGCGCCCTGATTGGGTGGATCGCGTTCGTCGCCCACCTCAAGAACTGGGAGAGCTGGGCAGGACAAACTGGGTTCGACATGGAGATGTGGGACAAGAGGTTCTCGCCGGTCCCTGCCCACGTCGGGTATCTCGCCCTGTACACGACCGTCGCGGTGGTGTTCGCTCTCGCTTTCGCCGTACCGCTCGCGATGTTTGCACGGCCGGCCGGTCGGCCGGCAGGACTCGGATCCGGCACTAAGCTCGGTTTCGTCTGCCTCATGCTAGTCGGGTGGGTAGTCTTCCTGGCGGCTGCCGGGGTCGCCGCGCGGTCGCTTCCTAACGAGGCAGGGAGCGGGGCCATCTACCGGGTCAAGGTGGAAGCTGTCGAGACGCCGTTCGATGTAGTACCAGTTACCGTTTACGTAGCCGAGCCGTGGCCTCGCTATGCACGGATTTGGCTCGCGTGCGGGGTACTCACTGCTCTCGTCACCGCGTCGCTCGTTGTCGCGATTCCTGGCGTCAGGCGGTATGCCCCGCGGGTGTCCCCGATAGCTATCTTCGCCCTCGCCCTGGTCGGCGTTACCGGCGCGATTGATGGCCTCGGACTAGCGCTGGACTGGGCCGTTTACAAAGGGCTAACGCTCTTCGGGTTCGGTGAGCAACTGGGTAGCCATCGTGACGAATGGCTCAGGAACGCGGTCGGGCTAACCAACCTTGTGGTGGTGGGCCTGGTCCTCATGCTGACTTGCGCGGCGGGGGTGCGAAAGTTCCGCTCGCGGCTGCCGAACCTGCCGGGGGCAGATCCCTGGGATGACCTGTACCGCCCCGGCAGGCAGGTGAAGCTCGACCCCCCGGCAGCTTCACAGCTCCCCGCCCCCCTACCCGTTAACGCTCAGCGGCCGTCAGCCAGCCCTGGATCGGACCGTGAGCCCGTGGTTGTAGTCGCCGTGAGTGGCGGCGGGATCGCCGCCGCCGTCTGGGCGTTTGCGGTCCTTACCGAACTCGACAACCGCACGCGGGCCGTCAACGCTACGGGCGGGCGGCCGTTCCCGAAAGCGGCGAAGCTGATCACTGGTGCCTCCGGGGGTATGCTCGGGGCAGCCTATTACGTCGCCCTCGCAGCAGACCCGGACGCTGACATCTCGCCAGACTGGGCAAGCGAGAGAGGTTGTATAGCCGGTGACTGTCTCTCACCGGTTGTCCGTGCGCACGCGTTCCACGACCTCGTCTGGTCGCTACTCCCATTCGATTCGGGCTATGACCGTGGGCGGGCACTCGAGCGAGCTTGGGCGGATAACCTGCGCGGAGCGCTCTCCGGGTCGATCGCAGCACTCGCCGCCGCCGAGCGCGAAGGGCGAATCCCATCCCTCGTGTTCTCGCCAATGCTAGTCGAGGACGGGCGGCGGCTCGTCGTGAGTAACACGGACTTCCGTTGGCTGCACCGCCAGCAACCGCGGTCGTACGTCGAGTTCTCGAAGCTATTCTCGGGGGGCCTCAAGCGGCTGTCGATCGCTACCGCGGTGCGGATGTCGGCCACCTTCCCGCTCATCTCTCCGGCGGTTGTGTTACCGACCGATCCGCCCCGCCGGGTCGTGGACGCGGGGTACTTCGACAACTACGGGGTACACCTCGCGGCCGCGTGGATTCGTCAACTGCGTGTGGACCACGCCGGTAACCCGCCGCCAGTCGCGCTGATAGAGGTGCGGGCGTTCGATCGCCTTGAGCCGTCGGAGCCGGGCCTCCTCAAACGCGGCTGGGAGGACCTGTTGACCCCGATTGACGGGCTCTCGACGGCACGGCAGGCAATGACCGCGTACCGGAACGACGAACTGCTACAACTGCTTGAGGGCGAGATGGGGGATGGGTTCAAGCGTTACGTGATCCAGTGCCCGCGGGACCCGAAACTGCCACTGAGTTGGTTCCTTACCCCTGACGAACGCGACCGGATCATCAACGGAGTGTCTGGGGACGTATGCAAGCCCTTGACGGAATTCATGGCCTGGTGGACGAAGGTGCATAGCTTACAATCCGGATGAGTGATCCACGTCGCCGTGTCCTAGGCTTTGTAATGGGCAAGTCTCTCCCTGCCCGACTCCGTGATCGCGGACGGCGGGTATTCTCGGCCAATAGAGGGCACATCCCCGGCCGCCACGGATCGCCTCACCCCCAGCGGGCAACACCCGTCGGGCGACGAGGCTCTCACCAACCACGTGGACAGCCTGTAGACCCGCACCAAACTGCTGAGGTTGATGTGAGTGTGAGTCAGCGGTCGGCCGCCGGCCACCGTCTCCGGTGATGGACTATACAGATTCGAGCTCAAGTTGGAGCGACTGCAGCTGGCACTCGGCGCGCTCCCGCCGCCTGGACAACTCGACTTGGTCGTGGCGGTGCCGGTCGGATGCGGGATGTCGGACGGCCTGCCGCCGGGAGTTCACCTGAACGCGGACGGGCGGGTGGCGACGGTGGTGTTCGACGGGGCAGCCCCAGACCCGGCAGTTATGCGTGGCCTGGAGGGACGCCTCGTGCCGTGGGGGTTGGTCGTCATCGCTTGACCGGCCGACCTCGCTGATTCGACCCGCGATGCAACAGGATCAGCGGCTCTGCCACCCGCCTGCCATTCGTTACGACCCGATAACCACTCCGGACGCGGCTAGACCCGGTTGTCTTCCTCGTCGTCCCTGCGAAGCCAGTCGTTATGTCGCTCGGCGGAGCGGACTTCGTAGGCGGCCCACTCGCGGACTCGTCGGAGGGGGTGCGTGGCGAACGGGGACATTGCCGCCCGCGTCTTCTCCGCCAAGTCGTCCCCGGACATGAACACCCCGCTGTGACGGCCCGCCAGGAACGACTCGAACGCCTCCTGGTCGTGTTCCCGATCCGTGAACAGCCACGCGGTCACGGGCGGCACCACCACCTCCCCCACCGGACCGACAGTCGGGCTCGCCAGGTGGCGCGCGATCCACCTCAGGGCCTCCGGGCCGTGCCCCGCGACCCACCGCCGGACCTCGTCCACGCCGACCGCCTCGAACACGCCGTGGATCACGTCGACGCCGAAGATCGTCCGACGGGCGGGGTCGAGGATCGCCCCGCCGATGACCTCCATCACCGCCCGCGGGGCGCGGCCCGCGGCCGCGGCCAACACCTCCGCGTTCTCCTCGGCGAACCGCCAGGGGTGGTCCGTACCGGTCATCAGCCCCACCACGACCCCCGCCACCCGCGCCGGGTCGTGCGGGGCGAGGTGCCGAAGCGTTCGGTGCCAGCGGTACAGCCCCTCGTGCGTCACGTGGGAGCCCGGGCCGAGCTCGGCGATCCGGAAGGCGACGGGTGCGAGGGGTGCGGGAATCTGGCCCCGGTCGTGCCACCAGAACGCGAGGAGGTCCAACCCGACGCCGGCCGCCTCCGGGTCGCCCGCGAGGGCGAGGTCGGCGAGGGTGTCGAGCAGCCGGCCCGTCTCCGCGTCGGTCAGGCACTCCCGCCAGCCGTTGAACAGCACCCCGCGCAACACCCGGGAAGCCGGGGGCGGGACGCGGACGACCGCGGTCAGGATGCGGTCGAGCCCCCGCCCGCCGCGGTCCGATGTCGTGGTCGCGAGGACGGCCAGTTCGGGGCGGCGCGCGGCGAGGGCGTCCAGTTCGACCGCCCAGCGGGGCGGCAGGCGGCCGGTCCGCGCCGCGAGCCCGGCGAGGTATCCCAGGGCGACCGAGCGGGCCTCGTCGGCCGCGAGCCACCCGCGGACCGTTCTCGCCAGCCGGGAGCGACGGTCCCGGCGGCCGAGGACGTAGCCCAAGTGCCAAGCCCCCCGTGCCTCGTCGGACCCGAACCAGGCCCCCAGCCCGCGCAGCACAGCCGGGGCGGCGATCAACGCGTCGGCGGCCGCCTCGTACGCCCGCTCGGACCGGTCCTCCGTCCAGAGGTCGTGGGCGGCGCGCGCCGTGAGGTCTTGGACGCGGGTCGCGAGGTCAGTCGCGGCGAGTTCGGCCCGCCACTCCTCCAACGCGGGGAGGTGGGCCGGGGCCGGTGGCCCTCCGTCACCCGGCGGCCGTCGGTGGAACCCGATCACCCGGTCCAACTCGACGACGAGCGCGCGCCGGAGGTCGGCCGGCAGGTCGGTGGTCGGGTACAGGCCGCGGGCCGCGCCGAGCCCGTCGACGTAGCCGAGGCCGCGGAGGCGGGTCACGACCCACCGCCGCGCGGCGTCCCACACGGAGCGCGGCAGGGCGGCGACGGCGGCCAACACCTGCTGCGCGGCGCCGCGCCGGTACCCGTTCAGCGCGGCGCGGGTCGGCGGCATCCACGGGCCCGGGGTGAGCCGCCCGCCGACCATCCGCGGCGGGAGCCCTAGCCCGATGTGGGGCGGCTCGATGGCCGCGAACGCGGCCTCGAGCACGAGGGGCAGGTCGTCGGCCGCCGCCGCCCGGAGCCGGCCGAGCAGGACGGGGAAGCGGGCGTCGAACCGGAGTTCGCTCGGGGTTAGGACCGGCCAGAAGAGTGACCGCCAGACGGCCGTACTGTTGTTCCCGATCCGCGGCTCCGTCTCGTACCGGGCCAGGCGGTAGAGGACCGCCTCGCACGCGGCAAAGTGGTCGGCGAACCCGGCCAGGTTCTGGCACAGCCAGACGAGCTGCCGCCGCCCCCGCCAGCCCCCGGACCCGTCGGACTCGCCGTCGAGCCCGCGGAGCTGGTCGGGGGCAGCCGCCTCGACCGCGCGGCGGAGCCACGCGAGCCCGCGCGCCGGGTCGAACTCGGCCCATGCTTGGAAGAGGCGCGACGGCTCGCGGCCCGCCAGCGCCGTCACGTCCGCCTCCCGCAGCCAGCTCAGAAAGACGCCGCCGACGGGGTCGGCCACCTCCTCGCGGAGGTCGTCGGGGAGTTCCTGGCACCGCTCCTGGAACCGGCGGAAGAGCCGGGCCGGGAGTGCCTCCATGAACTCCCGGAGGCGGTCCCGGAGGCGGCGGCGGAAGAGCGACTGGAACAACCCCACCGCCAGGGCGTGCGGCGTCGCCTCGAAGAAGCGGCCGGCGCGGAGCCCGAGGCCGCACCGCTCGGCCACGTTCAGGCAGTCGAGGAGGTCCGCCTCGGGGAGGCCAAAGTACTCGGCCACGGCCCGAAGCTCGCCGCGGTACTCGGCCGCGAACCCGACGTCGATCGCGACCGTCAGCGCCTCGTAGCAGCGGCGGAACCGGCCGGCGTCGGGGATGTCCGCCGGGAACAGCGTCATCAGCCGCGCCCAGACGTCCTCGGCGTCGACGACCGGGACGGTGCGGAGGTCCGGCCGGCGGACGGTGGCCTCGACGAGTCGGAGGGCCAGCCGCAGGTCGTGGGCGGAGCGGGCGGCGATGCTCCGGAGGACCGGCTCCGGCAGCCCGGCCCCGGGTCCCTGGATGACCGCCAGCACCTCGTCCTCCGACTGCGGCTCCGCCACCACGATCAGGTCCGGGTGGGCGGAGTGCCCCCGCTGGCGGGCCGCCGGGCCGACGGTGACGATGCGGACGCGGTCCGCCGAGTCGGAGAACCACGCGCGGAGCTGCTCCGACTCGGCGTAACTCGTCTCGTCCACCACGAGGCACACGGCGCTCGTCGCCTCGACCGCCCGCCGGAGCCCCGGCGTAAAGTCCGCATGCCGGGCGAGGTAGAAGACGCCGTGCAGCCGGTCGTCCCGGCGGCAGGCCTCGAACACGGCCCGGGTCTTGCCGATCCCGGAGAGCCCGGCAACGTGGAGGACGTTGGGCGTCCCTCGGCCGCGCAGGTGGTGGGCCACGCGGGACACGAGATCGGCCCGCCCGCCGAAGTCGGCCCACGCGTTCGTCAGGCCCGCCCCGCGCTCCCACTCGTGAAGGTACAACGCCCCCGCCCAGCGGGCGGACGTGTCCGGCAGGTGGACCGGGATCACGTTCGGAAGCCGGGTCGCCGCCACCGCCAGCTGCTCCTGCCACCGGAACTCGATCTGGTCGGCGGCGACCTTCAGTCGGGCGGCAATCCGGTCCCCCTCGGCGCGCATCTCGTCCCGGACGTCGTGGCTGGCCGGGTGGGCGGCGCACCAGACGTACACGTCGCCCCGCGCGAGGGCGGCGCGGACGCTGGGGTGGTCCGGCCA
>Ga0190275_10003882_pt1 | contig 10729 bp, 4 predicted proteins | sample Popmic550T_FD_133745 | JGI IMG/M metagenome (GOLD analysis project Ga0190275, IMG submission 133745) | Populus adjacent soil microbial communities from riparian zone of Yellowstone River, Montana, USA - 550 T | ecosystem: Environmental > Terrestrial > Soil > Riparian zone > Trees stand | place...
CCCAACCCCAAACAGGTGCAACATCCTCAGGAGGGTGTTGTGCTCCTTGGCGGCGGGCGATCAGTGACCGACGATGGGAGTCGACCTCTTGCTCCCGAGGCGTCGCTACCACTCGGGCTTAGTCCGACCTACGGCACGAACAGGCCCTGGCGCATGAACGGGCGCTCGTCCGGCCCGAGCAGCTCGACCTGCCCCAGCGCCCAGATCGCCCGCCGGCCCTCCGCGACCGCGCCGGGGATCAGCGCGTCGACCGTGGTCGACGCCGAGCACGTCCCGCCGGTCGCACCCACCGTCGCAGCGCACTGGACCGGAAAGTCGAGCGGCATGTCGTTGACCGTCGCGGGTTCGTCGCCGCCGCCGGGCAAAGTCGCGCTGCCGCGGTCGGTGATCCGCAGGGAGACGCGCGCGGTGAGCGTGCCGGTGTGGTCCTCGAGGGTCGCCCGGTCGCGCACGTCGCCGGCCGTGACGCTCACCGTCACGTCCGCCTCGTCGGCCGAGGTGCGCGGGTCGCCCGGCCGCACGCCAAGCCGTGCGCTTGCGACCGAGGCCGTCGGCTGCCCGTTCGCATCCGGCGTTCCGACCGTGAGCGCCTGCGACTCGGCGACAGGGGGGTTGCACGAGTCGAACGCGAGCGGCGGGCCGTGCTCGCGGTCAGGTGTGTCGCAGATCCCGTAGGCGGGGACCAGCGAGACCCGCAGCGGGGACGCGCCGGCCGGGCGCGGATAGGCGGGGGACTCGACCCAGATCGGGCTCGACACAGCCTCGATCGCGCTCTCGCGCTGAACCTGTAGGCGGTAGCGGCCCGGTCCGGCCTCCGGGAAGTCGAACGAGAAGTCGTCGCCGGTCACGGGCACCGTCAGAAGTGGCGCGCCGTCCTTAAGCACGAACAGGGTGTACGAGCCCGGTCGCGCCGCGCCGGGGCCGGCGCCGATCACTCGCGCTGCGAACTCCACGCCACCGCCGAGCACGGCGTCGCCCATGATCGCGGGCGGCCCGCTCGAACCCGGCGTCCGCGCCTCGAAGCGCAGGTCTGGCCCGTCGTTGCCGAACACCTTCACGTAGGTGTGGCGGGCCTCGACCCCGCGCTGGATGCCGCGCTCGGACAGCTCATCCGCATAGACGACCGTGGTCGCCTGGCCGATCGGCGACTGCGTCACGGGGTCGGGGGTGCGGCCGGCGTTGTGCGAGTCGCTCGAGCCGACCGCGGCGATCCGGTTGGCGTTGCGCCCGCCGGCGTCGATCGCGTCCTCCCAGAACTGGATCGCAAGCGGGGTGAACGGATTCGGCCCCGGCTGCGGGTCCTCCTTCAGGCCGGACGGGCCGGTCGCGATCTCGACCGCGTCCACGGCGCGGTAGTCGGTATCCGCTGCGCTGTAGTCCCAGGGACACCCGCGGCACAGAAAGTCGAACCCCGGCACCTCCGACGGGAATATGCGGGGGTGGTTGATCTGGGTGAAGCCGCCGCCGGCGTGCACCGCGTCGAAGATGCCGCTTGCCGCCCGGGCGCCAAGCAGCGGCTGGAGATTGCCGTTCGAGTCCTGCTCGTATACCGGGCCGGTGCGATGGTCGACGTAGCGCAGGCTGGCGTGGTTGTTCGCGTGGCCGCGGTAGGTGATCACCTCGCTGGAGCGGACGATCAGCTTGCCGGGATGAGCGGGCTGGTGGCGGCCGATCTCGCCCCACGCGGTGTCGCTCACGTAATCCGAGAGGGTGATGAAGTCGAGTCCTGCGCCATCCTGTGCCAGCGGCCGGAAGGCATAGTCGAACGTCTCGGTCATCGTCGCGTCGCCGAGCGAGGAATGCTCGGCATGGACGTGGAAGTCACCCGCGTACCAGCCGGCGTCCTGTCCGGCCGGAGTCTCGTCGTAGGGCGCGGGCGCATATGGATCCGCCTCCCACAGCGGATCGGTCGAGAGGTCGACCTCGACCCGCCATGCGACCCGGCCGTCGGAGTCGCCCTCGAGCTGCGACGCCACCGCCGCGACACCCAGCTCGACCGCCCACTCGCCTGCCGGGACCGGGCCGGGACGGAAGCCGCGTGTCGTGCGTCCCTGGCGGTGGAGCCTGGGGTTCGCGAGGTACTGCGCCTCGCTCGAGAACCCATTCGGCGACACCGTCACATCCGGGTGGCTCGATCCGCCCCAGCCGCGGAACTCCGGCTCCGCCCACGGTGCTCCCAGCGCGGGACGCGCTTCCCACAGCCCGAGGTCGAGCACGTGCTTGATCTGCGCGCTCGTGGGCGCCTCGGGCTGGTCATGGCAGTAGCGCACGCGCACGGCCGTCGTGCCGGCCGGCACGACGAATGGGAGCATCACGTAGGCGCGCTCGAGCGAGGTGTCGAACTCTCCCGTGATCACGCGATGGGGCTGCAGAGACGCGTCCGCGGCGCCGGCGCAGCTCACCGGCGCGGCGGCGAGCCTGGCCGGATGGTGCGCTCCCGCGGAGGGGGTCCACAGCGCGGCGCACGCCCCCGCGAGCGCGCACGCTCGAATCACTCGCTGTGCCGCTTCCCCCACTAAAGCGATCCTAGCCCCTAACTGACTCACGAGTCTGGACATGCTGTCTCGTGTGCGGTTAAAGTCGCCCTGTCCGGGGGCAACGACTTTGGAGGGATGATGTCTCGATACGCTCGCAGGTGCTGGGCTGCCTTCGGCGTGGTGGCGATGCTCGTGCTCGGCCTTCAGGCCGGAGCCGCGTCGGCCGACCCGCCCGACTTCTCGTCGCCGGATGAGGCGTTCAACATCCTGCCGCCGGGCCAGTTCGGCAACCTGCCGACGACCGTCAACTCGCGGGACCAGCTCTTCATGTACGACGCGCTCACCCCGCTGAAGGACAACGTCACGGCTGCCACCCTGCCCACCACCTTCAAGAAGAACGTGTTCGGGCTCGGCGGCCTGAGCGTGAAGCGCGTGCAGACCTTCCCGGCGCGGCCCGACCTCACCGTGACCCGCGACAGCTTCGACGTCCCGCACGTCGAGGCGCCCACGCGCGACGACGTGATGTACGGCATCGGCTTCGTGACGGCGGAGGATCGCGGTCTGCTGATGGACACCTTCCGCGGCCCCGGCCGGGTCGCGGCGCTCGACGTGCCGGGGCTGAACCCGTTCCAGCTCGCGCAGAGCTTCCAGCCGTTCACCTCGTCGCAAGAGACGGAGGACTTCCTCGCGTCGCAGGTCGACCTGGTCCTCCAGGATCCGCGCGGTCAGCGGATTATCGACGACATCGACAACTACCTCGCGGGGATCAACGCCTTCCGCACGCTGGTGGGCAACACCGCCCGGCCCTGGAACCGCAACGACGTGATCGCATGCGCGGCGCTGATCGCGGCCGTGTTCGGCAAGGGTGGAGGGGACGAGGCGCGCCGCGCCCAGCTCCTGTCCGCGCTGAAGGACCGGCTCGGCGACCGTGAGGGAGAGCAGGTCTGGGACGACCTGCGCGAGGTGAATGACGTGGAGACGTCCGTCTCGATCGACGGCAACTTCAAGCAGGGCCACAAGGCCAAGCACCGCAAGGGCAACGCCATCATCGACGCGGACAGCCTCGACACGTCCGCGGCCGAGAGCTCGGCCGTGGCGCAGGCCTCGCAGCAGCCGGCGAGCAATGCGATCCTGGTCGGAGCCAAGAAGTCCGCCACCGGGAAGCCGTTCTTCGTGGCGGGCCCACAGGTCGGCTACTTCTACCCGCAGGTGCTGATGGAGATCGACGCGCACGGCGGTGGCATCGACACCCGGGGGGCGACATTCCCCGGCGCAGGCCCGTACGTCGAGCTGGGCCGCGGCATCGACTACTCGTGGAGCGCAACCTCCGCGGGGAACGACAACATCGACATCTTCGTCGAGGAGCTGTGCGGTGACGACACCCACTACCGGTTCGACGGTGAGTGCCTCGAGATGGAGTCCTTCGACGCCGGCCGGGTCGGCTTCGGCGCCGGTAACCCGGTCGTCTTCAACGAGACCGTGCACGGCCCGGTGCTCGGTTACGCGACCGTAGACGGCGAGCGCGTGGCGCTCTCGTCGGCGCGCACGACCCGCGGCCGCGAGGTCGTGGCCGCGTTCCCGTTCGCGGACCTGAACGCGAACGTCCCGACCGACGCGGAGAGCTTCTTCGACGTGGTGTCGGACATCGAGTTCACCTTCAACTGGTTCTACGCGGACGACAAGGATGTGGCGATGTACTCGAGTGGGCGGCTGCCGGTGCGCCACCCGCACGTGGACATCGGCCTGCCGACGAAGGGCAGCGGCCGCTACGAGTGGCGTGGCTTCCTGGACGCGGACAAGCACCCGCACGGGACCACGCCGGCCGACGGCACGATCCTGAACTGGAACAACAAGCCGGCTCGCAAGTGGGAGGCGGCGGACGACAACTGGACCTACGGCTCCGTGCACCGCAACAACCTGCTGGAGCGCACGGTCGACCCCCAACCGACGCACACGCTGGCGTCCACGGTCGGGGCGATGAACAAGGCGGCCACGCAGGACCTGCGGGCGGTGAAGGCGATCAGAGGCGTGCTGTGGGTGTTCGAGACCGGCCCCGCCCCGAACCCGCGGGTCCAGCGGATGGTCGAGCTGCTCCAGGACTGGCGCACGCAGGGATCGCACCGGCTGGACCTGGACGACAACGGGACCATCGACCATCCGGCAGCGGCCATCCTGGACAGGGCATGGCCGAAGATCGCGGACGCGGTGATGGGTCCGGTGCTCGGTCCGCAGCTCGGTGACCTGGCCTCGATCATGAGCCGTGACAACCGGGCCAACAACCAGGGCTCCTCCTACGGCGGAGGCTGGTACGGCTACGTCGACAAGGACCTCAGGACGCTCCTCAGACGCCCGGTCGCCGGGCGGTTCAAGACCCGCTTCTGCGGGAACGGGGACCTGGCGACGTGCCGCGACTCGCTGTACGCGGCGCTCAACCAGGCTGCGCTCGAGCTCGAGGACGAGCTGGCCAACCCGAATCCAGACGACTGGCGCGCCGATGCCACGGCCGAGAGGATCTTCTTCTCGCCCGGCTTCCTCGGGACCACGATGCGCTGGACGAACCGGCCCACGTTCCAGCAGGCGATCAGCTACTCGAGCCACCGCTAGGGCTGGCATACGAGAGTGTGCGAGCGGCCCGGGAGCCAGCGCCCGGGCCGCTTCGCCGCGCTGTAGGGCCCGACCGTACTCTGTGGGTGTGCCCGGGAGCTCGATGGAAGGCGGCGCCGCGACCCGCGGGCGGGCCTGGTACCACGCCGCGCATGCCGCCGTCTGCGACGTGCTCGAGCCGTGGGCGCATGGCACGGTCGTGCGCGCCACGCGATATCCGAGCTACTACGACTTCAACGTGGTGCGGGTCGAAGAGGACCCGGCGATGAGCGTGGAGGCGCTGATCGCCTTCGCGGACGAGGCGCTGGCCGGGCTCGCGCACCGGCGCGTCGACTTCGATCTCGCCGCCATTGCCGAGCCGCTCCGAGCCGGCTTCGAGTCCAACGCATGGAAGCCCCAACGCCTGCTCTGGATGCGCCATCAGGCCCCACCGCCCCCCGGTCCGGGCGTCTCCGTGGAGGAGGTCCCCTACGACGCCGTGCACGACCTGCGCGTGGCCTGGCACGGGGAGGACTTCCCCGACCAAGACCCTGCCGCTTACCACGCCCAGGCGCGCGAGGTCGCGCTGCGTCGTGACGCGCAGGTCCTAGCGGTGCGCGAGGACGGCATCCCGGTGGCCTTCGCCCAGCTCGAGCGCGATCGTGCGACCGCCGAGATCACCCAGGTCTACGTCCACCCGGACCACCGCGGCGGGGGGCGCGGCACGGCCATCACCCGCGCGGCGATCGAGGCGGCGGCCAATGTCCGGGACCTATGGATCTGCGCGGACGACGACAACCGGCCGAAGGAGCTCTACGCGGGCCTCGGCTTCCGCCCGTCATGGACTGCGATGCAGTTTCTGCGGTTGCCTTGAGCGGGCGCCGGCAGCTCCCCACGTTTTTGCGGCATCACCTACTTCGACAGCCCGGCCGCTTCGAGGGCCGCGTTCCAGCTAGGGGTGCGGGGACTTTGGAATCAATCGTCTCAGGGGATAAACACGCCCTGGCGGGCGAAGATCTGGTTGGGCGCCGTTTCAACGTCGCCGTCGGGCCCGCCGTCCATCACCTCGACGGGGCCGAGCGCCCAGATCGCGCGCGCCCCCTCGCTAACCAGGCCGGGCGTGATCGCGTCGAGGCTGGTCGTGAGGTTGCAGACCGCGCCGGTGTTCGCGTCCGGGGTCACGGCGCAGGGGATCGTGGCCGGCAGCACCAGGTCCTCCACGGTGCCGGTCTCGTTGGCGCCGGGGCCGCTGCGCCGGTCCGTGATGCGGATCGTGGCACGCGACTGCAGTTCCCCGCCGTAGTCGGAAAGCGTGCCCGCGGCTCGCACGTCCGAGAGCATGAACTCGAACCCGACGTCCGCCTCGTCCGCGGGCGTCCCAGGGTCGCCGGGTCGCACCCGGTACCGGATTGACCCGATCGAGCTGGACGGCTTGCCGTTCGCGTCCGGGGTCCCGACGGTGAGGTAGTCGGATGCCGGCGAGGGTGGGTTGCACGAGGGGTGCTCGAGTGGCGGGCCGTGGACGCGGTTTCCCGAGGTGCAGGCGTCGTACGCCGGCACGAGGGGCGAGCGGAGCGGCGCTGCGCCGGCCGGCCGCGCGTACGCCTCGTTCGACACGGTGACGGCCAGCTCGGGCCTGCGGGTGGTGGTCAGCGACTCGCGCGAGTGGAAGTTCACGCCGTCGCTGACAGTCTGGTGAAGCGCAAAGCTGACCTGCCCTGGCCCCGTGACGACCGGGGTGACGTCCCACTCCACCCAGGAGCCGGTCGCGATCGCGGGCGCGTCGGACAGGGGCACGCCGGTCGCCGCCGGCTTGCCGGCCCACGTGATCCCGGTCTCGGACCACGAACTGGAGGTCGGCATCACGGCGGGCCCGTCGATCGTGTTGCTGGTCGCGAACAGCCGCAGCTTGGCGCTCGTGATCTTGCCCTGGATGCCGGCCAGCGCGAATCGCAGGTAGGTGTCGACGTCAGGGTTGCCGCCCGCGTCGGTGCGCAGGAAGGTCGCGGACCCGAAGTTGGTGCTCGGATTGGCCTCTTCGACGTACGCGTCCGCAGCGGCGCTGAAGGTGAGTGTCTGCGTGCCCGGCGTGACCGGTGCGTATGAGGCGGTGTAGGTGGTGTCGGTCGCGGGCGCCACGAGCGTGTGCGTCTGGGGCTGGCCGTCGGACCACGAGTAGAAGCCATACGAGCGGTTGTTGAACGCCTGCGGCGAGGGAGCCGAGACGGTATTGCTGGACCCGACGATCGCCTCGTGCTGGAGCGGGCTCGGGCCGCTCTCCTCGCCGACCACCACGTCCAGTCCGGCGGGACTGGTGTGCACCGTGACGGTGGAGGTCTGGGGGTCGAGCTGTAGTGACTTCGTGTCGGTGTTCGAGTCTGAGTCCGTTGCGGTCAGGCGCAGCTCCAGATGCGAGGGGTACTCGTGGTCGGGAGCGGCGAAGGAGCCGCCGGCGGTGTTCTCATAGTCCTGTATGTGGTGCTCGTGACACTCGGTCGGCGTCGAGCAGTGGTGCAGTATCAGGGACCAGTCGAGCGCTGAGGCCGGCAGCACTCCGTCCTCCGGGTCCGAGCCGGACCCGGAGAAGTCGATCGTCTGACCGACGCGCCAGGTCGTCGCGGAGGTGGGGGCATCGATGCTCGCCGTCGGGGGGCCGCTGCCGGCGTTGATCGTGACCGTGTCCGTGTCCGAGGCCGCGCCCGTGTCGGTCACCTCGAGCGTCACCGTGTACACGCCGGCGGCGTTGTAGGTGAAGCTCGGCTGCGCGGCCGTCGAGTCATCGAGCTGGCCGTCCCCGTCGAGGTCCCACTTGTACGTGAGGGTGTCGCCCGGATCGGGATCGCTCGACCCGGTCGCGTCGAAGTCGACCGTCAGCGGTACCTCGCCGCCCTGCGGATCCGCCTGCGCGAGCGCGGTGGGCGGCTGGTTGCCGGCCGTGGTGAAGTTGATCCGCTTGATCGAGTCACCGGCGATGTCGACGTAGTAGAGCTGGCCGGATGCGTCGAACTCCAGGTCCACCGGAGTGGAGGAGCCCTGCGCGAAGTTCTGGACGGTGGCGGGGTCGGGCACGCCGCCGGGGCCCGCCTGCATCACCCAGATGCAGTCGCGGGCGTAGTCGGCGAAGAAGAAGGCACCCGCATACGAAGCTGGGAAATTGCCGCTCGCGGGCGCGAACGCGAGCCCGGAGCTGGCGTGGCTCGTGTTGGGGCAGGTCTCACCCTGGACGACCGGCACCGAGTGCTTGTAGGCCCAGAACGGCGGCTGCGCGGTGGCGGCCGTGTACAGCGTCTCGCACAGGTCGAGGTCGAGGCTGTCGTAGGCGCCGTACTTCTTGTTGACCGGGGCACCGTTCTCGTAGCCCCCCTCGTAGCAGGGCCAGCCGAAGTTGCGCACCGGCGTCGCGAGCGGGTCCGGGACGCGGTTGATCTCCTCCCAGCCCGAGACGCCCTGCCCGCCCGGCTCGCCCATGTAGACGTCGTTCGTGCCCGGCCGGATGGCCATCCGGAAGGAGTTGCGCAGGCCGTAGCCCACGATCCGGCGGGTGTTCGGGTCCGAGCTGGAGAAGTTGGGGTTGCCGGGTGCGGCCGCCCCGGAGTCGGGGTCGATGCGGATCAGAACGCCGTTCAGGCCGGTCGGGTCCCCGGACGTGCGCACGTCCTGGGAGCGCAGGCGCCCGCCCTCGGCGGTCGGCGGGCTCATCGCCCCACCCACGCCGCCCGGCGGGTCGCCGCAGGGGTTCAGGGGCTGGCCCTTCTGGCCGTAGTCGGTGAAGTGCCAGGCGGCCCCGTCGCCGCCGGAGTAGTACAGGTTGCCGTCGGCGCCGAAGTCGAGCCCCCCGCCGATGTGGCTCGGGTACTGGAAGCAGCCCACCACCGGCACCAGCACCTGCTCGGGGCCGTTGGCGACCTCGCCTGCGATCTGGAGGCGGGAGATGCGACCGCTGACCACGCACCCGTCCTCGTTGCCCCCGGGCCCGTTGGGCGGGTCGGGGCATCCGTCGGTGGTCTGGCCCGCGATGCCCCATGTCGGGGCGGTGCCGCCGGGCGGGGCGTCGTGCGCATAGAAGAGGTAGACGTAGGGATCGGTGGGGAAATTCGGGTCTACGGCAAGGCCGAGCAGCCCCCGGTCCCAGTAGTTGTGGACCTGGGTCCGCAGGTCGGCGACCTGTGTCGCCGTCGTGTCGGTGCCGTTCTCGTAGGTCTTCACGATGCCGCTCTTCTCCGCCACGAACACGCGCCCGTTGGGCGCGAACTCGACCGCCGTGGGGGTATCGAGGCCGGAGAAGGCCACCGATTCCTGGAACCCGGATGGAAGCGTCACGGCCGCGGCCGGCGCAGCCAGGCACAGCAGGGTGGCGGCGCAGGCAAGCAGCGCACGCACAGCGAGCGCAGGCCCGCTCATGCCATCGGGTCGAACTCCGTCTCGGGACAAAGGTCCTCCCGGCCGGCCCTCCCTAGCCTGGAGGAACGACCGTCAGCGAATCCAGCGACGCGATGAGAGTAGCACCAACTTCTCGAGCGGAATCGCGCCCGGACCCATGGAGGACCGTCCTACGGGATGAAAATGCCCTGGCGGGCGAACACGGCGTTGCCGGGGGTGTCGACGTCCCCGTCGGGGCCGCCGTCGAGCACCTCGATCTGGCCCAGCGCCCAGACCGAGCGTGCGCCCTCCGCGACCACGCCCGGCAGCACGGCGTCGAGGGTCGTGGACACCGAGCAGACGCCTCCGGCCGAGAGGTCGAGTGCGGGAGCGCAGGGCACCGTGACCGGCAGCGTGACCTCCTGGGTGGTGGCCGGCTCGTCCTGCGCGGGCCCGCTGCCGCGGTCCGTCACACGCAGTGTCGCGCGGACCTGAAGCTCACCGAGGTAGGGCAGCAGAGAGGTGGCATCGCGCACGTCGGTCACCCGCGCCTCGAAGGCCACGTCGGCCTCGTCCTCGGGGGTCGCGGCGATCCCCGGCCGGACCGCGTACCGGACCAGTCCCACCGAGGCCGCCGCCCTGCCGTTCGCGTCCGGGGTGCCGACCGTGACCTGCTGCGAGCTCTGCGCGGGAGGGGCGCAGGCCGGATGGGCGAGCGGTGGGCCGTGCTCGCGGTTCGGCGAGGTGCAGGGCTCGTACGCGGGCACCAGCGGGACCCGTAGCGGGGACGCGCCCGCCGGCCGCGCGTATGCGTCGTTCGACACGGTCACCACGAGCTGCGGGCGGTTGCTCTGGGTGCTCGCCTCGCGCGAGTGGAAATCGAGCCCATCGCTCCCCGGCTGGGACAGATGGAGGTTCAGCGGTCCGTCGGCGGCGAGCAGGGGGGTCACGTCCCACTCGGTCCATTGGTTGGTGCCGATCGCGCCCGCGTCGCTGGTGATGCCGGTCGTGGGTGCCGGGCGGTTGCTCCAGGTCAGGCCGGTCTCGGACCAGCCGTTCGTGGTGCCGCGCACCGCCGGCCCGTTCGTCGTTTCGGTGATCGACCGCAGGCGCAGCTTCGCGCTCGTCACCCGGCCGGTGATGCCGGCCACCTGGAAGCGCAGGAAGCTCTCCACGTCCGGGTCGGAGCCTCCGTCGGTCCGCAGGCGGTTCTCGGTCCCGAAGTTGCTCGCCGGTAGCGCTTCGTCCGCCCGGACGTCGGCCTCCGGCGCGAACGTGAGCGTCTGGGTCCCCGGGGTGAGCGGCACGAA
>Ga0190275_10003883_pt1 | contig 10724 bp, 11 predicted proteins | sample Popmic550T_FD_133745 | JGI IMG/M metagenome (GOLD analysis project Ga0190275, IMG submission 133745) | Populus adjacent soil microbial communities from riparian zone of Yellowstone River, Montana, USA - 550 T | ecosystem: Environmental > Terrestrial > Soil > Riparian zone > Trees stand | place...
GGGTTGAGGAGCACGCCATCAGCATCAAGGGCATAGGGGCGGGGGAGGAGATCACCGACCGCGTCATCGAAAGCTACGAGGAGACCACGCTCGCCGGCGGCGACGTTCCCGACTCCAAGCTCACCTTCGTCGTGATCGGTGGCGGCTCGACGGGCGTGGAGGTGGCCGCCGAGCTGCACAACCTCCTGCAGGAGCTGCTCGTCCCCGACTACCCCAACATACACCCCGACAGGCCCAAGATCATCCTCATCGACGCCAACAAAGAGGTGTTGAAGGAGCTCGACCCAGCCCTGCGCCGGGTTGCCCAGAAGAGGCTGCACGAACTGCGCATAGAGGTCATCAACAACGTCAAGGCCAGGGAGGTCAGGGCGGAGAGCGTGATCCTCACCAACGGGCGCGAGATCGCGGCGGAGAACGTGATCTGGACCGCGGGTACCCGCGCCAGCAAGAAGCTGGAGGATCTCCCGTTCCCCCACGACCAGCGCAGGGGACTGAAGGTGGACCGCTACCAGCGGGTGGAGGGTTACGACAACGTGTGGGGAATAGGCGACTGCGCCGCCACCATCGACCTGAACGGCACGTCAGTTCCGCCCAACGCCCAGGCCGCCGTGCAGGAGGGCCAGACCGTCGCCGAAAGCATACTCGCCGTGCTCGACGGAGGGGAGCCAAAGCCCTTCCGCTACCAGTCCCTCGGCCAGCTCGTGGAGCTCGGGAGCGAGTTCGCCGTCAACGAGGTCATGGGCGTCAAGTTCAGCGGCTTCATAGCGGCGATCTTCTGGCGCATGACCTACCTCTACAAGCTCGAAAGCCCCAACAGCCGGGTCAGGATAGCCGCAGACTGGCTGCTCGATCTCTTCTACGACCCGCCTGTAACACAGATTCGCAAGCAGGAATAGCGAGTCCAGGGCTTCGGCTATCATCCTCTCTGTACTCGGCACGGTGCTGCCGAAGGGACGTGTTCCTCCGCAGGCCGCATAACAGCTGTGGTGGGCGCAGGAGTCGGCGTTACCGGGCGGCTGGACCGGAGGTAGCGTCGTTCTCGGGCGGGATCAGGCCCCGGATTCCGAAGGGTCCTCCATAGCGAAAGAGACCATGACGGTTTTCTGGTAGGCGGGACGTTCCGCGAGCCGATCGTACCAGGCCCGGAGGGCGGGCAGATCGGGCCTCTCTATCTCCAGCTCGAACCAGCGGTAGAGGAGCGAGCCGAGGGCCACGTCTCCCATGGTAAGGGAGGAGCCTGCCACGTAATCGTTGTCCCGGAGTCGGGCGTCCAGAATGGGGATCACGTCGGCCGTGGCGCGGACGGCGGCGTCTATCTTTTCGGGGTCTCTATCTTCCGGGGAGGTGCGCACCAGCCCGATCAGGGCGTCCTTGAAGGCGGGGAAGAGGGTGCCGAGTTGGAAATCCATCCACTTGTCGGCGATGGCCCTCTCCGCGGGATCCTCGGGCCACAAGCTGCCGGCCCCGTAACTCGCCGCGAGGTAGCGCACGATGGAGTTGGATTCCCAGAGCGTGAGATCCCCATCCGCGATGGTCGGCACGAGGCCGGTGGGGTTCTGCTGGAGGTACTCGTCCTGGTCGGTGCCCCCGAACTTGCCGCCGGCGTCGTGACGCTGGTAAGGAACCTCGAGCTCCTCGCAGCACCACAACACCTTCTGCACGTTGTATGAGTTCTTCCTGCCCCAGATTTCGAGCATCAGATCATCCTTCCCTGCGTTGCCTCCAAGAAAGCCGCGTCGCTTGCGCATTTCGGAAGGTCGATAGTAACCGAGACGCGTGATCCACGGGCATCCTGGGGACTCTCCGCCGAGCACATGCTCAGGTCCGGGCTCGCCTGTCGCCGTCTTCGAGTTCTGGGACGCTGGCGAACCATTCCGGACGCCACGTCGAGCGCACCAGGCTCCCCGGGGGCGCCCCGACCACCAGCACCGTGCTCCCCGGCTCGGTCGCGGTAGCCCTGCGCCGCACCGCGCGGTCGCGCACGGCGACGACGTCTCCCTGACGCAGCTCTAGCGTCTCGCCTGCGAGCTCGAAACGCACGGTGCCGGCCAGCACCAGGTACATCTCCTCCTGGCCATCCTCGCCCGTCTCGTCGTGCGGCCCGATCAGCTCTTCTCCCCCCGCCGGCCCGACGAACACGTTGGTGCCGAAGGCGCCAAGCCGAAGCGCGTGCTGCAGCGGCAACCAATCGATGTCCTCACGACCGGGCACGCGCGGAAGATCGCTGAGCCCCACGACGGTCCAGCCGGCCCCGCTCATCGCGCCACCCTCTCTGAATTCCGGTGCCATCTCACCCCACAACTCTCCTCTCCGCGGTACGCTGCGATGGTAGCAAGATCGTGGAGAGGACGCTACCGGTCTCGCTCGCCCGAGCGCCCGGGCCCAACGAGGGTCCAGTCGGGGCGTCAAAGGCCCGTTCATCGGTTAATATAGCCTCTCTTATGGACCGCGAGACGCCGAGGAAGTTCGCCACCACGCCGGGCACGCGAGACGTGTTGCCGCCGGAGTCTACGCGCTTGCTCGACGTGCAGGCCGAGATCAGGGAGCGATTCAGGCTGTTCGGGTTCAGGGAGGTGGTGACGCCGGCGCTGGAGTATTCGGAGGTGATAGAGGAGCACGGCCTGCGCGACGCGGCCTACAAGCTCTTCGACAGGGACAACCAGACGCTCCTGCTGAGGCCGGAGATGACCACCCCGATAGCCCGCCTCGTGGCCCAGCGCCTCGCCGGCAGCCCCGAGCCGCACAAGCTCTCCTACGTTCTTCCCGCCTACCGCCGCACGAGCGTGGGCCGCGGACAGAGCGCCGAACTCTACCAGGCGGGGGTGGAGGTGGTTGGCTCCGCAAGCGCCAGGGAGGACGCGGCCACCATCGCCTTGCTGGTCGACGTGCTGGAGAGCCTGGGCCTCCGCGCTCCCTCCGACTTCGCGGTCGTGCTCGGCCAGTCGGCCTTCTACTCGGGCTACCTGCGCCACGTGGCCCCCGAAGCGGCTACCGCCGTAACCGCGGCCCTCGCGGCCAAGGACCTCGTCGCCGTCGACGCGCTCGCGCGGCACCTGCCCGAGGGCGTCGCCGAAGGTATCAGGGGCATACCGCGCCTCGTGGGGTCCCCCACGGACGGCTCCGTCGTGGAGAGGGCGGAACGCTTCGCGGTGGGCGAGGCAGAGGCGGCCCTGGAGAACCTCAGGGAGATACTGCGCCATCTGGAGGCGCACGGTGCGCTGGGCGCGGTCATCCTCGATCTCGGCCTGATAGGGCGCCACGACTACTACACGGGTGCGATCTACGAGGCCTACGCTTCCGGGATGGGGTTCACCATCGCCAACGGCGGTCGCTACGACAACCTTCTCAGGCGCTTCGGCAAGGAGATGCCGGCCACCGGCTTCGCCATCTACCTGGAGAGGCTACTCTCCGTGCTGCCCGAGGAGGAAGCCCCGCCCCTGCTCGTCCTCGTCGGCGGGGATACCTCGGGCGTAGAGGCCGCGGCTCGCTTGCGCGGGGAAGGCGTTCCCGTCTTGCACGTGTCGGAGGATCTTCCGCCCGGGGCCGCCGAAGAGTATGCCAGAAGCGTCGAGGCGGCCTGGATCTGCTACCCCGCAGAGGGTGGCGTCAAGCTCGCCGGGGTAGACCAACCCGAAGAGTTCGGGTTCGTGGACTTCCGAACCGTCGCAGAGACGGTGATGCCTTGAGCGGGTTGCGCGTCGCCGTTCCGAAGGGCGCCATCTTCGCTGACGCCCTGTCGGCGCTTGAGGCGGCCGGCCTCCCCGCCGGCGCCGTGAGGGAGAACGGGCGCAAGCTCGTCTACAGGACCGCCGATGCCGAGTTCATCGTGAGCCGTCCCTCCGACGTGCCCGTCTTCGTCGAGTACGGGGCCGCCGACGTCGGCATCGTGGGCAAGGACGTGCTGGAGGAGCACCGGTTCAACGTGGTGGAGCTGAGGGATCTGGGGACGGGATGGTGTCGCATGATCCTGGCCGCCCCCGAGGCCGGGGCCGAGGACGTGCGCAGGGCCATCCGCCACGCCGAGGTCGTCAGGGTCGCGACCAAGTTCCCCGATACCGCCAGGCGCTACTTCGAGCGTATGGGCCGCCAGGCCGAGGTCATCGAGCTGCACGGGTCCATAGAGCTCGCGCCCCTCGTCGGGCTCGCCGAGTGCATCGTGGACCTAACCGCCACGGGCACGACGTTGCGCGAAAACCACCTCGTGGAGCTGGACGAGATCTCCACCTCCACGGCACGCCTGATCGCCAACCGCGGCGCCTACCGCCTGCGCCACCGGGAGATCTCCGCCCTCGCTGATGCCATGCAGGAAAGCGGGAACCCCGTTGGTTAGAAAGCTGGACGCCCGAGCACGAGAGGCCCGCGAGGTCGTTGGCGAGCTGCGTCGTCCCGACGGATTCCTGTCCGAAGGCATCAGGTCAGTGGCACGCCGGATCGTGGAAGACGTGCGCGACAGGGGAGACGCGGCACTCCTGGAGTACACCGAGCGCTTCGACGGCGTGAGGCCGCGGGAGATCCGGGTCCCGCAAGCCGAGATAGAACAAGCCACGCAATCCCTCTCGCCGGACCTCAGGGAGAGCTTCCTCGTGGCCATCGAGAACGTACGTGCCTTCCACCGGCGCGAGATGGACCGCTCCTGGGAGCGGAGCCGCGGCGGGGCCACGGTGGGCCAGCGCGTGCGCCCGATCCGGCGCGCCGGCCTCTACATCCCAGGGGGGCACGCCGCCTACCCGAGCACGCTGGTGATGTCCGCCGTCCCCGCCATGGTGGCGGCGGTGGGGGAGATACGGGTATGCACCCCGCCGGGCCCCGAGGGGCTACCCGATCGCCACGTCCTGGCGGTGGCCAGCCTGCTCGGCCTCGAAGAGGTATACGCCGTCGGGGGTGCGCAGGCCGTGGGCGCGCTCGCCCATGGTACGGAGAGCGTGGCCCCGGTAGACAAGATCGTGGGCCCCGGCAACGACTACGTTACGGCGGCCAAGCTGGAGGTGTTCGGGGTAGTCGGTATCGACGCGCCACAGGGTCCCAGCGAGGTGCTCGTGATCGCCGACGCGAGCGCCTTTCCCGGTCGGGTGGCCCGGGATCTGATGGCCCAGGCCGAGCACCTCTCCGGCGCCTCCGCCATCCTGCTCACCCCGAACGAGCCCCTGATCTCCGGTGTGGAGCCCCTCCTCTCCGGAGAGCCGGCCGAACACATCACCCTCGTCCACGTCGAGGACCTGTCGCAGGCGGTCGAGATCAGCAACCACTACGCCCCGGAACACGCGCACATCATCTCCGAAGACCACGAGGCCATCCTCAACGATCTCGAAGCGGCCGGGATGGTGGCCGTGGGGGATTTCAGCCCCGTGGCCCTCGGCGACTACGCCGCGGGCCCATCCCATGCCCTGCCTTCCGGGGGAGCCGCTACCTGGGCCTCGGCCCTCGGCACCCACGACTTCATCGCCAGAACCAACTACATCCACTTCACCCAGAACGCCCTGCAGGACATCGGCCCCCACGTGGAACGCCTCGCCCGCCTCGAAGGCTTCGAAAACCACGCCGCGAGCGTCACGACGCGGATGGAATAAGGTGGTGGGTCACCCGAAGCGGTAGCGCAGGCCCTCACCCACCGCGGAGTAGCCGATCCTGCGGTACACCGAGTTGGAGGTCGGGTTGCCCAGGTCGGTATAGAGGATGCAGCGGTGACCGGCCTCCTGCATACGCCCGGAGAGGCCGGCGACGCATGCACCGGCGTAGCCGCAATTGCGCCTCTCCGGCGGCGTGTAGACGGCCTGCACGCGGATCACACCCTCCACCGGCTCCGAGTTGGCCGCCATGGACACCGGCTCGCCGTTTTCCCACACCCAGAAATGTCCCGCCTCGAGCCTCCGCTCCATCGTGGGTGCCAACTCCCTCGCGTCCTCTCCGATTTCTACAAGGAAGTCGCGCATCCAGGGCAGGACGAGGTCCAGGTCGTCCAGGGATGCCTGGCGTATGCGACCGCCGGCCGGCGTTCCTTGCGGAGCTTGTCGGAGCTCGTAGATGCGTTGCCCCTCGACGGGGAACGCCGCCGAACCCCGGCGCTCCGTCCATTGCCCGGCGAAGCGCGCCGCCGTGCCCGCCTCACCGTTCACGCCGGGCAGGTTCACGCTAGCTTCGACGATCGCCCCAACCAGGGCCGCAACCGGCCCCGGGCCCATGGGCGTGAGGCTGGCGAAGAAGTCGAGGGGCGACTGGAAGGCCACCCCCACCACGGCGTCGTTAGCTGTGACCACCCAGTACCGGCCCGGCTCGGGATACGCCACGCGTGCGTTCAGGAGCGTCAGGATGAGGTTGTGCGGCACCGGATCGGAGGCCAGGAACTCCCCGGCCTCGTGGAGGGCCCATCCGGGATCTTCGCCGAGAACCACTTCTATGGCCATGCCGGGATTTTTGCACGTCCCGGGCACAAAGTCTCGATGCGGAAATGCCTGTCTCGCGGAAGGTCCCGAACGCGTGAACATTCGGCCACGGTCTTTGTCGAAGTGGAAACGTCAGCTAGAATGCTCTGACTCTAGCGATGCGGGAGGAAGATGGCGCGTAAGGGCAGTGCGGAGCGCAAGACGGCCGAAACCTACGTCAGGATCGAAATCGATTTGGACGGAGCGGGACGGGCCGAGGTCGAGACCGGGGTGGGTTTCCTGGACCACCTCCTGCACCTGTTCGCCCACCACTCGGGCGTCGATCTCACCGTCGAGGCGAAGGGCGATACGTGGGTGGACGACCACCACACGGTCGAGGACACAGGGCTCGTCCTCGGTCGGGCCCTCGACGAGGCCCTGGGAGACAGGGGCGGCATCGTGCGCTTCGCCGACGCGAGCGCGCCGCTCATCGAGGCCCTCAGCACGGCCGTGGTAGACCTGGGCGGGAGGAGCCATCTCACGTGCAACCTCGGCCCTATGCCCGAGAAGATAGGGACCTTCGACGTGGAGCTCTTCCCCGAGTTCCTGCGAGCCTTCACCCAGTACGGACGCTTCACGCTCCATTTCAACTGCCTTTACGGCGAGAACGCCCACCACAAGGTAGAGTCTGGCGTCAAGGCGATGGCGGTCGCCGTAAGAGAAGGCGTGCAGTTCCGCGCGACGGGCAGCGCGTCCACGAAGGGGGTTGTAGATTAGCGCTCAGCCGTCAGCTATCAGCGCTCAAGCTCTCAGCCAGCTAATCTTCCGGTCATCAGGTGCGAAGACCACGATGAAGCTGAAAGCTATTAGCTGATGGCTGACGGCTTGAGCGTGGCGGTCGTCGATTACGATGCTGGCAACACGCTCTCCGTCACGCGTGCGCTGGAGAAGGTCGGTGCTAGGGTCGATCTTACGCCCGATCCGGACCGGGTGCTCGCCGCCGATGCCCTGGTGTTGCCCGGCGTGGGGGCCTTCGGGGATTGCATGGGGAAGCTGCGGGAGCGGGGGATGGACGAGGCTTGCGGGGAAGCGTTTCGGAGGGGGACGCCGTTCCTCGGGGTTTGCGTGGCGCTGCAGGTGGTTTTCGAGCGCTCCGAGGAATCACCCGGCGTGGAGGGGCTCGGTCTCATGCCCGGCAGGGTGGTGCGATTCGGGGGCGACGGGTTGAAAGTGCCGCACATCGGGTGGAACGAGCTATCCCTGGTTCGTGGCCACCCCGTCCTCGACGGTCTCGACGGCGAGGCGTTCTACTTCGTTCACTCGTACTACCCGCAACCGGAGGAGGCCGGTGATATCCTCGGCGAGACGGAGTACGGTGTGAGGTTCTGTTCCGCGGCCGGCAGGGAGAACCTTGTGGCCGTGCAGTTCCATCCCGAGAAAAGCAGCACGTACGGTCTCCGGATGTACGAGAACTTTCTGTCGTGGGCGAGGGGCTAGGACGGTGGCGCAGAACCCGAGGGCGTCTGGTGACCTACTTCGCTCCTCCCGGCTCCGGCTTCGTCCGCTGGAGAGGGAGGATCTTCCGCGCTACCAGGAACTGTTCTCCGACCCGGAGATCAGCCTTCACTACGGTGGGCTCGGGGTGCCCGAGAGCCTCTCCCGGCTGCAGCGGCGCTTCGACGGGGGAGAGTTCGATGCCACGGACCGTTTCCTGCACCTGGTGATCGAGACCGAAGGCCTGCTGATCGGGGCCATGGTGTTGAGCAACGATGAGAACCTTCCGAGCCGCTCCGCGACGTTCGGCATCATCATCGGAGACCGGGCTTACCTCGACCGGGGCTACGGTACCGAGGCGAGCACGCTGCTCCTCGACTACGCTTTCGCGGTTCTCGGGTACCACAAGGTGAACCTGGACCTCTTCGAGTACAACGCCCGCGCCAGGACCATGTACGATAGGCTTGGTTTCGTGCTTGAAGGACGCCGCAGGGAGAACCACTGGTCGCGCGGTCGATTCTGGGACGACATCCTCATGGGCGTCACCGCAGAGGAATGGTGGGCAGAACACGGCCGGCCCGAACCGCCCGAACTCGGGCCCGCGCGCTCATGAGCAGGGATGCCCACTTCACGGTCTTCCCGGCGATAGACCTGCGTGGCGGCAGGTGCGTGCGCCTCAAACAGGGCGACTTCGGCCGCAGCAAAGAGTACGACGCGGACCCGGTCCAGCGGGCCCGCGAGTGGGAGCGGCAGGGGGCCGAGGCCATCCATGTCGTGGACCTCGACGGCGCCGAGCAGGGCAGCCCCGTTCAGTTGGATCTCGTGGAGCGCATGGCCGGCGCGGTCGATGTTCCGCTACAGGTGGGAGGCGGCATCAGGAGCCTGAACGACCTGCGCGCCGCCCGGGCGAGCGGCGCGCAACGCGTCGTGGTCGGCACCGGCGCGGTCGGCGACAGGGGGCTACGGCTGGCGGCGGTCGAGGAGGCCGGCTCTTCGCTGGTCGTCGCGGTCGATGCTAGGGACGGGATAGTGGCCACGCACGGCTGGCTTCGGTCGAGCGGTATCCCCGTCCTCGACCTTGCCGAAGAGCTGGCCGCCGACGGCGTGGCCTCCGTCCTGTTCACGGACGTGGCCCGCGACGGCATGGACGCCGGCGCCGCACTCGAAGCGACGGCGGCGGTCGCTAGAACGATCCCGACCGTTGCGAGCGGCGGCGTCCGGGGCGTCGAAGATGTGGCCGCCCTCTCCGGAACGCCCGGTGTGGTAGGCGTCGTGGTCGGTACCGCGCTCTACGAGGGCCGGGTCACTTTGCCGCAGCTAATGGCGGCGCGGCGCTAGGACCAACCCACCGTACGTGCGGTTCGCGAACCGCCCTCGCCGTTCAATATTCGAGGACAGAGCCCACGGGTTCACCCTCTTCGTATTTGGCGGCCTGTACGGCGCGCCAGGAGAACTTGGCCAGGGCTTCGTCGGTGGGACCTCTCTGGTCCGGGTCGTCGACGGCGATGGCCTCCCTCGCCGTCTCGACGGCCGCGTCGAGGGCGGCGTTGATCTCGTAGGCCCGGGCGGCCTGGTACTTTATGTTAAGGCTGCGGGAAGGCGAGGCGCCGACGGAGAGGACCAGCTCGTACTCCTCCGTGCGGCTCTCGTAGTCTCCGGTTCGCCTCACCGTGCAATTCAAAGTTGGCATGCCAGCATCCTATCATCTGCGCGCTTTCCGTCCCCGAGGTGGTTGGGGTAGACTACGGCAGGAGGGCCGTGAACGATTTCTTCGAGACCAGAAAGAAGAAGCCCAAGAGGCGCAAGCTGGGGCGCTTTTTGCGGGGGGTGCGCGCCCTCTTCAACCTGGCTCTGATCCTCGGTGTATGCGCCGTGATAGTGGTCGCCTGCCTCTACCTCTTCGTCTCCAAAGAGTTCGAGGGCGACCTCGACAGAACCTACCCCGAGCTTGCCGAGACCTCCTACGTATACGACGTGAACGGGCAGGAGGTAGGGGAGTTCCCCGTCGCCGAGAGCCGCGAGACCGTGGGATACGAGGGCCTCGGCGAAAACCTCCCGATGGCCGTCGTCGCCCTCGAGGACAGGCGGTTCTACGAGCACTGGGGCTTCGATCCGGAGGGGCTCGCCCGCGCGGCGTGGACCGACCTCAGGTCCTGGCACGTCGAGGAGGGCGGCTCCACGCTCACGGAGCAGCTCATGAAGAACCTCTACGTGGACGAAGACGAGCGCTTCGAAACCTCCTTCCGCCGGCGCTTCGTCCAGGCCGCCCTGGCTTTCACCTACGAGCGAAAGCACTCCAAAGACGAAATCCTCACGGCCTACCTGAACACCGTGTACTTCGGCGACGGGGCCTACGGGGCGCAGACCGCGGCAGAGACCTTCTTCGGCAAGGACGCGAAAGACCTGAGCCTCTCCGAGGCGGCCACGCTCGCCGGTTTCCTGCACGCCCCCTCCTCCTACGTAACCTGGGAGGGGGACGTCATCGTGCCGCAGGCCCGCGAGCGCCGTGACTGGGTACTCCGCCTGATGCGGGAACAGGGCATGATCTCGCGCGAGGAGCTCGAGCAGGCGCAAGCCGCGCCCCTGGACTTCGCCCCCGGTCCGCCACCGCAGGACACCGCCTATGCGCCCTTCCTCGAAAAGGTCAGGCGTGACGTGGAGGCGCGGCTCGGGCCGCAGGCCCTGCAGCGCGGGGGGCTACGCATCCAGACCACAATGGACCCCGATCTCCAGCACGCGGCCGTGGAGACGCCCCAGGAAGTACTTCCCTACCCCGACGATCCTGCCGCCGCCGTAGTTACCGTGGAGCCCCAGACGGGGGCCATAAGGGCCCTGGCGGGTCAGGTAGGCGAGTTCAACCTGGCCCTCGAC
>Ga0190275_10003884_pt1 | contig 10724 bp, 11 predicted proteins | sample Popmic550T_FD_133745 | JGI IMG/M metagenome (GOLD analysis project Ga0190275, IMG submission 133745) | Populus adjacent soil microbial communities from riparian zone of Yellowstone River, Montana, USA - 550 T | ecosystem: Environmental > Terrestrial > Soil > Riparian zone > Trees stand | place...
ACCGGCATCCTGATGTCCATGAGGATGACGTCCGGGCGCGACGATTCCGCCATCTCGACACCCGCATGACCGTCACCCGCTTCACCGACGAACTCGAGGTCCGGCTGCGACGACACGAGCATCCGGATGCCTGCCCGGAACAGCGCCTGGTCGTCGACGAGTCCTACCCGTATCGGTGCTGATTCTGTCACTGCTGTGCTCCTTCGCTGGGGTCGGTCACCGTCGGGCGCACGGGCATGGGCACGGCCAGAGGTATCCCCGTGGCCGCGGCGGGGATGTACGCGATCACCCTGAACCGGCCGGGCGGCGTGTCGACCGTCAGCGTGCCGCCGGCGAGAACGGCGCGTTCGCGCATTCCCGGCAGTCCGTGGCCGACGCCTGCGTGCTCGAGGGCCGCAGCAGCAGCGGACGGCACGGCATTGTCGACCATCACCGTCACACCGGCGTCGTCCCACGCGAGGGATCCAACCACCTCCGTGTCCGGCTGGCCGTGGCGGAGTGCGTTCGTCAGCGCCTCCTGGACGATCCGGTAAACCGCGAGCTGCCCACCGGATCCCAGCGGCAGCGGCGTGCCAGTCTCAGACCACGCGATCGCGAGTCCGGCAGAGCCCATTTGTTCCAGCAGCCGTGGAAGGTCAGCCAGAACCGGCTGTGGTCCTCCTGCCTCATCCTTGCGAAGTTGGCCGAGCAGGATGCGCACGTCACCGAGCGCTTCCCGCGCTGTAGCCGCGATGGTCGTGAGCGCGGTGTCGACAGCGCTCGGATCGCTCACTTTCGCGTACCGGGCGCCATCCGCCTGGGCGATCACGACCGCGAGCGAGTGGGCGACCACGTCGTGCATGTCCCTGGCGATGCGGTTGCGCTCCTGCTCGACGACGACGTTCCGTTCCGCGACCCGTTGGTGATCGATGGCCGCCGCGGCTCGAGACCGACTCACCCGCGCTCGCCGCCAGGTACGCATGAGGAAACCGAGCGTCCAGGCCAGGCCGAGAACCCCCGCGGATGCCACCAACAGGGTGACAAAATTCGTCACGGTGCCGGCCAGGTCTCCCTGTTCGAAGAGTGCTTCGAGCGAGTCGGGGCCGTATCGGAAAAGGGTCAGGTATCCGGCGGCCACGACGGCTCCGACCCCGGCGGAAGCCAGCCCGCCCCACCGGGTGATCCGCCCGCCGTAAGCCGCGGTGGCGTAGAGCACAACCAGGATCGCGATGTCAGCTGTGATGACGGGAAGCTGAAAGGCAATCTGCGTGATGGCGGCGACCCAGACAGTGCCGAGCGCGATCAGAGGAGCCGCGCGGCGGAACGCGAGTGCCACGGCGAGAGTGAGCAGTACCACCAGCTCCGCCACCGATCCGACTGCGCTCGCCAGAAGGCAGAGCACGCCGAAAAGGACCGCGATGGCGACGTCCACGACGAGCTGTGGCTTCGTGAGTGGCCGGAACAGACCCGTGTCCGCATCTTCCGTCTGCGCGTCTCCTGTCGGCGCGGCCAACTCATCGCTGGCAGGCGTGTCCCTGCCGGCAATTGCATCAGCCGTCCATACGTCCTGGCGAGTCAGCCACCGTTCAGCAGCAGATCGCTTCACCCCCGGGGCGGCGGCCCGTCTGTTCACGATGACGCCCAGGAACCAGGCACCCACCAGAAGCACCGCGAGGATTGATCCCACCACAGCGTAGGGGACGAGCCTGCGCACGAATGCACCCGCATATCCCTCGGGGGTGAGCCCCACCGCATCGGGCAGATAAACGACCGTGATCATGATGAACGCCATGACAAGCGTCAGGACGATCGCGGCGGCGAACCCCAGCCAGCGCACGAACGGAGAGCCATAAGCCGCCGTGGCAAAGACGACCACCATCCCGGCGATCAGGTAGGCCCACTCCGCCCCAGTGATTCCCGGCACGAGACCGGTCAGCTGGAGGAGCAGCGCCACGGCACCGGCAGCGAGGGCGCCGGCGGGACTCAACCGGGATACCGCGATTGCGGCTGCCAGCACGACGATGGATGCCAACGCCGGGATGCTGCTGGTCCGAAGGGATCCGAACGCCCAGGCGATGAGGAAGATCACACCCAGAGTCGGCTCGAGCGCCCATCGGGAGCGGTCGAGCCATTCCGTCCACGGACTGTCGCTCGGTGCCTGCTTCACCACTAAACACTAAGGCCGCCACGTGTACGTGACCCGTGCGCGAGCTCGAAGTCACTCCCCCGCGGGACCACAATCATCCTTCAGATGTACGTGTACAGCTAGAAGCCGAGGCGGCCGAGCTGCTTGGGATCGCGCTGCCACTCCTTGGCGACCTTCACGCGAAGCGAGAGGAAAACACGCTTGCCGACGAGCGGCTCGATCTCCTTGCGCGCCCGCGCCCCGACATCCCTCAAGCGGCTTCCCGACTTGCCGATGATGATGCCCTTCTGGCTGTCACGCTCGACGAACAGGTTCGCATAGATCTCAACGAGCTCCTGATCGTCACGCTCGATGATGTCATCGATCGTGACGGCGATGGAGTGGGGAAGCTCCTCGGTGACGCCCTCGAGCGCCGCCTCACGGATGTACTCCGCGATGCGCGTCTCCATGCTCTCATCGGTCACCGCGTCCGCCGGGTAGAGCGGCGTATCCGACGTCGGCAGCAGGCGCAGCAGCTCTGTGGTGAGTGTGTCGAGCTGGATGCGGCTGGTCGCGGAAATCGGGATGATCGCCTCCCAGTCCCTCAGCTGCGACACCGCAAGAAGCTGCGCGGCAACGTGGGTCTTCGACGACGCGTCGATCTTCGTCACGATCGCCACCTTCCGGGCGCGAGGGTACGCATCCAGCTGCTCGTTGATGAACTTGTCGCCCGGACCGATCGGCTCGTTGGCGGGGATGCACAATCCGATCACGTCGACGTCACCGAGCGTCGACTGGACGAGACTGTTCAGCCGCTCGCCCAACAGGGTACGGGGCCGGTGGATACCCGGGGTGTCGACGAGGATCAGCTGGCCGTTCGGCTGGTGCACGATTCCCCGGATCGCGCGGCGAGTGGTCTGCGGCTTGGACGACGTGATCGCGACCTTCTCCCCCACCAAAGCGTTGGTGAGCGTTGACTTGCCGACGTTCGGCCGGCCAACGAACGATACGAATCCAGCCCGGTACTCTTCAGCCACGACTATTGTGCTCCTTCATCTTCATTTGTTCCGAGGAACGCAGTTTGCGCCTCGATCAGCGCTTCATCCCGCTCGACCAATACCGTGCTGATGCGTTTGCGGCGGCCCTCTGTGCGTTCGGCGGTGAGGATCAGTCCGCTCGTCGACGCGACTGAGCCGGCGACCGGCAGCCGACCGAGGGTCTTGGCGAGCAGGCCGCCGACGGAGTCGACGTCGTCGTCGTCGAGCTCGAGATTGAACAACTCGCCCAGCTCATCCACGGGTAGTCGCGCACTGACCCGGTAACGGCTGTCGCCCAGGTCTTCAACGAGCGGCAGGTCGCGATCGTACTCGTCGGAGATGTCCCCGACCAGCTCCTCGATGAGGTCCTCGAGGGTCACGAGCCCGGCGATCCCGCCGTATTCGTCGACGACCATCGCCAGGTGATTCGACTCCAGCTGCATCTGCCGCAGGAGGTCGTCGACCTTCTTGGACTCAGGGACGAACAGTGCCGGCCGGGCCAGTTCACCAACGGTCACGTCTTCCGCGTTGACCGGACGCTCATAGAACAGACGGGCGACATCCCGGAGGTACAGGATGCCGGTGACGTCGTCGACCTCACCGTCGAGCACGGGAACGCGGGAGTTACCTGTGCTGAGGAACAGTCCCATCGCCGCGCCGACCGTCGCGTCGCTGTCGATCGTCACCATATCGGTGCGCGGCACCATCACCTCGCGCACCACGGTGTCGTTGAACTCGAACACCGAGTGGATCAGCTCGCGGTCGTCTTCCTCGAGCACGTCGAGCTCGGTGGCCTCGTCGACCATGCTGAGCAGTTGATCTTCGGAGGTGAACGTGCTGAGGCGCGCACGGCCGGGCGTCACTCGATTGCCGAGAGCGACCAGCGCGTTGGCGATCGGCCCGAGCAGCATGCGGAGGAAGTGCACCAGTGGTGCCGTCGCCCGAAGCAGTTCGTCCGGGTGCGCACGGCCCACGCTGCGCGGACTGGCGCCCACCAGCACAAACGATGCGGCCGTCATGATCAGCGCCGAGAACAGGAGGGCAAGCCAGATGTTCTCGACCGTCGTCGCGAACACGAGCGTCACCAGCACCGCCGCGGTCGTTTCCGCGATGATGCGCACGAAGTTGATGGCGTTGAGGTGGGCGCCGCCGTCTTCGGCAATTGCAATGAGGGAGCGCCTGGCTCGCGAACCTACGGCAAGCTCAGCGATATCAGCGCGTGACCGGACGGTGATCGCGGAATCGACCGCGGCCATGAGGCCGCCGAAAGCCACCAGCACGACGGCAACCGCGACAAACCATCCGATGGTCACGAACTCCGGCGTTCCTGCATGGCGTAACCGATGAGGATGTCCCGCTGGATGCCGAACATCTCCTTCTCCTCGTCGGGCTCCGCGTGGTCGAACCCGAGCAGGTGGAGGATGCCATGCGCGGTCAGGAGGAGCAACTCCTCAAGCGTTGAATGCCCGGCTGTTTCGGCTTGTGCCTGCGCGACCTGCGGGCAGAGCACGATGTCACCGAGGAGACCGGGCGGCGTCTCCGCCTCTTCAGTGCCCGGTCGGAGTTCGTCCATGGGGAAGCTCAGCACGTCCGTCGGACCCGGCTCGTCCATCCACTGCACATGCAGTTGCTCCATGGCGCCCTCGTCGACGAGCAGGATCGCCAGTTCGGCATCCGCATGCACGTGCATGGCGTCCAGCGCGAACGCGGCAAGCCGCTGCAGCGCGCTCTCGTCGACCGGGAAGTTCGATTCGTTGTTTACTTCGATGCTCACGTGGATCTCCGTTTGGGGAGGCGATCGCGGGGAGCGCCAGACCGGCGCTCCGCACGGTTCGCGAATTCGCGAGCCTCAATGTTTTCGTAGTGTTGCGCTTGTTTCTTCGCGTCATATTCGGTGTACGCATCGACGATGCGTCCAACCAGTGAATGCCGCACGACGTCGTCGCTGGTGAGGCGGGCGAAGTGGATGTCGTCGATGTCGTTCAGGACGCGGGTCACGAGCCGCAGCCCGCTGGCGCCAATGGGGAGGTCGACCTGCGTGATGTCGCCTGTGACGACCATCTTGGAGCCGAACCCCAGCCGGGTCAGGAACATCTTCATCTGCTCTGGAGTCGTGTTCTGCGCCTCGTCGAGGACGATGAAGGACGAGTTCAGGGTGCGGCCGCGCATGTACGCGAGCGGTGCGACCTCGACGGTGCCGGCGGCGAGGAGCTTGGGGACCAGCTCCGGGTCCATCATCTCGTTCAGGGCGTCGTACAGCGGCCGCAGGTACGGATCGATCTTGTCGGTAAGCGTGCCAGGAAGAAAGCCCAGCCGTTCACCGGCCTCGACCGCCGGACGGGTGAGGATGATGCGCTCAACTTCTTTGCGCTGGAGGGCCTGGACCGCTTTCGCCATCGCCAGGTAGGTCTTGCCGGTTCCGGCCGGTCCGATGCCGAACACGATGGTGTTCTCATCGATCGCGTCGACATACTCCTTCTGGCCCAGCGTCTTCGGGCGGATGCTCCGGCCACGGGAGGTGAGGAGCGCCTGGCCCAGCAGCTCCGACGGGCTCTGGCTGGCGTTGGAACCGATGATGCGAGCGGATGCCGTCACGTCGGCTTCGCCGAGATCGTGGCCATTCCTGATCATGAGCTGCAGTTCGCCGATCAGCCGGCGTACTGCCCCGACCTGTCCGACGTCGCCGGTCAGCGTGACCTCATTGCCGCGCACGAGTACGCTCACCGCCGGGTACTGCTTCTCAATCGTGCTGAGGAGGCGATCCTGGGGACCCAGAAGTCGGACCATGGCTACACCGTCAACATGCAGCTTCACTTCGGTCTGCGCGGGTACCTCACCCGCCGGCGTTGTGTCGCCGAGATCATCCACTGGCAAGACTGCCCTCCTCGAGTCGGCCGCCGAGCACGTGCGCGTGCACGTGGAACACGGTTTGGCCGGCTGCTTCCCCGGTGTTGAATACGAGACGGAACTGGCCGTTCGCACGCTCATCCGCGATGTCCCTGGCCATCTCCACCATTTCGGCGAGGAGATCAGGCGCACCGGCCGCGAGTTCGACCACGTTTCGGTACTGCTCTGTCTTCGGTGCCACGATCACGTGCACGGGTGCCTTGGGGCTGATGTCCTCGAACGCGATCACCGTATCGGTCTCGGCCACAATCTTCGCCGGGATCTCCCGCGCGATGATGCGCGAGAAAATCGACGATCCTGGGGCGCCGGAGCCGGAAGTAGACATGTCTCTATCTTAAGTGGGAGTCACCAGCGGCCGAGCGCCTGGTTCAGAATGACCAGTGCAGCCGGCCCGGCGGTCGAGGTGCGGAGAACCGTCGTCCCGAGGCGCACAGCGGTAGCTCCGGCCGTCTGCAGGATATCCAGTTCGGAGGGTGCGATGCCGCCTTCAGGACCCACGACGAGAAGGATGTCCGGCGGATCACCTGCGCCGTCGCCGGTAGCCGCCGCGTGACTACTGAATTCCAGCTCGGCGAGACGGATGTCGGCGGTCGGCTCGAGGAGGAGCATCCGGGTGGTGCGTGCGAGTGTCGCCAGCATCTTCGTGCTCGCCAGTTCGCCCACCTCGGGCAGCCACGGCCGGATCGACTGCTTCGTGGCCTCACGGACAATGCTCGACCAGCGCTCACGCCCCTTCTGGACCTTCGCGCCCTCCCACCTCGACACCGACCGAGCAGCCGTCCAGGGGATCACCCCGTCGACTCCGAGTTCGGTGGCGGCCTGGATGGCGAGTTCGTCACGGTCGCCCTTGGCCAGCGCCTGCACCAGGTGTATGCGCGGTGCGGGCGGTTCGGCAATCGTCGCCTCGGCGACCTCGAGGCTGAGTTCCCCTGCCGCCGCCGTGGTGACTGTGCCGGCGAGCATGAGCCCGGCGCCGTTCCCGAGGAGCAACCGCTCCCCGGGGCGGATGCGGCTGACGGTGACGGCGTGCTTGGCTTCCGCACCGCGCACGCTGACGATGGCGCCGGGCTGGCTCTCGCCTGCCGTCAACGCCTCGTCGAGGAAGAAGTGAGCCACGTGCGCTTAGCTGAGGAACCGGTCGCGCAGTTTCGCGAACAGTCCCTGCTGGAAGTGTCCAAGCGCGGGCGACGCCGACTTGTGGCGTGCGGCGAACTGCTCGATCAGTTCCTTCTCCTTGTGGTCGAGCTTCGTCGGCGTCACAACCTGGACACCGATCTTCAGGTCGCCGCGGCCGCTGCCCCGGAGCCTCGTCACTCCACGGTCCTTGATCGTGATGATCTCTGAGCTCTGCGTGCCGGGGCGGATGTCGATGTCGATGTCGCCGTCGAGCGCCTTGAGCTTCGTCGTGGCGCCGAGGATGGCATCCGTCATCGCGACGTCGAGGGTGGCGAGCAGGTCATCGCCGTTGCGGCTGAAGACGTCGTGGTGGCGCACCTTGATCTCGAGGTACAGGTCGCCGTTCGGACCGCCTGCCGGGCCTGCCTCACCGCTGCCGGGCATCTGCAACCGGAGCCCGGTGTCGACACCGGCGGGAATGTCCACCGGAACCGTGCGGCGCGCGCGGACGCGGCCCTGGCCCTGGCAGGTGATGCACGGCGTCGCGATGATCGTGCCGTAGCCGCGGCAGGTACCGCAGGGGCTCGAGGTCATGACGTTGCCGAGCAGGGAGCGGACCGCGCGCTGGATGCTCCCCGTGCCGTGGCAGATGTCGCAGGTCACCGGGGCGGTGCCGGGCTGGGTGCAGCTGCCGTGGCAGGTCTCACACACGACCGCCGTGTCGACTTCGAGGTCACGGTGGGTGCCGAAGATGACCTCGTCGAGCTCGACCTCCACGCGGAGCAGGGCGTCCTGGCCGCGTTCCCGGCGGGACTTGGGCCCGCGGCTTCCGCCGCCTCCGCCGAAGAACGTCTCGAAGATGTCGCCGAAGTTGCCGAAGTCCCCGCCGCCGAATCCACCGCCGCCCTGGCCACCCAGGTCGTACTGCTGCCGCTGCTTGGCGTCGCTCAACACGTCATAGGCGTGGGTCACCTTCTTGAAGCGCTCGGAAGCATCCGCACCCGGGTTGACGTCGGGGTGCAATTCGCGGGCAAGCCGGCGGTATGCCTTCTTGATCTCGTCGGTGGTGGCGTCACGGGCAACGCCGAGTACTTCGTAATGGTCAGCCAAAAGTGGCTCTCCTTGTGTTCTGGTTATGTGCGAGTCGCGATGCCCGGGGGCGTCAACATGGATGGTGGTGAAATCTGGATCGTGGGGAGAACGTTCAATTCTCGCCGAGAAGGCGTGAAAGATACCTGGCAACTGCCCGTACGGCAGCCATGTTGTTGGAGTAATCCATCCGAGTCGGACCCAGCACGCCGAGGCGGGCGAGTTCGCCGCCGGAGGTGTAGCCGCTGGTCAGCACGGATGTCTCCTCCAGGCCGAAAGACGCATTCTCGCGGCCGATGCTGACCGAAACGCCGTGCTGGTCGGTCGCCATCTCGCCGAAGAGGCGAAGAAGGACCACTTGCTCCTCGATTGCCTCAAGCACCGGGAAGATGCTTCCGGTGAAGTCCTCCTCGGTGCGGACGAGGTTCGCGGCGCCGGCCATGACGAGGCGGTCCTGCCGGTTCGCGCCCACCTGTTCGGCGAGGGTCCTCGCCACGATGGGGACGACATCCTGCAGGCCCTCCGGACCGATCCCCGACGGGTCCTGTAGCGCCAGGGCGGCATCCGCCATGCCCAGCCCGCCCAGCGCCTTGTTGATGCTTGACCGCAACTCAGCGAGCCGCGGCTCCTCGATCGGGTGCGCCAGGTCGATGACCCGCTGCTCGACTCGACCTGAGTCGGTGATCAGCACGGAGAGAAGTCGACGGTCGGTGAGCGGCACGAGTTCGATGTGCCGCACCGTGGCGCGGTTGAGCGAGGGGTATTGCACCAGGGCGACCTGGTGGGTCAGCTGGGACAGCAGGCGTACCGTTCGCGCGAGCACCTCGTCGAGGTCTGCGGACTGCCCGAGGAACGTTTCGATGGCCTGACGGCCGGCCGCCGACAACGGCCGGAGGTCAGATAGATGGTCGACGAAGAGGCGGTACCCCTTGTCGGTCGGGATCCGGCCCGAGGAGGTGTGCGGCGCAGCGATCAGCTCCTCCTCTTCGAGGAGGGCCATGTCGTTGCGGATGGTGGCCGCGGACACGCCGAAGGAGTGACGCTCGACGATCGACTTGGAACCCACCGGTTCCCGAGACGCCACATAGTCCTGCACGATCACGCGAAGGACTTCAAGACTGCGATCAGACACCATGCGTACGATCGCCTCCCTGCACCTCGTCGCCACGCAATTGGCACTCTTAATGACTGAGTGCTAATCATATCGCGACTTGCCGTTATGCAACTCATTGCTCTGGGACCCGGCACGGCGCTAGCTTATGGAGTTATCCAGGCACGGCTCCCCAGCACGATGGTCTGAAAGGCCCACTCATGAGCGACCCGAACGCGCATTTCCCGCAGGATTCCCACGCCGGCCGAGAGCCGCAGCCACCACGACCCCCTGACCAGCAGCCGGCGCAGTCCGTGCCGGCCGGACCGCCGCTCAGCGAGATGGAGGACCGGCAGTGGGCGTCGTTCGCGCACCTCGGAGGCATCCTCTCCTTCCTCCCGGCCCTCATCATCTGGCTGGTGTTCAAAGACCGCGGCCGCTTCACCGATGAAGAAGGAAAGGAAGCCTTGAACTTCCAGATCACCCTCATCTTCGCCTATGTCGTCATTTGGGTGCTGACGGCGATCATCACCATCGTGACGTTCGGGTTCGGCGCCGTTGTCGGCCTGCTGGCCTGGCTGGTGTGGATTGCAGGGGTTGTCTTCTCCATCCTCGGATTCATGAAGGCGAAGGACGGGCAACATTACCGATACCCGTTCGCCCTCCGCCTGATCAAGTAGGGCACCCGGTACTCTGGGAACCGCCCCAATGGCATCAGTGCCCTCATTCCGGCATGCTCACGTAGAGCGCCGACCCAAGGAGAACCAATGTCAGCAGCACCTCCCCCTCCCGCGAGTCCCTACCAGTCGCAGTCGCAGATGAACCCTGCCGACGAGAGGCTGTGGGCAACACTCATCCACATCGGCGGCATCCTCTTCGGATTCCTACCCGCCCTCATCGGCTACCTGGTGCTGAAGGACCGCGGCCCGTTCATCCGTGCGCACACCGCGACGGCCCTGAACTTCCAGATCTCCATCGTCATCTATTCGATCGCCCTGTCGATTATCGGCATCATCACGCTGGGTATCGGCTTTCTGCTGTTCATCCCGTTCGGCATCGCCGTCGTGATCTTCATGATCATCGCCGCCGTTGCCGCCAACAAGGGGCAGATGTACACCTACCCGCTGACGATCAAGTTCGTCAGCTAGCCGCCCTCCCCTCTACCCCACCCCTACCCCTACCTTCCGCCCTCCACCTCCGCCCTCCACCCTCCGCCCTCCACCGCGACCATCAGCGGTGAGGTACGGAAAAAGCACCCTCGTTTCCACAACGAGGGTGCTTTTTCCGTACCTCACGGACGGAGTCGGGGCGCTGTGGAGAACTTCGGCGCGGAAATCACCAAGCCGTCATCCTCGTAACGTGACATCTCGCATCCCGCTGC
>Ga0190275_10003885_pt1 | contig 10723 bp, 9 predicted proteins | sample Popmic550T_FD_133745 | JGI IMG/M metagenome (GOLD analysis project Ga0190275, IMG submission 133745) | Populus adjacent soil microbial communities from riparian zone of Yellowstone River, Montana, USA - 550 T | ecosystem: Environmental > Terrestrial > Soil > Riparian zone > Trees stand | place...
CCGCCAGTCCGGCGGCCACGCGGCGATCTATTCGGAGGAAGGCAAGGGCACGACGGTCAAGCTCTACCTGCCGCGCCACCACGGCGCACTCCAACTCGAGCCCGCCGCCGCCCCCGCCTTGCCCGAACTCCCGCCGACCGAGGACGGCGAAACGATCCTGGTGCTGGAGGACGAAGGCCTCGTCCGCATGCTGCTGGTCCAGACCCTGGAACGCCAGGGCTACCGCGTGATCGAGGCGCACGAGCCGCAGCTTGCCCTGCAAGCCCTGGAAACCGAGCCGAAGATCGACCTTCTCGCCACCGATGTCGGCCTCCCCGGCATGAACGGCCGCCAAGTCGCCGAGATCGCCCGCCGCCTGAAACCCGGCATCGCCGTCCTGTTCCTGACCGGCTACGCCCACAACGCGGCCCTTGGCGACGAACCCCTGAGCCCCCGCACCCAAGTCCTGAGCAAACCCTTCAACGCGCGGGTGCTGCTGACGAAGATAAAGGCCATGCTGGAAAGCCGGTAGCATGGCTCCAGCTCACCACAGGACATCCTTGCCGAAAGCGAGCTGGTTCGCGGCGACGTGATCGAGCGTCACCATCGTGACGCCCGTATCGTCTTCGCCGTGCGGGTAGACGACGACCGCCGTGCCGGTGCCCTGCTGAACGAAGCGGATCAACGGTTGAGCATCGGGATCGGCCTGAGCCAGTGATTTGCGGAGGCCTTGCAGGTCGATCATATCCGTTCCCGGAGTAAAATCCTGGACCGTGTCGCCCGCATCGGACAGCTTCAGGAACCCGAAGATGTCGTTCCCTGCTCCCCCGACCAAAAGGTCGGCTCCGCCATTGCCGTAGAGGATGTCGTTGCCTTCTCCGCCGTCCAGGGTATTGCCGTTCGCATTGCCCATCAGCCGGTTGTCGAAGTCGTTGCCCAGCCCGACCGACGCCGCCGTTCCGTTCAGGTAAAGGTTCTCCACGTAATCCGGCAGTTTCGTCAGGCCCAGCCAGCTCCGGATGCTGTCGGTCCCGCCGCCGGGCTCCTCGACCACCACGTCGCCGGATGAACTGACCAGATACGTGTCGTCGCCCGCATCGCCGATCATGCGGTCCGGACCGGCGCCGCCTTCGAAGCGGTCATTGCCGATAGTGCCATGCAGCAAATCCCCCGCCGAAGTCCCTTTGATCGTATGAGTCGCGGCATCGCTCCACGGCAGCCAGAACGGCTTCTGCCCCGACGGCGGCGTGGGAATCAAGACAGTCGCGATTTCCTTTACCTCCTGATTATTCGCAGCCACCAGGCTCCCGTTGATCGTGACGTTTTGAAGATAAAGGTTCCGGTCGGTACTCCTCGTCCCGTCGTAGAGGTCGTTCAGGAAGACCACGGAAACCAGTTTCGCCCCAGCCCACAGCACGGTCTTGAAGGTAAAATCCTGCCACTGCCCCTGCGCATGCAAAGCGGTGACCGACGTAACCGGCCCGACAGGCCGATAATCAACGAAGAGCTGGAACTTGGCGTCGCCCTTGTAAGCGTCCTCGGAGACGCGCACCACGATCGTATCGGTTGCCGGACCTGTCTGTGGCGGCGTCGGTATCAACGGCGCCACGTCCGTTTCGATCAGGTAGCTGCTATCGCTCCACCTGTCGCTTGAGCTGGCATCGTTCCAGTTGCCGTCCCGATAGATCTGCAACTTGTCTTCGATCAAGTATTTGTTGTTCGGCTCTCCGGGCGCCCAGTTGGTAAAGCCGAACGTGTCGCCGTTCAGCCACTTCCACTCGCCCGTATTGTCGCGGACCCCGCCCAGCCAAGCCCTGGAATTGAAGCTCGAATTCATCAGCTGGCTTACGACGAAGTCGTGTTCCGCCTGGGTGTTGAGGCTGGCAAGAGTGGTGTTCGGTCCGAACGTGCCGGCGGCCTTAAACGCATTCTGCCACGTCACTGACGTGCCCGCCGACTGGACCAGCCCATACCAGTGCCCATTGCCGCCCTCGGCGGTAGACCACTGCACCCATTTGACGATGTCATTCATGTTCTTGCCCGCCTTCCAAAAATACAGCCGAGGCCGGATTGCCCAAAACGCGGACAAATTTTGCAATAGCGTATCTTGATAAAGTATGAATCCTATTTTATGATTATATAGTATATATTTTATAGCCGTAAATTAGCGATATCACGAAGCCTATGACTCCGGAAGACGTGATCGTTATACATTTACTCGACTGGAATTGATCTTGGCATCTCCCGGCGGAGACTTGGCGGATGGCATGAAACCTTCGCTTGAAGCTTCCCTATGAACGCAGATGCCGGGAGGTACCCGGATCAAGTCCTATAGGCGCAAACTTAGGCCGTCGCCTCCTTTTCCGTCATGCCCGGACTTGGAGCCCAGTACCTCCTTTCAGGGGCTGAGCGGGTGACATCCGGACTTCAGCTTGAAGTCCTCTCGTCATCTTCCGCCGGGAGGTACCGGATCAAGGCCGGAATGACGGAAAAGGAGGCGACGGCCTAAGTTTGCTCCCGTGGCCTTCACCCCGGTTCCCCATGCCCCCGCAATCAGGCTCTTCACAAACCCGGCGAGTTTGAATAAAGTAGAAGGAGTTGGGAGGGGTGCTATCACACCCCTCCCGATAGCTCCGTTAGAGGTTCAGGCCGATCTCGAACTCAATCTCGATCGTCTGTCCCTTCCAGCGGAAGCGGATGGTCCACTTGAACAATGGACATCCCTCCTCTTGTATGTCGCGGTGGAGCGGCCTGTCCGCTCCACCCGACGGAGGCGAGAATGGGGGGAGCGGGTTCAACTAAATACGGGAACTTGCATGCTGCGGCATGCTGCCCCGGTAGCATCCTTAATCCAGCCTTCCCTCCGGCCAAGCCTGCTCACGGCGAACGCGGCAGCGCCTCGAACGGGTCCAGGACCGGCACGCTCAGCGGTTCGAAACGCCGGACGTTGCGCGTGAGTATGTGAAGCTCATGATGATGCGCCGTTGCAGCGATCAGGATATCCGCAAACCCCGGAGCAAGGCCTTGCCCCTTCGGTATCCGAGAGCTTGCCAACAATACGGGATATCGCCGGATCGACCGGTAGTATCCTGTCTCCATACAGATGGACCACTGCTTCCAGCCATTCCGCCAGATCGGCCACCCTTGCGCGTCGCCCTGTCACGCCGGACCTTGGCAATGCCGTCTTCGATCTCCGCCACGGTCACGACCGACAGAAAGAGCACGTCGGATGTATCGTCCATCCACCTGACAAGGTCTTCCCGCGCGACCGGCTCGTCCCCGGAAGGACTCTTCGCGAGCACCCCGGCGGAAATGACATTGGTATCGATCCGATACATCGAACCCGCACCCGTAGTCAGAAATCTGTTTGCCGGATCGGTGTCCCGTCCCGCTCCGGCAAATCGTCAGCTTCGACCGGTACCGCCATCAGCAAGCGTCCGAAGGACGGGACCCGCGACAGGCGCTCCCACTCCTCGAAGCTCAGGACCACCGCTTCCGGCTTGCCGTGCCGCGTAATGATCGATGGTTGACCCCGGATAGCCTCATCGACCACTGCCGACAAAACCGCTTCGGCGTCGCTCAACGGAATCTCGCGCATGGCACTTCCTTCCATATGCCTACGATAGTCATGACTATCGACGGCGCAGTCGTCAACGCTCCGGCAGGCACCGCCGTCCGAAGTGCCGGGTTGCACCGAAGAGCGACATTCTGCCCCACGCGCCCGTAATCAGGCCCTTCACAAACCCAGCGAGTTTGAATAAAGTGGCAGGAGTTGGGAGGGGTGCGGATACACCCCTCCCGATAGCTCCGTTAGAGGTTCAGGCCGATCTCGATTTCAATCTCGATCGTTTGTCCCTTCCAGCGGAAGCGGATGGTCCACTTGAACAATGGACACTCCCTCCTCTTGTATGTCGCGGTGGAGTAGCCAGTCTGCTCCACCCGACGGAGGGGAGATTAGGGGGAATGGGTTCAACTAAACACGGGAACTTGCATGCTGCGGCATGCTGCCCCGGTGGCAGAAGCGCTGCTTTCAGCATGATCCAATCCATTAGGCGTGCCAATTAAAATCAGATTAATCTCTCGGTTTCCTTCGGTTCTACATCCCTTTTTACCGAGGCGAAGAGGCAAGACTCTGGAGGAATCTCTATATGCCAAGCTGCGCATTGCAATAGAGGGCAGGAATAAAGCAAAATTTGAAAATTAAATCGTTATATTAAATTTATTCTTTAGTAAATCTTTTCTTGGAGCTGTAATTGAATATCTAAGTATCTCTCTTAAATTGCTATTTTTTGACCCAATCAAATTTTCTCTATGCAAGCACACAAAAAGAAGTGAGATGCCTTCTATGACTTTTCTTTCGCGAGATGACCACATGCCGGCTTGAGATTTATCAGTATTCCAAAGTAAGATAGCCGATGACGATTTAGTCATCCGGAAGTTCTGTGCTGATGCATGCACAGCTTGAGATAACGTAGCATATTCATCTTTAATGATATCAAGGCCTGCCGTGTCGTTCCCGACATCAGAAATCATAGGATGTTTGCACATGTACTTATAAAGTTCAGCAAAATTAATCCTGTATTCACCTTTTAGCCATAGTTGTAGTTCTACTGGATGATCATTGTAGTAGATTGAACAAAGGCTGTTTTCTATGATACTTCTAAGCGACTGTAATGAAGAACGCCATGATCCGAAAGATGCGCTTACATGTGAAACAACTGCATCGTTGTGTGCTTCAAGAAAAAAATCAGCACTATCCTTCCTTGAGTTTGGGATAACAAGAATTTTTTTAATTGCGTTTAGGGCACATATTCTTCTATAGCTTTCTAGAAAAACCGGAAGCTTTTTTAAATCATTCCAATTTTTCTCTATTTGTGTCGTCCAATCTGCATAAAACTCTTCGTAATTTGCGTTAATCTCCTGCTCTGTAATTGTCATGATTTTAGCAAAAATTGGAGGGCTCGAAGAAGTTCGGGAGAGGTTTCTGAGCGTTCCTTGTTTGACGACTGAACAAGTTTGCTTCTTGCCTCAGGGTTTTGCTCAAGATGTTTAAGGATCTTGCCCAAAATATCCCGTGATGCGTCACGTGGCCTTACCTCAATCGGAAAATTATACTCTTTAATTAAGAATAGCCACTGATTTTTGTCAAAATCTGACAACGCAATTAATGTGCTAAGAGCAATTGGTATACTCTGAGCATCAGGTTGAGGTTTTCTACTGGGGCTCGAAGAAAGTTCATCAAGCGTTTGATTGGGTGCATTACGAAGGGCATTTGCCAATGCCGATAATATTTTGGCAATGTCATGTGTTTTCATTTCAAGCCCAACTCAATAAGAAGTTCGTTGCCGAAATTTGTGAACTCTCGTATAGCTTCTGCATCCCCCATATCGAAGATAGACATATTCTTTGCGGCTGACTCACTTACTGCTGATCTTTCACGAATTTCTGTGGAGAACACTTTGTCTTCAAATGTAGCTCTGAGTGATTTAATCGTTTGCGTTCTAAAGAATGAAGGCCTACCAACACGAGACATTATAATGCCTGCATGTTCGATTGGACTCTCTAATTCATCTGAAAGCTTTTTTACTCTACTCAAGAGCAGTGCAATACCGAGACTTGATAGAAAATCTGGGGAGACAGGGATCACATAATGTGTGCTCATTGCAATTGCGTTTTGAGTTGGGATTGTCAGATTAGGCGGGCAATCGCAAACAACAATATCGTAATCATCGATAATGTCCTTCATTGCTCGTCGAAGTCTCGTTTCTCGAGCTACCTCTGGGCCAAGATCAAGATCAATTGTAAACAGTTCGACATGAGATGGTATCAAGTCAACATTTTTAAACACGTTTTTATACAAAACGTTTGTTGCTGTCTTAGGTTTGTCTTCAGCAGATGTATGCTGACGGACGCCCAAAAGATTAGCAACGGTCCCTTTTTTAGTTGCGTGGGTTTGCCAGTCCTCTGGAGAAATACATGAAAAAGTTGCGTTAGTTTGTGGATCAAGATCGACAAGAAGAGTTTTTAAGTTATTCCGACCACAATAAGCCGCAAAATTAACTGAGATAGCTGTTTTTCCAACTCCGCCTTTCAAATTAACACACGATATCACCACGGTGTTGCTGCCTGAAGTCATGATAATGCCTTCTTACGCGATTGATTTATGACTCAATCAGAATCCTGCGCGATGTTAGCCTAATTCGGAAAAATTTTGCGACTTTTTTTGGGCAATTATGTCGCAGGGTGGAGTATGGGGCAAAAGTGAAAACAAAAAGCGTTCTGATGTAAATATCATTAAAAAAATGATTAATATAGTAGTATTTGTATCAACATAACTAATAAGAATTTGAGTTTAGCTGCTACATATCAGATGACAGCAAATAAGATAGTTAACTGCGGTTTTTTTAATATCAAAATAATGCGGTGTGCAACTGAAAAAGATCAACCATGTTCATTGTTTTTATTTTAGTGCTTGTGGTTGAGAGATTGTCTGAATCTAATTTTCTGTGGAAATGGTGCAAGACGACAACCCCAGCCCTACCAACATCACCGCCCACACGAGCACGCGATCAAAGCTCACGTCCACCCACCCGATCCGCGCCTCCATGCTCTGCAAGGAGACGCTCAGCAGCGGGACAACCCCATTCGGGCCAAAGTCGATCGAGAGCAGGGCGATCAGCGGGAGTAGGATGCCCCAGATAATCATGATTTTGCCAAGCGCGGGCATGGCATGAACTCCACAGATAGGAAAGCGATAGGGGGAGCCGGCGCGTCGGAACCCCTCACGGCACGCACAAGGCGGCTGTGGCGTGACGCCGCAGAACGGCACGCTCCGGGTATGGGAAAGCGGGGCCGCAAGTTCCCCGGCTTGGAGATCGGGCAGCAGGTCGCTCCCGCAGCCATTTCGGCTTGCGCCTTCAGCTACGCGGCATTGGTTCCGAAAATCGCACCGACCGCCGAAGCGGTCAGGGATGGCGTAGGATCAAGACGGTCCCGCCGCTGCCGCGACGGTCGGAACCGTCGCGGCAGCGGGCGACAAAAAACGGCGCGGAAACACGCCGGAGGATGTGCTATTGATGACGGTAGCCATGGATGGTGTTTCCTTTAACACGTACGTACATCTATGGTTAGGCTGAGCATGGGGACGCCAATCCTCCTGCTCGGCCGCCTCGCGGTTGCGAAAGCGGGGTAATTCTGAAGCGGTTACCCCTGAATGTCAAGGTTTCCTCAAACTTCAGGACTGGCGTCTACGCGCATGCCCGTTGCGGATGAATGACGCTAAATTTTCACGCCCGCATGGATCGTGAGGCACCACTGCCTTCGTAATGATGCCGTTCGTCCATAAGCGATGACAGGTGGATCTACGATGATGAGCTGGCCGGAGCCTCATCTGCTATGGGTAGTTCGGGAACCGGCAGGTTGGAATCCTGGCTCAGAAACAATGCGATATCGTCTTCCGTGTATCCAAGCAGGCGCCCCAGCGCTCGCTCCTGGTCATCCGTAGGAGCGGTCAGTTCTTCGAAAACGGTCCGCAGGATTTCGGCGGCTTCAGGTACACGTGCCGTCTCACTTGGCAGGGCATAGAGCAAACACTTCACCACCGGCGCTGCCGGGCTGGTCGGCTTGAACAGGAAATCAGCTTTGACGATTTTCCCCATTGCGACATGCCGGTCGAACTGTTCCTCTGGCAAAATCCACGTTTCGCTCTCTATGGCGTAGAACAATGCTAACGGCTTTTTTCCCGCTAGCATGAGGTCAAGTTCCTTTCCCTCATGTGGCCCGATTGATGGTTGAGCTTGCTCATTCATCGTACAGAGTTCTCCAGTATTGCACTGTCCCTCCGGCATCGATCAATTTTCGGCCAATGGGCGGTTTGCGATTAGCCGATCAAGCAGCTACGCCATGATACGGTAGCGGGGTGATTGCGGCGAGCGCGTCGCCAACTTCAGCTTGAGCCTTCTTGATTTCATAGAGGCTCTGAAGATTGGTCCAGTACCGTGGATCGGTGCCGAAAGCCTTACCGAACCGAACCGCCATGGGAGCGGTCACGCCGCACTCGCCCTTGAGGATTTCGGTCACAGCATTCAGTGGCACACTGATATGTGCGGCAAACTGACCAGCACTCAGATCCATGGCTTCCAAGTCGTCAGCCAGGATCTCGCCGGGATGGATCGGTGGAAGACCGTCGTCCGCTGGAAAAGGCATCTCGACTCCCGCATCCACCGCCGCGCCTGCCTGGACGGCAACCGACGTCAGGTAGCACATGCCGGCAGAACGCGTCCATGCGACGACGCAACGCTCCATCGGGCGTCTCCCGACCAGACAAGCCGCAACACCCACAACGCCATCCTTACAAGGAATATAGTCTTTATATAATCAGCATTTTAGGATACACTCAGCCGCATCAAGCCCGACAATTCCGTCTCCGGCACCGACCATGAAGCTCCCCCATGCCCGTCCCGCCGCACAACCGAACCGTGTCCGTGATGACATCTGCGTACATTCACATACGGGTAGGGGGAGTCAACATCGCCTCAGCCGAACACCTCCGCCGTCCCCCGCTCCGCCGACCGGTACGCGCCGAAGGTCAGTTCCAGCGTCCGCAGATTATCCGCCCCCGACGTATCCGGCTCGCGGCCCTCGCGCAGGCAATCGACCCAGTGGCGCTGGATCGCCAGTACGCTGTCCTGCACCACATGCCAGGGCACGCTCGCCCACGGCAGCAGTTCGGCATCGACCGGCCGCACCTCCCGGTGACCCGGCCGGCTCAGCACAAGGCGGTAGCCCTGCTCAAGCTCCACCGTTCCGTCCGTGCCCTCGATCCGGACCAGACACTCGGGGAAGGGCTCAGGCTCCGTCCGGGTCGCGGTGGAAAGTTCCACGACGCAAGTAACGCCGCTGTGGAAGTCCACCAGCATGGTCGCGGTGTCCTCGCCGCGCACCCTGGGGTCGATCCGCGCGGTGCGGCAGTAAAGCCGCCCGGCCTCGCCGAACAGGAAGCGCGCCACGTCCAGCAGGTGCAGGCCGACATCCATGATGATGTAGCGCTCGTCCTCCGCCAGATAGGGCTGGTTGGTGATGATGTCGAAGCCGTGGCGGAACTGGACGCGGCCGTAGAAGGGCTTCCCGGCCCAGCCCTCGTCCAGCACCTGTTTGACCGCCAGCAGCGGGTGCTGCCAGCGGAAGTTCTCGTGGACCATAAGCTGCACGCCGGCATCGGCGCAGGCCCGAACCATCGCCTGCGCGTCCTCCAGGCTCTCGGCGAACGGCTTCTGGCAGATCGCGGGGACGCCATGCCGCGCCGCCAGTTCCACCAGCGGCCGGTGCGACGGCAGCGTCGTCGCGATGTCCACGAAGTCGGGTTTCTGCTCCGCCAGCATGGTTTCGGCATCGGCATAAGCGCGCGGGATGCCGAAGCGCCGGGCGGCGGCCTCCGCCTTGGCAAGGTCGCGGTCGCATACCGCCACCAGCTCGACGCCCTCCAGCGGCGTGTCGCGCATGCTGGTCCAGGCGTTCAGATGGTTCTCGGCGAAGAAGCCGCAGCCGATCAGCGTGCCGCGCAGCTTGCCGGTCCTTTGGGCATAGCGGGGTGTATCGGATGAAGTCGTCATACGGGTCTCTCCTCGATGCGGATGCGGCGGCGGCCCAGCCGTTCCAGGATGCGGGAGCGCTGGCTGTCCACGAAGACCGCCACGAAGATTATCGAGCTGGTGACCAGCGGGTAGATGTACGGGTCGGCGTTGACGATCACCAAGCCGTTCTGCACCGTCTGGATCAGCACGGCGCCGAACACGGTCCCGGCCACTCCGCCGCGCCCGCCGAACAGGCTGACTCCTCCCAGCACCGATGCCGCGACGGCGGCGAACTCCTTCTCCATCGCGAAGGAGGACGCGGCGGCGCCGACCTGGGTGATCGACACGAAGCCGGCGATCCCGGCACAGGCTCCCGACATGGCGTAGACGGTGGTCAGCACCAGCGGCACGTTGATCCCGGCCTTGGCCGCCGCGTCCGGGTTCTCGCCCACCGCATAGACCTGCCGGCCGAACGGGGTGTGGTTCAGGACGATCCAGGCCACCGCGAAGACGATCGCGAAGACCCAGATCGCCCAGGGCACGCCCAGGAACTGCGCCCTAGCCAGCGACAGAACCTGGTCCTTGTAGAAGACCATGCGCGTCTCGGTCACCCACAGCGCCAGCCCGCGCCCGATGAACAAAGTCGCCAGCGTCACGATGAAGGCCGCCACCCGCAGCCGGACCACGAAGAAGGCGTTGACCAGCCCGAACAACGCCCCGACTGCCATCATGGCGGGCACGGCCAAAATCGGCGAGGCATCGGCCAAGTAGATGCCGAGCAGCGCCACCGACAGGTACATGACGGCACCGACCGACAGATCGATCCCGGCGGTCAGCAGGACGAAGGTCATGCCGATGCCGAGGATCGCGATATGCGATGCCTGGATCAGGATGTTGGTGAAGTTCTGGACGTCCAGAAACCGGTCCGACAGCGACCCGAACACGGCCAGCACGACGATGAACAGGGCGACCGGCGCGTTCCGCAGCAGGGCCAGACGAAGACGGACGGTATTCATGTCACGCCACCTTTTCCGCGATAGCGCCGGGAGTAGCGACAGAAGCTTTTCGCTTCATCGCGGCCTCCAGGATGCGCCCGCTGTCGAACTCGCCGCGCGAATACTCCGCCTGGATCTCGCCGTGGTTCATCACAAGGATGCGGTCGCACAGGCCCA
>Ga0190275_10003886_pt1 | contig 10719 bp, 12 predicted proteins | sample Popmic550T_FD_133745 | JGI IMG/M metagenome (GOLD analysis project Ga0190275, IMG submission 133745) | Populus adjacent soil microbial communities from riparian zone of Yellowstone River, Montana, USA - 550 T | ecosystem: Environmental > Terrestrial > Soil > Riparian zone > Trees stand | place...
AATCAGGAGCATCGCAATGGCGGACATCGAGCAGAAGGTCAAGGACATCATCATCAACGAGCTCGGCGTGGAAGCCGAGAAGGTGACCCCCGAGGCCTCGTTCGTCGAGGACCTGGGCGCCGACTCGCTGGACACGGTGGAGCTGGTGATGGCGTTCGAGGAGGAGTTCGGGATGGAGATCCCGGACGAGGAGGCCGAGAAGCTCCAGACCGTCGGCGACGCGATCAGCTACATCCAGAGCCACGCCCAGCAGGGCTGATTCCGGTTCTCTCGCGTGCCGCGCCCCGGGCTCACCCCCGCGGCCGCGGCACGCGCTCTTTTTCACCGCCCGTCCACGTTTAGCGGGGCGGCGGTGACGTCCGCCCGGGCGGCGGCGCAGCGTGCGCCGCGGCGCGGGCCTACCGACACGCGGAGCGGTTGATGAGTCGCCGAGTCGTGATCACCGGCACCGGGCTGATTACGCCCGTGGGGCTGGACGTGCCGGGCTCGTGGAGCGCCCTGCTGGCGGGAACCAGCGGCGCCGCGCCCATCACGCAGTTCGACACCACCGACCACAAGGTCACCTTCGCCGCCGAGGTGAAGGGCTTCGTCGCCGAGGACTACATCGACCGCAAGGAGGCGAAGCGCACCGACCGCTTCGCCCAGTTCGCCATCGCCACCGCCGTGCAGGCGATGCGCGAGGCGGGGCTCGACGCGTCGCTGGACGGCGTCGACGCGGAGCGCTTCGGGGTGATCGTGGGGAGCGGCATCGGCGGGATCTGGACCTTCGAGGAGCAGCACCGCAAGCTGATCGAGCGCGGGCCCAGCCGCGTCTCGCCCTTCTTCGTGCCGATGTTCATCAGCGACATCGCGGCGGGGCTGGTGTCGATCCGCTGGGGGCTGAAGGGGCCGAACTACTGCACCGTCTCGGCCTGCGCCTCGTCGGCGCACGCGGTGGGGCTCGCCTTCCGCTCGATCAAGCACGGCGAGGCCGACCTGATGGTGGCGGGCGGCACCGAGGCCACCGTGAGCCCGCAGACGGTCGCCGGCTTCGCCGCGATGACCGCGCTGTCGGAGCGCAACGACAGCCCCGAGACGGCCAGCCGCCCGTTCGACGCCACGCGCGACGGCTTCGTGCTGGGCGAGGGCTCTGGGATGATGGTGCTTGAGGAGCTGGAGCACGCCCGCGCGCGCGGCGCCACCATCATCGCCGAGGTGGTGGGCTTCGGGCAGACCGCCGACGCCTACCACATCACCGCGCCCGCCGAGGGCGGCGAGGGCGCCGTGCGCGCCATGAAGGCCGCCCTGCGCGAGGCGGGCGCCACGCCCGACGACGTGGACTACGTGAACGCGCACGGCACGTCCACGCCGGCCAACGACAAGAACGAGACGGCGGGGATCCGCACCGCGCTGGGCCAGCGCGCGTACGACATCATCGTCGGCTCCACCAAGTCGATGACCGGCCACACGCTGGGCGCGGCGGGCGGGATCGAGGCGGTGATCAGCGCGCTCGCCTGCCGCGAGGGGAAGATCCCGCCCACGATCAACTTCCACGAGCGCGACCCCGACTGCGACCTGAACTACGCGACCGACGGGATGGTGGAGCGGCCGGTGCGCCTGGCGCTCAGCAACTCGTTCGGCTTCGGCGGCCACAACGTGTGCCTGGCGATCAAGCGGTTCGAGGCGTAGACGGCGGTCGATCAGTGGGGAGGTGCGAAGCGGGGCGCGGGGATGAGAATCCCGGCGCCCCGCTCCGTTTTCATCGAGAATGAGATAGATTGAGGGGCACTCCACCGGCTACTGGAGAGAAGCACATGCCGCTCCGCACAAACGTCGTCGCCTGCCAGGGATTGCTCGCGACCGCACTGCCTCTTGAGGGTGACGCGCGGGCTGGGGCTGACCGCGGGCATGGAATTGTTCTGGGTAGATGATGGCCAGGGCGGCTTTCGCGTGTTCGCAGGCGACTGGAAGACGCGCCGGGTCGTCGATGCGCACGAGCGGGCGATTGCAGACCACCTGGATGTCTTCCGGGATCTTGCGGAGTAGGGTGAGCCCGCCGATCGCTCTACATCAGGTGCCTTCCAAAGTTCAAGACATAGCCGGCCCGGCACGCGCAGACGTACAGAGGATGCCCCGCTCCCGCGTCGGAGCGGGGCATTTTGCAGCCCCGTGAGCCACCGGATTGCCCGCTCACATTGTTCACATTACTTTCTGCTGCCGCTCGGCCTCCGCGATTCCGATCTACGTCCATGACTGTGCCCCGCTCCGGCAAGCTGCCACCGCGCTATCGATTCGCGCTCAACCCGTTTCCCGAGGTGCGGTGGGCACGTTGCCCGCGGTGCGACAAGCTGATGCATGCGCGAAAGTTCCCGCTGCTGATCGCGTGGCTGGACGGCACGATGCTGGTGCTGGGCAAGACGTGCCGGTACTGCACGCCGTGCGAGTTCATCATCGCTCACCAGCACGAGGTGGAGGAGGAGATCGCGGTCTTTCGTCACGCGCGGCCAGGCCGGGCTGAGGGCGAGTACTTGTGGTCGGGACGGTAGACCGGAGAACATGGCAATCCTCGCTGGCGGAGCCGCTCGAGCTGCGAGAAATCTTCGACCATGCGAGCGACATCAGGCATCCGATGGTGCTTCACGACCCACGGCGCATCTGGGCGCCTGCCGCTCCGCGGCGGAGCGACGGGTGAAGCGCCGCCGGACACCGTAATTGCCCAACAGCGCTGCTCCGACCGCGAGGCCTCCGGAGTTTCCGCCGTTTGTCTTTCGCCTCCACTCCGAAATTTCATGGCTGGACGATTCGAGGAGGAGTACCAGGATGTCCTCCAGAACATCGAGTTCGCGATCGTGGGGGTGCATCGTGAGCACCCGGAGATGCTCGACTATGACGTGGACGGCGCGCTGGAAGCCCTGGTCGCGCGGTACACCGCCGAGCAGCGCGGCCGCACGTCTCGCGAGCCGTCGCTGCACGGGTTGCGGCAGGACGTGCACGCGGCTGTTCTTGGCATATGCGAGTGGCGTCTCGGCCGCGATCCCGCCAACCCGGTCCCGTCGGACATGAACAGCGTGGAAGAGATCCTCGCGTGTCTGAAGCGCGTGCGTTCTTCCGTACAACGGTGGACGCGCGAGGGTGGGCGCCAGGGCTACCTCACCTTCGTTCGCCGCTTTCTTTAGTCTGGCGTCATCGGGTGAAGTCCGCGAAGGCGGACTCCGTGCCGTCGTAGCCGCGGCTTCAGCCGCAAATTCCCACACCGGACCCCGGCGGGCCGGCCCCTCCGCACGACCTTTCGCATTCCCCACGGCACGTGCTGCTCCCTGCGTCGAACGCCGATCTCCCGCCGTTTGGCCGCCAACCGGGCTCGCCCGAATTGCATTGCCTCCTGCGGCAACGCATCTTCATCCCGCGAATCATTCCGCCACGCTCGAGGTCTACCGAGAATCCCCGTCGAAGGCACCGTGCCGGACGACCTGATCACCGCGCTCCAGCAGGCCCGCGAGGCCGAGAAGGAGCACGCGCTGTTCTACCGCGCGCTCGCCGCCGCCGCCGAGGAACGTGGCGACGCGGCGCTCAGCGAGCGCTTCAACGAGCTGCACGCCGACGAGCAGCACCACCTGTCGCGGCTCACCGCGCGGCTGCTGGAGCTGGGCGCCACCCCCGCCGACCTGCCGCAGCGCGGCGTAGAGGCCGAGCTGGAGGGGTGGGAAGGCCCCGCGCAGGCGCGCGAGGAGGCCGAGGTGAGCCGCTACCAGGCGCTGCTGACCGCCGGCGGCGTGGACGCGCAGACCGGGGCGCTGCTGCGCGGGATGCTCGACACGGAGCGGCACCACGCCGCGGAGCTGGGGGGCAAGTGGACGTCGGCCTGAACCTGGGACTCGCCGGGAAGCGCGCCGTGGTGAGCGGTGCCTCGCGCGGGGTGGGGCGCGCCACCGCGCTGATGCTGGCGCGCGCCGGCTGCGACGTGGGCATCGGCTACCTGAGCCGCGAGGGCGAGGCCAACGGCGTGGCCGACGAGGTGCGCCGCGCCGGCCGCAAGTCGTTCGCGCAGGCGGGCGACATCGCCACGCCGTGGGGCGCCGAGCTGCTCTTCGAGCGCGCGCTGGTGGAGTTCGGCGGCATCGACGTGTTCGTGGGCAACGCGGGGGTCTGGGTGCCCGACGACGTGGCCGTGGCCGACATGACCGACGAGCAGTGGGCGCAGACGCTGCGCGCGAACCTGGAGTCGGTCTTCTACACCGTGCGCCTGGCCGCGCGCTTCGTGGCGCCCAACGGGCGCATCGTGCTGGTCTCCTCCACCGCCGGGCAGCGCGGCGAGGCGTTCCACGCCGACTACGCGGCCAGCAAGGGGGCGATGATCGCGCTGACGAAGTCGGTGGCGGTGGAGCTGGCGCCGCGCGGGATCACGGTGAACTGCGTGGCGCCGGGGTGGATCGACACCGAGATGGTGGAGAAGCCGATGGCCGGCGGGCGCGCACGCATCGAGGCGTCCATCCCCATCGGCCGCATCGCCACGGCCGACGACGTGGCGGGGCCGATCGTCTTCCTCTGCTCGCAGCTCGCCCGGCACGTCACGGGCGAGATCCTGAACGTGAACGGCGGCAGCGTGCTCTGTGGCTGACGCGCTGCCGCGCGTGCTGCTGCTGGCCACCGGCGGCACCATCTCCATGCGCGCCGACGCCCAGGCCGGCGGCGCCGTTCCCCGCCTCACCGGGCGCGAGATCCTGGAGGCGGTGCCGGGGATCGACCAGGTGGCCGAGCTGGTGGTGCGCGAGTTCGGGCGCTTTCCCGGGCCGCACATGACGCTGGAGCGGATGTGGGAGCTGCGCGCCGCCATCCTCGACGGGCTGGCGGAAGGGGTGGAGGGCGTGGTGGTGACGCACGGCACCGACACCATCGAGGAGACGGCGTACCTGCTCGACCGCTCGCTCGCCGCCGAGGTGCCGGTGGTGATCACCGGGGCGATGCGCAACTCGTCGGAGCTGAGCTGGGACGGGCCCGCCAACCTGATGAGCGCGGTGGAGGTGGCCGCGAGCCCCGACGCGCGCGGCCGCGGGACGATGGTGGTGATGGACGAGGAGATCGTGCAGGGCGCCGAGGTGGTGAAGACGCACACCGAGCATGCCGGCACCTTCCGCTCGCCCAACTGGGGCCCGCTGGGGATCACCGACAAGGGCCGCGCGCTCTTCTACCGCGAGAGCCGCCGCAAGCCCACGCTGGCGCCGCGCCAGCCGGTGATGCCGGTGGACCTGATCAAGATCGTGGCGGGCGCCGATTCGCGGCTGGTGGAAGCCAGCCTGGACTCCGGCGCCCACGCGATCGTGCTCGAGGCGATGGGGCGTGGGAACGTGCCGCCCGCCGTGCTCCCGGGGATCCGCCGCTGGATCGACGCCGACAAGCCCGTGGTGATCGCCAGCCGCTCGCCGCGCGGCCGCGTGCTCGACACCTACGCCTACGAGGGCGGCGGCCACCAGCTCCGCGAGATGGGCTGCATCTTCGCCGACCACCTCACCGGCCAGCAGGCGCGCATCGAGCTGGTGCTCGCCCTGGGGGTGCACCAGGGCGACGTGCGCCGCGTGCGCGAGACGGTGGAGGCGGGGAGGTACGAGGAGTAGGAAGGCGGGAGGCGGCGACGGGATCCGAGTCGATCCGAAAAGGCTCGTGTGGCGGCCGGGAAGGGCGAATGAATTCGCTGCAACAAGCACACGAAGTCCGCCTTCGCGGACCACTGGCTGTAGCGCTGCCGGGATTCTCGTGCCCGCAAGAAATCCCGCAGCTCCCGACGCGACTTCAGTGCACACTGAAGGAGCCGGCGCGAAGCGCCCCCGGTCCCTCTCCCAGGTTGTTTTGGTTGTTTTGGGAGAGGGACAGCCGCGAAGCGGCAGGGTGAGGGCCCGCGGGGCAGTGGATTCGCTCGATCGTGGATGAACGAAAGCCGGCCCCGGCATCGCTGCCCGGGCCGGCTTTGTTGTCGTACCGACTGCCGCGTTGCGCGCCGGCGTCAGTCCACGTGGTAGAGGAAGCGGCCGCAGTTCTCGCACGAGCGGATCTCGGCGTTGCGTTCGGAGTCGCTGGCCTGCGCGGTGGGCACCGCCACGAAACAGCCGTAGCAGGTGCCGTTGATCACCGGCACCAGGAAGCGCGGCAGCCGCGTGGACACCCGCCGGTACCGGCTCTTCACCGGCGGCGGCAGCGACTCTTCCATCTCGGCGATCTTCTCGTCGAGCTTGGCCAGCGCTTCATCCACGCCCAGGCCGAACACCTGCTCCTGCATCTCGCGCTCGCCGGCCTCGGCGAGCTCGCGACGCTGGCTCTTCAGGTCCTGGATCTCCAGCAGGGTCTCGAGGTTCTGGTTCATCATCTCCTCAGACGCCCTTTTCCTCGAGGAGCGCCAGGAACTCGCGCGGGTTCTCGAGCGCCGCGAGGCGTTCGGCCACGTCGGGCTCCTTGGCGAACTGGGCGATGCGCCCCAGCACGGGCAGGTACTGGTTGCTCACCTCCAGCGGCGGCGCCACGATCAGGAAGAAGTAGTTCACCGTCTGGTCGTCGATCGCCTTGTACTCGACCCCACCGTTCTTCCGCCCGAAGGCGAGGCGGAGGCGATTGACCACCAGCGAGCGGCAGTGCGGGATCGCGATCCCCTTGCCGATGCCGGTGGAGCCCAGGTTTTCGCGACGCTTGAGCATCTTGAACAGGATGCCCTGGCTCTTGTCGTCCACCCCCAGCAGCCCGATGAGCTCCTTGAGGATCTCGTCCTTGCTCTCACCCTTCAGATCGAGCTGGATCGCGTCCTCGGCCAAGAACTCGCGAAGTTCCATATCTTCAAGCAGGGTTCGAATTTATGTGAAAACCGCCCCCGGGTGCCGGAAGCGGACGCGCCAATGTAACCGCCACCCCCCGCACTGTCAAAACGCGGTGGGAACTGGGGATACGCCGCCGCGGACGGGGGATGCGAATCCCCGCGCCGCGGAGGTGGACGCCGGTGCGGACGCGGGCCTTCGCAAGGATCGTGCGGATCGGCATCGTCGCTCGATAAACCCCGCCCGGTCTGGATCCCTGCGCGCGCCGCCGACAGCGACGAATCCGCGGGATGATCCGCCGAAGCTTGACACGGCGGCGCGACGTCTGTTGTTTACCCCTTCCTGCCGGTCGCTCCCTCCCGAAATCCCCCGATGCGACTCCGCCTCCTCGCGGTTGCGGCGCTTCTCCTCGCTTCCGCCTGCACCAGCTGGAACCCGCAGACCGCACCCGCGCCCGAGGTGGTGGCGCGGAGCCAGGGCCGCGAGCCGGTGCGGATCGTGCGCACCGACGCGAGCGTGCTCGTCCTGCGGTCGCCGCGCGTGGTGGGCGACAGCATCGAGGGCGAGGCGGGCAGCCCGCCGCGGCTCACCCGCGTGGCGCTGGCCGACGTGCGGCGCGTGGAGACCCGCGGTGCCAACGCGATGAAGACGGGCGGGCTGGTGTTCGCCGTCCTGACCGTGCTCACCGTTGCCACCCTCGTGCTCACGTTCTCCTTCGTCGAGCTGGATTAGCGTTCCGCCGGGCCGGCCGCACGCGAGCCGGCGTTTTCCTCCCGACGTCCCCCTGGATGCCCGCGCACGCGTTCGTGGCGGCGTTCACCTGTTCCTTCCCATGATCGGAGTGTCGATGCGGAGCATCCACGTCTTCCTGCTGGCCCTGTGCATGACGGCCGGCGCGTGCACGAGCTGGCGCATGCAGCCCGGCCCCGCGCCCGAGGCCGTCGCGCGGCTGAACGGCACCGGCACCGTGCGCGTGACCCGGCGCGACATGAGCGTGATCGTGATGTCGAACCCGCAGGTGGTGGGTGACAGCATCGTGGGGATGGCGGGCGACCCGCCGGTGCGCGCCGCCGTCGCCAGCTCCGACGTGCAGCGGATCGACGCGCGCCGGGTGAGCGCCACCAAGACCGGCGGGCTCGCCATCGGCACCGTCGCGATCATCTCGGTCGTGGCGATCGCCGCCGCGGTCGCCGCGTTGCTGGGCGATTGGAACTAGGCGCGGCGATCGTCCGCGCCGCTCGGGAGCCCGTCCGCCATTGTACCGGCGGGCGGGCTTTGCTATCGTGTGATTCCGCCCGTTTCGTGCCTCTCCTGCCCTGCGCATCTCCCACCATGATCGACCGGCGCCGCGCCGACCTCGAGCGACACCTCGACGATCTCCGCAAGAACGACGGGTGGCAGCCGTTCCAGCACTTCGTCCTGGGATTGCTGCACTACGAGGGCTACACCGACCTCCGCTACAGCGCTCCACGCAGCGACTTCGGCCGCGACGCCGTCGGCATCACGCCCGATGGTAACAGGTGCTGCGTTGCCGTCTCGTTCGAATGCACGAAGAAGAAGGTCTTGAGTGACGCGAAGCGCTTTCTTGAAGATCCAGAGAGGGAAGCTGCCACAGTCCTCCTGTTCATCACCTCCCAGGCGCCCGCGGAGACGACGTGGAGCAAGTGGAAGAAGGATGTCGCACAACTCGGCCTCGAACTGCGGATGTTCAGCCGTCCGACTATCCTCCAGGCCGCCACGCGCGATGGCGTGTGGAGGGAGACCAGCGCACGGCTCGGCCTGTCCGCGGATCGCCCTGGCTTCCGTGTTGTCGCTCCCTACGACGGCGAGCAGGTGCGCGCGGCGCTCCAGGCGCGGCCCGCGGAGTGGCTGGCAAAGCGGATCGAACGCAATGAGTGGAAGCAGCTTTCCGGCGAGCTTCGCAACCGCCTGATCCTGGGGAAGCCCGGTGCGGGGAAGACGACCACGCTCTTCATGCACCTGGAGACGATCCGCCCCGGGCGCGTGCTGGTGGTGGAGCCCGACCTGCGCGAGGGCAACGTTGGTGAGCTGCTCGATGCCGCATCCGGCGGCGCCGTGATCGTGTTCGACGACGCGCACGTGAAGCCGAACGAGCTTCGGATGTTGATGTCCGGGCTGCGCGCCCGGCAGCGGGACGTGGCGGAGGTGAGCGCGCGCTATCGCGTCGTCCGCCTGCTGATCGCCGCACGCAGCCAGGAGTGGGCAGAGATCCAGCCGCCGTTCTCTCCAACCGAACTGCAGGACCTCGGCCTGACCCGAAGCGCGCAGATGGTGCTCGGCGCACTTTCGCGCGAGCAGTGCCGGGAGTTCGTCGTCGCGTGCATCGAGAGTTGGGGCATCTCCGCCGAGCCCCGGCTGATCGATCTCGCCGCGAAGCGCGCAGCGGAGCGTGATGCGACACCACTGTATGTGCTTTCCATGCTGGCCCGTGCGCGTGTGGAGGGAGCGCTGCGCGACGAGCACCTGGCGCACCTGCCGCCCAGCGTGCTCGAACTTTGGGAGGCGTACCGGCTTCGTCTCACGCCCGCGCAGCAAGGCGTGCTACGCCTGGTGAAGCTGTTCGCGGTCACGTCTGCACCAGGCGAGACGGGGCTGTTCACAGCCGCGACCCGCTCGTTCTCGCTCTTCCCGCACGAGGTCTCCGCCAGCCTGGCCTCGCTCGAGACCGCCTTGTGGATCTCGCGCGACGGTGACATTCCGACCAGCCTGGACGTGCAGATCGAGGCTATCCCTCTTGAATCCGGTGATCTACTTCGCTGGGATGAGTTCGTTCGTGATGCCGCCATGGACGACCGGACGCGAGCGCAACTACACAATGGCACCGGAAACTACTACTTGAGCGCGCGTGCACCGCGGGCACGGGAGTTAAGTAGCCGGCGCAGCGCCCTCCTTGCTTCCCTTGGCCATTTCACCTCCGTCGCCACGCTTGTGGGTGGAGTTGACCTGTCATGGCGTTCTCTGGCGCTGAACAACGTCTCAGTAGTCTACTCGGCTCTGGCGGGGCTGGAGACGACACGGGAGGGTCGGGGCGAGTGGCTGCGGAAGGCGATGAAAGCGGTGGAGGAGGCGGTCCGTATCTACCGCGAACTGGGCGTGCAGGGCGATCTGGCGATGTCGCTCAACAACGTCTCGGGGGCCTACTCGGATCTGGCGGGGCTGGAGACGACGCGGGAGGGCCGGGGCGAGTGGCTGCGGAAGGCGGGGGAGGCGGTGGAGGAGGCGGTCCGCATCTACCGAAAACTGGGCGTGCAGGGCGACCTGGCGACGTCGCTCAACAACGTCTCGAACCGGTACTCGGCTCTGGCGGGGCTGGAGACGACGCGGGAGGGCCGGGGCGAGTGGCTGCGGAAGGCGGTGGAAGCGGTGGAGGAGTCGGTCCGCATCCGCCGTGAACTGGGCGTACAGGGGACTTGGCGAGCTCGCTCAACAACGTCTCGATCCGGTACTCGGATCTGGCGGGGCTGGAGACGACGCGGGAGGGCCGGGGCGAGTGGCTGCGGAAGGCGGTGGAGGCGGTGGAGGAGGCGGTCCGCATCCGCCGTGAACTGGGCGTGCAGGGCAACTTGGCGACTTCGCTGGGTGCGAGTTCCCAGATTCGCCGGAAGATGGCAGAGAACGCGGATGATCCGGATGCGGCGGTGGAGGACCTGCGCCTGTCTCGCAGTACGATCAGGGAGGCGGTCGAACTGTTCCGGGAGAGCGGCAACGCTCCGTATTTTTTGCTGGCGCTGCGGGAGGTGGTGATATCTGGTCTTTTGCTTATCCAGGCGGGTGACGAGGTCAGCGTGGCATCCGTCCGCTCGACGTGCGCAACGGGCCTGGAACTCGCCCGGTCGATGCAGGACGAAGAGAAGGTGGCGTTCTTCGACCACGTCCTCGGAATGCTGGACGCATCGGACGAACCGAAAAGCACCTCGGTGGA
>Ga0190275_10003887_pt1 | contig 10717 bp, 10 predicted proteins | sample Popmic550T_FD_133745 | JGI IMG/M metagenome (GOLD analysis project Ga0190275, IMG submission 133745) | Populus adjacent soil microbial communities from riparian zone of Yellowstone River, Montana, USA - 550 T | ecosystem: Environmental > Terrestrial > Soil > Riparian zone > Trees stand | place...
ATCCAGGTCTTCGTCTTCAAGCTCACGGGACGCAGGGTCTTCAAGATGGCCCCGATCCACCACCACTTCGAGTTTCTCGGTTGGGATGAGAACAAGGTCGTGATCCGGTTCTGGATCGCCCAGGCCGCCTTTTCTTCTATAGGGTTTTTCCTCTACTACATCTTCCTCTACAACGCGGCCGGGTGAGCCGGTGAGGACGCTGGTTTACGGGCTCGGTGACTCGGGCGTAGCTGCCGCCAGGGCCTTGACGGGGCGCGGCGAAGACGTGCTGGTCGCAGATAACAGAGATGACGAGAGGCTGCGCGAGATCGTGGCCTTGCTCGAGGTGCCAGGCGTCCTCGGCGCTACCCCTGAGGTCCTGGACGACGCGGACAGGGTGGTAGTTAGCCCCGGTATCAGCCCCCAAAGCCACGTGTTGCGGGCCGCCGAAGCGCGCGGCGTCCCCATCGTCTCCGAGGTCGGACTAGGCCTCGAGCTGCTCGGCGGCGACGCGCGTGTGGCGGCCGTCACGGGTACGAACGGGAAGACGACGGTCGTTGGCATGATCCAGCACATGCTCGAAGCTTCGGGCATACCACACGCCGTCGCCGGCAACTCCTGGAGACCCCTCACCGGGTGCGTCGAGGAGGTGCGCAGCGCCGGGATCCTCGTTCTGGAAGTCTCCTCTTTCCAGCTGCACTACCTCGAGAAACCCGGTTTCGAGGTCGCCGCGCTCCTCAACGTGAAGGCCGACCACCTCAATTGGCACACCTCCTTCGAGGAGTACGTGGGCGATAAGCTTCGTATCTTCGAGGGGCAGCAGGCGGACGACCTTGCCCTGCTCAACTCCGAGGACCCCATCGGACGCGGCGCCAAAGACGGCCTCGAGGCCGAGGTACTCGTCATCGGACGCGACGATACAGCGGTAAGTGACGGGCGTTTGTTCCTCCATGGCACGCATCTGGCCGACGCCTCGGAGTTGCGCTTCGCTGGTAAGCACAACCACGAGAACGCGCTCTTCGCCGCAGCGACGGCGGAAAACCTAGGTGCCGGACGCGCGGAGATAAGGGCGGCGCTGCTCGGTTACGAGCCCACGCCGCATCGCTTGCAGGTCGCCGCAGAGGTAGCGGGCGTCACCTACGTGGACGACTCCAAAGCAACCAACCCGGCCGCTGTCGCCGCCGCCCTCCAGAGCTTCGACGTGCCGGTAGTGCTCATCCTCGGCGGCTCGGAGAAGCGAACGGACTTCTCGGAGTTGTTGCCCGTCCTGGAAAAGTGCCGGGCAGTTTTGTCCCAGGGCGAGGCCGGACCGCGCATCGCAGACTACCTCGAAGAAGAAGGCTACAGGGACGTGGTTTACCGGGCCACTACCCTCGAAGAAGCCGTGGAGAGGGCCAAGGCGCTTGCAAGACCTGGTGAGGTCGTCCTGCTCTCGCCGGGGTGTGCGAGCTTCGACCAGTTCTCCGGATACGCCGAGCGGGGCGACGCGTTCGCCAGGTTCGCGCGGGAGATCGCCGCAAATCGAGGGGCCGTGGGACTATGAGTAGCCTGCGGGCGAACCTGTTCCTCGTGGCGCTCGGCCTCTCCCTGCTGGGCCTGGTCATGGTCTACTCGGCGACATACAGGGAGGTCGGAACGTATTACCTGCTGGTGCGTATCGGGCACATGGTGTTCGGGGTGGCCGTGTTCTTCGCCGTGAGCCGCGTACGGTACACGGCGTGGCGCAGATACGCCCCGGTCTTGTACCTCATCGCCCTTCTGGGGCTGGTGGCCGTCCTCATACCGGGAATTGGGATGCAGATAAACGGCGCCAGGAGATGGCTGGACCTCGGCCCTGTGAGCCTCCAGCCCGCGGAGTTCGCGAAGCTCGCGGCCGTGCTCGTACTAAGTTGCGCGGTCGCCCGGCTTCCTTCCGGTTCCGGGCTTCCCTTCAAGCCACTCGCGATGGTCGGAGCGCTCTTCGGTCTGGTTCTGATCGAACCGGATTTCGGCACGTCTGTCATCCTGCTCTCCGGCGTCGCCGGTGTCCTTTGGGCCTCCGAGATCAGGACGAGGGACCTGATCCTCTCTGGGCTGCTAGGACTTGTGGCCGTGGCTGGGATGATGCTGCTCGAGCCCTACAGGCGCGAGCGGTTCTTCACGTTTTTGGACCCCTGGGCGGCCACGGACGGCTCTGGCTACCAGGTGGTCCAATCCATGGTCGCCATAAAGGCTGGTGGGTTCTTCGGATCCGGCGCCGGGTCTGGCGGACAGGGTCCGTACGTGCCCGAGATCGGTACGGATATGATCTTCGCCTTGATCGGGGAGGAGTTGGGCCTGATCGGGATGGTCGCCGTGATCGCCGCCTTCGTGTTTATCGCGCTGGCCGGCTTGAGAATCGCAGTCCGCGCTCCCTCGGTGATGGCCAGGTGCGTCGCGGCCGGCCTGACCACGGTGCTGACCGTCCAGGCGATCTTCAACATGGGGGCGGCCATGGTTGTACTCCCGCTCGCAGGGATGACGCTCCCGTTCGTGAGCTACGGCGGCTCGAGCCTCCTGGTATGCTTCGCCGCCGTAGGCATCCTCTACAGGATTTCGGAGGACAGTGAGAGAGCCAGAGAGATCAAACCACGCGCGGCCAAGAATCTTGATCGCCGGCGGCGGCACGGGGGGGCACGCTATCCCCGCGCTGTGCGTGGCGGCTGAATTGAGAGATAGGGGCGCCGTGGTCGAGTTCATAGGATCCGAATCCGGTATCGAAAAGGATCTCGTCCCGCAGGAAGGCTTCGCCCTCCACGCCCTCCCCCTCACCGCTTTCGCCGGAAACCCGATAAAGCAGGCACGCGCGGCCCTGCGCTCCATAAAGGCAATCCAGCGTTGTGCACGCATAATACAAAAACTGAGGCCGCGGGCCGTGCTCGGGGTGGGAGGTTACGCGAGCGCCCCGGCCGTCGTGGCTGCGCGCGGCCTCGGGGTCCCGACGTACCTGCACGAGCAGAACTCTGTCCCCGGGCGCCACAACCGGCTGGCGAGCCGCTTTACGGCGGCGACGTTCGTCGCGTTTCCCGAAGCGGAGGCAAGCCTCGGGCGCACTGTGCGGGTCGGCATGCCTACGAGGCCAGGGATATTCGGCGCCTCGCGAGAAGAGGCCTTGCGCGAGCTCCGTCTCGAGCCTCCCGTCGTCCTCGTCTTCGGGGGGAGTGGAGGTGCGCTCAGGATCAACCTCGCGGCAGCCGAGGCGTTCCGGGGAACGACGCCCTACTCGGTAGTTCAGATCTCGGGCCGCAGGGACTTCTCGCGGCTCTCCACAGACAACGCGCGGCACCGGATCCTGGAGTACGTCAGCGACATCGGACCGTACCTGGCAGCCGCCGACGTGGTCGTGAGCCGGGCCGGCGCTGGTTCGCTGTTCGATATCGCCGCTGCAAAACGGGCGGCCATCCTGATTCCGTTTCCGTATGCTACAGGGAACCATCAGCTGCGCAACGCCAGGTACTTCACGCAGAGGGGAGCGGCGGAGTTGATGCTAGATGCCGAGGTCGGCGCTGAGGCGCTGCGCGGCCGCGTCGAGGCCCTGCTGGATGACGACGGGCGGCGGGAAGAGTTTGCCGGGAGTATCGGCGCGCTCGCCACCCCCGAGGCCGCGGGCGAGGTGGCCGAGAAGTTGCTGCGCGCCAGAGGGAAGGAATGGGCCAAATGAAGATACACATGATTGGTATCGGCGGGGCCGGGATGAGCGGTATCGCGGAGGTTCTCGCTAGCCGGGGCCACGACGTTACCGGATCGGACCTCAAGGAGTCACCGTACACGCGGAGGTTGCGTGAGGCTGGGATCGAGGTCCACATAGGGCACTCGGCGGATCAGGTCGGGGACGCCGAGCAGGTCGTGATCTCGACGGCAATACCAACGACTAACCCCGAGCTCCTGGAGGCCAGGCGGAGGTCGATCCCCGTGATACCACGTGCCGCGGCCCTCGCGTGGATACTGGAGGGCAACCGCAGCGTCGCCGTCGCCGGGACCCACGGCAAGACGACGACGACGAGCATGACGGCGCACGTGCTAGGGGCCCTGGGCGAGAGCCCGACGGCCCTCATTGGCGGCGAGCTGAACGATATCGGGAGCAACGTGGCGTTCGGGAAATCCGACCTCGTCGTCGCCGAAGCCGATGAGAGTGACAGGTCTTTCCTCTACCTCACGCCCCAGGCCGCCGTGGTCACCAACATCGAGTTCGACCACCCAGACTTCTATTCGTCCCTCGACGACGTCATCGAGACCTTCGGGCAGTTCATAAGCCCGTTGCCCGAGGACGGGGCCATGATCACCTGCTCCGACGACCCATGCTGCATGGGGGTAGCCGCCGACGCTCCGTGTCCCGTGATCACCTACGGCCTGAACTCCGGGGACTTGCAGGCGGAGATAATTGGCCCTAATAGCTTTGTCCTTGTGGAGAACGGCGAGAGACGCGGCGAGGTCGTGCTAGGCGTCTACGGCAGCCACAACGTCCTCAACTCACTGGCCGCAGCGGGGGTGGCCCGCTGGCTCGGCTACGACGCGTACGAGGCGGCCCGTACGCTCGAGAACTTCGGGGGCGTGCGCCGGCGCTTCCAGCTCAAGGGTGAGAGCGCCGAGGTGCGCGTCGTCGACGATTATGCCCACCATCCGACGGAGCTCGCGGCGACGCTCGCCGCGGCCCGCTCTACCATGCCTAACGGCGGGCGCGTGATTGCGGTCTTCCAACCGCACCGTTATTCCCGTACCCGGGCACTCTACAGGGAGTTCGGTAACTCGTTCACCTCGGCCGACGCCGTGCTCGTCACCGAGGTCTACGGCGCGGGCGAGATGCCACAGCCTGGAGTTAACGGGAAGCTCATAGTGGACGCCATCTGCGAGACACGCGGACACCCCGAGGTCTACTACATACCCCAGCAAGACGCCATTCCATGGGTGCTCCAGGATATCTCCGAGAAGGGCGACCTCGTGCTGACCCTCGGCGCAGGAGACATCTCGCAAGTGGGCGAGAGCCTGCTCGACATACTCGAAGATGGAGGGATAAAACCCTGACCCGTACCCTGCGCGCTATCCTGATCTCGGCGGCCGTGGCCGCCATAACTACCCTCACCGTACTCTTGATCACCTACCTTAGCTTCCCCGTTAAGGGCGTCAGGGTCGAAGGCGCCCGCATGTACGACGAATCCAGCGTTGCAGACGCACTCGCCGATCACGCGAGCCTACTTACCCTCAACAGGCAACTGCTCGAGGATAGAGTAGAGTCTAATGTTTGGGTTGAGAGTGCGAAGGTGAACGAGAGCTGGAAGTCCGGTATAGTTACCGTTCAGGTTGAGGAGCGTCGACCTGTGCTGTACGCGGAGGCAGATGGACGGGAGATCATCCTGTCGTCCGATGGCAGGGAGCTTCCGGGGCTCGGGGGAGCGAGTCTCGACCGGATGGAGTTGGATCGCGACCAGGTAAGGGAGATCTTGGAGTTCGCGAACATGTTGCACGAAACCGGGATTAGTCTTGACTCGGTGGACGAGATCGATGGCGAGGGCATCACGACTACGGTTGAGGGCCGGTCCGTGATCTTCTCCAGGGCCGTCAGCGATCGTCAGGCCGTTGCGTTGGAGAACATCATGGCCCAGCATCCCGACGCCAGGGTCTTTGACCTGCGTTCGCCAGGCAGGGTGGTCGTCGGCGCACCGGTCCAGGGAAACACGAAAAGCGACACCAGGGGCTAACGGAACGTGGCGGCGTCGCTGGTTTACGGGATAGACGTGGGTACCACGAAGGTCGTGGCACTTGCCGGTCGAGTCGATCCCCGGCGGGGCTGGGTGGAGGTCCTCTCAATGGGGGAGGCGCCGAGCTACGGGCTCAAGCGGGGGGTAGTCGTAGACCGCAAGGCCGCCGCCGACTCCATCGCCGAGGCGGTAGACGCCTGCGGCGTGCGCGGCGGTCCGGTTACCGTCGGCATCGCGGGTAGCCACATCTCCTCCTTCAACCAGGAGGTCACCCTCCTGAACCGTAGTAGGAACCTTACGGTCACCGACCGGTTCGTCCGCAGGTTGGAGCAGGAGGCCAGGCAACTCGACCTCCACGAGGACGAAAGGGTGCTACACGTCGTACCCCGCGGCTACGTGCTCGATGGATCCGAGGGCGTCAAGAACCCCGCAGGCCTCGCGGCCCGCAAGGTGACCATGCGCGCCCACGTCGTGAGCGGGGCGGTCTCGAGCATCCAGAACCTGATGCGCGCCGTCGAGGACTGCGGGGTGACGGCCTCGAGGATCGTACTCGAGCCACTTGCCTCCGCCGAGGCGTGCCTGCTCGATGCGGACCGCGAGGCCGGCGTCGTGCTACTAGACATCGGCGGCGGTACCACCGACATTGCAACCTTCTACCGCGGGGCGCTCACGCACACCGCCGTGATACCTATCGGTGGCGAGAGCTTTACTTCAGACGTCGCGTACGGCCTCAAGGTCCCCCAACACAAGGCGGAAGAGCTCAAGCTGCGCTACGGTACCACCCTCTCCGACGCTGTCGACTCCGTGGCCGCCGTAAAACTCGACGACCGCCACTACAACGCCAGCTTTATCAGCCAGATCCTGGAGTACCGAGCCCGCGAGCTCTTCGACTACGTGCGCGACTCCCTCGACCAGGCCCGTATGAGAGACCTAGTCCCCGGCGGCGTCGTTCTGACCGGCGGTGGCTCCCTTCTCGACGGTATGACCGAGCTCGCAGAAGACGCCCTCGGTATGCGCGCAAGGACCGCGGTCCCACGCAGGGTCAGGGGAGAGGTTAAACCTGTACAGAAACCTCAGTATGCAACGTCCGTCGGTCTGCTATACTTCTCGGCCAGTAACGATGACCCTACACCAGAGGGTAAAGGTGCAGGGGCTGGCAGTTTTGGTAGCATAGTGGAGGCGGTCAAGGGCTGGTTCCGGGGAAAGTAGAACCGGGGACCTTTAAAGAGCGTGTGATGGAGGGTTAGACAGGCATGTTGGACGCGGCGACTAATTATCTGGCGGTCATAAAAGTTGTCGGCATTGGCGGGGGAGGAACCAACGCCGTGAACCGCATGATCAACTCCGGTTTGCAGGGGGTTGAGTTCATCGCGGTAAACACGGACGCTCAGGCTCTCCAGATGTGTGATGCTGACCAGAAGATACACATAGGGGAGAAGATCACACGCGGTCTCGGCGCCGGCGCCGACCCGAAGATCGGGATGGAGGCGGCCGAGGAGAACAAGGCGGAGATCGAGGAGGCGTTGCGCGGGGCCGACATGGTCTTCGTCACCGCCGGCAAGGGTGGCGGGACCGGCACGGGGGCAGCCCCGGTTGTGGCCAAGATCGCCAGGGACTCGGGGGCGCTGACCGTCGGGGTCGTCACGCGGCCCTTCGCTTTCGAGGGGCGCAGGCGCTCGACGTACGCCGAGGAGGGCATCAAGCGCCTCAAGGAGAACGTCGACTCCCTCATCATCATCCCCAACGATAGGCTGCTCCAGGTCGCCGAGAAGCGGACCAGCATGATGGACGCGTTCAAGATGGCCGACGACATCCTGAGGAAGGGCGTCCAGGGCATCACGGACCTTATCACGGTGCCCGGTCTCATCAATTTGGACTTCGCCGACGTGCGCACGATCATGCACGACTCCGGCTCGGCCCTTATGGGCATCGGCGAGTCGAGCAGCGAGACGAGGGGCCCAGAGGCCGCCAAGACGGCCATCTCAAGCCCCCTGCTCGAGGCGAGCATCGATGGGGCTACGGGGATCATCTTGAACATCACCGGCGGGCCCGATCTCGGGCTCTTCGAGGTCAACGAGGCGGCGGAGATCGTGCACAACGCGGCGCACCAGGACGCGAACCTGATCTTCGGTGCCGTCATCGACGAGAACAACGGCGACAGGGTGAGTGTGACCGTGATCGCCACGGGCTTCGACCAGCGCCTCGCCAACGCCCGCCGGTCAGAGCGTAGCGCCGTGGCCGACCCGGCTCAACAGCAGCAGGAGGAGCCCGCCGTCTCCTCGGAGACGGGAGACGTACTGGACATTCCGGCCTTCCTGCGGCGCCGGTAGGCCAGCGCCAGGGCGTGCGCAAGGCGAATACCCGCACCGAATACCACGCCCCCGCCGCGATGAGGACCGCGGGCGGGGGCGCCGTCTATTTCACACCTGACCCGGCGCCATACGGGGCTGGCGTCTTCTTCTTCGCCCGTCTCGGGGGCGTTTCCGAGCCTCCGTACGACTCCCTCAACGTCTCCAAGAAAGTCGGCGACGACGCTGACGCGGTCGATGAGAACCTCTCGATCATCCGGGAAGCGATGTCCGGGCGGCCGGCGGCGTGGGTCCGCCAGGTCGCGGGAGACACCGTTCTCGCCGTCTCCGAACCGGGCGTCGCCGGTGAGGCCGACGCGCTCGTCACGCAGCAGACCGACCTCTGCCTCTCGGTGGCCGTCGCCGACTGCGTTCCAATCGCCCTCATCGGCCGGCGTGAGGTCGGGATGGTCCACTCCGGCTGGCGCGGCACCCTGGCGGGTGTCTCGGGGAAAGCAGCGCGAAGGCTCGGAGGATCAGCGGCGCGCGCCTACATCGGGCCTTCCATCCGCCGGTGCTGCTACGAGGTGTCCGAAGATCTCGCGCGGGCTTTCGCCCGGTCGTTTGGGGAGGAAGTCGTCTCCGGCCGATATCTTTCTCTGCAGGACTGCATCAGGATCGACCTCGAACGCGCCGGGGTCGAGGTGCATGACCTGGGGCTGTGTAGCGGGTGTAATCCAGAACTGTTCTACTCCCACCGCAAGCAGGGCCCACATACGGGGCGCAACCTCGCCTCGGTCGTAAGGGAGGCGGGGTGAACGGGCGCGTGATGGCGGCGGGCATACGCGAGCGGCTGGACGTCGTACGCCGGAACATACAGGCGGCTCAGGAGCGCAGCGGTCGTGCCGGAGAGCATGTCCGTGTGCTCGTCGCCACCAAGTACTACGCCCCCGAGCAGCTCGCGGCTATCGCTGAGGCAGGCGTGGAGCTCGTGGGCGAGAACAGGGCCGAGGACCTGGTAGAGAAACAGGAGCTCTTCGGGGAGCGCTTCGAGTGGCACTTCATCGGGCATGTGCAGAGGCGCAAGGCGAAGACCGTAGTACCGAGGGTCGACCTTATACACTCCGTGGACTCAGAGCGCCTCATTGACGAGATCTCCAAGAGGGCCCCCGAAAGCGGGACCGACGTACTCATACAGGTCAACGTGGCCGACGAGGCGTCCAAGTACGGTGTTTCCGAGGGGGAGGTCGAGGCGCTCCTGGAGGCCGCGACGAAGACCGAGGGGCTGGTCAGGCCCAAGGGTTTCATGACCATCGCCCCGCAAGTCGAAGACCCCGAAGACGTCCGCTATGTTTTCGCGAAACTTCGCGCGATCCGTGATAGGCTACGAGAAAGTTGGAGTCCGCACTACGATCTCTCGGAACTCTCCATGGGCATGAGTGATGACTATGGGGTGGCGGTCGAAGAGGGAGCGACCTTAGTCAGGATCGGGCGGATGCTAATAGAGGAGGATGGGCCCGTAAGGAGGCAGGATGGGAGTTAGGGACCGTCTGGACCGGATCGCGGCCTGGTTCGGGTTCGGTGTCGATGACGAGGACTACTACGAGGACGAAGAGGAAGAGGATCGCAGGTATGAGAACGAGGAGTACGTGAACGGCTCGAGGAGCGCCGAGCCGGGGCCGACCGTAAGGCGCCTGGGCCGGGCCGAGCGTTCTTCGGCCTTCGGTACCTCGCTCGGAGACCTCTTCGGCAGCGAGTCCTCGGACAGGGGAGAGCGCTACAGCAATCAGAATCCTCCTCCTGCGCACCTCAGGCCCGTACCCGACCAGCGCACCACACGCGTCAGCGTCCTCGAGCCCTCGAGTTTCAACGACGCCCAGAACCTGGCCGACCGCTTCAAGAGGCAACAGCCGGTGATCCTGAACCTCCAGAGCGTGGACGGGGACCTATCCAGGAGGATGGTTGACTTCTGCTCCGGGCTGACCTACGCGCTCGACGGGAACATCCAGTCGGTCGCCAACAGGGTCTTCCTGCTCACGCCGCGCGACGTCGAGGTGAGCGCGGAGGAGCGCAAGCGTATCGCCGAGCGGGCGTTCTTCAACCAGCTCTAGGAGCCTCCGAGGGGTACTTTGACGAAGGTCGGGATAATTGGAGCGGGCAAGATCGGGGGCTCTCTCCTCCTCAGGCTAGCCGAGTCAGGCGGCTTCGACCTCGGCGTAAGCGATATTCATCCCGAACAACTGAGGCTCTACACAGAGAACGGCATACGCACCACCTCCTCCAACCGCGAGCTCGCCGAAGCCAGCGACCTCCTGATCGTCGCCGTGAAACCCTGGGACGTCACACAGGTGATGCAGGAGATCTCCCCTTCCTTCCGAGATACAGACAAATCCGTCACCAGCGTCGCCGCCGGCGTCTCTATCGCCCGTATCTCCGAGAGCCTGCCAGGGGGAACCGCGGTCCTGCGCGTGATGCCAAACGTGTGCGCCTCCGTAGGGCTTGGCTCTGCCGTAATCACCTCCAACGAGGAGGGCCGGGCCGCGCTTCCTACGGTAGCGGATATTTTCCGCCACGTCGGTGACGTGCAAGAGCTGCCGGAACGTCTCTTCGACGCGGCGACAGCCCTGCACGGTTCGGGACCGGCCTACGTCGCGCTCTTCGCCGACGCCCTGATACAAGCCGGCGTCAGGGAGGGCATACCGCGCGACGTGGCGCGCAGGCTGGTGATCGGCACCA
>Ga0190275_10003888_pt1 | contig 10717 bp, 5 predicted proteins | sample Popmic550T_FD_133745 | JGI IMG/M metagenome (GOLD analysis project Ga0190275, IMG submission 133745) | Populus adjacent soil microbial communities from riparian zone of Yellowstone River, Montana, USA - 550 T | ecosystem: Environmental > Terrestrial > Soil > Riparian zone > Trees stand | place...
CGGCGCACGGGCCTCGTCGATCCCCACCTGGGCAGCGATCGCCTTGGCCACACGGGCGTTGTCGCCGGACAGCATCACCGTCCTCGCGATGCCGGCCTTCTTCAGGTTCTGGATGACATGGTGCGCGCCGCTGCGAACCGTGTCCGCGACGCCGATCACCCCGAGGTAGCGCCCGGACTTGCGCACCACCATCGTCGTCTGCCCGGCCTCCTCGAGCTTCTGCACCTCGGCGGTGATCTCCGCCGGGAGCGTCTCGCCCTCGAAGAGCGCCAGGTTGCCGACCTCCACGGGCTCGTCGCCAATCTTCGCGCGGATGCCCTTGCCGTGGATCGCCTCGCAGTCCTTCCCCGCGGGGGCCTGGACCTTGTGCTCGGTGGCGGCATCCACCACGGCGCGGGCCAGTGGGTGCGCGGACAGGGACTCGACGGCGGCGGCGGTGCCGAGCAGCTCCTCGCGAGAGACACCCGCTGCGGGAGCGATGGAGAGCACCTTGGGACGCCCCACGGTGAGGGTGCCCGTCTTGTCGAAGGCGATGGCCCGGACTCCGCCGAGCAGCTCCAGATAGATGCCACCCTTGATGAGCACGCCCCCGCGGGCCGCCGCGGCAACGGCCGAGAGCACGGCGGAGGGCGTGGAGATGGCCAGCGCGCAGGGCGAGGCGGCGACGAGCAGCGACACGGCTCGGAGGATCGCCTCCTTGAGCTCCATGCCGAGCAGCAAGAGCACCACCGGGAATACCACCGCGGCGGCCATGACCAGCGGCGCGAAGGTCCGCTCCAGCCGCTGGGCGAAGCGCTGGTTGGGACCCTTCTGGGCCTCGGCTTGGGCCACCATGTCCACCACACGGGCGAGCACCGACTCCGAGGAGAGGTGGGTGACCTCGATCTCCAGGGCGGCCTCGCTGTTGATGGTGCCGGAGAACACGTTGTCGCCCGGCTTCTTGGGAACGGGGATGGACTCGCCGGTGATGGCCGCCTCTTCGAGCGAGCTCTTGCCCTCGCGGATGATGCCGTCGAGGGGGACGCGATCTCCAGGGCGGACGACGATCATCTCGCCGCGCTGGACCTTGTCCACGGGGACCTCAATGACTTCGTTCCCACGGCGGACCCGGGCCACCTCGGGACGCAGCGCCCCGAGCGCCTCGATCGACCGGCGCGCGCGGTCCATCGCGCGGTGCTCGAGCGCGTGGCCCGCGCTGAAGAGGAAGAGGAGGAAGGCGCCCTCGAACCAGGCGCCCAGCACGGCCGCGCCGATCGCGGCCACGACCATCATCGTCTCGATGTCGATGCGCAGCTGGGCAATCGACTGGATCGAGCCGCGGATGGCGAAGAAGCCGCCGCTCGCCATGCTGGCGGCCCAGATGATCGTCGGGGCGAGTGGGTGCACGGGCACAAAGCGCTCGAGGAGCCAGCCCGTGACGAGGAGGATGCCCGAGACCACCACCAGCGGCAGCTCGAGCTTGGGGGCCAGACCGCCACCATGGGCATGGTGCGAGCAGGCGTGGCCCGCCATGGGCACTTCCAGCCCATACCCGAGCGACTTGACCTTGGCCTCCACGGTCTCGAGCGAGACTCCCTCGCGATCGTACTCGATGACGAGACGCTCGCTGGCGTACGCGACGCTCGCGGAGAGGACGCCGTTGGTCCGAACCAGGGCGTGCTCGATCACCATCGCCGCGTCGGCCGAGTCCATGCCGCGCACGAACCAGGTGTGGTGCTTGTAGCGCTTCGCCACCCCCCCACCGGTGCTCTGCGCGAGCTCGACAAGCTCCGACGCGCTCACCAGCTCGGCTTGGTAGTGGATGCAGACTTCCGCGTAGCCGGTGTCACGGCGGAGGTGGACCTCGGTGATGCCTCGATGCTCCCTGAGGGCGGCCTCGAGCTTCTCGAAGCGGCCTACCTCGTCCGTCTCACCCGGGAGCGTGGCCTCCAGGTCGAGCTGAAGGGCGACTCCCCCACCCTCCGCCGGCCGGTGCGCAGGAGGACGGACCCGCTTGGGCGGGTGGTGGTGATGGTGGTGATCCCCGTGACCATGGTCGTGATCATGACCATGGTCGTGATCATGGTCATGACCATGGTCGTGGTGGTCATGGCCGTGACCGTGGTCATGGTCGTGACCGTGGTCATGGTCGTGGTCATGATTGCAGGAGGGGCCGTGCACATGCTTCACGACGAGCCCCTGGCCCTGCTTGCTCGCATTGACAGGGGCAAGCCCCACCAGCTTCCCGAACTTCTTCGGCTCCGACATGTCGCTTCCTGTTAGTGGCGGTGACCGCCATGCTTGCGAGCGGGAGGAGCTGCCGGAGCGCTCGCGGGCTCCGGCTCATGATGTTCCTCCTCCTCCTCGTCGTGGTGCTCGTCCTCGTGCTCTTCGGGGATGGGCTGGGTGAACTTCTGGCCCGCGACCTCGAGCGTGAAGGCCTTGCACTCGGCTGGCACGTCGAACTCGAGCACGGCGGGCAGCCGCCCCTCGTAGCTCTTCAGCACCTTGCCCTGCTCGTCGGTGACAGTCCCTCCGGCGGCGACGGTCATCGTCTCGTCCACGAGGACCGCCACCAGCTCGGCCATCTCCTCCATCCGGTCGGCGATCCGGTGGCACCACAGGTGGCCGACGCCCGGATAGGTGACGTGGGAGATCTTCTCCATCTGCTCCTCGTCCACCTGATCACCGACGCCCACGAACACGAAGTTCATTCGAGGGAGCCGGCCGGCGGAGATCTCCTTGGCCACCTGGGTGGCGTAGGCCATCACGTCATTGGGGTCCGAGATCTGCGAGTCGGTGATGATCACTGCCAGGCCGCGGCGAGCCCCGGCCTGCACCTGCTGCTTGATGTGGGCGACGAAGTCACGCAGCACCGGCAGCATGATCGTGGCCTTGCCGTAGAACTTCGGCCCCGGGAACCGATAGCCCTTCGCCTGGGGCCCGGTGAGATCGCCCACCACCTCGATCTGGCTCCCATCGCCCGAAGCCCAGTACGTCACCCGCACCGCGCCGTCCCGGTCCTTGTTGGCCAGGTACTCGAGCATCCACTGCATCTGGGGCTCGACCAGGTTCTTCACCGGGGCCAGCTTGGCGAGGATGCCGCGCGGGCCGTACTCATCCTCCATGCTCGCCGAGCCGTCCATGTAGAGGGCCACGTCCAGCCCCTCCACGGTGGGATCGTGCAGGAGCGTGGCGACCACCTTGTTGCCCGTCCGGTGAACGTCCGAGAACGGTCGAACGATGACTTCGTGGCCAGCCATCAGTGGTGATCCTCCTCTTCCTCCTCGTCGTGGTGCTCCTCATCCGGCAGCGGCTGGGTGTAGCGCTGGCCGTTCACCTCGAGGGTGAAGCTCTTGGCGCCCTCGGGCACGTCGAACTCGAGCACAGCGGGCAGGCGACCCTCGTAGCTCTTCAGCACCTTGCCCTTGTCGTCGTAGACGGTGCCGCCGGCGGCGACGGTCATGTTCTCGTCCACCAGCACGGCCACCAGCTCCGCGACCTGGTTGATCTCCTTGGCGATGCGGTGGCACCACAGGTGGCCCACGCCCTTGTACTCGGTGTGGGCGATCTCCTCGAGCTGGTGCTCGTCCACGTCGTCACCGACGCCCACGAGGACGAAGTTGAGCCGCGGCAGACGGCCGGCGGCGATCTCACGGGCCACCTCGGCCGAGAAGATCTGCACCTCGTCCGCGTCGCTCAGCCGGCCGTCGGTGATGATCACCGCGCAGCCACGCTTGGCGCCCTGCGGGACCTGCTCCTTGAGGTAGCGCACGTAGTCCTTCAGCGCCGGCGCGAGGACCGTGCTGTTCCCGAGGTTCTTGGCGCCGGGGAACTTGTACTGCTTGACGTCCACGCCCTTCAGCTCGCCGATGATCTCGATGTCCCTGCCTGAGGAGCCGCAGGCCCAGTAGGCCACGCGCAGCATGCCGTTGCGATCCTTGGTGGCCAGGTACTCGAGCATCCACTGCACCTGGGGCTCCACCTGGTTCGAGGCATCCTTCAACGGAGCGCCCCGCAGCCACTCGAGGAAGCCTCTCGTGGGCCGCGTGTACTGATACTCCTCACGCATGCTGCCCGACGCATCCATGTAGATGGCCATGTCCAGGCCTTCGACAGTGGGGTCATGCAGCAGCACCGCACGGACGCTGTCCCCCTCACGATGGAGATCCGAAAACGGCTCTACCGGCTTCTCGTGTCCCATTGCTCCCCTTTCTGAAGTGGGCGAGACGGTACCCCCCCATGGATGGGGACTGCAATGGGAGGATCAGCTCTCGAAGTCGGACATCCAGCCCGGCTTCTTGTCCGGCTTCTTCTTGGGATCAGGCTCGGCCGGGCTGGGGGGCTTGGACGCCGGGGCCGGGCCCGAGGCGAAGTCGGAGAGCCACTCGGCCGTACCGGTCGCGGCAGGCTTCGAGGCGGGCTTGAGGGCGGGGATGGAGGAGCGCGAGCGCGAGATCTTCGGCTTCGCGCCTTTGGTATGCGAGTGTGCGCCGAGGAAGTCGTTCATCCAGTCGTTGGGACGCGCTGGCGGAGGGGCCGGGCGCGGCGGGATGGCCCGCTGAGCCACCGGAGTCGACGGAGCGGGCACATTGGGGGAGAAGCCCACCCTCGCAGGCGCACTGTTACCGGGCCGGATCAGCGGACGGAGCATGCGCTCCACGTCGCTGGGCCACCCGGGCAGGATGGTGAGGACGCGGCGCGCCAGCTCGATGAACTCGGCGGCGGCGGCCTCCGGTGGGACCTTCACCTTCTCCGCACTCAGCAAGCCCGCCAGCTTCCCGACCAAGCCGCCTCGAGGGCGGCGCAGGATGGCCACGTCGCCATTCACCTCGTAGCCGCGCGTCTCCAGCTCCGCGATGGCCTGGATGCGGCTGGGCACGGGCAGCTCCATCTCCCGGAGGAGCTCGGGGCCGCCGTGCTCGCGGGCATCCTCCTGGAGCTGGGTGAGCGCCTCATAGAGGATGTCTGCCGCGAGCCGATCGTTGCAGGCATTGCCCGTCTGCATCTCCTCGGGGACGGCGGGATAGGCCAGCACCAGCCCGCGGCCCTCGGCGATGACCTCGGCACGATCCCCTGGGAGGAGCGCGTGGAAGCTGCGCTGAGGCGTCTTGCTCTCGGCGTCCTGTGCGTAGATGAACGCGTCGCTCGCGCCATGAACCAGCCCGGCGAGCACGGAGCCACGGCTCACGGTGAGCTGGCCCGGCACGCGCGCCAGCGCCTCGCCCGGCCACGGGCCCATCATGTTCCCATAGAGATAGATGGGATCATTGGCGCCCTCGGCTTCCGCGGGGTGCTCGACGAGCTCGACGGTGAAGAAGAAGAGCTCCGCGGCGGCGATCCTCCTGGGAGCACGGCCAGAGGTGACCTCGTGGTGTGCGAGCTGGGCCTGGGCGCTGGCGGGGAGCTGACCGCGCTCGCTCCCGGGCACGGCGATGAGCTGACCCACCGCATCGAGCCCCACGATCCATTCCTGCTCGCCGAGGTAGCGGGCCTCCAGGCGGAACGTGTCCACCACCATTACCAAGGCGGAGGCGTCCGGCCGGACGGGCTCGGCCGGGGTGGAGGCGTGGGGAACGAAGTAGCGGGGATGGCTCACGGCGAGGCACCAAGGCTCCCCCAACCGGGCCACGAGCGCAAGCTGGCGCAGCCTTCCGGTTCCGAGGCGTCTTGCCGGCCGGTGCCCTACTGGGAAGCCAGCGCCTTCACCATGGCCTTGGTGCGGCGGTGGGAGCGCAGCATCACGAGCTTCGCGTCCGCCGAGTGCGGTGGAAGGGGGACCCAGGAGGTGTAGTGGACCTGCTGGCCCTCGCGCTTCTGCACGGAGCTCACGTACTGCGTGCCGCCCGTGTAGATGTCGATCCACGGCATGCACGCGTTCAGTCAAGCTGGGGGCGAGAGCTCCCATGCGGACGGCCCTGTGGGCGCGGCGATGGGCCTGCACTCACTCACCTCGCCCACGAACCTCGACGTCACTCGCGGTGTTGCCCAGGGCACCGCGCGATGGAGCTCCACCGCCCTGCAGTTCGAGCCTTGAGCCCTCTGGGTCCTCGTGCGCTTCTCAGTCCCCGGGAGGCCGCTGCTTCAGCTGGCGGACGATGCTGAGGTCCAGGTTGCTGCGGATGAGGCGGATGAGGTTGTCCAGCTCCACCAGCGTCAGCCCCAGCCACTCCCCCAACAGCCGGCGCGTCTCCTCCAGCAACCGGGTCCTCGCCCCAGCGATCCACCGCGCCACCGTGGCCCGGTGCGTGCCGTACAGCACACCGATCTTATCGATGTTCAGCCCGTCCACCAGGTGGAAGCGCAGCACGTTGAGCTCCCGGTCGCTGAGGGCCTGGAGCGCCTGCGCGAAGGCCTTCTTGAGCTCGAGCCGGTAGCGGCTCTTGAGGAACTCCAGCTCGGGATCGGCCGTCAGCAGCTCCATCTCCGCGAACTCGTGCTCCTCGAACGGGACGAGGCGCTCCTCTCCGCGCCGCATGTCGCTGGCGGTGCGTATCGCCACGGCACGCACCCACTTCCAGAGCGAGCCTACCCCCGAGTACTCGGCGATCTTCGGTTCACTCCGCGCGCCCCCCAGGAAGAGCTTCTGCCGGAGCACCTGCTGCACCTCGTCCACCCACGCGGCATCGCCTCCCTCACGCCGGAGCGCCTCGGGTACCACAGACAGCAGGTGCCGCTCGAAGTGGGCCAGCGCCTCGGGTATTGCCTGGGCGCACGCGCAGGCCAGATAGAGATCCGCCGTATGCGTGGAGGCGAGGCGGGCACCATCTCCGGACGGACCGAGCCGTGCTCCCACGTGACGGACGAAGGACTCTGGAGCGAGCCTTACCCCCGGCCATGCACGCTCCCCCTCTTGCCAGAGTGAGCGCAGCAGCTCCTCGAGCCGTGGCGACTCGGGGAACCGCGCCGGATCGAGCCGCCCTCCTTCGAGGAAGGCACGGCTCAGAGGAAACTCTCGGGCATCGGGCGGCATGGGGTTCGCGGGCGGGAGCGCCTCAGAGTCTCGGGGTGGGTGGCTCGCGAGCCACGTGTCCACCTCTGCCAGCAAGGAGGCCAGGTGGGGGCCAGTCCGGCTCAAGCGCGCGCGCGCCTCCTCGGCCAGCGCACGCGCACGAGCAGGCTCCTGCGCCAGGGCTCCCAGCGCCTTCGCCAGGGCGAACTGGGTCTTGGCAAGATCGGTGGGCGCGGCGGCCTGCTGGAGACGGAGCGCCCGCTCGAGCGGGGCCAGGGCCTTCGCTGGCTGGTGGAGCTCCACCCAGCACCGCCCCACGCCGGTCAGGTCATACCCCAGGTACATGCTGTCGGCGCCCAGCGCCTTCTCCCGGATGGCCACAGCACGCTGGAAGTGCTCCAGGGCCCGCGCTGCCTTCCCCTGACCGAGCAGGGCGGTCCCCATGGCAAGGAGACAGTCGGCCAGCCTCTCGTGGTCTGGGCCGAACAACCTCTGGGCGAGCAGGTAGCCGCGCTCGGCCTGGCTGAAGGCCTCCGCGTGCCGGCCCTGCGAGTTGAGCACCTCGGCGATGTTGATGAGGACAGCGGAGTCGTCAGGATGCTCGGGGCCTTGAAGCTTCTTGGCGAGGGCCAGGCTGCGCTGGAAGGCCTCCAGCGCCTCGGAGCCCCGACCCTCATGGGAGAGCGCGACGCCCAGGGTGGTGAGCACGACCACCATCCACGGGTGCTCGGGCCCGAGTGTCCGCTCGACGATGGCCATGGCCCTGCTCGCGCTCTCACGGCCCGCCGCGTACTCCCCCAAGGTGATCTGGTTGGCCGCAAGGGTGTCGAGCGTCGCCGCGAGCCCGGAGTAGTCAGGGCCCATCGTCCGCTCCTCGATGGACAGCGCCCGTTTCACCAACGGGATGGCCTCCGGAGAGCGTCCGAGCTGCTGAAGCACGATCCCCATGTTGGCCAGGACCGTCGCGAGCCGAGGGTTGTCCGGCCCCAGGGCGCGCTCCCAGAGCGTGGCGGCCTGGCTCAGCCGCTCGAACGCTGCCTGAAGCTCGCCCTTCCGCCGGAAGGCGAAGGACTCGTTGTTGAGCAGGCGCGCGCGAAGCAGCGGCGGATCTCCGATGGCAGTCACCAGTGCGGAGGCGAAGCGCGCCCAGCGCAGGGCCTCCTCAGGCTGTTCCTGGCTGGCGAAGACGAGCTCGATGTAGCCATCGCTCGCCAGCTCCGGGCGATCCGCGGCGTGCGCGGCCAGCACACCCTCCAGCAGGGTCTTCGTGCTGGCCACACTGTCACCCGTGCGCTCCTGCAGCAGCCCCACGTAGATCAGCGTCTCCGCTTTCAAGGGCGCGAAGCCCAGCTCCTGAGCCACCCCGAGAGCCTCCTGGGCAAGGGCCAGCCCTCGCGCGTACTGGCCGGTGGCGGACAGCGCCTGGATCTCCGCGAGTCGTTGGCGCAGCGCCTCTGCCTGGGTGCGCCGCGGCTCGCCCTCGGGAAGCAAGGGCCTCGCCCGGAGGGCCTCCACGTCCGCGCAGCCGTCCACCGCGACGAGCCCCTGCGCGGCCTGGAGGGCCCGGTCCAGCACCTCGCCCTCCGCCTTCTCGCCCAGCAGCTTCGTGAAGGCGCCCAGCTCCTTCCTGCGCCGCTCCAGGCACCCCATCCTCAGGTCCAACGCTCGCTCGGACTGCTCTCCCTCGACCCGCGTGGCCTTGCACGCCTCGACATGCGCCGCCACCCACTGCACCGAGTACTGGTCCAGCCAGGCTGCCACGCTGCGCCAGACACTTGCCGCGTGAGGCTTCCCGGTGGCCAGCAGAGCCTGCTCCGCCGCGCGGCGCGCAGGCTCATCCCAGATGCCCGCCAGCTTGCGCTCCGCGCCCTGGCACACCTGGGAGCGGCGCTCACCCACCTGGTGGGTGATGCCCACTGCCAGCAGCACCAGCCCCACCGCTCCGGCCGCCATCAGTCCGCGGCGACGCCGCGCCGCCGGGTCGGCCTCGAGGACCTGCAGCAGGGCTTCCATGGAGGGATGACGCGCCTCGGGCTCCGGACTCAGGCCGCGCAACACCGCACGTCGCACCCAGGCGGGCACCCGCGTCCCAGCCGGTGCTGTCCTCACTGGACTGCCGCGCGCGGCGCTCCCGATCGCCTCGGGCGTGTTGCCAGCGAAGGGCCTCTCGCCGTAGAGCGCCTCGTAGAGGGCCACGCAGAAGCTGAATTGATCCGAGCGCGCGTCCACGGGCAGCCCCGCCCTCTGCTCCGGTGACATGTAGGCAGGCGTCCCCAGCACGGCGCCCTGCTCAGTCAAACCGGAGGTGGAGGCGCCAGCGTGCGCCATGCCCCCTGCTCCCGCGGGAGGCTGGGGCGCCGCCAGGGAGCGAGCCAGCCCGAAGTCGGTGACGCGCATGCGGCCGCCGGCCCCTACCAGGACGTTGTCCGGCTTGAAGTCCCGGTGTACCAGTCCCGCCGCGTGCGCGGCTGCCAGCCCCCGGCCGGCATCCAGGAAGGCTGTCAGCACCTCACGCCAGCCACGCGATCGCTCCCGCAGCCACCGGGTCAGCGTGCCTCCCTCGACCAGCTCCATGGTGACGAAGACCTGCCCACGCCAGGCACCCACGTCATACACGGGGAGAACGTAGGGGCTCGTCAGCCGCGCCATGGCTCGCGCCTCGCGCTGCAGCCGCGCCTGGGCTTCTTCGGAAGCCACCATGCCCCCTTGCAGCAGCTTGAGCGCGACGGTGCGATCCAGCTCGGGATCGTAGGCGGCAAACACCACCCCCATTCCCCCCGCCCCGATCGGCCGCAGCAGGATGTAGCGGCCCAGGTGGGAGCCCGAGGCCAGCGGCTCCTCCGGTCTCTCGGGCTCGGCGCGCTCGCCGTCCGAGGGAGGAGTGCCCGGTGAGGCTCCGTGATCCGCGGAGGACTGTGCTCTCATGAGCGCGGCCACGAGCTGCCGGCAGTGAGAGCAACCACGCAGGTGGGCCTCCACGGAGGCAACCTCTTCCTCCGTGAGCAGCCGGTGAGTGAACGCGAGCAGGCTGTTCTCATCCGGGCAAGTCATGGAGATCCTTCCGCGAGGGCGGCAGCCACACACGGCCTGCCACCGTCTCACCCCTCCCGCAACCCCTAGCAGTGACAGCCCCTACCAGGCAATGCACCGGGCTGCTGCTCCTCTGGAGATCGGAGCGGATCCAGGGTGCCCCGCAGCTCCCATGCGACAAGTTCCGGGTCCCTGAGTCCTTGGTTGTAGAGGCGCTCTGATCGCCGCCTGTCCCACATTGACGCCCGAGAAGATTCCCATGCCCGTCGCAGAGAGAACCGTTTCCCATCATCGCTCCCACCCGTCTGCGTGGCGCTTCCTGAGGATCTGGTGCCTTCTCACCCTGGGCACGCTCGCCGCCTGCAGCCGGGGCGAGGCGCAGAAGACAGCAGCTGCCCCTGCGCCTCAGGTCCCGCAGGAGCCTGGAAACGTCAGCGCCCCCTTCGACGTGGGAAGTGTGGTCCGGCGGGTGCACTTCTCCTACCGGCCAGAGGGCAGCGGCTGGCGCGCGGGCCATTCGACCTATGACGTCAAGGTGGAAGCGGGGGGCCTGGCGCTCACTCCCTTTCACACTTCCCGAACCGACAGTGAGACCAGGGACGAGGCTCAGACAGGGGGGGATCATCCAGCATCTCCGCGCCTCGATCGGGAAGTCGTGAAGGGGGCTCCCCTCGCGCTTGGGGCGGCGCGTGTGTCGCGCGGGGATCGGTTGCTCGGGACGGCAACACCCCGGGGCAGCGTGGAGGCCGATGGGCA
>Ga0190275_10003889_pt1 | contig 10717 bp, 10 predicted proteins | sample Popmic550T_FD_133745 | JGI IMG/M metagenome (GOLD analysis project Ga0190275, IMG submission 133745) | Populus adjacent soil microbial communities from riparian zone of Yellowstone River, Montana, USA - 550 T | ecosystem: Environmental > Terrestrial > Soil > Riparian zone > Trees stand | place...
ATTCGAACCCACGAGGCAGTTTTCACCGCCCACACGATTTCCAATCGTGCACCTTAAGCCACTCGGTCACCCCTCCAGGTGAGGGCGAGACGATACCGGCGTACAGTCCCTTGACATGAACGAGGGAACGTACGTCAGCCGCGTTCCGCACCCGGAGTTCCGGGAGGGAGTTCGCTCGATCGTCGCGTGGCACGAGCGCACCCCGGGCACGATCGCGCGCCGAGAGGTCGCCCAGGACGTGGTGACGCTGATCCTCAACCTAGGACCGCCGCTGCGGGTGGGCGGCCGCGACGAACCGCTCAGCCCACGTGCCAGCTTCGTCGCACCGATGAACGGGCACTTCGGGCTGACCGAGTTCGGCGGCGAATCGACCGGGATTCAGATCGACGTCTCTCCGACGTTTGCGCGACGGCTGCTCGGCGTTCGGATGTCGGAACTCGATGCGGTCGTCTACCCGCTCGACGATCTCACGGGGAGCTGGGGCGCCGACCTGGTCGAGCGACTCGGCGACGCCGCAGGGTGGGAGGCACGGCTCGACCTGCTCGAAGCTGCGCTGCGCCGGCGGCTCAGGGACGCCGAGGACACTCCGCCGGACACCGCCTACGCCTGGAGCATGCTGCGCCGCAGCGGCGGGACGATCCCGGTCAGCGACCTGACGCGATCGATCGGGTGCAGCGAGCGGCACCTGTCCAGACGATTTCGCGACCACGTGGGCCTCGGCCCGAAGGCGAGCGGTCGCGTCATCCGCTTCCACCGGACGCTCGAGATGCTGACCGGCGGGGCTGAACTCGCTGAGGCCGCGGCTGCAGGCGGCTATTCCGACCAGCCGCACATGAACCGCGACTTCGGCGAGCTGGCGGGCAGCTCCCCCGGCGCGCTCATGGCGAGCCGGATGGCGGACGTGCCCGGCTTCGCGCACTTCGACTGACGACAGGTCCGATTCGTCCAAGACGGCGAGTGCCGACGGCACCTAGGGTCGTATTGACGCAAACCGACGAAAGGCGCACATGGCCAACCACATCTATCCCTCCCTTCGCTACCGCGACGCAACCGCCGCCGTCGAATTCCTCGAGCAGGCGTTCGGCTTCGACCTGGTCGAGGTCCACAAGAACGAGGACGGCTCGATCGGCCATGCCGAGATGCGCCACGGCGACGCGATGATCATGTTCGGCACCGAGGACAACGAGGGGATCGAGCGCTGGGGAGAGCACGCCGGCAACGGCTGGGTCTACATGACCATCGAGGACCCTGACTCCCATTACGCACAGGCGAAGGACGCCGGCGCCGACATCGTCATGGAGCTGACCGACCAGGATTACGGCTCACGCGACTACTCCGCCCGCGACCTCGAGGGCAACCTCTGGAGCTTCGGCACCTACGACCCGCTCGACGAGTAGCGCTCTGCCGCATCCGGGGCTACGATCCGGTCCATGGGGCTGTTCAGCTACTTCCGAGACCGGCGAGAGCGCGAAAGCGCGCTCAGCAACTCCGACCAGAGCGAGATCGAAGCCGCCCTCGCCTCGGCTCAAGCGCAGGCGCAGGCGCAGCCCGTCCAGCAGGGCGAGGTCAGCGGCCTCGAGGCACTCGGCATGCTCGCCGCGATGTTCGGCCAGTCCAAGGACATGCAGGCGCAGGGTGTCGACCTGAGCGCGCTCCAGGAGGGCTTGAACTCACAGAACATCACCGTCGACAGCCAGGTGATCGACATGCGCGGCTCCGGCCTGCGCGAGGAGATCATGGGAGTGATCGCCGCCCACGGCATCGACACGAACCAACAGGGCCAGGAGATCACCGCCTCCGAGGACATGCAGAAGGACATCATGGCCGTCCTCGAGAAGGCGGGCCTGAACATCGATCCGAGCCAGTTCCCGACCGGCATGCCGGCGACGTCAGCCGAGCCGGAGGAGCCGATGGACCCGAACGTCCCCCAGATCAGGAACCCGTTCGAGCGCTAGTCGTCGAGGGCTCCCGCGGCGACCGCCGCGACCGGGCCTCCCACCCAGATGAGACCGTTGCCCGAGTAGGCGCGATCGGTGAACACATCGACGTGGCGGTACTGCATGTGGCCCTCTGAAAGCTATCCCGCCCGGTTAGAGTCGGGCCATGGCGCAGCAAGCCGCTTCCGAAAGCGTGCTGATTCGGACGAAGCTGCTTGCACCCGTCCAGCGCGATGTCATTCTCCGCACCGAGGCACTTGCCGCGCTCGGCGCGGACCCCGGCCGCCGGCTGACCCTTCTGCGCGCTCCAGCTGGGTGGGGGAAGTCCAGCCTGCTGCAGGCCTGGCACGCCTCGGAGGCCGAGGATCGAGACTTCGCGTGGTTCGCCCTGGATGCCGGCGACAACGACCCGGTGCGGTTCTTCACCTATCTGATCGCGGCTCTTCGCACCATCGCGCCGAGCGTGGGCGAGCGGACGATCCCCGTTCTCCGGGCACCCGGCACGAGCCTCACCGACGAAGTGTTGCCGTTGCTCCTGACCGAGCTGGAGGCCTTGTCCCGGTCCTCGGTGCTGGTCATCGACGACTACCACCTCATCGACTCGGCTGAAGTGCACGAGGCGGTTGAAACGCTGCTCGAGTATCTGCCGCCAAACCTCGAGATCGCGATCTCGAGCCGGACGGAGCCACCTCTCTCGCTGACCAGGCTCCGAGGGCGGGCGCAATTGACCGAGATCTCGACGCGCGAGCTTCGCTTCACGGTCGAGGAGGCGGAGAAGCTTCTCAACGACAGTCAGAACCTGGAACTCGGTTCGAACGAGATCGAGAGCCTCCTGGAACGAACGGAGGGTTGGCCCGCAGGCCTGTATCTGGCGGCGCTGTCGCTTCACGGGCGGGCCGACTCAAAGAGGTTCATCGAGGACTTCGCCGGGGACGACAGACACCTCGTGGACTACCTCACCGCGGAAGTGCTGGGCGGTCAGCCCGATGAGATGCGGGAATTCCTCCTGACCACCTCGATTTTGGATCGGTTCAACGCATCGCTGTGCGATGCCGTGACCCAGACCACTAATTCGGCTCAGACCTTGCGCGAGATCGAGACATCCAACCTGTTCTTGGTCCCCCTCGATGACAGGCGCCAGTGGTACCGCTACCACCACCTATTCGCCGAACTTCTTCGTCACGAGCTACGCGCCGATCAGCCGGATCGGGAGGTCGACGCGCACAGCAGGGCGGCCGCCTGGATGCTCGAAGAGGGGCTCCAGGAGGAAGCGATCGCCCATCTTCTTCGAGCGGAGCGCTATACCGACGCGGTCGACCTGATCGCTGAGTCGTGGTATCCGAAAGCCGCCTCGGGAGGACAGTCGACAGTCCGAACCTGGCTTGATTCGCTTCCTCAGGATCTCAGTAAGCAGGACGCTCGCCTCTGCGTCGCGCGTGCTCTCGTGGCTATCAGCTACGGCCAGCTCGATGAGGTCGAGGCCGCGCTGGATTCGGCCGCATCAGCCCCGCCTCCCCCTGGGCCGTTCTTCGATGGCTTCAACTCCGGACCGCATGCGGCAGGGATCCTGACCATCTCGCATCGATGGCTCCTCGGCGATCTCGGTGGTTGCCGAGAGACCGCCATGGCAGCGCTTTCTTCCGGCGAAGCGCAATCCGGCTGGGACTCCCTGGCCAGGATCCGGCTGGGCGCATCGAACTATTGGCTGGGTGATTCCGCGGAGGGAATCTCAGACCTCGAACTGGGACGCGCGGGCAGCAAGGCGAGTTCGCTGAAGCCCGCGTGGGTGTCGTCGCTTGGCCTGCTTGCCATGGTCTGGATCGAAGAGGGCGATCCGGAGGTCGCGTCCGCTCTCGTCAGCGAGGCGCGTGAAGTGATTCGAGAGATGGGATTGGCTGAGTACTGGGTCAGTGCGCCGACCCACATCGCCGCCGGGGGTCTGCTGATCGCGGAGGGCAACATGAGCGAGGCGATAGACGAGCTGAAGCGCGGCTTGGAGCTCGCTGCTCGCGGGAGTGGTCCCACCGAGACCGCGTACGGTCAGATCCTGCTCGGCCGAGCTCTGCGCCTTCATGGCGATCGCGAGGGTGCCAAGCAATTACTGGCCGAAGCACGCTGGACGATCGACGCCTCCGTCGATCCCGGGCCCGTCGTGACCAGCCTTCTGAAGCAGGAGGAAGCTCTCGAAGTGACCGTTTCGGCTCCCTTCGAGACCAAGGAGCTGGAAGAACTCAGTGACCGGGAACTTTCCGTTCTTCGGATGATGAGCGGGGACATGAGCCAACGTGAGATCGGAAACCAGCTCTTCATCTCTTTCAACACAGTGAAAACCCACTCGAAGAACATCTATCGCAAGCTGGGCGTTTCCCACCGATCCGAGGCAGTGGCGAGAGCCCGACAGCTCGACTTGCTCTAGATCACCCAGGGTGAAGTCGGCCTCGGGTGATGACAGCTCACCCTGTCGGCCCTGATGGTGCCTCTCGTAATCGGAAAGCGACCGAGCGAGAGCGAAGATGGAAGGCACGAGCTACACGATCGTTGTGAGGGGGAGGCTGAGCGAGCGATTCGCCCATGCCTTTCCCGGCGCGGAAGTGCACGCCGAGGAAGGCAGAACGTCTCTGCTGACCGCGTCCTTCGATCAAAGCCAGCTCAACGGCTTTCTCCAGCGCCTGGGGTCATTCGGGCTCGAGCTCGTCTCCGTTGAGGAGCGAACCTCGCCCGAGGAGCCCGGCAAACAGAAGGGAACGCCGTGAACACGCCGCGAAATCTCACCCAGAAGCTCGGTAGTTGGAGCGCGCGGAATCGAAACCGCTTCGCGGGAGGGATCCTCGTGCTGGCTGTCGCGGGGACACTCGCCGCCGCCTCGGGTTGCGCCACCGAGGAGAACCTCGAGGACGCAGCGAATGACGTGGAGGCGGGCCTTCTCCAGGACCAGCTCGACGCAGTCGTGGAGGGAGGAGCCCCCGGCGCGGTCCTCTTCGTCAAGGATCCGAACTCCGATCCAATCGAGCTCTCCGCCGGACTGTCCGATGCGAAGGCCAAGACCGCCATGGACGTGGAGGACGTGACGAGGATCGGGAGCCTCACCAAACCTTACGTCGCGGCATTGGTGCTCGATCTCGTCGAAGAGGGGGCGCTGGCGCTCGACGACACCGTCGACGATCTGGTTCCGGGGCTACTTCCAGATGGCGATTCGATCACCGTTCGGGATCTCCTCGGACACCGAAGCGGGCTGTACGAATACTCCGAGGACCCGCGGGTCCTGCGGCCGTATCTCGATGGCGACTTCGCATACGAGTGGGCCCCCGAAGACCTGGTCGACGTGGCGGCCGGTCACGGCCCGCAATCAGAACCTGGTGCGGACGTCCTCTACTCGAACACGAATTACACGGTGCTGGGCTTGATCGTCGAACGGGTGACGGGCAACGATCTCGGCGACGAGCTGGACGCTCGCATCTTCGAGCCGCTTGGACTCGACGACACGAGCTTCGAGACGGACACGAGGCTGCCGGTTCCCCATGCGAACGGCTACCTGATCGGCGAGGGAAAGGCGCAGGACGTCACAGAGATCAGCCCCTCGCATTACTGGGGCGCGGGCAACATCGTCTCGGACGCCGGCGATGTCGCACGCTTCTACACCGCCCTCCTCGAGGGAGAGCTGCTGAATCAGTCATCCCTGGCGGAGATGACATCGACAGTGGAGGAAACGGATGGCCTCGATCGGGGATTGGGCCTCGCGCACGGAGAGGAGCCCTGCGGCGAGTGGTACGGACACGACGGGTCGGTGCCCGGCTATTTCAGCGTCGCTCGCCACATGGAAGGTGGTCGCCAGGTCGTCCTCCTCGTCAACTCAGTCGGGTTCGACGACACGGTTGGAGCACCTGAGGCCCAGGCCGCGGTCGCGGACCTCATGAAGTCGGCGCTTTGCCGATGAGGGTGTTCGAGACCAACGAGAGGAGATAGCGATGAAGGGCGCGGCGATTGTGGTCGGAGGGGGGATCGGGGGCCTGGCGGCGGGTATCGCTCTGGGGCGAGCGGGGATGGACGTGACCGTCTTCGAACGCGCCCAGGAGATTCGCCCGCTTGGGGCGGGTCTCTCGATCTGGCCGAACGGGGTAAGCGCGCTTCGCGCCCTCGGAGCGGACGGCGTCGTGGATGCCCCGGGCGTCTCTCGTGGCGGCGGTGCGCTTCGTCGATCCGACGGATCGACGCTCGCCGAGTTCGACCCTGCAGTGCTCACCGAGCGCTACGGCGAACCGCTGGTAGGGCTTCATCGGGGTGCGCTGCACCTTGCGCTGATCGAAGCGCTCGGCCGGGATCGCCTCGAGCTCGGCATGGAGGTCCAGTGTCTTTCTGGCGAGGGACTGCGTCTCGCCGGGGGCATGGAGGTCCAAGCTGAGCTGATCGTCGGAGCGGACGGGCTCCATTCGATCCTGCGCTCGGAGATCCTCGGCGATGGGGAGCCTGACGACTCCGGCATCGTCGCCTACCGCGGCGTGAGCGCCTGGGAGCGGCCCGTGCCGGCCGGCGAGTGGTGGGCAGCCGACAGCATCGCCGGCCTTCTCCCCCTGCCCGAGGGCAAGGTCTATTGGTATCTCGCGCATCGCGGCGACCCCGAACGCGAAGTGTTCGATCGTCTGCTCGCCCAGTACGACGTACCCTTGCCGCAGGTCGTGTCCGCCACGCCTGCCGACGAGGTGCTGTGCCATCGGCTCTACGACCGCGACCCCGCCGACACCTGGTCTCGCGGCAGAGCGACCCTGTTGGGCGACGCCGCTCATCCGATGTTGCCGTTCCTGGGACAGGGCGCCTGCGCTGCGCTCGAAGACGCGTTGGAGCTGGGCGACGCGGTCGCGACGGCCGACGACGCGCAGCAGGCGATCGGGAGATACGAAGCGAAGCGCTTGGACCGAACGGCGGCGCTCGTCAAGGGCTCCCGGCAGGCTGCGAAAGCCGCGCTGATGGGCTCTGCAGCCGGACGTCGAGTGCGAAACGCGCTCGTTTCACGGGTGCCGGCCGCGATGCGTCTTCGCCAGCTCGACCAGGTGATCGGCCGGAGGAAGCACCACCAGTAGCCCAGCGGCGAGATCACCCTGGGTGGAAGTGCACCTGGGTGATGACAGCTCACCCAGGCCCGGTTCATCTTGATCTTGCGTTCGACCATTACCCACAGGAGGAGAGATCACATGAACACCACCGACCCTCACCATTCCCGCCGTTGGCTCATTCTCGCCGTGATCGGGCTTGCACAGCTGATGGTGGTCCTCGACGTGACGATCATCAACATCGCGCTCCCGTCGGCGCAAGCCGACCTGGGCTTCGACGACGAGTCACGCCAATGGGTGATCACGGCGTATGCACTCGCCTTCGGTTCTCTCCTGCTCCTCGGCGGGAAGATCAGCGACCTGGTCGGTCGCAAGTGGACGTTCATCGCCGGGCTCGTGGGGTTCGCCGGCGCTTCGGCGCTCGGGGGCGCCGCCCCCTCATTCGAAGTCCTCGTCGGAGCTCGTGCGCTCCAAGGAGCTTTCGCCGCACTGCTCGCCCCGGCCGCGCTTTCGATCGTGACGACAACGTTCACCGATCCAGGCGAGCGCGCCAAGGCCTTCGGCATCTACGGCGCGATTGCCGGGTCGGGTGCCGCTATCGGTCTCCTGCTGGGCGGATTTCTGACGGAGCTCCTGACCTGGCGCTGGACGATGTACGTGAACCTCGCGTTCGCGATCCCTGCCGCAATCGCAGCCTCGCGGCTCCTCGTGAACATGCGACCCGCGGTGCGACCGCGAATCGATCTGCCGGGCGTCGTCGTCGCCACCAGCGGTCTCTTCGCCTTGGTCTACGGATTCGCAAGCGCGGAGATGGACGGCTGGGGGGCACCGCTGACCGTCGGTCTCCTCGCATTCGGAACTGTGGCCGTGGCCGCGTTCGTCGCCATCGAGCGCCGAGCGATAGCGCCACTCCTGCCACTGCATGTGGTCGGCGAGAGAAACAGGGGCGCGTCCTTCCTCGCAGTCGCCATCGCAGGTGTCGCGATGTTCTCGATGTTCCTGTTCCTCACCTACTACCTGCAACAGGGTCTGGGCTTCTCGCCGATCGAATGTGGTCTGGCGTACCTGCCCATGGTCGCCGCGATCATGATCACGTCGCCCTCCTCTGCGGCCAAGCTGCTGCCTCGCACCGGGCCACGGCCCCTGATCCCGACGGGATTGGGTCTGGCTGCACTCGGGCTCGTCTACCTCACGGGTATCGAGGTCGATTCGTCTTACGTTTCGGCGGTCCTGCCGGGGATCATCGTCATGGGCGTCGGCTTCGGCTTGATCATGGCCCCTTCGTTTGCGACCGCGACGCAAGGGATCGCGCCAGCGGACGCCGGCGTCGCATCGGCGATGGTCAACACCTCCCAGCAGATCGGGGGATCGCTCGGCGTCGCTCTGCTCTCGACGGTGTTCGCTGGTGCAGTGAGCGGCTTCACCGCCACAGCGGGTACGCCGGCCGCGGCTGCGCAAGCCGAGGCGGCCATCCACGGTTACGCAACGGCCTTCTGGTGGGCGAGCGGGATCCTGGTCGCCGGGGCGGTCGTGACCGCACTCCTATTCGAGTCCGGACCGCAAGCCAGCTCGGAGCACGAGCCCGCTGGTGTGCCGGCGCTGGATCTGGGCTGACCGCCATGTCTGCTCCAATCCTCAGACTCGACCACATCATCATCCGCTCGGCGACGCCGGAGAAGACGCTCGCGGAGTTGTCCGAGCGCGGCGGAATGCCCATCCACGTTCCCGTCCAGCCCACAAGCGGATTGCTCAGCGGCATCGCTCGCGGTGGAGACATCGACGTCGAGGTCGTCGCCCTCGGTGAACCTCCGATCAGTCCTGTCGGCTACGGATTCGGCTTCACCGCCCCGGAGGGATTCGACGACGCGGTGCGCGGCCTGCGGGCGGCCGGCATCGCCACCTCGCCAGCTCCGTGGGCCCAGGCCGAGGATCGACGCTGGCGCGCGGCGCAGATGCACGGATTACTTCCCGATCCGTTCCCAGCTCCGACAACCACTCGAGACCCGGGCCTTGTCGATCGGATCAGCGAATCGATCGGCGGGGTACTCGTGCGAATTCCGGCCGTCGCGCGCGCGGCAACTCGCCGAGCGGGGTCGTCGATGGTGGTCCTCACCGAATACGGGTTCGACGCCGAAGCCGTCCGTGCGCGGGCGAACCCGGGGTCCAATGTGGCCGCAGTGCGCGTCGGAACTGCCGGCCACCACGCTGCGTGGGAGGCACTCGACCTTGGCGGTCGCGTACCGCTTCACCTCGATGACGCGGCAACGGGCTTGACGGAGGTGGTTCTCGACGGAAGCGGCGACAGCTTCGCCATCGGCAGCGTCATGTTCCACTTCCAAGCCGGCATCTAGGCCGAAAAAACGGCTGGGGCGGGGCCGCGGGAGGCAGGGGGTCCACGCGGCCCGCACCCCAGCCTGCGCGTCGGTAGCCAGGGAGGGATGCCGACGCGATCGCTCCCGGAGGCGGGACTGACCGGGAGCGAGCTTTATGAAACCTGCTTCCGCCATCATTACCGATACAAAGTCGCGATGCAATACGACTTTGTCGATGCGGCTATTTGAGCTCGCGGAGCACCCGGTGGAGGATCCCGCCGTGGCGGAAGTACTGCCTCTCGTTGAAGGTGTCGAGGCGAACCCGGGCCTCGAACTCGACCGGATCGCCGCCGTCGCGCGTTGCCGTGACGCCGATCGAGGTGGACTCGTCGCTGTCGAGCTCGCCGACCGCGAACTCCTCCTCGCCGGTCAGCCCGAGCGACTCGATCGACTCCCCGTCGGGGAACTGGAGGGGCAGGACCCCCATGCCGATCAGGTTCGAACGGTGGATCCGCTCGTAGCTCTCGGCGATCACGGCGCGAACACCCAGAAGCAGGGTCCCCTTCGCCGCCCAGTCGCGTGAGGAGCCGGATCCGTACTCCTTCCCCGCCAGGACGACGAGCGGGACGCCGTCGTCGGCGTACTTCATCGCGGCGTCGTAGATGAACATCTCCTCGTCACTGGGCATGTGGCGAGTCCACCCGCCCTCGCGATCGACGAGCTGATTGCGCAGCCGGACGTTGGCGAACGTTCCGCGCATCATCACCTCGTGGTTGCCGCGGCGCGAGCCGTATGAGTTGAAGTCGCGAACCTCGACGTCCTGCTCCATCAGCCACTTGCCGGCCGGCGAGTCCTTCTTGATCGCGCCCGCCGGGGAGATGTGGTCGGTTGTGATCGAGTCGCCGAGTTTCGCCAGGACGCGCGCACCCTCGATCGGCTCGAGCTCAGTCGCGGGCTCGGAGTCCATCCCCTCGAAGAACGGTGGACGGCGGACGTAGGTGGAGTCGGGCCAGGTGTAGCGGTCCTCCTCCGGCACCTGGATCGCCTGCCAACGCTCGTCGCCCTCGAAGACGTTGGCGTAGCTCTTCTCGAACATCTCCGCCCGGACGGCGTCGGCGACCGTGTCCTTGATCTCGTCCGACGACGGCCAGACGTCGCGCAGGAAGACGTCCTCCCCGTCGGAGTCCGTACCGAGCGGCTCGCTCTCGAAGTCGAAGTCCATCCGGCCCGCAAGGGCGTAGGCGACGCAGAGCGGCGGCGATGCGAGGTAGTTGGCCTTGACGTCCTGGTTGATCCGGCCCTCGAAGTTGCGATTGCCCGACAGGACAGCGGCGACGACGAGGTCGTGCTCCTGGACCGCCTCGGAGATCTCGTCTGGAAGCGGGCCCGAGTTGCCGATGCAGGTGGTGCAGCCGTAGCCGAC
>Ga0190275_10003890_pt1 | contig 10716 bp, 6 predicted proteins | sample Popmic550T_FD_133745 | JGI IMG/M metagenome (GOLD analysis project Ga0190275, IMG submission 133745) | Populus adjacent soil microbial communities from riparian zone of Yellowstone River, Montana, USA - 550 T | ecosystem: Environmental > Terrestrial > Soil > Riparian zone > Trees stand | place...
ACAGGATAAAACCTGTTCTTACTTGTCACCTGTCACTTGTCACTTGTCACGTGAGCGTATGCGAAAGATCGTCCACCTATCAGACCTGCACTTCGGGCGCACGGACGCGGCTGTGGTCGCGCCGCTCGTCGAGGCGGTGAAGGCGTTGCAGCCGTCGCTCGTCGTCGTCTCAGGCGATTTGACGCAGCGCGCTCGCTCGCATCAGTTCAAGGAGGCGCGGGCGTTTCTGGACGAGCTGCCCGCGCCGCAGGTGGTCGTGCCGGGCAATCACGACGTTCCGCTGTGGGACGTTCTCTCGCGTTTCGCGCGCCCGCTCGAAAAGTACCGCCGCTACATCTCGGACGACCCCGAACCCGTTCACGAGGACGAGGAGATGATCGTCGCGGGTGTGAACACGGCGCGCTCTCTGACGCGCAAGTACGGTCGCATCAACGGGCGGCAGGTCGCGCGTCTGCGTGAGCGTCTGTGTGCACATCAGGACGAAGTTTTTAAAATCATCGTAACGCATCACCCCTTCGACCTGCCCGTTGGCGGGGACGAGCGCGAGATCGTCGGGCGCGCGCGCATGGCGATGGAGGCGTTCGCCGCGTGCGGCGCAGACCTTCTGCTCGCGGGACACCTGCACGTCGGCCACACGAGCCACACCGCCGAGCGTTACAAAATCAGCGGGCACTCCGCGCTCGTCGTGCAGGCGGGCACGGCCACGTCGAGCCGCGTGCGCGGCGAATCGAACTCCTTCAACGTCATACGCCTCAAACACCCGCACATACAGGTCGAGCGCCGCGTGTGGCAATCGAGCGCCGCCACATTCAAGCCCGGCCCCGCAGAGACTTTCCTCCACACTCCCGACGGATGGGTGCGACTCTCGGACGAGGTTGCCGCGGGCATCGCGTTCGACGAAGAGGGCACGGGGCTGCAACCGAACATCCCGACGAAATAAAGTCAGAAGTCAGAACGCTGAACGCTGAACTGAAAACACATCTTTCAGTTCAGCGTTCAGCGTTCTGACTTCTGACTTCCTTCTTTACTGCGCCGGCGGCTTGAAGGGTTTGCGCGGCAGCTTCCCTTCCATCATCGCGGCGTTGTAGACGAAGGCGGCGACGATGACGGCGGCCTCCTTCACGTCCTCGGCGATGATGCGGTCGAAGTTGTCTTCGCTTGAGTGCCACGTGCGCGTCTCGTACTCGACTTCGTCCTGCAAGAAGTCGAGGCCGTTGAGTCCGACGGCGTCGAAGGCGAGAAAGTCGGAGCCGCCGGCGTTCGAGAGCGTGATGGTCGAAGCGTTGTAAACGACCTCCTTGCCGTCCTTGTCCTTGAACCTCATCGCGGCGAAGGGCATGAGCCAGCGGCGGAAGATGGGGCGGAGCGCCTCGTTGCCTTGCAGGTAGATGCCGCGCACCGCGCCCGTGCCGCTGTCCATGTTGAAGTAGACGTTAAGCCGGTCATGCTCAGGCTTGAAGACGGGAACATTCGGTCTCGCGCTCGACGCGACGGGCGTCGCGGCGGGCGTGGGCGTATTCGTCTTCGCTGCCGCCGCGGTTGCCTCGCGCTTCTTCGGAGTGTTGCCGGTCTTCTCCGCGACGGCTGCGGCTGCCGCGTCCGGCGCGGTCGCGGCGGCTGCGGCGGGCGTGGGCGCGGGCGCGGGGCCGAAGTGTTCCTTAACGTAGAAGCGTGAGCCTAAAAGTCCCTGCTCCTCGCCCGACCAAAGCGCGATGCGAATCGTTCGGCGCGGCTGGACGCCGACGGCTTTGAGAATCCTCACGGCCTCCATCATGACGGACGCGCCAGCCGCGTTGTCGGTCGCGCCCGTCGCGGTGTGCCACGAATCGAGGTGGCCGCCGAGCATCACGACCTCGTCCTTCAAATCCGTGCCGGGAATCTCCGCGATTGTGTTGTAGCTCATCGGGTCTGAGTCGTCGAACTCGACTTGAAGGTTGACGCTCATGCGAACCTTCTCGCCCTGTCGGAGCATGCGCGCGAGCCGGTTGAAGTGGTCGTTCGAGACGCCGATCTGCGGGATGAGCTTCGGCGCTTCCTTTTGCCACGAGTTGACGCGCTTGTCGGCGGGCGTGTCGAAGGGTTGCGGGACTGAGGCCGACTGGATGAACTGGAGCATGCCGCCGTCGCCCGCCGGGCTTGAGATGACGAGCAGCGCGACGCCCTCCTCGTAGTAGAACTGCGTCTTGCGGTCGTTGAATCTCTGCACGGCGATCTGTTCCGGCGTAGGCGGTCTACGCGGGAGGCGCGGAAGCAGAGCCGGGTCGGGCGCGTTCGCAAGGTCGAGCAGTTCCTTTTCACTAAGGCGCTTCGCCAACGGGTCGAAGTGCGGCTTCAGCGGGCGCTCCGTCCCGGCCAAAACGATCTTGCCTTGCAGTTGCCCCTTGTACTTCAGCAACTCCTCTTCGTTCTTCGCGTCAACGATGACCGCGTCCGCCGTGAGCGGCGCGTCGAGGCCGGGCGACCACGCGCGCGGGTACGCGAGGAGCGGGAACGCCTGCGGCTCTATGACCTCGGCGGAGAAACGCTTCAGCGTCCAACCGCGACCGAACGGCCCCCACGGTTCGAGGTGCGCGTTCTGCAAGCCCCAACTTTCAAGTCTCTCTTTCGTCCAGTTGTTCGCGCGCTTGAGCGCGGGCGAGCCTGTCAGCCGAGGCCCGATAACGTCGGTCAGATACTGAATCGTCTCCATGACCTTCGAGCGGTTGAGTCCCTCGTCCTTTATGCGCTCGATGATGTCGGGCGTAGGCGTGGGCGCGGGCGTAGGCGTTTGAACGGGCGTCGGCGTCGGCGTTGGCTGCGCGGTTTGCGTCTGCGGCGTCGGTGTCGGCGTCGGCGTCGGGGTCGGCTGTTGAGCGCGGGCGATAGTCGCGCTCGGCGACAGAAGGGCGAAGATGAGCAGCGCGACGGCTGCGTTGCGTCTTAACATTACGCTGAAGTCTCCTGAACTTTTTGTGAAAACTGAAAAGCGTCCTGCCGAGATTTCTTTTGGCGGGTCTGCCCGGATGACTTGCAGTATACCTCAGCGGCGGCGTGAAAGTTTCACCAGACGCGCATCCTAGTCAACCCATTGAGATGCCGTCCGACGTTTTGGATTTATTTTGATTGTGCCGATTGCGCGGCAGGACTCACCGCAGAGGCGCAGAGGGCGCAGAGTTCACGCAGAGGGTTGAATTCTCTCTGCGCCACCTCCGCGTCCTCTGCGCCTCTGCGGTGAGTCCGACCTACCCCACGCTCAAGCAACGCCTGACGATGCGTCTTCCTCATCTACCCGGCGCGGGCTTGCGCGGGAGCCGTTCGTCGCGCATGGCCGTCTGGTAGACGAAGGCGGCCATGATGACGGCGGCCTGCTTCAAATCATCCGGTTGAAGCCGGTCGTAAACGTCCTGCGTCGAGTGGTGCGTGCGCGTGTTGTACTCGATGTCGTCCTGTATGAACTGGAAGCCGGGCAGCCCGATGTCGTCGAAGGGGACGTGGTCGGTGCTGCCCGTGTTCGAGAGCGTTAGCGTCTGCGCGCCCATGTCCGCGAACGGCGCGAGCCACGGGCGGAAGATCGAGCGCAGCGCGTCGTTGCCCTGCAAGTAGATGCCGCGTATGCGCCCCGTGCCGTTGTCGAGGTTGAAGTAGGCGGAGAACTTTTCGTACTCAGGCTTCGTCACAAGGCGCGCGCGCGGCGCGGGCGCGGCTTGCGGCGCGGGCTTGCCTTCCTCCGCGCCCGGCGGCGTCGGTCGAGGCGTCGGCTGCGGCGTCTCAAGCATTCCGAAATGCTCTTTGACGTAAGCGCGCGAGCCTAGAAGGCCCTGCTCTTCGCCCGACCACAGCGCGACGCGAATCGTTCGGCGCGGTTGCAAGTTCAGAGCCTTGATGATTCGCGCGGCCTCCATCGCGACGGCGACGCCCGCCGCGTTGTCGGTCGCGCCCGTGCCTCCGTGCCAAGAGTCGAGGTGGCCGCCGAGCATGACGACCTCGTCCTTGAGGTCTGAGCCGGGAATCTCGGCGATGGTGTTGTAGGCCATGGGGTCTTGGTCGAGATACTGCGCGTCGAGGTTGACGCTCATGCGAACGCCCGCGCCCGCCTGAATCATGCGCGCGAGTCGGTTGTACTGCTCGATGGAGAGGACGATCTGCGGCGCGAACTTCGGCGCGCTCTTGTCCCACGCGCGGATTTGTCGCGGCGCGTTCGGGTCTCTGTTCAGAATGGCGAGCCGCGCCTGCGGGTCTGCGGGGAGCGGCTGTGGGACTGCGGCCCCCTGCACGAAGAGCGTCCCGCCGTCGCCGCGGCTGGGGTCTACGACGAGCGCCGCGCCTTCCTCTTGGAAGAAATACAACTTTTGCGAGTTGAAGAGACTCGTCGCCCGTTGTTCCGAAGTCTGCCGGGAGCGGCGCGGCTGCGTGGCAGGGTCGGGCGCGTTGGCAAGCTCAAGCAGTTGCTTCTCGGTGTCGCGCGTGGCTTGCGGCTCGAAGTGCGCCTTCGGCTCGCGCACCGCGCCGTTGAGAACGATCTTGCCGCGCAGTTGACCTCTATATTTTTCCAGCTCCTGCTCGTTCTTCGCTTCAACGTAGACCACTTCGGCGACGAGCGGCCCGCCCGTCGAGGGCGACCAAGCCTTCGGGTATGCGACGAGCGGCATCACCTGCGGCTCTACGACCTCTGCCGAGAAGCTTTTCAAAGCCCACCCGCGACCGAACGGCCCCCACGCTTCGAGGCGCGCGTTCTGTAAGCCCCACTTCGTCAGCTCGTCGCGCGTCCACTCGTTCGCGCGCTTCATGCCGGGCGAGCCGGTGAGTCGCGGCCCGATAACGTTCGTCAGGTAGCTCAAGGTCTCCATAACTTTCGAGCGATTCATCCCCTCATCTTTAATGCGCTGGACGGGATCGTTCGGGTCGGGCGTGGGCGTGGCCTGCGCGCCTGTTTGCATTGACGACGGCTGCGGCGACGGGTTCGGAGTCGGTTGTTGCGCCGACGCGGGAAGGTTTGCGAGAAGCAGAGAGCAGAGCAGAGTGGCCGCTATACGGCGTCTGTGCATGACGGTGGTCTCCTGTTAACAGTTCTTGACGGTCGCGCTGCTGTCCGGCGACGACGGTCTGGACGAGATTCCAAAAGTGTGGACGGAAATTTAAAGCGTCGAGCGGCAAAATACAAATGGAGGCAGTCACTTAGAGTCGGCCCCCGTCCGACGCCGGCTCAATATTCTTGTTGACATCAACGGAACCCTCTTTTATAAGTCAGTATGGTGTGACAGGCTTTTGCAAGCACACTACCCGTCGGTTACAGCCTCGCAAATGTAATCGTCCGAACACATTTAGACCTTTGACGACTATTGTCCGCCGCCCGCCGCCGTCGCCGTGCGATCCGCCCGGACGCTTTTCAGTCTTCTCAGGCCTCATCTATCCCACGCATCCATGTTTCGACACAGTCGCCATGACCCTCAAGCTTCACGTCTATAACGCTTCAGGTTACTCGCGGCGTGGATATGTCACGACGCCCTGGCAACCGATTCAAGAACAGACTGACATTGAGCCCGAACGCATCGCCGTCTTCGACGCCGACGACAAGCCGCTCGATACGCAGGTGCACAGGGTTGACCCCGCCGATCCCTCGCGCGACGTGCTCATCTTCTGGCTCGATAAGAATATTAATCCCGCCCGCGAGCAGTATTCCGGGGTTTCGGCCATCATGACGGTTGGCGAGCGCGTGCGCGAGATGAGCCGCCCGGAGTTGAAATGTGAGCTTGAAGGGCCGGTGGGCGATGAGTACCGCTTGAAGCTGTCCAACGGGCGATTGGCCTTCCAGTTCGAGTTGGCTCCTGCTCCTTGGGGCGACGAGCGCAACTTTTACGCGGGGTCGGCCACATCCGTGCTGCTCGAACCGGAGTGGTCCGAACATCTTTGGACTAAGGAGATGCTCGACGCGTTCGACTGGTTTGAAGAACACGACCTGGAAAAGCGGTGCATGCAGATTGACCGCGTTCGGCTGTCGCTCCCGGCGTGGGCATCGAAGCACGAAGTTGAGTTCAGCCCGATACGCCAGCCCTACAAGCTCCTATCCCACTCCGAAGGCCCGGTGCGCGCGAGCGTCAGCGTCGCCTCCTCGCCGTTCGATTACAAGTATCGCGATCCGCTGCGCGGCGTTGATAGAACGCTGTCGTGCAGGCTCCATCGCGTGATCAGCCTCTATCGCGAGGCGAACTTCGTTGTGGACGAATTGTCCGTCAGAGGCACGCACGACGGCCAGCGCAAAGCGAAGCCCGTCAACCTCTTCTTCAACGCAAGTTACTTCATGCTCATGAACCTGGGTCTGGACGCGAACCCGTCAACGTACTTCAGGATTTGGGACTGGTTCGGAATCTGTGGCGCCTTTGCTCCGAATCCAGCCTTCGGCTTTGCGACCGACGCGCATTGCAGTACAGTAGTCCAAGGCTCCCCGGACTACCCCTACGAAGAACGCATGTACAAAGCCTTCTCCTGGGAGTTGGAGCGCGCCAACGTGGCATCGTGCGTGCACATCTTCTCCCGCTGCGATGCAATGACGATAGAATCTCGCGCGGGCAAGGCGTGGTACGAGTATGTGTATCGGCCCCTCTGGGCAGAGCTTGCCGTCAAGTCACCCTCCCCGGCCTCCGTTTCGAGAAGAAAACAATGACAGACTCGAACGAAAACTTACGCAATTCCGAAACGACCGATACGCCTCCGCTCGTGGGCAAAGATGAGGTGACTCCCGAAGTCATAGCTGAGGCGCTGGGTAGCGACGAGGTTTCGGCGGGCGCCGCCAAGACTATCGCGGACGCCGCGGAACTGGTGGTCGTCAATCTGGATATTGAGGAATTCATCGCGGACAGGTGGAGCCAAATCTCCAATAAGCTCCGCGAGTGTGATGAGTACGCGGTGACGGCGAAGACCTTCGGCAGTAACATGATGTTTCTCAACATGGCGATCCCCCTCGTCAACGGGATAATCCACGTCGGGAGTAGGAGCGAGAGACTGAGCGCAACCACAACGTTGATCGAGGAGCTACGGAAGACCATCGGCTTGTCTTATGATCCGCAAAGGATTCCCGTCATCTCCGCCCTGACGCTGATATATCTTATAGTCAAAGGCTGGTATGGCATTACCAAAGAATTGAAGGCCACACAGACGGTCGAAGCCCCGAAGAAGTTGGATGATATGAAGGAGGTCTGGGAGCGCATGTTGAGCCGGGCGCAACGCCTGTGCAGCGACAGGACAAGTAGATAGGCGAAGCGAATAAAGTCGAAATTTCATCCTGACGGTTGTGTCCTTCGGGGCTTCGAGTGTTTGGGTAACCCAAACTGATCCGTTACTGTTTTTTCCAAATCCTTTAACCCTCACCCGTCGCTTGAGTCAAAGGTTTTTTGCCCTGCGAGCGGGAGTCGCGTCGAAGTCTCGGCCTCTCACTGAAGGAACAGGCGGCTGAGCGTCGCCGGGAGGCGGAGGAGATGAAAGTATTCATCAGTTGGTCGGGCCAGAAGAGCAAAGCCGTGGCGCAGGCGCTCCGCGACTGGCTCCCGGAGGTCTTCGACGCGGTCAAGCCGTGGATGTCCGACTTAGACATCAAGGCCGGCGATCTGTGGCTCAAAGAACTTCGTGAAGAACTGGAGAAGGCGGAGTTCTGTATCATCTGCCTCGACAGCGAGAGCCTGAAATCTGCATGGGTCTTCTTTGAAGTGGGGTTCGCGGCCCGTAATCTAAACACCTCCATCTCCTCATACCTTCTCGACCTCGACCAGATGGACATCAACGCCAGTCCTCTTTCCCCATATCAGGCGAAGCCGGCTACCAAAGACGGAACGTGGAGTTTAGTCAGTGCCATTAACAGTAAGAACGGCGAGTTGTTGAAAGAAGAGCGGCTGAAGAAAAAGTTCGAGCGCGAATGGCCGTCGCTCGAAAAGCGGCTAGCGCTTGAAAAGCTGCTCAGGAACACTCAGGTACTCGCCGAGGCCCAAGGGCCAGAACACCCCAGACTGAGTCTCTTCAATACTCTCTACCTCCCGCGCAAAGGGCACGTGACGCACGACTGGCAATCCATTTATAAGGCCACGGGTATCCCCCACGGAGAGTTGGTCATGCGTGACAATCAGGGCAACGAGTTGCCAGCGCAGGTGGACTTCTTTGGCCCCTCCGACCCGACGCCGCCCACCCTAGCCTTTTCACTGCTCAACGAAATCTCGCCGGTGCAGGAGGATTTTTCGACCCCTTCGACTTATGTGACGTTGGAGAGGGGGCAGCCGACACATTGGGAACAGCATGAGCCGCAGTTGGTAGTGGATGAGTTCGGCGGGCGCGCACGGCGGGTCAGGCTTATCAACAACAGGCTGGAAATCAGCATCGAGCTTCAGCCGGAGCCTTTGAAGGATGGCCGCGACTGGTACTCCGGCGCGGTCACCACGGTGCTGCTCGATGGATGGGAAGTCATGGATGCTTTCAGCGAGTTCCTGAACATGCCTGATGTAGAGAAGAGGTGTATGCAACTCGATAGGCTACAACTCCTGAATACGGAGGGCGAGCCGGTGCGCCACGACGCCTGCAATCTCTACAATAACTGGTACGAACTCATCTCGAAGTCGAGCGGCCCCGTCCGCTCGGTCGTGACCATCGCCTCACAGCCCTTCCACTACAGCCCGGAAGGAGCCAATCAGCTCTACGAATGCAGGCTCTACCGTGTGATCAGCCTGTATAGAGGAGTGAACTACGTCACGGAGGAGTTGAAGGTATGCGGCTCGCCTGTGGCTGAACCCTCTGGCAGCAGTCTTATACGCTTGGGACTCCAGATCCGTTACTTTTCTTACATGGACATGGGGTTCGACCGTGAGGTGGTCATCGGGCAGGAGCATAAATGGTTCGCTGTGGGCAGCAAGTGGGCACCTTTTCAAGGCTATGGGTTCGCCACCGACGCCGATCTGTCGCCGGTGGCGAACCCGCACCCCGAATTCCCGCAGCAGGGACACGAACATAAAACCTTCTCGTGGGAGGCAAGAAACCCACGGGAACCGCTACTATGTCTGCACCTGTTCACGCGCGGCACGACGAGAGAGCCGGAGACACGCAGGGCTTGGGAGGAGGTCATTAGCAAGCCGCTCGTCGCAAGGGTTTCCGAGTGAAGTAGACGGAGGCAGAAACCCCCGGCTAGTGGCGCGCAGCCCCACACGAAAGGCGATGAGCGCGGTTCGCTCTTCCGGCGAGCTTCGATACCTTTGCTCTCCGCGTCAGTGCGCGACGCGCCCCTCGTCCCGCGTGCGGCTCACGGCGACGGGTTGCGCGCCCTGCGGGTGGACTTCTTCCTTGTAGTCGCACTCCTCGCGTGCGCACGAGCGCGTCGTCCCCTTCTTCGTCGTCTTCTCCACGACGAACGGCGCGTTGCACTTCGGGCAAGGCTCGGCGACGGGCTTGTCCCAGAACACCGCGTCGCACTTCGGATACTCCGAGCAGCCGTAGAAGTATTTCCCGCGCTTCGATTTTTTCACGACGATCTCGCCGCGACATCCGGCGCGTGTGCACATCACTCCCGTCGTCTCGCGCTTGATGTACTTGCACACGGGGTAGTTCGCGCACGAAACGAACTCGCCGTAAGGCCCGTGTCGGCGAACGAGTCCCGCGCCGTCAACCGGGCACGTCTCGCCTTCAATTGCTACGGGCGCGGGCGCGACCGCGCCGGTCTTCTTGCTCACGCGGCGTATGTTTTTGCATTCGGGATAGCCCGTGCAGCCGAGGAACGGGCCGAAGCGCCCGCGCTTCATTGCCATGGGCTTGCCGCAAAGCTCACACGTCTCTTCGACCGGCTCGACAGCGCCGTCAACGCCCGCGGAAGCGGAAGCGCCTTCGGCGGCGGGCTTCGCGACCTCGCGCGTCGTTTTGCATTCGGGGTAGTTCGAGCAAGCGAGGAACTGTCCGAAGCGTCCGAGCTTGATGACCATCGGCGAGCCGCAGTTCTCGCACACCTCGTCGGTCGGGATGGCCTGCTGCTTGCGCCCCTTTACGTAGGTCTCGAACTTTTTGAGGTCGAGCGCGAACTTCTCGTAGAACTCCGCGAGCGCGTCCGTCCAAGCGAGCTTGCCTTCTTCGATCTCGTCAAGCTCCTCTTCCATGCGCGCCGTGTACGACTCGTTGAACAGATCGTCGAAGCCGCCTTCGACCAGAAGATCGTTCACGGTCATGCCGAGCGCGGTCGGATGAAAGCGGCTCTCGATGCGCTCGACGTACTCGCGATCCTGAATCGTCGTCATAATCGCCGCGTAGGTCGAAGGCCGTCCGATGCCCTTCTCTTCGAGAGCCTTGACGAGCGTCGCCTCTGTGTAGCGCGGCGGCGGCTCGGTGAAGTGCTGTTCGGGCGCGACGCCGTTGAGCTTCAGATGCTCTCCGCGCTCGACGAGCGGGAGCTTGCGCGCGGCCTCTTCGTCGTCCTCCGCCTTCTCGTCGCGCCCCTCTTCGTAGACTTTGAGGAAGCCGTCGAACTTCAATACGGAGCCGGTGGCGCGGAACAGGAAGCGGCCCGCTTCGATGTCTATGGTCGTCTGGTCGAAGAGCGCGGGGTTCATCTGCGAAGCGACGAAGCGCTGCCAGATGAGGCGATAGAGTCTGAGCGCGTCCTTGTCGAGATACTTCGCCAACGCGTCGGGCGTGCGCGCTACGTCCGTCGGGCGTATGGCCTCGTGCGCGTCCTGCGCGTCCTTCTTCGAGCGGTAGTGGACGGCCTTCTCCGGCAGG
>Ga0190275_10003891_pt1 | contig 10715 bp, 10 predicted proteins | sample Popmic550T_FD_133745 | JGI IMG/M metagenome (GOLD analysis project Ga0190275, IMG submission 133745) | Populus adjacent soil microbial communities from riparian zone of Yellowstone River, Montana, USA - 550 T | ecosystem: Environmental > Terrestrial > Soil > Riparian zone > Trees stand | place...
CCGCGGCCCCAGCTGCGGACCTCCACCTGGATCCGGTTCGTCAGCGCGAGGGCCACGCCGAGGCAGTCGTAGCCCGCTCCGAGGTTGGCCGACGAGGCCGGCACCTCGACCGTGACGGTGCGGCCGTCGAGCTCGGCCAGCCAGTGGGTGACCATGGCCGACCCTACGTCCAGCCGAGCGCGACGGCGACCGACCCGAGCGTGGGCGCCGCCTCGAGGACGACAGGGACCTGCTGCTCGGCCGTCCTGGGGTCCTTGAGGCCGTGCCCGGTGAGGACCGCGACGACGAGCGCGTCCGGGGCGATCCGGCCGAGGGCCGCCTGCTGCCGGATGCCGGCGACGCTGGCGGCCGAGGCGGGCTCGCAGAAGATGCCCTCAAGGCGGGCGAGGTCACGGTACGCCTCCAGGATCTCGCCGTCCGTGACGGCCGCGATCCGGCCGCCGGACTCGTCGCGGGCCGCGATGGCCTTCTCCCAGGACGCCGGATGGCCGATCCGGATCGCGGTCGCGATGGTCTCGGGCCGCTCGACCTTTCGGCCATGGACGAGCGGCGCGGCGCCGGCCGCCTGGAAGCCGAGCATCTGCGGGGTCGTCGCCACGATGCCGGCCCGGGCGTACTCGACGAACCCGGTCCAGTAGGCACTGATGTTGCCGGCATTGCCGACCGGGATCGCGAGCACGTCCGGTGCTCGTCCGAGGTCGTCGCAGATCTCGAACGCGGCGGTCTTCTGGCCGTCCAGACGGAACGGGTTGACGGAGTTGACCAGGGTGACCGGATGGTCGTCCTGCTCGGCCAGGCCTCGGACGATGTGGAGGGCCTGGTCGAAGTTGCCGTCGATGGCGACGACCTTCGCGCCCGCGACCAGCGCTTGCAGCAGCTTTCCCAGGGCGATCTGGCCCTTGGGCAGGATGACGATCACGTCCAGGCCGGCTGCCGCGCCATAGGCCGCAGCGGAGGCCGAGGTGTTGCCCGTCGACGCACACACGATGGCGTGGGCGCCGGCCTCCAGGGCCTTGGAGACGGCCATGACCATGCCCCGATCCTTGAACGAGCCGGTAGGGTTCTGGCCCTCGACCTTGAGGTGCAGGTTCGGCACGCCGATGGCCGCACCCAGGCGCGCCGCTCGGACGAGCGGCGTGGCGCCTTCGCCCAGGGTCAGCGCCGGGGTCGACTCGGTGATCGGCAGGAATCGCTGGTAGCGGGTCATCAGGCGCGGTCGCGCGGGTGATATCCCCATGGCGGCGTCAGTCATCGACGGGATAGAGCGTCGGATCCGCGTCGTCGGGCAGGATCTCACGGAGGGCCGCGCGGACGTCGGCCAGCGCCGCCACCGGCGTCCGGATGGCCGTCCCGTCCTCGAACTCGACGGAACCAGCCGAGCGCAGGAGCGCCGGCGGCTCGACATCGCGGGTCGCCCCGATGAACACGTACCAGCGCCGCGCGCGGTCGAGCGGGCTGTCCGCATCGATGGCCGGCCCCGTCGCCGGCGGGAGGCCCGCCCAGGTCGAACCGAGACCGCGGGCGATCGCCACGAGATCGCCCAGGACGGCGCTGCTCGTCGCCGACCCGCCGGCACCGGGCCCAGCCAGCTGGACCGTGCCGAGTGGCTCGGCTTCGATCTCCACCCGGTTGGTGACGCCGTCGGTCCAGCCGAACGGGCTGTCGGCCGGCACGGCGGTCGGCACGACCGCGGCCTCGATCCCGTCCACCGATCGCGTCGCCGTCGCGAGCAGCTTGATCGTCAGCCCGAGCGCCCCGGCGCCCTCGAGCTCCTGGTCGGTCACGCCGGTGATGCCCGGCCGCCCGTCGCCGCGCAGGCTCGGGGCACGCCGGCCGACGGTGGTCGGATCCAACCAGCGTCCGAACGCGAGGCGGGCGAGGATCACGAGCTTGTTGACGGCGTCGTCGCCCTCGACGTCCCCGGTCGGGTCGGCTTCGGCATACCCGAGCTCCTGGGCGTCGGCGAGGACCTCGGCGTACGGCCGGCCGTCCTGGGCCATCGCGGTGAGGATGTGATTCGTCGTCCCGTTGACGATGCCCCGGACGCGGATGATCTCGTTGCCGGCGAGGTCGGCCGCGAGCGGTCCCAGGACCGGGATGCCGCCCGCCACCGCGGCCTCGAACCGGAACGGCACGGCCGCGCGTCGGGCCACGGCCTCGAGCTCGGGGCCGTGGTGGGCGATCACATGCTTGTTGGCGGTGACGACCGACTTGCCGGCGGCCAGCGCGGCGGCGATGAGCGTGCGCGCGGGCTCGTCGCCACCCATGACCTCGACGATGACGTCCGTGTCCGGGTCCGCCACGAGGTGGGCAGGCGCATCCGTCAGCAGGTTGGCCGGGATGCCGAGCTCGCGGGCCCGCGCGAGATCGCGAACGGCGACCCCGGCTAGCGACAGGGCCCCGCCGTCGGACGCCACGAGCCGATCGGGATGGTCCAGCAGCCCGGCGATCACCGCCCGGCCCACGGTCCCCGCGCCGAGCATGGCGACACGCAGCGGCGGACGGCTCATCGGTGGGCGACGTGACGGGATGCGCGCATTCGCCCGGAATGGTAGCGGACCGTCTCGGCCCGGACGGCGGACGCTACACTCGGCCACGATGACGACCGAGATCGCCCCTGCCCCGTCACCGGTCGAGGCGCCGGCCGCGCGCCCCCGGATCTTCTCCGGCATCCAGCCCTCGGGAGCCCCCCATCTGGGCAACGACCTGGGTGCGATCCGGAACTACGTCAGGCTCCAGTGGGAGTACGAGGCGATCTACTGCATCGTCGACTACCACGCCCTCACGAGCCTGCACGACGCGGAGGTGTTGCGGGTCCGCACTCGCGAGATGGCCGCCGCACTCGTCGCCCTCGGGCTGGACCCGGAGCGCTGCACGCTGTTCGTCCAGAGCCACCGGCCCGAGCATACCGAGCTGTGCTGGCTGCTCTGCACGGTCACCCCGGTCAGCTGGCTCGAGCGCACCCCGACCTACAAGGAGAAGAAGGTCAACCAGCCCGACGACGTGAACCACGGGCTGCTCACCTATCCGGTCCTGCAGGCGGCCGACATCGTGATCTACAAGGCGTCGCTCGTGCCGGTCGGCAAGGACCAGGCGGCCCACCTCGAGCTGTCCCGTGAGATCGTCCGGCGCTTCAACACGCTCTACGGCGACACGTTCCCGGAGCCGGAGGCCGTCCACACCGAGGCGCCGGTCGTGCTCGGCACCGACGGCGTGCGCAAGATGAGCAAGTCGCTCGGCAACACGATCGACATCCTGGCCGATCCGGATGTCATCCGCGGCCAGGTGATGAGCATGGTCACCGACACGAAGCGGATCAAGCGGACGGATCCTGGCCGCCCGGAGGTCTGCAACGTCTGCCAGCTGCATCGCTTCTTCGGCGACGACCACGAGGACATCTGGGACGGCGAGCGGACGGCGCGGACCGGCTGCGTGGACACGAAGCGGCTCCTTGCCGAGCGGATCATCCGCCACTACGCGGAGGCCCGCGAGCGCTATCGCGAGCTGCTGGCCGACCCCGATCGGATCGACCGCATCCTGGCCGACGGGGCCGAGCGGGCACGGCCGATCGCCCAGGCCACGATGGCCGAGGTCCGGCACCACATGGGACTCCGCTAGGCCGGCGCGATGCTGGACGCCATGCCTCCCAGCAGTCGCGAGCGGCGGCTCATCGGGGCGATCCTCGTCCTGGCGACCATCGTCCTGTTCTTCGTCGCGGTCAGCTACACGGCGAACGCCCTCTTCTTCTTCGGCGACACGCTGCTGGCGTTCTTCCTGGCCTGGCTCCTGGCATTCATCATCAGCCCCATCGTCACCCGCATCGCCGCGGCCATCCCGGGGCTGCCCCGGGTCCTGGCGACGGTCCTCGTCTACACGCTGATCGTCATCGTGCTGGCCGTCATCGGGCTCGTCGTGACGCAGGCCCTGACCACGTCGATCACGCAGTTCGTGGCATCGATCCCGGACATCCGCGGGGACGCGGAGACGATCGCGGCGCCGCTCCAGGGCTGGCTGGATTCGATCGGCCTCGGCCAGATCGACGTCAGCACCCAGATCCTGAGCGTGCTCGACAACCTCGACGACGTGGCGGCGGCGCTCATCGAGCCCCTGCAGTCCATCGCCGTCGCGAGCATCGGCGCCGTGGGCACGATGCTCATCGTGTTCTTCCTGTCGATCTACATGGTCGTCGATCGCGACGCGATCATGGCCTTCCTCTTCCGGCTCGTGCCACCGAGCTACTCCGAGGAGGCGCAGCTCCTGCAGCGCGCGGTCGCGCGCTCGTTCGGCGGCTTCCTGCGCGGCCAGGCCATCCTGGCCAGCGTCTACTTCCTGGTGGCGCTGGGCACGAACCTCGTCCTTGGCCTGCCACTGGCGGCCCTGACCTCGGTGACGGCCGGCCTGCTGATGGGCATCCCGTTCTTCGGCCCCTTCGTGTCGTGGACCCCGCCCGTCATCGTGGCGCTGATCTTCGTCCCCGATGCGCTGCTGCCGACGACGCTGCTGATGATCGCCGGCTGGTTCGTGGTGATGAACGTGCTCCAGCCACGGATCATGCAGGGCGCGGTCGGCATCCACCCGATCGTCGTCCTGGGTTCGGTCCTCATCGGCTCGCGCATCGCTGGCATCCCCGGCGCGATCTTCGGGATCCCGATCGCCGCCGTCGCATCCGCCTTCTTCTTCCACTTCCTGCAGCGCTCGTCGGGGGACCGGTCGGTGGCGGGTCGGGCCGCCCGCCGGGTCAGCGAGCGCGAGGGCCGGCCCGTCCGGATCCCGCGCGAGCCAGTGCCGGGCCAGTCGAGCGACATCGAGGCGCCATGAGCGACGACGGCCGCGGCGACGCCCCGGAGCGCGAACGAGCCGCGCCACCGCCACGACGGGCCGATGTCCGGGACATGACGCGGGAGCGGGCGCGGACCGAGCGACGCGACGTCGACAAGGAGCGCGGCGAGCCGCTCGCCGGCGGTGCGGCCCGGGGCGGACCCAGGGCCCTCCGGACACCTGCCCGGCCGAAGCCCGAGTGGACCACCCGGCCGCGCATCCTCGTCACCAACGATGACGGGGTCGAATCGCGCGGCCTCCTGGCCCTCAAGCAGGCGCTCGATCCGATGGGCGACGTGACGGTGGTCGCACCGGACACCAACCAGAGCGCCGTCGGTCACCAGAAGACGTTGATGCGCCCCCTGCGCGTTCGGGAACGGACGCTCGCCGACGGCACGCTCGCCTACTCCGTCGACGGCTCGCCGACGGACGCCGTGAGCATCGCGTTCCTCGGCTACTTCGGGCACGGCTTCGATCTCGTCGCGTCGGGCATCAACTACGGCGCGAACCTCGGCGACGACATCACGTACTCGGGCACGGTCAGCGCGGCCATGGAAGCGGTCATCAACAGCTGTCCGGCCTTCGCGATCTCGCAGGAGTATTACGAGCACCCCGACTTCTCCCTGGCCGGCATCGCCGCCACCGTGGTCGCCCGAAACATCCTCGAGCACGGCCTGTCGCGCGGCGAGCTCATCAACATCAACGTGCCGGGGGTGACCCTCGAGGAGTGCGAGGGGTTCGAGGTCACCCGCCTCGGCCGCCGTGTCTACTCCGACCAGCTGGTCGAGCGGCTGGACCCGCGGGGCATCCCCTACTTCTGGATCGGTGGGCCGCCGCCATCCGGCCAGGCCATCCCGGGCACGGACTTCCACGCCGTCGTGCATCGCCGCATCGCCATCACGCCGATCCACCTCGACCTCACCGGGCGGCGCCTCCTCAAGCGCCTGCGAGAGTGGCCATGGACCCTGCCCGATCCAGGCTCGGCGGCGGCCGTCGGGCCACCGGCAGGAGCCGAGACGTCCGCAGCGGTCGATGTCGATCCGGGACCGGACGACGGGCGCGCCATCCCCGAGGACGCGCCCGAGGCCTGATGTGTCGAGGCCGGCCGACGGCCGGTCGGCGCAGCCTCCGGCGCTCCAGGCCGACGTACCATGCGGCGACCACCCGCGCCACGGGCCGGTACGACCGCGAAAGGGGAACCCGCGATGGACGATCTCTCCAAGCTCTCCACCGGCCTGGGCGGTGGGGCGGCGGCCGGCGCCGGCGACCCGTCGGCACTCGCCGGACTGACCGGCGCGATCGAGCAGGGCGGCGGCCTCGACGGGCTGCTCGGTCAGCTCCGTCAGGGCGGCCTGGGCGACCAGGTCGACTCCTGGGTCGGCACCGGTCAGAACGCGGCGGTCGACCCGCAGCAGCTCGGCTCGGCGCTCGGACCGGACACCATGCAGCGGTTGTCGGCCGGCAGCGGCCTGGACATCGCCTCGCTGCTACCGATGCTCGCGATGTTCCTGCCCCAGATCATCGACATGCTCACGCCGGATGGCAACGTCCCTGACGGCGGCCTCGACCAGGCGGCCCGGAACGGCATGCCCGACCTCGGCGGCCTCCTCGGTGGCGTGCTCGGCGGTGGCGCGGCCGGGACCGGGGCAGCAGGTTCGTCGGGTGGGCTCGACGACCTGCTCGGCGGCATGCTCGGGGGCGACAAGGGTCGCTGATCGAGCATCGTCGCTCGTCCATGCCGCGGGCTGACGACCGCCCGCGGTCGGGGGCCGGGCGCCGCCGCATCCTGCGGCGCATGGACATCGCGAACGACCTCGCCGCCGCCCGCCTGGACCGGTTCCTGCGCACGGAGCCGGTGGTCTGGCTGTCGACCGTCCGGCCGGACGGTGGCCCCCACCTCGTCCCGACCTGGTTCGCGTGGGATGGCACGTCCATCACGATCGTCTCCAAGCCCGGCGCCCAGAAGGTCCGCAACCTGCGCGCGCATGGCCGAGCGATGCTTGCGCTGGGCGATGCCGAGGACGACTTCGACGTCGGGCTCATCGAGGCCACGGCCGAGCTGGTCGACGGGCCGAGTTCAGGCGACCTGCCGCCCGTGTTCCTGGCCAAGTACCGCGCGCGCATCGACGAGCTGGGCCTGACCCCCGCCCAGTTCGCGCAGACCTACGCCCAGCTCATCCGGCTGCACCCCACGCGGCCGCTCGGGTGGCACGGCCGATCGACGCCGCGGTCGGTGACGATCGCAGCGGCGACCGTCGCCGCTCGACGCCTGACATCGATGGCGGAACCGCTGCGCGACAGCCTGCGGACGGTGCTCGGCGAGCCGATCGGCCGGGCCGTCCCCGCCCTGTAGCGGACGCGCGCTCAGCGCCCGCTGAGCGACCCGCGCGGCCTTCCGTCAGTCGGCGATGAGCGGCACGTCGACGACGTGCTCGGCGATGAACCAGACCTGCAGCTCATGGAGACGCAAGACGTCGCCCATCAGCAGGTCGTTGGTGCCCCAGTCCTCCGATTCCTCGGTGGCGGTGATCCCTGCCCGCACCTTGGCGATGACGATCTCGTGCGCCTCGAGGGTGCGGTCGATCATGACGCCCACCTCCTCGGCACCGTCGGGCGGGCGGGGGATGGTCGTCAGCTCTGCGGCGTGACGCGGGTCGCCGACGGCGATGCCACCCAGGCTCTGGACGCGCTCGGCGAGCTGATCGATGACCTCGTTCTGCTCATCCGCGTGCTTGTCGAAGAGCAGGTGCAGCTGGTAGAAGGTCGGGCCGGCGACGAGCCAGTGATGCTTCTTGTACAGCGAGTAGAGCACCATCGAGTCGGCCAGGATCTCGTTGAGCAGCTCGCAGCTCGAGCTCCGCGCCTCGTCGGGCAGTCCGATGGGCAGCCGGCGGAGCGTGCCGAACGTCTGGATCTCGGGGCCCCGCTGGCGGAGCTGGGGATCCGGTGAGTGCTTCCCGTTGCTCGTCGACGTACGCGGTCGGCTGGTGGTGGTCGTGGCCATGGGGGTCCTCCGGCATGCTGGGTGAGGCCTCAGCATCGTCTCCAGACGGGCCCGGCCGTATCAGGACCCGCCGCCCGCGGCTTGCGGTCCCGTTGCGGTTCGCGACGGTCAGCGCAGGGTGCGCGTGGCGAAGGCCTCCAGGCGGTCGAGGGCGACCGGCAGGTCGGTCCGCCCGAAGCCCAGGCGGAAGTGGTTGCCGCCGAACCCGAACTGCGAGCCGGGCAGGAGCAGCACGCCCTCGGCCTCCACGAGATCGGCTGCCCACTCGTCGATGGAGAGGCCGGGGACGGTGAGGCGAGGGAACCCGACCGAGCCGGCCCGTGGCCGCACCCAGGTGAACCGGTCGACCCACTCGTCGAAGAAGGCGTCCAGCCGCTCGAGGTTGCTCGAGACGATCGCCCGGGAGCGGGCCAGGACGGTCTCCCGAGCACGAAGCCCGATCAGCGCGAGCACCTCGGACGGGGCCGACGAGCAGATCGTCGTGTAGTCCTTGAACGCCGCGCAGCGCTGGAGCAGCTCGCGGTCGTGCGTGGCCAGCCAGCCGATGCGCAGGCCCGCCATCGCGTACGACTTGGACATGACCCCGATGGAGACACCGCGCGGCGTCGCATCGGCGGCGGCCGGGATCGCGACCGCGTCATCGAACTCGAGACCGCGATAGACCTCGTCGATCAGGAGGTGGGCGCCCGTCTCCTCGGCCAGCCCGACGAGCGTCTCGAAGGTGGCCCGGTCCGGCTGCATCCCTGTCGGGTTATGCGGGGCATTGACCACGATCAGCCGGGTCGACGGCCTGATCTCCTGGCGGAGGCGTTCGAGGTCGATCGCCCACCCCGCATCCTCTCGAAGCTCGTGGAGCGTCACATCGGCGCCGGTCGCCCGGGCCACCTCGTACAGGCTCTGATAGCCCGGCCACGTGACGACCGCATGGTCACCCGACCCGAGGAGGACGTTGGCGAGGCAGAAGATCCCCTCCTCCGCACCGGCGAAGACGAGGACCTCCTCGGCCTCGATCCCGTCGTAGAGCGAGGCGATCTCCTGACGCAGGAGGGGATGCCCGGTCGACTCCGTGTAGCCGAGGGTCAGGCCGTCCCAGAGCGCACGCGACTCGTCGTCGGCGAGGGCCAGCAGGTCGGCCATCGGGTAGCCCTGCACGTCTGACGCGCACAGGACGTGCTCGACGGCGAACTCCCAGCGGGCGAAATACCGTTCGAGGGCGAAGTCCGCAAGACGCATGACCGCATGATGGCGGACCGCCCGACCGCCGTATGCTCCATCGCGATGACACGGACGATCGCCCTGGCCGGCTCGCCGACCGCGCTCGGCGGCCATTTCGGCGGGATGGAGCGGACACCGGCGGCCCTGCGTGCCCACGGGCTGCAGGCCGCGCTCGAGGCACGACCGGCGCTCGCCGACGTCTCGTGGCGGGATGCCGGCGATGCGGCGAACGACCCCGGCTGGGCTCCCGACGATGACCCCTGGGCGAAGAACCGGGCGCGGATCGTCGACTACCTGCCGCGCCTCGCCTCGCATGTCTCGGGGGCGCTCGGTGCTGGGACCGGATCCTCCGCGCTGCTGCTCCTTGGGGGCGACTGCACGTCCCATGCCGGGGCGATGGCCGGCATCCGGCGCGCCCGACCTGGCATCCGCCTGGGCATCGCCTGGTTCGATGCCCACGGCGACTTCAACACGCCGGACACGACCCCGTCGGGCAATGTCTGGGGCATGCCGTTCGCCATGCTGTGCGGACGCGGCCCGGCCGATCTGCTCGCGGCGTGCGATGCACCGAGCGTTCGCGAAGCCGACGCGGCGCTCCTTGGCGCGCAGGTCCTCGATGAGACGGAGTCGCGGATGCTTGCCGCGAGTCCCGTTGCGACCTTCGGGGCCGGGATGCTCGCGGATCCAGCGGGCCAGGCGGCCCTTGCCGCCTGGGCTGCCACCGTGGCCGGGCGGATCGATGCGTGGTACGTCGCCTTCGATCTCGACGCGCTGGACGCAGCCGGCGGGTGGGCCGTGGCGATGCCCGAGACGGACGGCCTGTCGCTCGAGGTCGCGCTGGCGGCGGTGCGGACGATCGCGGCGACCGGGCCGGTCGCCGGGTTCGGGGCGACCGCGGCCCTCATCGACGAGACGGACCCGGTAGCCGCGACGCGCACGGTCGACGCCGTCGCGCGACTGGCGGAGGCGGCGCTGGCGTGAGCCGGTCTCGTGGCGCGTTTCAGGCGGCGCCGACCGGAACCTCGATCCGTACCGCTGCACCGGGCGCCGGAACGGCGATGGCGTCGGGCCGGACGCCGGTGGCCAGCGCGATCGCCAGCCGGATCGGCCCCCCGTGCGAGATGACGACGACCGAGCGATCGGGGGCTTCGACGAGGCTCCGCCACGCCGCCTCGACCCGTGCGGTGAAGACGATCCCCGTCTCGCCGCGGGGCCAGTCGATGCTCGTGGGGCCGGCCGCCAGACGGGCCGCCAGCTCGGGCGCCAGCGACACCAGCTCGTCGAACGTCCGGCCATCGGCGAGACCCATGTCCGCTTCGGCCCACCGGTCGTCGATCTCGAGGGTCCCGGTCCAGCGCGGACCGAGGGCGGCGACGATCGCCGTTGCAGTGGCCAGCGCGCGTCGACGCGGGCTCGTGATGAGGTGGACGGCGTCTGGTAGCCCCGGCGCAAGATCTGCCGCGACGGCGTCGGCCAGCGCCCGGCCCGCCGCCGACAGTGGCGGGTCGCTCCGCCCGCAGTAGCGCCGCCCGGACCACGCGGTCGGCGTGTGGCGCACCAACACGACGGAAGGCCCGGGCGCGGCGGGTGTCAGGGCCTCCCCTCGGCCGTCCCCGTGGGAACGGCCGGCCCTGACACCGCCGCTGAGGAAAACGTCGCCATGCCGTCGCGGATCCGG
>Ga0190275_10003892_pt1 | contig 10712 bp, 9 predicted proteins | sample Popmic550T_FD_133745 | JGI IMG/M metagenome (GOLD analysis project Ga0190275, IMG submission 133745) | Populus adjacent soil microbial communities from riparian zone of Yellowstone River, Montana, USA - 550 T | ecosystem: Environmental > Terrestrial > Soil > Riparian zone > Trees stand | place...
GTCGTAGATCTTGAAGCCGCCATTGCGGTATGGGTTTCTCTCCTGCTCCTCGACAGCGGGGATTTCGGAGGTGGGCACACCGAGCTTCTGCGCGAGCTCTTCGTGAGTCGCGTCGCGCCCCAGGGTCTCGCGAAGCTTCCGCCGCAGCCCCGGCAGCTCGTCGGCCTTGCGCCCGATCGCGGTCATGTTGCGCTCGCTGTTCACGATCATGATGTCCCCGATAACGCGCGCCTTGTGGCTGTGCGACTGCGGATCGTCGAGCGTGATCTGCGAGACGACTTTCGGGTTCTTCGCGTCCGAGATGTCCAGGATGCTCGTGCCGAGCTGCTGCTTGTTCGGGATATGACCGATATAAGCGAACCTGCCATCGACGTACACCTGTCCCGCACCCGGGAGGTCGAGGTGCGAGATCCGTTTCACGTTGTGGGCGAGCTGCGGGGTATGCACTGGAGCGTTCATGGGCGTTCCTGGATCGGGTGGAGCCGGTGATTCTAACCGAGGCCCCGCGCGGCGAAACACATGCGCAACGCGTTACACCGCCGGACCGCAATCACCCCTATACTGGCGGCAGCTCGAGAGACCGGAGGGCAGGCGATGGGTGGCCGCATACTGTCGTTGGTGGCATTGCTGGCAGCGTGGACCGGCGTGGCACACGCGCAGGATTACCCACGCAAGCCCGTGCGCATGATCGCTCCGTTTTCGCCGGGCGGCGCGACGGATCTCCTCGCCCGTCTCGTCGGCCAGAAGCTCTCAGAGCGCTGGGGCCAGTCCGTAATCATCGACAACCGCACCGGCGCGGGCGGCCACATCGGCGCCGAAGTCGCTGCGCGGTCCCCACCCGACGGCTACACGCTGCTCGTTGCCGGCGCACCGCACGCGATCGGCGTCAGTCTCTACCGCAAGCTCGGCTACGACCTTGCGAAAGACCTCGCGCCGATCAGCAACCTCGCGAGCTACCCCAGCGTCATCGTCGTGCATCCGGCGCTGCCGGTGAAAACGGTCAAGGATCTCGCGGCGCTCGCGAAGTCGCGTCCCGGGCAGCTCAACTTCGGCTCGGCCGGCAGCGGCTCACCCAATCATCTCGCGATCGAGCTTTTCAAGACCATGGCGAAAGTGAGCATGGTCCACGTGCCTTACAAGGGCGGCTCGGGGCAGATGATCGGCGATCTCATCGCAGGCCAGGTCCAGCTCGCTTCGATGGGACTTCCGCCCGCGATGCCGCACATCAAAGGCGGGAAGCTCCGTGTGATCGCCATCACGGGCTCCAGGCGCTCGCCGCTCCTGCCGGATGCGCCCACCGTGGCCGAAGCCGGATTGCCCGGCTTCGACGTGACATCGTGGTACGGGATGTTCGGGCCCGCTGCGCTGCCGCGCGACATCGTGATGAAAGTGAACGCGGATATCGCGGCCGTACTCGCGTCGCCCGACATGAAGGAGCGCCTCGCCAGCTCCGGCGCGGATCCCGCACCGACGACACCCGAAGATTTCGGTCGGCTGGTGCGCGACGAGATCGCGAAGTGGTCGAAAGTCGTCGCGGACTCGGGCGCGAAGATCGACTAGGCCTACTTGCCGGTAATCCCGCCTGCCTGATGACGGTGGCTCATGTCGTCAGCTTCTGCGTCACTGCTCTCCTGTCGATTTAGGTCTGGCGCCTTGCGCTGTGTCCCCGATGCGCTAAGGTAACCGGTCCGCCAATACAGGACGTGAGCAGTGACTTCCACACCCGCAACGATATATCTCAAGGACTACACCCCGTCGGCCTTCCTGATCGAGACGATCGATCTCGACGTGGCGATCTTCGAAGACTTCACGCGCGTGAAGGCTCACCTCGAGGTGCGGCGCAACCCCGCGTCCAGCGATCGCGCGGCGCCGCTCGTCCTCGACGGGCAGGACCTCACGCTCGAATCGGTGGCGGTAGACGGGCGTCCGGTCGGCGAAGCCGATTACACGCTCACGGCGGAGGATCTCGCGCTGGCGAAGGTGCCCGAACGATTTACGCTCGAGACGGTGTGCCGGATCCGGCCGCAGGACAACACCACGCTCAGCGGTTTCTACGCGTCGAAGGACGGCTATTTCACCCAGTGCGAGGCCGAAGGCTTCCGCCGCATCACCTGGTTCCTCGATCGGCCTGACGTGATGGCGCGCTACACGACGACACTGCACGCGGACAAGGCGCGCTTCCCGATGCTGCTGGGGAACGGCAACCGTGTCGGCGCCGGTGAAGAGCCCGCTCAGCCGGACGGCGCAGCGCGTCACTGGGCTAAGTGGGAAGACCCGTTCCCCAAGCCTTCGTACCTCTTCGCGATGGTCGCGGCGAAGCTCGATCTTCTCGAGGACACTTTCGTCACCCGGTCGGGCAAGGTGGCGAAGCTCGAGATCTACGTGGAGCCCGGAAAGCTCGATCAGACGGGCTTCGCGATGCAGGCGCTCAAGAAGTCGATGAAGTGGGACGAGGACGTGTTCGGGCTCGAGCTCGACCTCGACCAGTACATGATCGCCGCGGTCGGCGACTTCAACATGGGCGCGATGGAGAATAAGGGACTCAACGTCTTCAATACCAAGTACGTGCTGGCGCGGCCCGACACCGCGACCGATGTGGATTACCAGAACATCGACCGCGTGGTCGCGCACGAGTATTTCCACAACTGGACCGGCAACCGCGTGACCTGCCGCGACTGGTTCCAGCTCTCGCTCAAGGAAGGCCTTACGGTCTTCCGGGACCAGGAATACGGGGCGGACATGTACTCGCGCGCGGTGCAGCGCATCGGGGAAGTGCGTGGCTTGCGCGCAAGGCAGTTCCCGGAAGACGCGGGGCCGATGTCCCACCCGGTACGGCCGCAGTCGTACATGGAGATCAGCAACTTCTACACCGCGACGGTCTATCAGAAAGGCGCCGAGGTGGTGCGCATGATCCACACCCTCATCGGTGCTGCGAATTTCCGCAAAGGCATGGACCTGTATTTCCAGCGCCACGACGGCCAGGCCGTCACCACCGACGATTTCGCGCAGGCGATGGCGGATGCGTCAGGGGCGGACCTCACGCAGTTCCGGCGTTGGTACGACCAGGCCGGCACGCCGACAGTGGAAGTGAGCGACGCCTACGATGCCGGCGCGAAGCGGTACACCCTCAAGGTGCGCCAGTCCTGCGCGCCGACCCCTGGGCAGCCCGAAAAAGCGCCGTTCCACATTCCGCTCGCGGTGGGGCTCGTCGGTCCGGATGGAAGGGACATGGCTCTGCGCAGGACAGATGAAGCCCGACAAGCGACCGGCTCGCCCACGACGCTCGTCCTCTCGGTCACCCAGCCCGAGGAGGACTTCGTGTTCGTCGAGGTGGCCGCGAGGCCCGTGCCTTCGCTCGGGCGTAACTTCTCCGCGCCGGTGAACCTGAAATACGACTACGACCTGCCGCGTCTCACGCATCTCATGGCGCACGACTCCGATGCGTTCAACCGCTGGGAGGCGGGGCAGCGGCTCGCGACCGTGCTCATGCTGAAGGGCATCGATGATGTGCACGCGGGACGTCCCATCGCCGTCCCCGAAGCGTTTGCCGATGCATTCGGCCGGGTGCTGGCCGACGCGTCACGCGACCCTGCGTTCGCCGCCGAGGCGCTGACGCTGCCTTCGGAAAGCTTCCTCGGCGAACAGATGGACGTGGCCGATCCGGACGCGATACACGCCGTTCGCCTGCGCTTCGCCCGCAGCCTCGCCGAGGTCAATCGCGACGCGCTGCTCGAGGCCTATCGCGCGAACGACGTTCCCGGCCCGTACAGCCCTGACGCCGCCTCAGCCGGCAAGCGCGCGCTGCGAAATCTGGCGCTCGCGTATCTCATGGAAACGGGGACGACGGAAGCCTGCAATCTCGCATACGCGCAATTCAGCACCGCGAGCAACATGACCGACGCCGGTGCGGCGCTCGCCATACTGGCGGACTTCGACTGCCGTGAGCGCAGCAAAGCGCTCGAAGCGTTCTACGCACGCTGGAAGGACGAGCCGCTCGTCATCGACAAGTGGCTACGCGTCCAGGCCATGTCGCGGCTGCCCGGCACGCTCGCCGACGTGAAGCGGCTCAAGGATCACCCTGCGTTTTCGATTCGCAATCCCAACAAGGTCTATGCGCTGATCGGCGGCTTCAGCCTGGGAAATCACGTGCGCTTCCATGCCGCCGACGGGAGCGGCTACGATTTTCTCGCGGAGCAGGTGATCACGCTCGACGCACTCAACCCGCAGGTCGCCTCGCGCATGGCGCGCGCGTTCGATCGCTGGAAGAAGTTCGACCCCGCCCGCCAGGCTCGCGCTCGCGCGGCGCTCGAGCGCATCCGCGCGACCCCGGGGCTTTCGAAGGACGTGGCGGAGATCGTGACGAAGGCCCTATCGTGACCGGATCACCTGTAATGCCGAGTGGCCCGAATGGCATGAAGCGGCGTCGTAAATGAGACAGCGGTGCGCCTGGCCGCAGAGTGAGCTCGATATCGCCTATCACGATCTCGAGTGGGGTGTCCCGGTTCACGACGATCGCGTGTTCTTCGAGTTCCTCGTTCTCGAGGGGGCGCAGGCCGGATTGAGCTGGTCCACGATCCTGAGGAAGCGAGCGAATTACAGGCGTGTGTTCGCCGACTTCGACCCGGCGCGCGTCGCGAGGTTCGGCGACGCGAGGATCGCTCGTTTGCTCGCGGACCCGGGCATCGTTCGCAATCGCCTGAAAGTGGAAAGCACGGTGTCCAATGCGCGGGCCTTTATCGCGGTCCACGACGAGTTCCGGTCCTTCGACGCTTATGTATGGCGGTTCGTGGATGGGGAGCCGCGCCGGAACTCACGGCGTTCCCCTGGGCAAGTCCCCGCCAGCACACGCGAGTCCGACATCCTGAGCAAGGACTTGAAGCAGCGCGGTTTCAGATTCGTGGGCACGACGATCTGCTATGCGTTCATGCAGGCCGTAGGGCTCGTGAACGATCATCTCGTGACCTGCTTCAGGTACAAACAGCTTGCCGCCCCCGCTCGACCGCGGGGTCCTGTGCTTTCTAAGAACGCCTGAAGTCTGCGACACTGGCGCCGAGCCGAAGTGCCGCCACCCGAGACGCCCATGAAACTTCCGCAACACGGCCGTTACGATTACGTTCCGCTTCCCGAGCGCAAGGACTACGACTGGCCGGGCGGCCGGCGGCTCGCTTTCTGTCTCACCAACAACATGTCGTGGAACGCTTTCGGCAAGGGGCGCGGCCACGACAACGCCAAGCATGGTGAGCCGCAGACGCAGCGTAACTATTCCTGGCGAGACTACGGCAACCGCATCGGCGTGTGGCGCCTCTTCGACCTCGCGGACGAGCTCGGCCTCCCCCTCGTACACAACACGGCAAGCGTTCTTTACGAGTTTGCGCCGCAGATCTTCGAGCGCCTGCGCGCACGCGGCGATGAGATCATCGCGCACGCGAGGACCAACTCCGAGAACCTGCAGGACTTTCGCTGGGAAGACGACGAGGCGCGCCTCATCGGCGAAGTGACGCAGACGTTCACGAAGAATGAAGGCAAGGCGCCCAGAGGCTGGCTCTCGGGCGGCAGCTACGAAAACCCATGGACCGTCGACCTCCTGAAGGAAGCGGGCTACGAGTACATCTGCGACTGGCCCGCGGACGATCAGCCGTTCTGGATGCGCACGCGGTCGGGCCCGATACTCTCGGTGCCGTATCCCGTCGAGCTCAACGATTCACCTCAGATCATCCACCGGCAGCACACCGCGCGCGAGTTCTGCGACATGCTCATCGACCAGTTCGAGGAGATGCTCGAGCAGAGCGCCAGGCACCCCCTGGTCTTCAACGTCTCGATCCACCCCCACACTTTCGGCTACCCGTTTCGCCTGCGGCCGCTGCGCGTCGCCCTCCAGCACTGCTTTTCACGGCCCGGCGCGGACCGGGTGTGGAAGTGCCGGCCCGGCGACATCAACGACTATTGCCGGACGCTGCCTGCCGGTGTAGTCCCGGGCAGTGCGGAACCGCAAACAGCGGGACGCTAGCAGCGCGTCGGACTGGCCCGCCGACACTTGACTAAGGAAGGGAGGTTACGGAGGGAAACGTACGTTTTCCCTCTGTATCGTGATATCTCCCCGAGCGGAGCGAGTTACGGAGGGAAACCATGGGTTTCCTTCTGTTCGTGGGCGGCCAGGCCCGAGCGAAGGCGAGCGCCGCCCCTAACCGCGCTTGCGGTAGACGCGGGACGGCCCCGCGCCCTCAGGTATGCGCACGTAGCCGCGATCGACGGCAAACGCCCCGATGCTCAGTGCGAGGCCGAGTGCGATGGCGAAACCGCTGAAAAAAATGCGCTGTCTGCGCGCCTGAGCCAGCGTGCGCACCTCGACGTGTTCCGGAGCGGCTGGATCGTAAAGAACCTGGACCGCGTCGCCGGGCTGGACGTTGAGGTGCTTGTCGGATCGCCCGGTCACTTGCCGGCCATCCTCGGTGGTAAACCGCACCACGGGGTGCATGCGACCTTTCTGCAGAGTTGCTGTCTCGTAGACCACCTCGACCACGACGGCCGCGGTTTCCCTCAGGGTTGCGAGATGGTTGCCCATGCGTATATACGCGTCGACCCCGGCCGCAATGACGAAAAAGCCGAAAAGCGTTGTTACGAGATGACGCGGCTGCATTCGCAATCTATTCGGCCTTGATTCCCGCCATCTTCACGACCTCGCCCCACTTCTTGAGCTCCGCACGGATATAGGCTGTGAATTCCTCGGGGCCCGAAGGCGTCGGCACGGTGCCTTCCGCAAGCATGCGATCGGTGACGTCCTTCTGCCTGAGCACTTCATTGATCTCCTTGCTGAGCCGCTGCACCACGGCCGCGGGCATGTTGGCGGGCCCGATCATGCCGCCCCATGCGTACGCCTCGTATCCCGTCAGGCCGCCTTCGGCGAGCGTAGGGAATTCCGGCAGCGAAGGGATGCGCTGCGCGTTGCCGATGCCGAGCGCGCGCACGCGGCCGCTGCGCACGTGCGGGAGGATCGTCGGGATGCTGCTGTAGGTGAGGTGGGCTTCGCCAGCGAGCACTGCGATCACCGCGGGTGCGGTGCCTTTGTATGGGATGTGCAGGATCTTTGCCTTCGCCATCGAATTGAAAAGCTCCCCCGCGAGGTGGCCCGAGTTGCCCGCGCCGGGTGACGAGTACGTGACCTGTCCCGGCTGCGCACGCGCCAGCGCGACCAGCTCCTTTACGTTCTTCACCGGGAGCGAGGGGTGGCTTACGAGGAGCAGCGGGAAGTTCACCATGTTCGCGATATGCGTGAAGTCTTTCAGCGTATCGTGCGGCAGCTTGGCGTAGATGAAAGGATTGACGGTGAGCGGGCCCGCTGACGCGGCGCCGATCGTATAGCCGTCAGGCGCTGCGGACTTTATCGCCTCGAGGCCCACGATGCCGTTCGCGCCGGCGCGATTGTCGATCGCTACGGTCTGGCCCAGGCGCTCGCCCAGCTTCTGCCCGACGATGCGACCGATGAAATCGACGCCGCCGCCCGGTGGGAAAGGTACGATCAGGCGAATCGTTTTGGCCGGATAGGTCTGCGCGACCGCGGGCGCCGCGCATGCGGTTCCCAGCACGAGCAGAACTGCGGCGACGGGCTTCGTTAGATTCCTCATCCTTTATCTCCTCGTTGGTATGTGGCGGTGACGGTGGCGCAATTCATCGGCGATGTCAATTTAGTCCGGACGAATCGGTGCCATAATCGCCGGCGTTATCGCAACCCGCGCTCGCCCCATCATTTCCCGCACCGTCGGGGGACGGAGTGAAAACATGCTGAAAATCGGAATCCTGCTCGGCGACGACATCGGCCTCGAGGTCGTGCCCGAGGCTGTGAAAGTGATGAAGGCCGCGGCCGCGAAGTCGGGCCTTGCGATCGAATGGCACGAGCTGCCCATCGGGCGCGCGGGGCACGAGCAGCACGGTCACACGATGCCCGATTACACGGTCGAGCGTCTGAAGCCCCTCGATGGCTGGGTCTGCGGCCCGATCGGCCATGGTGCGTACCCACGCAACGATCCGACCTGGATCATGCCGCCGCTCAGGAAGCGCTTCGAGCTCTACGCGAGCGTGAAGCCGGTCAAGTCCTATCCCAACGTGAAATCCCTGCATAAGGACGTCGACATCGTTTTTCTGCGGGAAGTGACCGAGGGCATGCAGTCGTCGGACACGATCGTCGCGGGCGCGGCCGAGTTCAGGCCGAATGACGAGATCACGATTGCTTCGCGCGTCATCACGCGCACGGGGTCGAACCGCGTCGCCCGCGCCGCCTTCGAGATCGCGCAAACCCGCACGCGCAGGAAAGTGACGGCCGTGCACAAGGAGCCCGTCTACCGGCTCGCATGCGGCATGTTCGCCGAGGAATGTCGCAAGGTGGCCGCGGAGTACCCGGACGTCGAGTACGACGAAGCGCTGGTCGACGGCTTCGCGATGAAGCTCATGATGGACCCGTGGCGCTACGACGTGGTCGTCACCACCAACCAGTTCGGCGACATCCTCACCGACCAGGGTGCTGGGCTCGTCGGCGGGCTGGGGCTTGCGCCCGGGCTCTGTATAGGCGCGCGGCAGGCGATGTCTCAGGCGACCCACGGCTCGGCGCCGGACATCGCGGGCAGGAACATCGCCAATCCCTACGCCATGATCATGTCGGGCGCGATGCTGCTCGACTGGCTCGGCCGCACCCGCGGGGACGAGCGCGCACTGCAAGCCGCGGCGTGCATCGATGCGGCGGTGGATGGGGTCATCGCTCAGGCGAAAGCGCTGACGCCGGACCTGGGCGGCACCGCGGGCACGACGCAGATGGGTGACGCGATCGCGGGCGCAGTTTAAAAAAAAGGGCGGCCCTCGGGCCGCCCTTGGAAAATTCTTCGCGGTGAGTACCGTTACCGCGAGGCGCTAAGGTGACAATCCTGTGCTAATGCTCGAATGCCCAGGGTGTCACTTCTTCATCGAGCCGGCCGAGCCTGCGACGACGATGTCGTTCTTCACCGAGACGACGCCGCTGACGCTCTTGGCGATCGATTCGGCTTTCGCCGCTTCGTCCTTGCTCTTCGCGTTGCCGGACAGGGTCACTACACCTTTGTTGTCGGTGTCGACCTTGACGTTCATCGCGCTGACCGCTTTGTCTTTCGCGTATTCGGCCTTGATCTTGGTCGTGATCACGGAGTCGGTGACGGCTTCCTTCGCTTTCTCGATTTTGGGCGAGCCGCTTTTCTCCGGGGCCTTGTCGGCAGCGTGAGATGCGATCGGCGAAAGTGCCAGTCCGAGGGCGATAAAGCCGGCTACATATGCTGATTTCATAAGAATCCTCCTGTTAGGAAAGTACAGCCACTGCGGGCCGCACCCCACGTCAACGCCGCAACGGCGCACTGGTTGACTCGCACGGTCGAATAGACCGCGAGTGTCGCCGTGCGGCAACACATGGGCTCAGCGGGTCGGTGAATGCACCGCGAGAGCCGCACTGCGCAGCCAGTGGACGACGATGCCCAGCACGATGCTCGGCAGCCAGAGCCACTTCAACTCAGACCAGAGCACATGCGCGCCGTTCAGTGAAAAGAACGGGCGGATGCCGAGCGGCGAGACCTGGATGAACTGGAGCGGCATGAAGTGGCGGTCGTCGGAAAACGGCCAGAAGAAGAGAATTGCCGGCCCGCCGTTGGTGAAGGCATCGAGAAAGCCGTGGGAGGCTGTCGCCACGCTCACGAAGAAGAATGCCACCACGGGCCGCGTGTGCAGCTTGCCCGCAAACGCGGCTGCAGCGGCTCCGCACAGCAGTGCAAAAAAGATCGAGTGCGTGAGCCCGCGATGCTCCAGCGCCGTGTATGCGTCGAATGCATGGTGAAGGTAGACGTCGAGGTCCGGTGCGATGGAGCCCACGATGCCGGCGACCAGGAGTCGCCGCGATACCACGCCCGAGGAGAGGCCCAGGCCGATTGCCAGGGGAATTGCGGGGTGAGAGATGATCGTCGGCATGCGTCGTCGATGTCAGGCCGTCGCGGGGCCGCGCGCCCATCCTCGCCCGTGCTGGTAACGGAACATTTCGCTGCGCTGTACCGCGAACTTTCCGCCCGCAACCTCCCACGAGTACAGGTCTACCCGCGCGTCGTCCTCATCCACGTGCAGCGCGTTGAACGAATTGGACTCGCCGCGTCCGCGAGTGGATGTCGCAGTGCCCGCCTGCACCACCAGCGCCGCGAACCCTTCGATCTTGTAGCGCGCGGTCGTCTGGCCCGCGTGGCTCATGTGCGCGTGTCCTGCCAGCAGGATGTCTGCGCCGCAGCGCGACAGCATTTGCATCGCCATCGGCGCGCGCCCGACGGTGTGGTTTTTCTCCCAGTCGGGCGGCTGGTCGAAAGGATGATGCGTCACGACGATCTTGGTGATGCGCTCCTCGAGCGCGCACAGCTTGCCCCGGATGCGTTCGACCTGCTCCTCGTTGATGCGGCCGCCTTTGAACGTGAGCGAGCGCGCGGTGTTGATCCCGACGACCGCGATTTCGCCGTCGATATGCACGGGCTCGAGCTCGTCCGAGATGTACCGCCGGTAGTTGTCGAGCGGGCCGAAAAAGCGTTTGAACACGTTGTAAAGGGGAACGTCGTGATTGCCCGGCACGATGACCTGCGGCTTGGGCAACGTGTCCAGGAACGCCCGCGCCTCGCGAAACTCTCGGGCTTTCGCGCGCTGCGTGAGGTCGCCCGAGACCAGCACGA
>Ga0190275_10003893_pt1 | contig 10710 bp, 10 predicted proteins | sample Popmic550T_FD_133745 | JGI IMG/M metagenome (GOLD analysis project Ga0190275, IMG submission 133745) | Populus adjacent soil microbial communities from riparian zone of Yellowstone River, Montana, USA - 550 T | ecosystem: Environmental > Terrestrial > Soil > Riparian zone > Trees stand | place...
ATCGTGGCGGTGGATTCCGGCAACTTCATGGGCTACCCGAGCGCCTATCTGCGGGTCCCGGACGAGTACGGATTTTGCTTCACCCAGGCCTACCAGTCGATCGGACTGGGACTGGCGACGGGCATCGGGGCCGCGCTGGCCCGGCCGCACCGGCTGGCGGTGGTCGCCGCCGGCGACGGTGGGTTCCTGATGTCGATCTCCGAACTCGAGACGGCGGTGCGGATCGGGCTGCCGCTGGTTGTGCTCGTCTACAACGATGCTGCTTATGGTGCGGAGATTCACCATTTCGGCCAAGATGCCGACCTCGGAGCGGTGACATTTCCGGATACCGATATCGCGGCTATTGCTCGCGGATTCGGTGCCACCGGGTTGACGGTTCGGACCGTGCAGGATCTCGCCGGGGTGCACACCTGGCTGGCCGGACCGCGGGGGGCGCCACTCGTCATTGACGCGAAGATCAGCAACGACAATGGTTCCTGGTGGCTGGCCGAGGCGTTCCGTGGTCACTGACGACAGGCACTTGTGCTGCATGGCCGCAACTGCTGGCGAACCCACCCGCCGGCTGCGGAACGGGTGTCGGGGACCGCCGCCAATCGCATCAGCCAAATGCCGGACGAAGTTCGTCTTGGAATAGACGCTGCTCACAAGTCGAGGATGAGATCCTGCTTCGGTCGAGCACAACAGATCAGCACATTGTCGGCGGCAGGCAAGTCGATCGGTGCTGGATCGTAATCGACTGCCCCAGCCAGCAAACCGGTCTCGCAGGTGTGACAGATGCCGGTGCGACACGACCACCGGGTTGGCACGTCACAGGCCTCGGCGAACTCCAGAATGCTGTTCACCGCGGGTCGCCAGGGCACCGTGAGCCCGCTGCGGGAGAACGTGATGTCCGGCCCCGGGCCGGGATCGCCGGCCGGCTGATGGGGCGGGCGCTTGGCCGTCGCAGCAATGCCGGGAGTGATCGCCGGTCGGGATCCGAACATCTCGGTGCTGATCTGCGCGGCCGGCAGCCCGAGCGCGGCCAGGCTCGAGCCGAGGTCGGCCATGAACGACGCTGGTCCGCAGAGATAGGCGTGCGCATCCGGTGAAATGGCCAGCTTGCGTAATACATCATCGTCCAGTCGGCCCCGGTGCTGGTAGTCCCGGCCGATGATGTCGGTGGCTAGTGGTGCGCTGTAGCAGATTTCGGAACTGGCCTGCGGAAGCTGCGCCAGCAGTGATCGCACCTCGGCCGCGAAAGGATGCTCGGAAGAATTCCTTGCGCCGTACAGCCAGCAGACAGTCCTGGTCGATTTTGCGTCAACGAGGGCGTGCAACATGGCCAGCAATGGGGTGGCGCCGACCCCGGCCGAAATGAGCACTACCGGACCGTCACCGGGTTCCAGGATGAAGGTGCCACGGGGGGCGGAAAGCTCGACGGCAGCGCCAACTTTGAGCTGTTGGTGGACGATGCCGCTGAACACTCCGTGCGGCTCGAGTTTCACACTGACCCGGTAGTCAGGGAGGGCGGCGTCTCCGGACAGGGAATAGCTCCGGATGACGGGCGATGGCGCGCCATCCGGGGTGAGGCGCAGGGCCACGAACTGGCCGGGAGCGGCCGCCGACAGTTGCGCACCGTCGACGGCGGCGAGGCGGAGCGAAATGACCGTGCCACTCTCCCGGTCGATGCCGGCCACCCTGAATCGCCGAAACCCTTTCCAGGCGATGGGCGGAGCCGTCCCTGCATCGCTGAGCCCGACATTCCCGGCTACATCCGCAGGCGTCGCCAGCAGGGCCTGAAACGATCCCTGCCAACCCGGACTCAACGCGGGAATTCGTAGAGCCCGCCCAATCGCGTCCCGCGAATGCCCCGGCAAGTACAGCAAGGCGTCGACGTCGGCCACAGACATCTGCTCGTCGCCAGAGTGGACCTTGACGACCGGGTCGCCCGCCTGCACGACGCCCTCGCGTAGCACCCGGAGGTAGAACCCGGGACGATGGTGGGAAACCAGCAAGGCGGGCAGGCGCGGCTCGCCCAGTCGCATCCCGACTCGGTAGCAGGTGACCCGTGGTTGGCTCACCTCGAACAGCGCGCTACCGATTTCAAATTGGTCACCGATACAGACCTCGTCGTCAGCAAGCCCTTCGACGGTGAGGTTCTCGCCAAAATTTCCGTGAACAAGATCGCCCAGGCCAAATTCGTTTCGCCAATGCTGGTAAGAGTCGAGCTGGTAGACCAGCACAGCACGGTGCGGTCCGCCGTGGCCGCCGAGATCACCCTGCCCGTCACCGTCGATATCGAGCTTGCGGACCATCTGTGGTCCGTCGACCGGGTACTTCCAGACTCCGGTGTGGACGGTCTGGCCGTGCCACTGCACATCGCGGGGGAGTCCGACATTGACCGAGACGAGGCGGCCGGCGGGTTTGGCGGTGGCCTGATTCTCCGTCGCGACTGGCTTTCCGTCCACGAGCATTCGTCACCTCGGCTGCACCGGAGCAGTATTCCGTCGAGCAGGATAGACCCGCGGTCAATGGTTCTGCTCGCTAGGAATCGCCGGGTGAGTCGGCTTCCCGACCTGAAACCGACACAGTCAATTTCTAACTGCCAGCCGAGTGATCAGCCCGGCAGCGGAGATCTGAAAGAGGAACCGGAGGGTCACCGGGCTCCCCGGAAAGTCCCCGCTGATGTCGACCACGGCCTGCAGATCGTCTCCGACCGAAGTGATGTCGAGGACGTCATATGAAACTGAGGGCACCACGGTCCGCCAGTCCCGGATCTCCTCGATGCCGTGGTGAACATGGCCTTCGTCCTCGGCAATCGCATCCGCGGCGAACAGAGCGAGATACCCGTCGGTGTTGTGCAGCGGTGCTACCTCGAAATAGCGCCGTACGACATCGATAGCTCTGTCGTGAGTCTCGGGTTCGGTGTCGGTGATCGATTTGCTACTCATGGAACTGTCCTCTCGGTTGATCAGGAGGTTTGATTGGCTGCCGCCATCGCGAGCGACGTTGGCTCCACCGGCGGCCTTCGCCCGGGTGCCGGCCACTCGGGCGTTCAGCAATCCTCCTGTTGTGATGAGCTGCTCACAACCACGGTGCAGTCTCCCGGCGGGGGAGAGTCAAGGCTGGAACAGCCGGCCGCGCGAGGGATGAGACTGGGGACGTGCAACGACTGAGCATCGGAGATTTCTCCCGGATTACCCATTTGTCCATCAAGACCCTGCGGCGGTACCACGAGGCTGGCTTATTGAAGCCTGCCGAGGTCGACGATCGGACTGGTTACCGGTACTACCGGACAGCCCAGGTTCCCACCGCGCAGGTGATCCGCCGATTCCGAGAGCTCGGCATGCCCGTGCGCGAGGTGGCCGAGGTGTTGGGCACCGCTGATCCGGCCGCGCGAAACGCGCTGATCGCAGATCACCTCGACCGCCTCGAGCGGCAACTCGAGCAGACCAGGGCTGCGGTGTCGTCACTCCGCCGACTATTGGATCCGTCACCGGCGGGCTTCGACGTCGAGCTCCGACTCGCCCCGGCGATCACCGCGGTCGCCATCACTGAAACCGTCGACCTGCAGGACGTGCTGAATTGGTATTCCGACGCCATGGTGGATTTGGATGCTGTGCTGGCGAGCCTAGGGAAGTCGCCGACCGGGCCACCGGGTGGCCTCTACGCCAACGCGCTCTTCTCCGAAGAACGCGGAGAAGCCACCGTCTACCTGCCGTTGGCCGATCCGCCGCGAACGGGACGGGTTGCGCCGCTGGTGATCCCACCGACTGAGCTCGCAGTCACAGTCCACCATGGGGCACACAGCGACATCGACGTCACTTACGGGCAACTCGGCAGCTACGTGGCAGAACACGCCATGACGATCGCCGAGCCGGTCCGAGAGACCTATCTCCTCGGCCCCCGGGACACACCGGACGAAGGCCGCTGGCGGACCGAAATCGGCTGGCCCGTCTTCGCGGTATCCGCCGGCTGAACACCACCTGGTCGCCGCCAGACCACGCGCCGGTCCACCGAGCGGTCACAGCGACTGCTGTGCTCGCCACTCGTCGGCGAGGATTGCATACATCAATCCGTCCATCCATTCTCCGGAGCGATGCAGGGATTCGCGGACGGTGTGCTGTTCACGACGCATCCCGAGCTTTTCCATCACCCGCCAAGACGGGACATTGGCGGCGAAGCATTGCGCGAACACCCTGCGCAGGCCCAAATCCTGGAAGCAGATCCGGAGCACCGTGCCGGCCGCCTCGGTTGCCAGCCCCTGGCCCGCATGCGCCGGCGCGATCACCCAGCCCAGCTCGGCCTGCACCCCTGCTGCTTGCTCGACGATCTCGGTTTGCGCCCAAGCATCCTCGATGGACAACATCATGTCGCCCGCCACCGCGCCGTCGCGCTCCAGCAACAACGTCTTGGCCAGCCGTTCCGGATCCAGGAACTTCGCCGCGAACTGGTCACGTTCGGTGGATGTTGAGGTCAGCCACTCGCCAACCGAGGGGAGCCGACGGAATTGCCAGATCGGTTCGACGTCCGCTGGGGTGGCCATCCTGATGACGAGCCGTCCGGTGCGAACGGGCCATTTCACAGCCGTCAGGTCTTGGGGCACGGTAACAGTGTGTCCTGATTCCGCGGCTGACGCGCGGGTTTAAGTACCGACCTCCAACACCGCCTGCACTGAGATGGATTGCCTGTGCGGCGGATGTATGCAGGCGGGGCCGCGCTTGATTGCGCGGCCCCGTACCGGTCATTGCAAAGTTATGGCGTTTTGATTATCCCGAAGCGATCACCGGGCCGCTGGGCCAAATACGGTGGAACCGGCGAACGAATCGGTCGGGTCGTACTGTAGCGCGATCTGCGCCAGTCGCTGCCGGTCAGCGGCGGGCCACAAGGTCTCAAGATCATCGGGCTCGGTTTGGCCGAAGAAATTGAGTTATCCGCCATCCCGCCAAGTGTCGAGTGCCTCGATGACCGTCCGCACTTGGCCCGGGATTTGCGGTGCGACGGGGTCGGTCGGCACGCCGAGGACGTACACCGAGAAGGCGGCCTGCCGACCTGCGACCGCATTTGGCACCAAGGGTGCCGCGGACAGCGCGCCGCCCAGCAACCGAACTTCGGTCAGGGTCAACGCGGATCCGGAATCCGTGCCGTTGCTGGCGACGAGCCGGTCAACGGCCTCCGCCGGGAAGTCCCGCAGAGCGATGCCGCGGTCGTAACTGGGCATGGGGGATGTCGGATCCATGTGGACTGCATCAACCGCGGCATACGGCAACTCCGCAACAGTGTCGATCAGGATCGGGGCCGTGTCACGCATCGGCGCAAGTAACCGGGCTGCCTCATCGGCATCCCCGAGATGGGCGTAGCGCAGGTGCACGACGAACTGGCCCTGCAACGGCGGGGTCAACTGCGGGTCCGGCGGAAGCCGCAGCAGCGCAACTGATGTCGTCACCTCGTTCGGGAGGGACGGCGCCCACAAGCGCCAGGCATGGAGGACGGCCGCCGCGCTGGTTCCGGGGAAGAAGATTCCACCACCGAAGAAGCGGCTGACCGGAACAAGCTCGATCTCGATCTCGGTGACCACCCCGAAGCCGATCTTGCCGCCGCGCAGGGCCCAAAACAGGTCGGGGTGCTGATCCGCAGTCACGGTGCGGATCTGCCCGTCCGCAGTCACCACGGTGAGAGCGCGGACGAGGTCGGCGGCGAATCCGTAACGGCGGGCCATCGGGCCGATACCGCCGCCGAGTGTGTAGCCGACGACCCCGACATTGGACGACGAACCATTGAGTGGGGCCAGGCCGTGCGGCGCCGCAGCGTCGATCACCGCCCGCCACCTGACCCCGGCGCCGACCCGCACTGTCCGGGTTTGCGCGTCGAGGTCGAGCTGGGTCAACCGGCGGGTGGAGATCAGCACAGTGCCCACCAGATCGTTGGTCAGCCCGTGCCCGGTGGCCTGGCTGCGAACCTGCAGGCCACGCTCGGTTGCCCAGCGCACCGAGGCAGAGATGTCGGCCGCGCTGGTAGCCCCAATGACGACGGCCGGCGCAGGCCGGTGCGCCACATTGAAGCCGGCCACTTCGTCGTCGTAGCCGGGTGCGCCGGGGGTCAGCACCGGCCCGACGACCTGCGCGGCGAGTGTGCTGGTGTCGTTCTGCACGATGGTGCTGGTCATCTCGTCGACCGGGCCCTGACCGGCGACGGTCAGCAGCTCGGCTGATGCGGGCCGTATTTGCGCCTGGTCGAATGCCAGCGCGGCGCTCCAGGTGGAGGGTTGATCCGGCGGGGCGTGGTGGATGTCCGGGTGGCTGTGGTTGTCATGAGAGAGACCTGTCGCCGTCACCGGCTGTGGCCCATCCCAGTGATGTGGTGACTTCCGACCCCAGATATCTGGGATACCGCTGGGGACTCGGGGTCGCGCATACTTTGAGCCATGTCGAAGGTGGCTGGGTCGTGGCACACGCCTCGCCTGTGCTCTCGGCGCTCGACTCCTCGGTCAATATCGTGATCACCATCGAAGAGGCCCGGCCGCCGAAGGTCATCCCGCTGATCGTGGCCGCCTACGGGCTCACCCCCAGGGAGCAGGCGGTCGTTCAGTACGTGCTGCAGGGAGTGAGCACCGCGGAAATTGCGGCTGCACTGCTCCTGTCGGCGTACACGGTGCAGGACCACCTCAAGGCGATCTTCGAAAAGACAGGCGTGCGCAGCCGGCGCGAACTCACGGCCCGGGTGTTCTTCGATCAGTACGCGCCGCGGATGAGCAACACCGCAGCGGCGGGTCCGTCAAGCTGGTTCGCGGCCAATGCGGCAGCCGAGAGCGCCTGACCGACGAGGTTCCGTATGCACCGCGGTTGCCGCCAGCCCCGCCCTGCCAGCTAGGACTGCCGAGCCGAGTACGTTTTGATCGCGATATCAGACAGAAGAGCCGGGCATCAGCACCGATGCCCAGGCGTCATCCCAGCGGTTGAAATGCCGGTAATCCGTTGGTGTTTCTTCCGGGGACGTGCCGTCGGACCCGATCTGCGAGAGCACCGAACGACCGAGCGGCGCCGAATGCAGGCCGGCGGGGTGGGCGTGCAACAGTCTGGTGAGGCGCTGCCAGGCATTGTCCGAATCCGGGCCATTCACCGACCAGCCGACGGCGGTGACGTCTCGTAGGCCGGCACCACCCGGGCCCGGTTGGCCCTGCAGGCAATACTCGGACCGCCGCATCTCGCAATTGATGCAGGTGCCGCAGGCGACGGTCAACCGTAGATAGACCACGTCGCCGACCCGGGCCGCGGACGCGTCATCGCCCACTTCGAGCACATCGGCCAGACTCTCGTGTCGAACCAGATTCCCCTCGGCAAAGTCTCGGCGCCCTTCGTGCAGCGGCTCGTCATTGGCCCAGATCCTGGTGGCGGTGATCTGCGCGATGGCATCGATAGGTTCCGCTCCGGCGCCGGCCATCGTGTGCACGTGGACGAGGGAAGGGCCGTCGTAGATCAGTGTCCTCATAGCCGCAATCCGTTCTCGAAGGAGAAGTCGCCTGCGACGAAGTCGTCAGGCGCCATTCGGTCTGACGCGTGCGTCCGTACCTTTCGAGCTATCGGTTCAGCCTGGCACAACCTGTCCCTGTGGTCACCCCTTCAGGTAAAGAATTCTCTTACAGCCCATAACGCCTCATGCAATCAGATGGTGAACGCAGCGCGGAATCGGTCAAGGGCCGCGAGCGAGTCGCCCGAGGCAAACGCCTCCAGGCCGACGACGCCGTCGTATCCGAGCCGGTCAAGCGCTGCTGCGACTGCGGGGTAGTGGATCTCGCCGGTGCCGGGTTCGCACCGACCCGGGACATCCGCGACCTGGATCTCGCCCACAAATGGCAGGGCCCGCTCGACCAGTTCCACCAGGTTGCCCTCACCGATCTGCGCGTGGTACAGATCAAGATTCATTCGGAGATAGGGATTGTCGACCGCCTCCACCAACGCCAGGGTGTCCGCAGCCTTGGCGAATGGAGTTCCTGGGTGGTCAACGGCGGTGTTCAGATTCTCCAGAGTGAATACCCGGCCGGCTCGTTCGCCGAGTTCGGCGAGACTGGTCAGCGTCTTGGCGGCGGTCAGCCACATCGCCGGAGAGACCACGTCGGTGGCGATCACCGGCAGCCCCTTGTCGTCCAGTCCGGTGCCGTGCACATTCAACCGCGGGCAGTTGAGCTGCTCGGCGACTTTCAGCGATTGCTCGGCGGTGCGCAGCAGTTCCGCCGCGCCGTCCGGGTCGGCCAAGGTGCCAGTGATGTAGCCGGTCATCGAGGAGAAGGTGGCACCAGTGTTGACCAAGGCGGCGATGTCCTTCCTGGTCCAGTCCCAGATCTCCACCTCATAGCCCAGCTCGTCGATCCGCTGGACGCGATCGACGAAGGGCAGGTCGGTGAAGACCATTTCGGCGGACACGGCGAGCCTAAAGCTCATTTCGCCAGCTCCGCGATCAGCACCGGACGGCCGGTCTCGACGGACTGCGCAGCGGCCAGCGCGATCTCCAGCGCTGCTCTGGCGTCCTCGCCGTTGACCGTGGCCGAACCGCAGGTGCGGACGGCGTCGACGAATTCAGCGAGCTCGGCGATGTAGGCACTGGTCAGCAGCTCCTGGTCGCCGCGCGCGGTGTCTGCTAGTTGCCCGGCCGCGCCGGAAAACACCATTCCGGTCTTCCGGCCGTCACCCATGGTGGCCATGCCGCCAGAACCGAATACCTCGCCGCGGACGTCATAGCCATAGGCGGCTTCGAAACAGGCCTCGGCCGTGCCAACTGCGCCATTGTCGAAGCGCACCACAACGACGGCGGTGTCGAGCAGCCCGCGGTCCTTCCACTCCGGTTCGACCAGTGCAGTTGCGGTGGCGAAGACCTCGACCGCGGTCGCACCGGGGTTGAGGTAGCGCAGCGTGTCGAAGTCGTGGATCAGCGTCTCCAGGAAGATGGTGTTCGGGGCCACCCGGGACGGATCGAAGCCGCCGGGGTCGCGGGTCACCGAACGAAGCAGGCGCGGGGTGCCCAGGGTGCCGTTGTCAAGGAGTGCCCGGGCCGCCGCCCAGTCCGGGGCGTACCGCCGGTTGAAGCCCACCTGCAGGACAACACCGGCGGCATTTGCAGCGTCAATGGCCCGGTCGGCGTCCGCGAGCGTGATGGCCATGGGCTTCTCGCAGAACACCCCCTTGCCGGCTGCGGCAGCGGCCACCACCAGGTCAGCGTGAAACCGGGCCGGCGCAGCAATCACCACGGCATCGATGTCCGGGTCGGCAAAGGCATCCGCGGCGTTGGTGAAGAACTTCGGCGCCCCCAGCTCTGCGGCCAGCTTCTCCGCCGCACCTGGTGCCGGGTCGGCCACCGCTGCCAGCGTCGCACCCGGCAACCGCCGGGCAAGTGTCTCGCCGTGGAACGAACCCATCCGTCCCGACCCGATCAACGCGACCCGTACCGGACTCTGTGCCTGCGGCATGTTGCTCCTTCGTCAATTGACTAGAACGTTATAGGTCGTAGCCTGCCGCATTCGGTGGTCTACGTCAACCTCCCGGATCTAGAACGTTTTAGGTTTTGGGCTAGGGTGACGGAATGCCAGATAATGCGCAGCCTGGCCGCGACCGGCGACCGACCCTGGCCGATGTCGCGGCTCGGGCCGGTGTGTCGACAGCGCTCGTATCGATCGCGATCAGGGATGCGCCAGGAGTGAGCGCGCGCACCCGGGAGCGGATTCTGCTGGTTGCCGAGGAGATTGGTTACCGGCCGGACACCCGCGCCCGGTTGCTGCGCAGCAATCGAAGTCACCTGATCGGTGTGTGCTTCGGCGTGCAGCACGCATTCCACGGCGATCTGGTCGGCGGACTGTATGACGCCGCCGAGTCAGCCGGTTACGAGCTGGCGTTGAGCGCGGTCACCGCGAACCGCGACGAGCGACGAGCCATCACCAGCCTGCTGCAGGACCGTTGCGAGGCAATGATTCTGCTCGGTCCGGGGACACCGCCCGGGTACCTGACCGAGTTGGCGCAGCGACTTCCCCTGGTGGTGGTGGCCCGCGCCGTGCGGGGTGTTGATGTGGTTCGCACCGCGGATGACGAGGGCCTGCAGCAGGCCGTCGACCACCTCGTGGGCCTCGGCCACCGCCGGATCGCGCATATCGATGGTGGTCGCGCCCCCGGGGCCGCAGACCGACGGCGCGGGTATCTCCAAGCCATGCAGCGCCATGGCCTTGGCGCCGAGATCCGCATCGTCACCGGAGGTTTGACGGAGGAGGACGGTGCTGATGGGGCCCGGGTGCTGCTCGCCGACGATCCCCGGCCAACCGCGGTGGCGGTGTTCAACGACCGCAGTGCTACCGGGGTCCTTGATGTGGCCCGAACAGCGGGCCTGGCAGTTCCGGGTGACCTGAGTGTGGTCGGCTTCGATAACAGCAGACTGGCCCGATTGTCTCAGTTCGACCTGACCACGGTCGCGCAAGACGCTGAAGGCATTGCCCGGCTGGCTGTCGCCCGGGCCATCGACCGATTGGACGGCAATCCAATCACCCGGCGGGAGCAGATCACCCCGCCCCAATTGATCGTCCGTAGCACCACGTCGCCACCCGGCCAGCGCAACCTACTAGCGCGCGCGACAAAACCGCCGATCGCCGGCTGACGCGAGCTCTTTAGAATGGCCCTTTCGGATAGGCAACTGTGCAGCCGGCGATTACGGGGCGCCGCTGGGGGGCAAATCACCGGGTCGGATACTGAACCC
>Ga0190275_10003894_pt1 | contig 10709 bp, 11 predicted proteins | sample Popmic550T_FD_133745 | JGI IMG/M metagenome (GOLD analysis project Ga0190275, IMG submission 133745) | Populus adjacent soil microbial communities from riparian zone of Yellowstone River, Montana, USA - 550 T | ecosystem: Environmental > Terrestrial > Soil > Riparian zone > Trees stand | place...
CCTGATCGGCGCCATGGCAGGCGCGGCGATGCTGGGCGTGGTCGGCGTACTGCTGGCGCTTCCGGTGATCGCGTCCCTCCTGCTCATCGTCCGCGAAGTCGTCGTGCCCAAGCAGGACCGCAAAGTCTGACCGCGACATCAACAATCACTGAAAGGACACTCCAATGAGCAACAACGTGACCGTCACAGGCTGGACAGGCTGGGGCGTATTTGCCGGCGTCCTGCTGATCATCGGCGGTGCCATCGACCTGATCTTCGGCCTCGCCGCAGTCATCGGGCCCGACAGCTCCTACTTCCTGACGACATCCGGGCTCTTCATGATCGATGTGGCCGGGTGGGGCTGGTGGCACCTGATCTCCGGTGCACTGCTGATCTTCGTCGGCGTCTCCCTCATCGGCGGTGCGACCTGGGCGAGGGTGATCGCGATCATCCTCGTCGCGCTCAACGCGCTCGGCCAGCTCTCGCTGCTGTCCGCGCAGCCATGGTTGTCGCTCATCCTCCTCGCCGTCGACATCCTCGTGATCTACGCCCTCACCGTGCACGGCCGCGAGCTCAAAGTGCGAGCGGACAGCTGATGGACGGCACGATCCGCCAGATCGGACTCGCATGAACCTTCTAGGCGCTGCACTCGGACCCAGCTTCGCCTGGATCGCCATCCTCATCCAGGTGGCCATCATCATCGCCGCGCTGATCTTCATCCCGCGCGACCGCAAGCCCACCGCGGCGATGGCGTGGATCCTCCTGATCATCCTCCTCCCGCTGTTCGGTCTCCTGTTCTTCCTCCTCATCGGCAACTTCAAGTTGCCGGCGAAGCGCCGCAACGAGCAGGCGCGCATCAACGAGATCATCGAGAAGAGATCGGCCGACCTCGACCTGCCGTCGCCGAACCTGGACTGGCCGCGGTGGTTCGAGCGGGTGACGCAGCAGAACCAGCTGCTGACCGGCCTGCCAGCCATGCGAGGCAATACGGCGACGCTGATCGGCGACTATCAGGCTTCGATCGACGCCATGACCGCGGAGATCGACACGGCGACCAAGTTCGTCCACGTCGAGTTCTTCATCGTGGCGTGGGATGACACGACCCGCGCGTTCTTCAGTGCGATGGAGCGGGCCGTGGCCCGGGGCGTATCGGTGCGGCTGCTCGCCGATCACATCTCATCGGCAAAGGTCCCGAAGAGCAAGGAGACATTCGCGGAACTCGACCGCATCGGCGTGAAGTGGGCGTGGATGCTGCCGGTCATGCCGTTCAAGGGCAAGTACCAGCGCCCCGACCTACGCAACCACCGCAAGCTCGTCGTGGTGGACGGCCGCGTGGCCTTCATGGGCTCTCAGAACCTGATCAACCGTAACTACGACTCGCCCAAGAACATCAAGCGCGGGCTGCAGTGGCAGGAGCTCATGACCCGCCTCGAGGGCCCCACCGTGGCAGCGGTGAACGCCATCTTCATGTCGGACTGGCTGATCGAGGTCGACGAGCTCCTCGACAACGAGCACGTTCCGGCCAACCAGGTCGTCGCGGACCCGTCGCCGGATTCCCTGGTCTGCCAGGTGATTCCGAGCGGACCGGGCTACGGCACCGAGAACGGCCTCAGGCTCTTCCTCTCGCTCATCCACGGCGCCACGGAGAAGGTCATCCTCACGAGTCCATACTTCGTCCCTGATGAGCCGATGATCTACGCCATCACGACGGCGTGCCAGCGCGGCCTCGAGGTGCAGCTCTTCGTGTCCGAGATCGGCGACCAGGGGCTGGTATACCACGCGCAACGGTCTTACTACAGCGAGCTGCTCGAGGCGGGGGTCCGCATCTTCCTCTACCCCCCGCCGTACATCCTGCACGCCAAGCACTTCTCCATCGACGACAACATCGCCGTGATCGGGTCGAGCAACATGGACATCCGCTCGTTCAGCCTCAACTCCGAGTCGTCGCTCATGGTGCTCGGCGAGTCGTTCGTGAAGGACATGCGCGCCGTGGAGCAGGGGTACCGCGACGCGGGCCGCGAACTCACCCTCGAGGAGTGGAAGCGCGAACCCGGGAAGGCGACATTCCTCGACGGCGTCGCGCGCCTCACCTCCGCCGTGAACTAGGTGAACGGCTCAGAATTTCTTCCACGTCCAGTTCTTCATCGTGTCGTGGCATGACACCACCTGCGGATTTTTCGCCGCAATGGATCGAGCCGTCGTGCGCGGAGTGAGAGAAGACGACCAGGATGTCTATCGCGATGACGATCAGCGACCTCCACGGGTGATCCTCATCGTCAGCGGCATCCTCAGTGGGTGCAGGGTCTCGTCGCACTGGGGGGACCCGACGCGTACTACGCGCTTGCGGGGCCGCCGCGAGCTGGTGGCGGTACTCGTGGGCGCCGGTCGACTCACGACCTGGGACACGGTTGGTCGCGCACCCGAATGAGATCATGTGTTCCGCGTGATGCGGTTCTCGTCCGACAGGCCAACAGTGGCTGCATGACAAAAGTTCAGCGCTCTCCACGATTCGGATTGGCCCTGCTCGTGGTTGCCGCAGGTCTGTTTCTGGTCAGCTGCGATTCGAGCGGACAGCCGCCAGCGTCGTCCAGTCCACCACCACCAGCGTCGTCCAGTCCACCTCCGGACGCGGCGGCGGCGTGCGCAGACGCCGCTGAGCTGAAATCTTCGGTCCAGACCCTTTCGGAGGTCGAGCCCCTGCAGGACGGGTTCGAAGCAGTGGAGGCCGCTTCGGCAGATGCCAAAGCGGCACTGGACACCGCCGTTGCATCCGTCACGGCTGAACTCGATCCGGCCGTCGAGCAGGTCAAGACTGAATTCACTGCCGTGCAGACATCCATGAACGGGTTGACGGCTGACAATTTCGCGGACAATGCGCCCGCGATCGCCACAGCGCTGCAGGGGCTGGAAGGCGCACTAAGATCCCTCGCCGCCACGCTGTCAGAGGAGTGCCCGGAGTCGTGAATCGATCGCTCGTCACACACGCCGTGATTGCCAAGATGAAGATTGCAAGGCCATGACACGGGGGATCTCCACGGCGCAATGGTTCCGAAGAGCGAGGTCGCGTCCGCTTGTGGCGACTGCGGGACGTCACCCTTACCTCATCCTCGGCGGAGCGCAAGAGCGGGGCGGAAGAAACTGCGGAGAGATATAAATGACGCATGGACCGGCTTCACTACGCAGGCGATTCCATCCTGACCGGCACGTTGATAGCGGAAGCGGTTCTGGAATACGCGCATGCGCTCGCACTTGCAGGCACTTCGGCGACGGTGGTGATCCCCACCATCAATGAAGACGGGACGCACGGGCGGTCCGAGCTGCTCGTCGGTCCCGCAAGCCAGCTGATTTCCGATACCGAAGACTCCGAGTACGACGAGGTGATCGACGGCGAGCTGGTCGCCCGAATGCGCGGAGAAGCCGCCCAACTCCGGCTTCACGGCGCGCATTCACCGACTGCTGGAGTCACCACGGACCAGCCGGCGAGCGCGCCTGATTTCGACATCAGATCTTAGCCGCCCAACTGCAGATCGAGTGGGAGTCGATGGCCTCCCTGTCGAACTGATGTCAGGCGCGGCCGGGTTGTTGGTCGGGCGTGAAACACCGGCGAAGGCAGCCCTGTTCGGCTGCATAAAAGGTCCACCGACGAGGTAGAGCCGGCCCACTTGGCGCTCGCCCGCAGTGCAACTCTCCGACCAACCCAGGTGGCAAGTAAATCGGCATCGCCGTACGGCGGTTATCTTTCACGGAGCACTAGTCGCTGTGCTCACGCTGCCACCTGCGCGCGGCCCATCCCGAAAGCCGATGACGGCGCGTTAGCTCATCCTCACCGGCCGGGAGACCGGTGTCGTTACGGGGAGCCGTGAGGGAAGCCGCCACGCGAATAGAGTCCGACCCGAGGTCTGCGGTCGGGTGATGATCTCGCCATGGCGTCCTTTAGAACTTCAGACCGTGACGCTCCACCAGCGGCATCGTCGCTTCGAAGTCCACCTCAGCGCCGTACTCCGCTGCCAGGGCCGGCAGGATGTCCGGCGAGTACTCTCCGCCGGGTTCCGCGAGTCGGCGGAACATCGCCTCGATACCACCGGGCGCGATGATCTCGAGCACGCGAAGCTCGTCGTCGCCCGCGTTCCAGAACGTGTGCCAGCGTCCCCGCGGCTTGACAACAAGATCGCCCTGGTACGCGGTGATCTCAACGCCGTCCTCGAGCACACCTAGCGTGCCTGACACTACGAAGGTGTACTCGTCCTCGCGGCTGTGCCGGTGAATCGGGGCGGCCAGCACCCTCGGGCCGAGCAGGTGCTCAACCAACGCGACGCGGCCGTCAGTGACCGCGCTCTCCAAGAGGTACCGGTCAAGCAACCCGGGGGCGCCAGTGACCTCACCCTCACCCGCGCGGACGACGCGGGGACCGGATGTCGTGTCCATAACGGTGATGCTACGGACACCAGGTCCTCGTCGACAGCCCTACCGCATTGCTCGTGGATCGCTCTCCTCCACGCGTTCACCGACACCTGCCATGCGTCTCGGACCATCCATACCCGGGGACTGGTCACGAGATCGGTAAGACCGTCCCGCTGAAGGGCCGGCGAACGACGATCTACCTGCGGCTGCCGAACAATGAGAGAAACCGACCGGATGGATGCGTTCGCCCGCTGCTGATCGCGGTCGAACCGTCGCGGCCCGCTCCTGGGACCATGGTGACCCCGGGTGGCGTGGGGTTGATCGGGTCGCGCCGGCGGTGGTCGTCTGGTCGCGCCTCGAGCTCAGGTGGCTGCAGGCGGAGAGTGGACAAAGACGTCCACCGTGTTCTCGCGGAGGTGGAGGCTGATGATGCTGCCGTCCGCAAGCCATTCACCGAGCCTGTCGTCCGCCTCCGCCACCACGGTCATATGGAGGGCGAGTTCGATCCCGGTGGCAAGGCACTCATACTGAAATCTGCCGCCCATCCGGTCCCAGGCGACGAGGCAAGTGTTGCCCAAGCTGTTCTCGACGGACGACACCTGAACTGACCACACGTCGATGTCGTGGTACCGCTCGAACTGGCGCAGTGTGGAGATGTCCGGGTCCTCGTCCTGGGCAGTCATCGTTTCGATGAGGACGCTGCTGCTGTCCGTCTCGCTCTCGGTCGGTTGCAACGTCGCGTCGGGGTGCGGCGTCAGGAGCAAGGCGGCGGAGCCGAGGACCGCAGCGAGCAAGATCGACCCGACGACGAACCATTCGCGGCTCTGGGTCAGGGTTGCACGTTGCCATAGCGACCGCGCGGAACCTTCTCTCGAGGTCGTCGAGATCGTCGGCTCCGCCTTCGGCACCGGTGGACTGGGTGCGACGGTATCGCGGGCGGGAGCGAACGTCGCAGCGCCGACATGTGCGGCTTCGAGTTCGACCAACCTCATCATCGCCGCCGGGTCGGCCTCGATGTCGGGTCTCGGACCGTACGCCCGGGCCCGCAGCTCGTTCAATTCGCGTTCGGCGTCCGACCGGCGCGAGGGTGTCATGCGCTCAAACGACTCGGGATCCGAGTTTGATGCGGAGGGCGATCCGTCCACGCTTGAAACGTACACCCGGCCCCGACGTAGGTCACACCGACCGGAGGCGGCTGACAATTAAAGCCATTTCCGCCGTTTGAACATGATGTAGATCACCACGTCGACAACAACGATCGTGGCGGCGATGACCAGCCATCCGAACTGCCACTGCACCAGCGGGATGTTCTTGAAGTTCATCCCGTATAGACCAGCGATCAGTGTTGGAAGGGCGAGGAGTGCGGCGAACGCGGAGATCGTCCGCATGTCCTGGTTCTGACGTGCCGACACATTGTTCTCGTGGCTGGACAGGATCGCGTCTAACGCCCGGCTCTGATTGTTGATCAGCGCGGCAGTACCGGCGGCGTCATCCAGCAGGTCGTGCAGGTAGGGCACAACGTGCTCGTGGCCGACGGTCATCGCGTCGAGGTGATCGGTGCTCTCCCGCAGAGCGGCCGCAATACTGGAGACGGCCCGGTCGATGCGGCCGATGTCTTTTCGGACACGGTAGATCCGCTTGTGATCCTCGGTCGTCGACTCGGTGAAGACCTGCTCTTCCAACTCCTCAAGATCCGACTCGACATCCGCTGCGGCCTTCGCGTACCCGTCAACGATGTGCGCCATGATCACGTACGCCGCCGCCATCGGACTTTCCCGCAGCTCAGTCGCCGATTCCTCGACCAGCTCCCGCAGGTCGGTGATCTCCTCGGTTTCACCGCGTTGGACGGTAAGCAACCATCCGTCGCCGATATAGAGATAGGTCTGGCCGAGTTCGATATCCTCGGAATCCTTTTCAACGATGATCTGCCACAGCAGGACGAATAGATGCTCTTCGAACTTCTGCACCTTCGGCTGCTGCCGGCCCGAGACCACGTCAGCCGCAGCCACCGGATGAATGCCGAGGGTCTTCCGCGCTTCGGTCACCGTCTCTTCGTCGGGATTGACCAGCTGCACCCAGACGAACCCCTTCCGGCGGGTCGCCTTGCGGACCGCGCCGGGCACGTCGGCGATGGCGACATCCTCCAACGCCTCCAAGTCGTCCCGGACCAAAAGGACGGCCTGGGTGCAGGGGACATCTTCCGTGGAACGCCCCGTCTTGTCGTCGATGACAGTCACGGCTCGATCCTAGGACTCCAAACCTCAGAGCACAGCGCCACCGTCGGCAACGGCGCCCCCGCGCGTCGTTCTGGGCAAGGTCGTCGTCGACATACGGCCACAGATGCCCCTACCCCGTCCGCAACCCATTCTGGGGATCGGCTGCTCGCCCCGCGCGACACCGGAACGAACGATCATCCCGTTGGGCGTCCGAAGGCCGTCGTTCATCGGGCTTGTCGAATCGTCGCTCCGTGCGCCCCTTCGGCTCGGATCGGCCGGCTGGCTGGCTGATCTCGCTCTCGGCCGGTCGGCTGCGCCGCGTCCTCTTAGCCCTGCGACGAGTTCGGGTCGGCGACCCCCGTGTACACGTATACGTTGACTTGGGCGCCCCTGAGCACGAATCGGGCGTGACTGTCGCTTCCCATCTGCCCCTCCAAGATGGTGTCTTTGCCGTTGAGGGAACACCCCTCGGTGCTGAATCCGTAACCGCTCTCCGGAGGGGAGACGGCCACGAGCAGACAGGTCATGCCGTAGCGAGACTCTCCGCTCCAGACGTTGATGCTCCGGCTGTAGGGGCCCTGGAAGTCCTCGTAGCGCCGCAGCTCATCCACGCTGATCCCCAGGGCGTTGAGAGTGCCGTCCGGGTCGTGCGGCCTATCGGCGACCTCACCGACCGACTTCAGCCCGAGCACATAGTCCGGTCGGGGTACGTAATCCGGACGTCCCTCCGCAGCGGGGAAGTAAGGCATCTCCGCCGTCACCGTCTCGGTCGGGATGGGAGCGGACCCATCAGCGAGCAGCTGCGACATCCACGCGCCGGCGGCGATCAGGGCGAGCGCCGCGATGGCGACGCCGAGGATGGCCAACCAGCGGTGGCGGCGCCACCACGGTGCCGCGGGAGGTTCGTTGATCAGGTCGGGATCGGCGATCGGCCCCTCGATGGGGTCGTGCCCGGAGACCGACTCTCCGACGGGGCGATGCCCGGCGAACGCCCCGTCGACAGGCTGGGGGACTGAAGTCGAAGAAGCGCGCGCCCCTTCGACAGGCTCAGGGACCGGGACGCGTTCCGGGACCGGGGCGGGGGTCCGTGCGGTCGCGTCGCTGGCGAGAGTCTGCTGTCGGCGTTGAGCGGCCTCCAATTCGGCGAGGCGAGCCTGAGCCGCCGCATCCCAAGCGATGTCGGCATCCTGCCCGTACGCGCGTCGCCGCAGGCGCTTCAACTCCTCCGCTTCTTCGAGCTCGACCGACCCCCGCGGGGCATCCATGCCCTGATTATCTGCCCGGGCGGCATATTGGGGAAGAGGCGTCCCGGAACGAGGATGACGCCGCCGGCCCCGGTGTTTCGACTAACGGTCCTTCCACGGACGCCATGTGCCTAGAACTGGTGGAGCTCCTGTGAATGACTCGCCCGTGGAGAGTCGCGAGTCGTCTGCCGTGCAGATCGGCAAGAGTCATAGGAAAGGCAAGGTGAGGCGGCAGCGGGCGCGGATTCGCAGCCCGCCTTGTGCCGGCTGGTCGGCTCGTTCGCCGTCAGCCCGGGCTGGCGCCCATGGCATCGCTGCGGGATCGTTGCCACGGTGCCCTGTCAGCCTGTCGACGCGCTCGGGTCGGCGGCCCTCTGGTAGACGTAGACGTTGACCTGGTCGCCCTTCAGCGTGAACAGGATGACACTGCCGACCGGCAGACCGTCGAACACTCCCGGGGGGTAGCAGCATTCGGAGTTTATCGGCAGCTCAGTGATGGGGTCGAGGCCTCTGGGGGAACACGCTTCGGCGCCAATCCCTTCCCTGAGCCCCTGGACGGGGTGAGCGACGAGCAGGCAGGTCGTGCCGTTGTGAGACTCTCCGCTCCAGACACGGAGGCCCCCCAAGTCCGCATAGCGCCGCATCGCATTGGCGTTGAGTCCCAGCGCGGCGAGAGTGCCGTGGTTGTCCTTCGGTTTATCGGCGTCGGTACCGACCGACTCCAGTGCGAGCACGTAGCCCTGCGCAACCACGTAGTTCGACCGGCCCTCCAGATCGGGGACGGGAAACAGCTGCGCGGTGTCGGTCGGGATGGGAGCGGACCCATCAGAAAGCAACTGCGACACCCCCATGACGAGGGCGGCGTTCAGGGCGAGGGCAGCGATGGAGCCGCCGACGATCACGAACCACCGGCGGCGTCGCCACCACGGTGCCGCAGAGGATCCATTGATGGGGTCGGAATCGGCGGTCGACCGCTCGGCGGGGTCTGGTCCGGTCACCGACCCTCCGGCAGGCTCATCCTCGGCGAACGCCCTCTCGACAGGTTGCGTGACCGATGTCGAAGCAGGGCGCAACCCTTCGACAGGCTCAGGGAGCGGGGCGCCTTCAGCGACCGCGACGCGCTCCGGGACCGGGGTGGGGATCGCTGCGGTGGCAGCATCGACGCCGGGAGTCGGCCGTCGGCGATGGGCGCCTTCCAGTTCGAAAAGCCGCGCCTGAGCCGCTGCATCCCCGGCGATGTCGGCATCCGGTCCGTACGCGCGTCGCCGCAGGCGTTGCAGCTCGTCCACTTCCTCGAGCTCGACCGACCCCCGCGGGGCATCCATGCCCTCATTCTCCGCCCACGCACGACACCGGGAAAGGGGCCACAGGACGAGAATCACAGCGCCAGGAACGGGGTTCACTTAGCGGTCCCTCAGCGGTCCCTCAGCGCTCAACCGACCTTCTCCCGCACGCGAAGTGCCCGATGACCGCACCGGACCGGACTGGGGGATGGCCGATGATGTCGAGCTGACTCTCGCTACTGATGTTGGAGCTCAGGGCGACGACTGAGTCGAGGGCCTCGTGGGATTTCCACACCGCGGCAGCGCGAACTGTCCCACCGTCAAGCGAGTCCCGCCTTGGCGGCGTCATGCTTCGCCCGGGCACCCCCTTGCCCGGTGTTGTACCCGGGCGGATAATCAGGGCGTGGTTGCGCCGCGGGGGTCGGCCGAGTTCGAGGAATCGGACGAGTTGGTGCGCCTGCGACGCCGCGCCTATGGACCGGGTGCCGACATCGCGGCGGATGCGGTGGCGCAGGCTCGGCTTTCCGAGCTGGAGGCCGCCCAACGTCGAGAGCGGGCTCCCGTCGTCGATGCCGCCGCGGCGCTCCGAGTCCCTGCCTTGGAACGCGTCCCGGTCCCTGCGCCTGCCGAAGGGTCGCGCCCTGGTTCGACATCGGTGCCACAGCCTGTCGACGGGGCGTCCGCCGAGCATGAGCCGGACGGAGGGTCGGTCACCGGGCACGACCCCGCCGGAGTGCCGATTGCCGACTCCGGACCGATCGACGGAGCCCTCTCGGCACCGTGGTGGCGCCGCCGCCGCGTACTGCCCTGGGTCATCGCCGCGGTGGCGGTGCCGGCCGCAGCCATCGGCATCGGCATCGGCATCGGCATCGGCATCGGTGTCTTCGTCGTCGATGAGCCGAACCAGCCCAACCCGGTCGCACAACTCACTGAACCGGTCGTACGACTCACTCCGCAGGGCCAGCCCGAGAGTGCGTCCATTCCTGTCGACGATAACGTCCCTGTGCGGTATGGCTTGACGGTCGCGGACTTCGTCTCGTACGGCTCGTACGGGCCGTTGCAGATATGGAGCACGACGAAGCTGGAGAATGAGCGATGCATCGCCGTGGTCGCGAAAAGCCACATCTCGGTGTTCGAGTGCACGGCGCCCTATGTCGACACCATCGCCGATTACGACTGGGACGAGCTCCCACCCGCGCCGTCCGGTGAGCCGACGCCATACGTCCGATTCATCCTGCACGATGGGGTCGTCGACGTGTACCGACCGAAAGAGAGGGGCGAGTTTTACGGCGGGAATTGTTGCTGACATGGACGCCTGAGGGCGCCGACACGATCTATGACCCCCAGCATTGGATGGTCGCTTCGTATTTGGACCCGCGCGGCTATATCGGTGCGGTTTCCAACGCTGGCCGAGTGCTCATCAAGACCGGCGGGCAAATAAGAGACGACGCGACCGCAGATGCTCTCGGCGCCCTCGCCGGCGGAATCGGAAATGGCGTCAAGGGTCTCATCTTCGGCCCGGGCGAACTAGTTGAGGCCGCGAAGGGTGCTATCGCCACACGAATCGGGGCTTCGGTGAAGAGCGC
>Ga0190275_10003895_pt1 | contig 10709 bp, 6 predicted proteins | sample Popmic550T_FD_133745 | JGI IMG/M metagenome (GOLD analysis project Ga0190275, IMG submission 133745) | Populus adjacent soil microbial communities from riparian zone of Yellowstone River, Montana, USA - 550 T | ecosystem: Environmental > Terrestrial > Soil > Riparian zone > Trees stand | place...
CGCCCCCTCCGGCGCCACCCGGCTGCCGGGCCGTGGTCGTCGTGACGCCGCCACCTGGAAGATAGAGCGCCCGCAGCCTCTTAATGCGCGGCGTCAACTACATCTCCCCATCCGCATTGGCTCACCGGAGTTGTTACTTTGCGAGGGTCGTTGCTTCATCGGATTTGCTACCGACGGTCGGCAAGCGACGAAGTTTGGCGCGCTGCGGCTACCGCGCCGACGATGCCTTTGAGCTTCGACGAGAGCTGCGTCGCGGCTTGCTAGCCCCGCGTCTGCGCGACCCCCAATGGGTCCCGCAGAGCGCGTGGCTCACTTGCCGAGCGCCTCGTGCGCAACGACTGCGAAGGCCCCTCGGTGCGATTCTTCGTGAGTCTCGAAAGTAGCGTTTCTTCGTGAGGCAACACGGCGGGGAGATCTTATTGTCGCCCGGCAGCCTTGCACGCGCGAACCCAGCTCGGCCTGTTGGTGGCCGCCTGTTCATCGAGCGACGCGGACGTTCAGCCGGACGCACGAATCGACTCGGGCGTCATCGATTCCGCCCTGCCCGACGCCCGCGCTCCCAATGTCGTGGACCTGGCGTGGAACCTACCCAGATGCATGACCAGCAAGCTTCCACCCCGGGATCCGCAGGGTGAGTTTCTCAAGTTCTGCATACCGAACCAAGGCAGCAATTTGTCCGAGGTGCGCAGCATCCTCGATCCGCTCCGCGAAGAGACTGGCTATCTCTCGCAAGGCGGCCGCATCGGCTGCGTGGAGCGCATCGCCTGGGCCGTGATCAACATCTGAGTCCGCACTCCGGTATGCGCCCGAGGGAAGAAGTGCTTCGCCAGATACGTACTCACCCCATCGAAGGATGAGTGGTTCAGTGTGTGGCAGGAGCCTCCTCGTCGGAACCCACGGTGCAGGAAGAAGCGATGCGACAGCTCGTCTTTTTGATACACGGAATGGGCAACAGCGCCAACGACGTCCTCGGCAAGGCCGACCTTGGGAAGTGGGCGGACGAGGTCACGAAGGTGCTGCGCGATGCCGCGGCGAGCTTCCCTGGAATCGACGGGAAGCAGTTGGAGATCGTTCCGATCCAGTACGACGATGTGTTCCGCTCGCACGTGACGCGCTGGAACGCGCTCGCGGAAGCGCTGGTGGGGACCCCACTCGAGTCGCTCACCAAGTGGATGAAGGCAACGGACAACCAGGACTTCCTGTGGGGCAACCTCGGGGACGTAGTGCTGTACCGGGCCTTCGCGGAGGTACGCGAGCACGTCCTTACCCATGTCGCGCGGCAGCTGTTCGAGCAGATCAAGAAGAATGGCACGTTCGATGTGCAGTACTCGATCATCGCCCATTCTTTGGGAACGGCCGTGGCGCACGATGCGCTGCAGAAGCTCTACACGGTCGGGGTCGACGGGAACAAGCCGGCCCTGCAGATCCAGAACTTCTTCGCGCTCGCGAACGTCAGCCGGCTAGTGTGGGTCAACGACGGCAAGTTCTACGAGGAGACCCGCGTTCGGCCGCCCGACTCCGGGCTCCCCGCGAACCAGTGCGCGGTCCTCAACTACATGCAGTTTCGACACATCGCCGATCCGTTCCCTTCGATCCTTCGCTTCACCCGGAAAGACTGGAGCCCCGAGCACTACGCCAGCATCGATGACCTCGACTTCTTTCGAGGTGTCAACGTGCACGCGCTGACGAGCTATCTCGCGCATCCGACTGTCACCAGCCTGATCCTCTATCGGCTGTTCGGGGAGATCGCCGTCCCTGTAGAGGCGATCAAGGCGCGACGCGACGCGTTCAAGCCCTACACCGATGACCTTGCGGGCGCGGCTTCGAAGCTCGCCGTCCATGAGGTCGCGCGAATGCTCGATGCGCTGAGCGCGTCCTCCACCGGCAACTTCAGCACGGACTTCGACGAGGTCGGCAAGGCAGCCATCGAAGCAGTCCAGAGAGGATTGCTGCGATGAAGGGCTCTCTCTTTTTGGCGCTCGTACTCGTCCTGCTGTCGACCTTGCGCGCGCAGGCGGAGTGCGACCCTCCCACCTTCGACAAATTTCCGGCGGAGTGGCCTGAAGCGACCCTTCCGGCGGGAGTCGACGCACGCGCGAAGCTGCAAAATCTCATCCAGCAGACCAAGGCGTATGTCACGAGCAAGGAGATCCCGGCAGAGCGTCAGGGCGACTTCAAGCGCGTGGCAGACTTCATCGACGGCAAGCTCGCCGAGCTGCGAACGAAGAAAGTCGCGGAGGTCGAGCTCGGCTTCTTGCAGCCGCGAGTCTGCGGTGCGCGCATCGAAAACGGGCTCCCCGTCTCCGAGTGCGAGTGGGAAGTCTTGGCCGAGCCCTCCATCAAGGTGCCGCTCCCCAACGCGCAGGACCACTGGAAGTGCGAAGTGCAGACGAAGTTCGCGGCGTACGTTCGCAGCGGCCACGAACAGCTCGCGGTATTCGCAGCCGAGCTGAATGCTCGGATCGCCGATGCGCTGGTGAAGTACGACCAGGCTTGGACTCAGTTGATCAACAACGGGCACAGTCAGTACCCGTGGGAGGTCGCGCTGAACGGGGCCTGGATCAACCACAAGAGCTGGGGTCCCAACCAGAACTTCGCGGTGTTGCTCCACCCCGCACTCGGCGCCGGCGTGGCAAACGTCGACAACAAGAACGGACAAGCGGCCGCGGCCGCGATCCTCGCTGTCGAGGCAGCCGGATACCTGCGCTACTTCGCAAACCACAAGCAGTACGTCGGAGGTGGACTGACCGCGACGATGAACAACCTACAGGGCCGGCAGATCGGACTCGGCGTCGTGCTCCACGCATCCGGGTTCTCACTCGGCGTCAGCCGCGATTTTTGGGGCGAACACGAGGACGAGGTCGCGGTCTTCTGGCTGATCGACGTGGGTCGCGCCATCGATGACAACCTGTTGGCGAAGAAGATCCCTGACCTGATCAAGAAGCGAAGGCTGAGCCCGGCCATCCTCGAGGCTCCAGACCTCGAATGACCTGAGAAGCGGCTCACCAAACGTGGCGTGCCTGCACAGGGCCGGTGCGCTGGGCGTACAATCGATCTCGAATGGAAGATCTGTCGGCGGCGACCGAAACCGTGCTCGTCGACCATGTGGGCACACAGGGGCCCGAGGCGCGTCAAGTGCGAGGCGCCTTGGTCGCTTCTTCCCTGCAGACGCTCAAAGACTCGGGCCACTACGAGGCGTACCTCACGCTGCTACCGAAGCAGCACCATGACGCGCTGCTGTTCCCTCTGGCGAGTAGCTGGCTGCCGATCGAACTCGCCGGCATTCACTGCGCGGCGTGTGATGCCCTCCGGCTCGACGGGCGCGAGATGATGCGCATCGGCGAGGTCGTGTCGCATCGCATCATGGGCACGTTCCTCGGGACCATGTTGCGCTCCGCACGCAGCTTGGGCGCGACGCCGACGCCATGGGTGGTGCTCAAGTCCTATCACAAGGTGTGCGAGCGACTGCTCGACGGCGGCCATCACCGTGTCGTGCAGTAAGGCCCCAAGGATGCGCTCATCAAGACGAGCGACCTGCCGCTGTTTCGCCATCGCTGCTCCCGTACGGCGATGGTCGGCATGTGTCTCTCTGCAGAGTTGGCGCGGTGGACGGGACTCGAATTCTTAAACAGCGAACGCGTAACTAGCCGTCGGCACTCGATTTTGTCGTGCTCGCGCGCGTTTACGGTTCGGTCCCGGTTGTCACCGCAGTACGTCCAGATGCCCCTGGTTCCCCCCGGTTCGACGGGTTTGGGCACCAGTTTGGGCACTCACAGGGTTTCGCTCAACCTTGGACACCGAGCGGACGCGTCGCACCGTCGCGCAGCTAGGCGCTGTTCTAAGAGCGCAGCAACGTCTTGCTTCGGGCGCTGCTGATTCTGGCGCACGACGGCGCGACGTTGCCCTGCGTGATGGGGAGATCGCGGCTTGCCCGCCGTATGGTGAGTTCACGAATGTCCCCGGCGAACCTGAAACCACCCGTTTCTTCATCGGCGAGCGCTGCCATCTCGGCGGCCAACAGCGAGCGTGTGCTCCAGCTCGTCGAGCACGGCCGCGAGACGGAACGGAAGCTCGCGGAGCAGATGCTCGGCGATGCCGAGACCCCCCTAGATCGCGCCTGGCTGCGGACGCGAATCCTCGAGCGGTTGGCCAAAGCCTACAAGGCGACCGCCGCGCCCAGCGACGGCGAGGCCGAGAAGCTCAGGCGTGCGAACACGCGCGCTTGGTTCCTTTACCTGCTGCCCAGCATGAGCGAGGACGACGCCGCCGCTGCCGAGGTCCTGCGCCAGTCGCTCCTGGTCCAGAGCGAACCGAACAAGTGGGCCCGCTACTGGTCGCTCGTGGGACAGCTGCGCTTCGCGTTCGCAGGCCTGACCAACGAGCAGCTCAAGGTCGTCCTGGATACCGAGACCGAAGACCTCGTGCGCATGCTCGCTTACGCCAGGGCCGCCCGCGACGGCGACACGACGTCGATGGAGCGCGTCAAGGAGGCGCTGTTCGCGGACGAGGACCGACAATGGGCGGCGCTTCGCGCGATCCGTGTTGTGCAGATCGATGACGAGGCGGTGATCTCCCAACTCTGCAAGTTGGTAGACGGGGGCGCCAACTCGGATCTGACGTACGACGCGATCCAGGCACTCAACGGAGTCGCACCTGACTCCGAGTACGCCAAGCGCGCCGCACGGGCACTGGCCACCTTCGTGGATCGCTGGAGCAGCTATCCAGGACGCGATGCGATGCGTCTGCGCGCCGTGTCCGGCCTCGGGCGCTTGGGCCGAACCGGCGAGGCGCAGATCCTGCTCGAGCAGTTGCTGGACGAGAATCCGGCGATCGTACGCGAGGCGGCTCGAGCTCTCGAGGCATGCCTCGGCGTGCGGACCGCAGTCGACCGGATACTCGGCGAGGCCGGGCGCGGCGCCGAAGAGGTGCGAAGTTACGCCCACGCGTTGCGCTGGCTGGAGGGCCGCGAGGAGGTCGTGGACCAGCTCGCGCTCGCGATGACCGCAGGGAACGCGGCGCTACGTGAGATTGCGCGCGGACTGCTGAGCGAAGTAGGCGGAATGGCCGCGATCGAGCGGCTGCGCGTGCAGAGCAACCTGCTCACGCAACACGCAGCATTCCTCAAGGACTCCGAGCAGCACGTGCAGAGTCTGTTCGAGACCTCGATGAAGGACGCGACGCTGGGCTTTCAGCGCGCGCTCGTAATGGATCACTTCGTGTTCTACATGGGCATGCTCTTGATCGCCGCGAGCGCGACCCTGCTGCTGGTCCACGGCGGCACGCTGACGGCCGACTGGATCGGTACCGGGACCACCGGGGTGCTCGGCGTCCTCTACTCGCTCTTGATCGCCAAGCCGAGACAGCAGGTGGAACGCGGCGTCGACCACCTGATGCGGCTCAAGATCATCTTCCTCGGCTTTCTTCGCCAACTGCACCAAACGGACAGCGCCTACATCCGCCGCTTGCTCGACGACAAGAGCGTGAGTCCGGAAGACTTGAAGGGCTTCACCGGCCTAGTCGAGGCAGCGATGAGCAAAGCGGCAGCGCAGCTAACCACCGGCTCAGTCAACCTGAGCGAATCGCCTCCTCCAACCGCGAGATAGCATCAGGGGTTGGGTGAGCCCGGCGGCGCCTTCCCGCTCAGGCCTGCGGCGTGCCCCTTCCCTCCGCACGGCGCCGGTGTTCTTCCTTCAGTTCTTCGTGCGCGAGCTTTAGCTGACTCAACGCTTCCGCGAGCGAGAACGCGTTGCCGTCGAAGTCGAGCAGAGGAGGCCTCTTCCCGAGTTCCTCGACGAGCGACGTGATCAACCTTTCGGTCTCAGCGCGGATCGCTTCGGGGCGCCTCGGGTCGTCGCGTTTCGCTTCGTCTGCGACCCAACAGTGCTCGTGCACCCATCGCAAGTACCCGCCGATGTGCCGCACCGAGACGCGAGGAGGGAGTTCCACCTCGAACCTGAACTCGAGCGGAAGCACGGTCACCCGGCGAACGAGCCACTTGTGTTCACGCACCCACGGCGGCAGGGGATCGGCATCGGACTCCACGTACGGGTTACCGAACGTGTCGACGCGGAGGTTTTTGTATTCAGCTAGCTCCGGCCAGATCACGCGCGTCGAGTACCCGACCTGGAGTGCATTGAGCGAATTGCTCAGCTGTTGAAAGAGTCCGACGGGTGCGCCTGCCGCGCCCACCGTCGCCTCCGGGAAAGTCGCTGCGTCGAGCGTCGGTACGGCTCCACTACCGCGCTGAAAGCGGTAACGCGTCCCTTCTGGGCTGTACGACAGCACGACAGCGTCGGGATAGGCTCTCGCGAGCACGTCGCGAATGATCGGCACCGGGAAAGGAGACGTGGGGAGCACCTTCCACGCCGCAGAACTCACCTCGAGGGATCTATTTTCAGTCGCGTAGGTCTGCCACGATGGGTCGAGCAATCCGAGCACGTCGTCGCCCACCAGCTCATCCAGGGCAGGCCCTCCTGGCACCACGCTGAGCGCATGCCACCCGCTGACGGTGTTGAGCGCGCGTGGCGGCACGGAGAGGTAGAGGTGTGCGAACAACGCGAGCAGCGCACGCTTGCTATCGGGCGCCGAGGCTGTTGCGTCGGCCTTGGCTTCGATGCGTTGCACGTAGGTCTCAAGGGCTCTTGGTAGCCCAGCACGGATCGACTCGAGCACCTTCTGGCTTCCTTCCTGCGTCAACGCCTCGCGGCTCGCCATCACGAGCTCCGAGGCGCGGCCGAAGCGAAGGTCCAGGGCCAGATCGAGGATCGGCAGCGCGGGCAACGACGCGGAGCCAACGTCTGCACCGCGATAGAGCGTCCGCAGAGGATTCATCAGGGGCTTGGGATCCCGGAAAGCGAACAACGTGCTGGTATCACCGTCGAAGACCCGCTCTTCCTCCTTTGGGTCGGGTCGCGGAAGCACATTGCCGTTCAGCTTGACCGTGGCGAGGAGCTCACCTGCCATGCGCTCGAACTCAGCGATGAGCCTGTCGCGATCTCCACTGGAGCGTTCCCGCTGGATCGGATCGTCCAGATACGGCGGCGGCCTGTTGCCTTGCTCCGTGGTCTCCGGTGCTGGGGGCTGTGCGGTGGACAGCTCCGCCTGTTCGATCGTGAACGACACGATCGTTCCAGGTCGCACCCGATGGCTGTCTTCCGACAGCTTCTTGACATACACGCCCGCGCGCACGCGCATCTCCTGCAGCAGGCTCTTCACATCGTCGGTGTTCCGCTCGCGCCTTACTTTGATCTCGAGCGCGTCTCCCGAGAATGCGTGTCTGGTTCTGATCACGAGCTCGGACGTCGCCATGAACACGCTCTGCAGGCCGATACCAAAGCTGCCTGTGGGCGCCGCGTACACGGGCATCGACGCGCGCAGCCGACGCCGCTCGGGATTGAGCTGCGAACTGCCGATGCTCAGCATGTAGCGCAGGTCCTGCGCGGAGATGCCGGTTCCCTGGTCCTTGATCTCCACCGCGAGCTGCTCACCCCTGCGTTCCAGCGTGACTTCTATCGGATAGTCGGAAAGAGTTTCGCGGACCTTCTCGAAGGGACTCGAGCTCTGCGAGTCTGGTTCTGGCAGCGCCCTCTCGGGATCTTGATGGACGCGGATAAGCGTCGCGTCCTCGGCGTTGGCGAGCAGCTCGCGCACCCACGCGAAGCTGCTCTTGTAGAGATTGTTGCTCCGCACCAAGCGAATGAAGGCAGCCTCGTCGACCGAGAACTTGGGGCGCTTTCCGTTCTCGAACGAAAGGTAGCCTTCCAGGACGGTCTGGATGGTACCGAGGCTCGGCGCGGCCCCGAAGTTAGGCGGTGCAATCGTGGACCAGTTCGAGGCCAGGTGCAGTAGCTCCACCTTCAGCCACTCCAGCCACGAGGACACCGCTTCGTAGGCACCGTAAGGGTCGCTGCTCTCCTCGCCACTCTCGCTGCGGCCTTCGGTACGACACGTTGCGGTCACCTCGACTCGCTCCGGGCTCACGCTGAAGTGTGAGATCGCGGCATGCTTGCCCACGTGGTCCTGCGACGAGATCGGGAGCGTCCCGAACGCACGTGTCATCACATCGCAGAAGCGCCCGTTGTCGAGGTCGAGCAGGTCGCCAAGGCGCAGCATGAATGCGACGAAGCGCGGGTGGCAGACCTCGGTCCCGAGTCCGCCCTCGACATAGGGTAGCTCCATGACGAGATCGATCGACTGACCGTGACGAACGGCGATCTCCGCCAGCCACGCGTAGAGACGTTGCGGGATGAGTGCGCGCGGCGACTTGATGCCCTGCAGCAGGGGATGCAGCACGGCCGCGCCCGAGCGAACGGCGTGGTGCTCGCGCCCGAAGTCGGCGAGCACCAGCGTGACTGCCTTGCGAACCTCAAGCGGCCAGAGCTCCGACTTGATCGGGAGCTGTGCATCCACGAGCCGCGCCGCGGCTAGGAGCATCGGGTCGCTCCCGTCCCGCAGCTTCTCCAGGTGACGCTTGAAGTCGTTCGACCTCCACCAGGTCGAGGCCGTCTCCGCATCGACGATCATGCCGCTGTCGTGCCAGTAGGCCGCTTCGAGTAGCAGCCACAGGTCGGTCGCGGAGAGCTGATCGATGCGTGCGCCCAGGACGCGCGTGACCTGCAGCAGGATGTTGTCCGAGTGCGACGCGTCGTGGCGGCTGTAGTGCGGGAAGTTGTAGCCGACCGTCTGCAACGCCTGGCTGACGAGGCGCTTGTCGTACTCCCACTGCGCGATGAGCATCCCCACGCGCTCGTCCTCAGCACACTTGCGACGGAGTGCTCTTTCCAGCTCGACGGTCATTGAGGCTCCTGCAGTCTCCGATCCGGCGGGGCGGCCTCGCGCCCACAGCAGTCGCCGATGCCGCCGTCGACGCGACTGCCCCTCGCGCGTGCGGCCTCTCTTCGCCTGCACTACGCGAAGAGCGCACGAGAAATTCCCAGTCTCTTTAGCGCCTCCTTCCCAGCGCGGCTTCAACTGCCGGTACTCGCGTGACCACCGGCGGGGATCAAGGCACGCTCACCGCGCCGAGAGCCTCGAACACCGCGGCGAGCGTGGTTCGGTCACACCCGGCGGTACGTCGACGAGCGAGCGCTTATCCGGACCACAATCGCGGCGCTCGCGGTCATGAGCGGCCCACGAGGTTCGCGGCGGACTACGCGCACCAGCGTCACATCTCGGCCCGGACTCTTCTGCACGGCACCGCCCTTACATTTCAGCGTGCTCGATCAGTACAGCAGATGCTGCGCGCTGTACTCACAGCTCCTTGCAGAACTCTCTCGACGTCAACCCGCTTGCTCGCCACTCCGATATGTGGACCGACCACTCGGCTGCGTTCGACATGCGCACAACGCTGCGGGCAGGCTCCACCATCCAGGTACACGGCTCCGTGAAGCGGACACACGTGAATCACATACGAACGTACCAGGTAACGCCATTCGGGAACGAGTCTCACGCCTGATGCACGCAGCCTGAAGATCAACTGCGGCGACGTCCGGCAGGAGGCCCAACTCTATCGGCCACGCCGAAAGCGTAGTCGTCCGCGAATTAGGCGTCGGTAAACGGGATGCATAAGGAGGCGCCCGATGATCGTAGCAATGTATGAAGCGACCATGATAGCGACCCAGTAAATGGCCGTGAAGAATGCCACCATAAGAATACTTCCGAGTGCGGACAATGCTGCGCTGAAGGTGGTGGTCAGAAGTACGAATGTCAGAACAGGCAATACAATCACGGCGCCGACGACAGTTCCTACCAACTTGGCAAGTTTAACACGGATCCAGCCTTCAAAATCGATCTTGAAGACCTGAAGAATATCACCCAGTCGATCGTGCGACAATTCATAGAAGTACGGCTGCTGCCTAGATGGAACATCGCCGTTGACTTCGGAAAACACCTTCTGACGCTTCATGATACCCACGTCTACGGCAGCTTGTAGGACCTGGCCGATCCACCCAACCAACTCGTCCGGTGGAGCGCCCCTCTTCTCGGGCGCTTGATCGAGATAGCTTGACGAGGCTGGGGTCAGCTTTGCTTCGAGGACTGCCCGCCCGGTAACCCCTAGATCGGTAAACACGAGACTTCGTGCGATCTGAGTTGCCGAAACGATGGACTTCACGCCATGGGCCACAATCAAGTGCCTGGTCAGACCCGTCCAAAGGACTCGATCCTCGGCGCTAAAGCTAGGAGTTGGTCGATCAGGATCGACCACTTCTTTGTCTTTGAGTCCCGCCGACCCAAGTTCGTTCCAAACGAACTCACGGAGCATCATGTCGGCCCCGCCGAGCTCGTCGTAGAGCCCCATTGGGATGACTTTCATTCCGCGAGAGTTGGCTAAAGACCATAGGCGGCGGCAAACGAGTTGGAGGAGGCCGGGATCGACCAACTGGCTCACTCCGCCGAACACAGATGGTTGCCTTAGCTCTTTCGATAGGCGGTTAGCGAGGTCCGGGTCAAAAGTTAATGTCCCTTCCGTTGCTGTGGGCTCCTTGATAGCCCGCAAAACTTCTGCGTCGGAGAGCGCGCGTAAGCGAATGAGACACGAGAGTGCGTCGGGCAAGTAATCTTCCGACTCCTGCCACGCCCCTAGCCATTCTTCACGCATGGTGATGAGCAGATGAGCCGGCCCGTCAAACACATTGGCCAACTCAGCCAGGCAATCCCATAGCCTCGCTCGACCTCCGGGTGCCTTGAAGACGTCTTCGAACTGATCCAGA
>Ga0190275_10003896_pt1 | contig 10709 bp, 8 predicted proteins | sample Popmic550T_FD_133745 | JGI IMG/M metagenome (GOLD analysis project Ga0190275, IMG submission 133745) | Populus adjacent soil microbial communities from riparian zone of Yellowstone River, Montana, USA - 550 T | ecosystem: Environmental > Terrestrial > Soil > Riparian zone > Trees stand | place...
CGCGCCGCCCGCTCATACCGCGCCTTCGGGGAGCCTCTCCCGCAGAGCCGCCCGTCTGGCCAGCCGGGCACGTGAGCAAGCCGACACCCTGCTAACCAGATGTTTCGACGGTGAACAGTTCGTAGACCGACCAGGCGAACCCCCCGCCGTCCGCCCCTGGTGCGACGCGATCGAACTCTCCGACCTCCTCCTCCGCCGCACCCCCACCGGCCACTCGACCACCGACCTGATAAACCGCCTCCAAAAATCCGAACTATCCGTCCTAGAAGGCCCAGCCAGCTACCACATCCTCTGCGCTGGCTACGCCCTCCACCTCCTGGACAGTTGCTTCCCCCACCCAATCCCCCTCGCCTTCACCACCGACGACCTAGACAACTTGCCCTGGGCAAGAAACGCCTGGAGCGCCGGCTCCGCCATCGACTCCGCCGGCACCGCGATCGCCCTAAACCTCAAGCACCACAACGATCCAGCCCACCTCTTCACCCTCATAGGCTGGCTAACCGCCCGCGCCGACCCATCCACCGGCATGTGGGGCACCCCTCACCCCGACGACGGCTGGCTCCAAGTAGTCAACGGCTTCTACCGCCTGACCCGCGGCACCTACGCCCAGTACGGCCTCCCACTCCCATACCCCGAAGCCGCCATCCGCACCCTGCTCGCCCACTCCCAAGACCACCGCGTTTTCACCGGTGACGGCTTCAACGCCTGCAACGTCCTCGACGTCATCCACCCCCTCTGGCTAGCCGGCAAGCAAACCGACTTCGGCCGCGCGGACGCCCGCCGCTGGGCCGAGCAGATGCTCGACGCCATCCTCGATCGCTGGGTAGACGGCGCCGGTTTCGCTTTCGCCCCCGACGCCACCGACGACCGCGCAATCCCCGGCCTGCAAGGTACGGAGATGTGGCTGGCCATCATCTGGCTACTGACCGACTACCTCGGCTTCTCCGACGTACTCGGCTACCGTCCCCGCGGTGTCCACCGCCCCGAGCCACTGATCGCAGTACCGAAACTGACCTGATCCCTCGAGCAGCGGGTCGGTCCACTCGGCCTGCTGGTCGGTGGCCATCCACTGGTCCACTAACCTGGGCCGGTGGACCCCCGGACCCGACGGCTCGTCACCTCTCTCGTACTAGCGGCGCTAGTCGCGATCGTGGTGGTCGCGGCCCTGGTTCGATGAGCAGCCCGCGGTCGCCGTACTTGCTGCGCGCTGGACTGGTGCGCAACGTCCGTACCGGCGAGCACCTGACCACCTTCGTGGTGTCGGGTGTCGCGACCGTACTGATCACGCGGCTGATCCTCGGGCTCAGCGGCTACCCACAGATCGGCGGCAAAGGGCTGCACATCGCCCACGTCCTGCCCGGCGGCCTGCTGATGCTGCTGGCGATCTACCTGCTGCTCTCGTACGTCGGCCCGGTGGTGCGGCCGGCTGCCGCGCTGGTGGGTGGCGTCGGCTTCGGGCTGTTCATCGACGAGGTGGGCAAGTTCGTCACCTCGGACAACAACTACTTCTACCAACCGACCGCGGCGATCGTGTACGTCGTTTTCGTGCTGATCGTGCTTGGCTCTCGGTTCGTCAACAACCGGCGGCCGATCGACGAGCGGGAGCAGCTGGCCAACGTGGTCGACCACGCGGTCGAGGGGATAGCCGGTGGGATGTCCCGGCGTCGGCGGGCCCAGGCATCCGCGCAACTCCGGGCTGTCGGTCCGGAGGTGATCGGCCGGCCGGAGGCTCGTGCGCTACTCGCTGCCTGCCCAGCGGACGACGTGGAACTCATCGCGCCGGTTGATGCGGCCTGGCGGGCAACACGGCGGGGTTTCGACCGGCTGGCGACGCATCCGCTCGCTCCGAGTGTGGCGGTCGGAGTACTGGTGGTACAGGCGCTTGGTGCACCTGTGATCGCGGCTGGGATCCGGCTTGACGAGGGACGGCTGCTGACGGATCTGCCGGTGCTGGGAGTGGCTGCCGGGAGTCTGTTGTCGGCAACTTTCACGATACGAGGCGCGTTGCGCCTGCGGGCGCGTGACCGGGCCCGGGCGGTGCGGTTGTTCGAGCTCGCCGTACTGGTGTCGTTACTGCTGACTCAGCTGTTCCAGTTCGCCGGGACGCAGTTCGCCGCTGTCGGCGGGATGATGCTCGACCTGATCCTCCTGGGCCTACTCGGTGCCGAGGCCGAACGCTTGCAACGCCAGTCGGCTCCACCGGTACCTGCCTAGGCGGTCGGCTCCACCGGTGCCCGCTTGGGCGGGCGCAGTGGCTGTCTGGGGCCGAGTTGTCCACAGGCTTTGAATTGGCCGGCTGATCGGTGGGGAATCGCGGCATCTTCTCTGGTGAAGGGCACGGACGCGGCTGCAGTGGCCGGGCGGCCCGCCGACACTAAGGAGATTGACCATGGTCCGGGTGATGCTCGAGGACGCCGACTACTGCGACGTCCCGTCCGACCTGATGACGTTCGACGATGGCGTCATCGTGTTCTGGCGCGACGGCGAAGAGGTCGGCCGCCACCGCCAGGCCCGCATCCGCGCCCTTGAACTCCCAGCCGCCCGCTCGTTCGGCCGCCGGATCGAAGAAGCCCGCAAGACCTACCCCAACGCCTACCGCAGCTGGACCGCCGAACAAGAAGAAACCCTCACCGACCTCTTCAACAAAGGCGCCGGCCGAGACGAACTCGTCCAAGCCCTGGGCCGCCAGCCCGGCGGCATCGAAACCCGCCTCCGAGCCCTCAACCTCCTCACCGACGAAGAAAAACTCAGATAAATCCACTCCCCACGCAGACTCCTACGTCGCCAGCTCCCACCCACCCTTTTCCTCGCTCCTACGTCGCCTCCACACGACGCTCCGCCGCCGCCTCCGGCGCTCCTGCGTCGCTTACACCGGGCGCTCCTACGTCGCCTGGTTCGGCGCTCCTGCGTCGCGTCTCGGCGGTGGTTGGTGCGGTCGGTATTGGGAGGTTCCGGCGGCTCTTGACTCCGGCTGTGTGACGCTGGGTGGTTGGTTGAGTGCTGTGGTGTTTGGTGGGGGCTTGGGGGAGTTGGGCGAGACCGTTTTGTGATCTCGTGGAGGGGTCGGGGACAATGGCGCGATGCAGGGTGAGCGGGAAGCTGATGAGCGGGCCGGCGGATCGGGCGAGGAGTCTGTCGCGCGGGACGCGGTTCGGGCTGCTCTGCTGGAGCCGGGTGGGCTGGTTCGGGCGGTTGGGTCCGGGCGCCGACGGGGTGCGGAGGCACCGGAGTACCAGCGGGTCGAGTTGCGGTATGTCGATCTGAAGGGCGTCCGGCATCTGCAGGTGACCGAGTTCGACGAGCGGCAGGCGCACACGCGGAATGCGGGTGCCGCGGACGTTGCGGCGGTGGTCGACGAGTTGCTCCAGGTGCCGTACGGGAATTGGCATGTGGAGACGACCACCGAGACGTTGCGGATGCGGTACACCAAGAAGGGCAAGTCGCTGCTGCACCGGCAGGCTGACAGCCGGGAGCAGGAGACTGCGCACGACCGGGTGAAGCAGCGGGTGCTCGATCCGGCCGCGCCGTTCCTGGTCGAGCTCGGGATCAGCGACCATCAGGGCCGGGTGAAGCCGTCGCGGCAGTCGAAGTACAAGCAGATCGAGGAGTTCTGCAAGCTGCTGGAGCCCGCGCTGGAGGAGGCGCTGGCGGCGGGGCGGATCAAGTCCGGACGGCCGCTGGAGGTTGTCGACCTCGGCTGCGGAAACGCGTACCTCACCCTGGCGGCATACCACCTGCTGAGCGCGGCAGGGCATGACGTGCGGATGACGGGGATCGATTTCAACCCGCAAGCCCGCGAGCGCAACACCAAGCGGGTGGCGGCGCTGGGCTGGCAGGACCACCTCCGGTTCGTCGACGCGACCATCGCCGACGCCGAGCTCGACACCCGGCCCGACGTCGTACTCGCGCTGCACGCCTGCGACACGGCGACCGACGACGCGCTGGCCCGGGCGGTCGGCTGGGAGGCGCCGCTGATCCTCGCGGCACCTTGCTGCCATCACGACATCCAAAAACAACTCAAGAGCGTCGAACCACCGGCGCCTTATGCGCTTCTCACCAGATATGGCATCGTTCGTGAGCGGTTCGCCGATGTTCTGACGGATTCACTCAGGGCGGCGGTGCTGCGACAGGTCGGATACCGGGTAGAGGTGGTGCAGTTCGTGGACAGTGAGCACACGCCGCGCAATCTGCTGCTCCGTGCTGCCCGGACGGGGGCGACGGCCGGCCCCGAGGTGCGGTCGGAGTACGAGGCGATGACCGGGGAGTGGCACGTCGAGCCACGCCTGGCGACGCTGGTCCTTGCCCCCGACCGCGAGGCGGTGCGTTGAGCTTGTTGCGCCATGCCCTGACCCTGACTGCCGTGACCCTGCTGAGCCTGGCCGGGGCCGCGGTCCCGGCCGGCCCGGCGACCGCCGCGGACCCGACGCCCGGAGCGCCGAAGCAACTGTTCTCGATCAACGACGAACGGGTGGACGAGTCGTCAGGGCTGGCCAAGAGCCGGAAGTACGAGGGCATCTGGTGGACGGTGAACGACTCCGGTGACACCGCTCGCGTGTTCGGCGTTGATGCCACCGGCAAGGTGCGGGTCCAGCTCAAGTTCAAGGCGCCGGTCAAGGACGTCGAGGCGATCGGGGTGGACTCCGAAGGGACCATCTACATCGCCGACATCGGCGACAACACCCGCAGCCGCGAGATGATCGAGGTCTACACGATCCCCGAGCCGGCCCAGCTCGAGGACGAGGAAAACGTCAAGTTCCACCGGTACGACTTCGAGTACCCCGATGGAGCCCACGACGCCGAGACGCTGCTGATCGAGCCGCAGACCGACCGTTTGTACATCGTGACGAAGGTCAAGTCGAAGCCGGGCGCTTTCTACGCGGCACCCGAGTCGGCGTCCCGGGAGGGCACCAACAAGCTGACCAAGCTCGCCGACGCCCCGACCTCGCCGTACGGCATCACGGACGGGACCTTCATGCCGGACGGCAAGTCGGTCGTCCTGCGGACGTACATCGACGTCGCCACCGTGACGTGGGGTGCAAAGCCGGCGCTGGTGGCTCGGACCGGTACGCCGTGGGCGCAAGGTGAGTCGGTTGCGGTGGGGCCGACGGGCAACGACATCCTGGCTGGCAGCGAGGGCAAGAACTCGCCTGTGTTCGTGCTGGCACCGCCGGGCAAGAAGGCGGTCGCGAAGCCGCCGGCTTCGAAGCCGGCCGCGACGCCGAAGCCGGCCGCGACCGGCAGTACGACCGAGCCGAAGAAAAGCCACAGCCTGCGCTGGATCGTCGTCGGCGCTGCCCTGCTGGCGCTCATCATCACCTTCGTCACTTTCCCCGCCGGCCGCCGCGAACGTCTCGACCGAATGGCCGAAAACGCCCGCCTGACCGGCCAACCCCCACCCAACCCCCACGGCCGCCGCCGCTCCAACGCCTAGCCCCGCAAAACCCCAAGCTCCAGCAACCGCCGCTCACCCTGGCTGTCGACATGGCTCCCGTGGGTGACGGCTTGCGTCAGCACATGACAGCGGCCGCCGCTCAGGGTTCTGAGGGCGGCCGCTGAGGTGTTGGGTTAGCGGAGTTTTTCGACGGTGTAGTCGATGGCCTGGGTGAGCTTTTCGACGTCGTCGGGGTCGACGGCCGGGAACATCGCGACTCGGAGCTGGTTGCGGCCGAGTTTGCGGTAGGGCTCGGTGTCGACGATGCCGTTGGCGCGGAGGACCTTGGCGACGGCTGCCGCGTCGATCGAGTCGTCCAGGTCGATGGTGCCGATCACGAGCGACCGGGCGTCCGCGTCCTCGACGTACGGAGTCGCGTAGTCGGACTTCTCGGCCCAGGTGTACAGCCGGTTGCTGGAGTCCGTCGTGCGGCCGACGCTCCACTCGAGCCCGCCCTGGCTGTTGATCCAGTCGGTCTGCTCGGCCATCAGGAACAGCGTCGCCAGCGACGGCGTGTTGTACGTCTGGTTCTTGCTGGAGTTGTCGATCGCCGTGGCGAGATCCAGGAAGGCGGGGATCCAGCGGCCGGAGGTGGTGATCTCCTCGACCCGGGCGAGCGCTGCCGGGGACATCAGGGCGATCCACAGCCCGCCGTCCGAGGCGAAGCACTTCTGCGGCGCGAAGTAGTAGACGTCGACCTCGTTGATGTCGACCGGCAGACCGCCGGCGCCCGAGGTGGCGTCGATCGCGACCAGCGCGCCCTCGTCGGCGCCCTCGACGCGCTTGATCGGCGCCATCACGCCGGTGGAGGTCTCGTTGTGCGGCCAGGCGTACAGGTCGACGCCGCCCTCGGCGACCGCGGCGGGGCGGGTGCCCGGGTCGGACTTGATCACGGTCGGCTCGCCGAGGTGCGGTGCCAGCTGAGCGGCCTTGGCGAACTTCGAGGAGAACTCACCGAAGCTCAGGTGCTGGCTCTTCTCCCGGATCAGGCCGAAGGTCGCGATGTCCCAGAACGCGGTCGAGCCGCCGTTGCCGAGCACGACCTGGTAGCCGTCGGGGAGCTGGAAGAGGTCGGAGACGCCCTGCTGGACGCGGGCCACCAGGTTCTTCACCGGAGCCTGGCGGTGCGAGGTGCCGAGCAGCTTGGCGCCTTCGGTGGCGAGGGCCGCGACGGCCTCCGGGCGCACCTTCGAAGGACCGGCGCCGAACCGTCCGTCGGCGGGCTTGAGCTCTGCGGGGATCACGATGTCGCTGGTCACCAGCGGTTCCCTTCGTCGTCTGGCGGAAATCCTTGCCGACGACGCTGTCAGCACTTCACAGTCTTCCACACCCCATCACGGTGATGAGGCGGAGGTCCACCGCTGTGGCTCAGGTGGTCGTCCGCCTGTTGTGGGATGGGGAGCCCGCCGACTGAGCGGGTGGGCTCCGCCCGCCGCCCGGCCGGCCGCCCGCCGCCCGCGCGGCGGCGGCCGTCTGGCGTTCGTTGTCCGGGTGCTTGGTGGTTACTCGTGTTTGCGGGTGATGGTTTGGTGGCCGGTCATTGAGGCGATGGGGCCGTCTGGGGTGTTGACCCATTCGCCGCAGGCGCCGCCGCCTTCGGCTACTCCTAGGGTTAGGGGAGTGCCGTTCATTCTCAGGGCCGGGTGGTAGTACTCGGCTACCTGTTCGGCGGCGCCTTCGATGTAGTGGCCGATCAGGGCTCGGCGGAAGCGGTCGGGGCTGACGTTCGGGGCGCTGCCGTGGACCAGTGCGCCGTGGAAGAACAGCACGTCGCCCGGCTCCATCTCGACCGGTACCGCCGCGTCCGGCTCCGGTAGCGGCACGGTGATGTCGGTGAAGCTGACCTTGGTGTCCGCCTTCTCCGTGCACAGAATCGGCCACCGGTGGCTCCCCGGTACCACCTCCAGGCAGCCGTTCTCCACATCGACCTTGTCGAGCGCCATCCAGGCCGCCACGCAGGTCCCCGGCTCAGCCTTCAGATAGAAGTTGTCCTGATGCAACGCCTGCCCCCGAGACCCCGGCGGCTTGAAATAAATCATCGTCTGTACCGCGTAAGGCGAGCGCCCAAGCAGCCCAGTCATCACCTCGTCGAGCCGATCATCGATCAGCCACTGCAGCGTCAACTCATCCCACCGATGCATCTGCGCCATCCGCGGATACCGCCGCAACGGATCCCGGCTGCCGGCCTGGACGCCGACCACGTCACCGTCGTACGAGCCCAGCTTCCGCAACTCCATGTAGTGATCCCGGAGCCGTTCCACCTCATCGGCGGCGAACAGTCCACGCACCAGCGTGTACCCCGAGGTCTCAAACTCGTCCTTGAACGAAACGCTCACCGATGTCTCCCCACTGAGTAAGCTGACTCTCAGATTCTCCGCTCCCAAGGCCTCGCACAGCGACGGGCGATCGACGCAAGGACTTGACTTTTTGACGCATCAGCCAGTTCTGGCCAGCCCGGTCGAGCTCCAGCTGCACTCGCCACCGACCTTCTGGCGATGCGAGCCGAGCTGGTCCTGGGTGTCTCAACCGCTCGAGGACTACCTGCTGTGGTGCGTCCTCGACGGCATCGGCCGCCTCGAGCTCAACGGCAACACCCGTGAGCTTGGCCCGGGCGTCTGCGCCGTCTTCGCCCCCGGAGACGCTCCCACGGCCAGTCACGACCCACGCCGCCGCCTCCTGGTCTTCGGGATGCACTTCGCCAGCCCTGCGGGCGTAGTACCGGCAGACCGCTGGGCTGAGTTGCCGGACCGGGTGCTGCTCGGTGCGCTCGCCCGCAGCTCCGATACGGCGTACCGGCGTGGCGACCCGCTGGGCCAGCGGCAGGCCAAGCTGTGTCTGGAGCAGTTGCTAGGCCTGATCTGGAACGCAGCGCACAGCCCGCAGCCGAGTGCGACCGACACTGCGGTGCAAGAGGTCGCCCAGGCAATCCGGCAGGACCCCAGCCACGACTGGAGCGTCGCGGCGATGGCTGCGCAGGCGTCGCTGTCCAGGGCGCAGTTCACGCGGCGGTTCGTCGCGCAGCACGGCGTACCACCCGCGCAGTACGTCATCCGGGCGAGAGTGGAGCGAGCGCACCAGCTCCTGACAGAGACCGGTATGACGGTCACCCAGGTCGCCGCTGCGCTCGGCTACACCGACGTGGCGTACTTCAGCCGCCAGTACAAATTCCGCACTGGCACATCCCCGGGACAAGTCCGCAGAGAGAGATCAGGCCCACTTCTCGTTCCAGCCTTCGATTGACGTGGCAGGGCGGGTGGCGGGACCGGAGTAGATGGCCGAGGGGCGGATCAGGCGGCCGGTGCGCTTCTGCTCGAGGACGTGAGCGCTCCAGCCCGCAGTACGGGCGCAAGTGAACATCGACGTGAACATCGGCGGCGGTACCTCGGCGAAGTCGAGCACGATCGCCGCCCAGAACTCGACGTTGGTCTCCAGCACCCGGTCCGGCCGGCGCTCGCGCAACTCGGCCAGTGCGGCCTGCTCCAGCGCCTGGGCCACCTCGTACCGCGGTGCGGCCAGCTCCTGCGCCGTACGCCGAAGTACGCGGGCGCGGGGGTCCTCGGCCCGGTACACGCGGTGGCCGAAGCCCATCAGGCGTTCGCCGGCGTCCAGCAGCCCCTTCACGTATGAGCGGGCGTCGCCACTCTTCTCGACGCCCTCGATCATCGTCAGTACCCGAGCCGGCGCGCCACCGTGCAGCGGGCCGGACATCGCGCCGACAGCACCCGACAGAGCAGCGGCCACGTCAGCACCAGTCGAGGCGATCACCCTGGCGGTGAAGGTGGAAGCGTTCATGCCGTGCTCGGCGGCGGAGGTCCAGTACGCGTCGACCGCCTTGACGTGCTTGGGGTCGGGTTCGCCGCGCCAGCGGATCATGAACCGCTCGGTGATCGTGCTGGCCTTGTCCACCTCGCGCTGCGGCACCATCGGTTGCCCGATGCCACGAGCGGCCTGGGCGACGTACGACAGCGCCATCACCGCCGCGCGGGCCAGGTCGTCCCGGGCCTGGACGTCGTCGATGTCGTAGAGCTGACGCAGGCCCCACGCGGGGGCGAGCATCGCCAGCGCGGACTGCACGTCGACCCGGACATCACCAGTGTGCACGGGCAGCGGGAAGGGTTCGGCCGGCGGCAGGCCGGGGGTGAACGCGCCGTCGACGAGCAGACCCCAGACGTTCTCGAACGGCACCCGGCCGACCAGATCCTCGATGTCCACCCCGCGGTAGCGAAGCGCCGAACCTTCCTTGTCCGGCTCAGCGATCTGGGTGTCGAACGCGACGACACCTTCGAGACCGTGCTGAACTTCGCTCTTTGAAGCTGACACTGCCGGATCTGACATCCCGTGAGACTCCCTTGTCCGATAGAGGCGCTCAGGCAGCATAGTTCTCCGCCTCACCGCACGGACAGAAGACGCATAACTTTCCTCCCGGTGGCCGCATCTGGCAGGCATGGAGACTGTTGTCGCGTATGCCTTCGACCGGTTCGCCGGACCGGAGCGGGCCGCGGCCGGCGTGCGCCGGGTCGAGGCGTACTACGGCGGCGTGTGGGAAGGCCAGGCCCGCCGGGACGGCTGTGACTCAGGAACTGTGGGCTTACACAGCTGGAGTCGCCGGGAGCCGACGTATCGGTGGCCTGCCTGGCGGGACGACGATGACCTCTGCGTCGCCAGTTTGCATGCGCCACTCGGCTACGAGGCGGTCGTGGGCGATCTCACACCACAGCGAGCCGCTGCGCCGCTTGCTCGCGCAGTACTCGCCTTCCCGGCCCGCATGCTCGACCTAGCGCCACCATTCATGCTGGCAGTGCTCGACCCGGCCGACGAACGGCTAGAACTCTTCACCGACTCTGTCGGGCTCGGGCGGCTGTTTCAGCTCCGCACGGTTGACGGTTGGGTGTGGAGCAACCGTCCAGCCGCTGCCTGCCTATTCGCCGACATCCCTGCTGCCGCGTCCAGCAGGGGTTGGCAGTACGCCGCCGGGTGCGGCTGGTTCATGGGCGACACAACGCCGTACGACCGAGTGCTGGCCATCCCCGGCGCTACTCGCATCGTGACCGAGGGCCGCCGAAACCGTCGTACTGTCACCAAGATCGATGCCACGAGCATCTGGTCCGGCCCGAGCGGCGGGGAGCTGTCGCCACGGCTTGTCGAGGAGACAGCGGAAGCCCTGCGCGGAGTAGCCCGGTCTGTGAGCAAGCTGTGGCCCGGTACTCCGACAGTGGATCTCAGTGGAGGCAGGGATTCCCGCGTTGTGGCAGCAGCCTTTCTCTCTGCCCGTGTGGAC
>Ga0190275_10003897_pt1 | contig 10709 bp, 6 predicted proteins | sample Popmic550T_FD_133745 | JGI IMG/M metagenome (GOLD analysis project Ga0190275, IMG submission 133745) | Populus adjacent soil microbial communities from riparian zone of Yellowstone River, Montana, USA - 550 T | ecosystem: Environmental > Terrestrial > Soil > Riparian zone > Trees stand | place...
GACATGGCCGCGGGGAGTAGCACGAGCACCCGCGGGCGTCAGCAGGGACGCGGGCGGTGCTCGGGTAATGAGCGTGCTCTGTCCAGAAGGCCGGAGAGCTTCGCCGCGCGCTCCTGGAGGCGCCCCGCGGAGAGGGGGGCTGCCTCAGGGGCGTGCGCCGCTGGCCATGGTGCGCGGCCCGGCGCGGAAGCGCAGCGGGTCCACGGGCTGCGAGGACAGCGCGAGCTGGTAGTGGAGGTGCGGACCGGTGGAGCGGCCCGTGTTGCCGGAGTAGGCGATGAGCTCGCCCCGCTCCACACGCTGGCCCACCTTCACCAGCAGCTCCGAGTTGTGACAGTAGGCCGTCGTCACGCCTCGGCCGTGGTCGATGATGAGCACCTTGCCGTTCACCGCGTCCTCGCTCGCGCGGCGCACGACGCCCTCCTCCACCCCCTTCACCTCCGTGCCCTGGGGCACGCTGAGGTCCACGCCCGTGTGCAGCTTGCGGGTGCCCAGCGTGGGGTGGATCCGGTAGCCGAAGGGGCTGGCGATGCGAGTGCTCTCCGGAACGGGCCACCCCAGGCCGAACACGGTGGTGAGCGCGAGCGCCTGGTTCGCGGCCACCTTCGCGTCCTCGAAGCCGGGCGGCAGCTGCTTCGCGAGGCGCTCCAGCGTGGGCGAGCCCCCTTCCGCCAACACACGCTCCAGGGCATAGCGCGCGGGGATGCGGCCGGCGAACACGGCGGTGAGGCGGGCGTCCTCGTTCGGGAAGTCTGCCTCGAGCGCCTCGAGGAGCTTGCGCGCGGCGACGGGCCCCTGCGCCTCGTCCAGCAGCGCCTCGGAGGGCAGGCCCAGCTCGGTGGCCAGCGCCAGCGTGGGCGTCTGCGCCTTCGGCTGGAGGCCCTTCAGCGCGAGGTAGGTCCCGTAGGCCAGCGCGCCAGCCTCGGAGATGGGCCGCAAGACGGGCACCGTGGGGACGAGTGAGGAGGTGGTCGGCCCCGAGCTGCTCTCGCCGTCGTAATAGGCCAGCAGCGGGCGGGCCGTGCTCCGGCTGTTGAAGGCCCACGCCGAGGCCCGCCGAACCAGCGCCCCCGCAGGCGTGTGGTGGTACGCCGCCCAGAGACACAGGGCGGCCATCAGGAAGTCGAGCAGGCCGCGTGCGTTGCGAGAGAACACAGGGCCACCTCAGCGCAGGAAGGAGAAGACAGGCGCGGCATCCAACGCCGCGGCGAGCGCCAGGGGCACCGCCAGCGCCGAGCCCACGAGCCCGAACGAGAAGGCCTGCCACCGGTTGCGGACGAGCTCCTCGGAGGCGGTGTCCGCGTCCTGGAGGTTGCGCAGCACCGCGCGCCACCCAAGCGTGGCGAGGATCCCCACCAGCGCCCCGAGCGCCAGTCCGCGCGCCGTCACGTCGGCCGCCCCTTCCCCCAGCAGGTTGCGCCCCGAGAGGTACACCGTGCCCTGGATGAGGCGGGCCACCGCGCAGGCCCCGGCCACTACCACGGCGGCGGTGGCGAGCGGGCGCGTCCAGCGCAGCGTGGTGGGCTTGCGCAAGAAGCGGGCGAAGAGCATCCGCCAGGTGGGGCGGGTGTCCTGCTGGAGGTACTTGCGCCAGGGCTCCTCCTCCGTGCGCTTCGACTCGCGGTAGCCGAGCGCTGGCAGGGCCAGCACCAGGTCCACGGACAGCTCCCACGCCAGGGCCAGGGCCCGGGCGATGAGGGTGCGCTGCTCCAGCGTGATGAGGTCCACCAGCCCCTCGGTGAGGGTGGAGGCTCCCACCAGCCGATCGAAGGCGGAGTCCACCGCATCCACCAGCGAGAGGAGCCGCTCATCCAGCGTGTCCGCGGCGGCGTGCACACCCACCGCGATGAGGGCCAGGAGCCCCACGGGCATGAAGGCCCAGCGGAAGCCGCCGATGAAGCGCGAGACCCCCGAGAGAGGGCCAGACGGCTGGGCGGGGGGCGGCGGCGGGCGCAGGGTCAAGAACACTCCAGGAGCAGGCTCGGGCCTTCAACGTACGAGCACCTGTGGCGATCTTTCACCGCCCCGCTTCAGGGCGCCAGAGCGCACTAGCGGTGAAGCGAAAGACGCACCTGCTGTCCGCAAGGGGCCCTCTCTGCCTGCTGGCCGACAGTGCCACCACCCCGCAGGTCCACTGCTGATATCCCCTTGCCTGTTCGTACAATGGAAATCCAGCAACACACGCCTAGCGTATAATTCACGTATTGATGGATGCACGACGCACCTGCTCCCTGTGAGCAGGCTGCAGCAGTCCCTCTGCCTCGCGCAGAGCCGCAGCACTTCCTGGGGGGAAGCTCATGACAAGGTATCTCTCGCGTGTCCGCGCATCTCTGCACGTGCGCAAGCAGTTCTCCATCGTTCCGGCGGCCGTCCTGCTTGGGTTCGTAGCAGGTGGCTGCGGCGAGCCGTGGCTGGAGGAGCCAGATGTTCCTCTGGAGGCCCGGAGCGAATCCTCCCGCCTCGAGGGGGACAACGGCTTCTCGCTCAATGGCCTGAGCAACAACGGCATGGGCACCAACGGCATGGGCACCAATGGCCTGGGCACCAGTGGCCTGAGCATCAGCTCCATGAACAGCCCCACGTTCGTTGACTGGTTCAACCAGGATCCTTCGCTGGCAGACATGGTCATGCGCTACACCGTGATGTGTGCCGTCGCAGCGGGCTCCAGCCGCACCTGGACGAACCCCACGACGGGCCTCCAGTACACCTGGCCTGGAAGACTGGGACTGACGCCGGGATGGGCGAGCGGCACCCCCTCCACCGAGCTCGAGCAGCAGGTCATCACCGCCTGCCTCGCGGCGCACACCAACAAGTACGGCATCCACGTGCCCTTCTCCATCCAGGGGCTGGGCGCCACGGGAGTTCCCATCCCCGTGGACCTCCTGGAGTTCCTCACCTTCCTCCGGAGGGAGGCCTGCTTCTTCGGCAACATCTTCCGGGATGAGGGCGTCTTCGCCGGCAGCGACTCGCTCTGGTCCAGCACGAGCAGCAGCGTGCGCGCCTGCGGGCTGGAGGTGCCAGGCTCCGGAGATCAGTGCGCGCCCATCCAACAGGTGGAGCACTGCTCGGAGATCTGCACCCCCGACCCCGCGAACAACTTCTTCCTGTCCTGCACCCACAACGGGAAGAGCTATCGGGCGATGACCACTCGGATCCGGACCCTGGACATCTTCATCTGCGGGGACGGCGTCTGCCAGGTCAGCGAGTCCTGCGGAACCGGGCTCACCCCGAACAACTGCATGGACTGCGGCTCCTGCCTCTGAAGGCAACCCGTCCGCCACAGCCTCTCTGCCACCTACCCAACAGTCCCCCTGCCCTTTAGGGCTCTCCAGATTTTTCTCGTCCTCCTATAAAAAGTTAAAACCCATGGAAAATACGCCAAGCACCCAATTCATGTCTGAAGGGGAAAAACCGCTTCTGTCGAGGGAGGCGCGGGCCGCGTGGCAGCTAGGTCCTGGCGCGCTTGCGGGGGAGTACGTGCTCCGGGCGGTGGTCGGCCTGGGGGGCCATGGCGTCGTGTTCGAGGCGGAGCACCGCATCCTCGGGCGGCGCGCCGCGGTGAAGGTGCTGCACTCACATCTGACTGACAAGGGGGTAATGCTGCAGCGCTTCGTGCGCGAGGCCCAGGTCATCAACAAGATCCGCCATCCCAACATCGTGGACATCCACGACTTCGGCGTGATGCCGGATGGCAGCCCCTACTATGTGATGGAGTTGCTGCCTCCGCGGACGCTGACCCACCTGCTGCTGGAGCGAGGGCGGTTCTCCCCTCGGCGCGCGCTGGACTACCTGGAGCCCGTCTGCGAGGCGCTGGAGGCGGCGCACCGGGCGGGCGTGGTGCACCGGGATCTCAAGGCCGGCAACGTGGCGGTGGTGTCCGACGGAGATCCGCCGCAGGTGAAGCTGCTGGACTTCGGCATCGCCAAGATCATCCACCCCGAGCCTGGAGAGCCCGGCTTGACGGCGGACGGCCAGCGGCTGGGCACCACCCACGCCATGGCACCCGAGCAGATCCGCGGCGGCGTCATCGGGCCCGCCACGGACATCTACGCGCTCGGGGTGCTGCTGTACCGGATGCTGACGGGGGACTACCCCTTCCAGTCGCAGAACCGGTTGGAGGTGGAGCGGATGCACCTGGAGGTCCCCGCGCCACGGCCGAGTGCCCGTGTACCCGTGTCCCCCGCGGTGGATGCCGTGGTGCTGCGCTGCCTGGAGAAGGAAGCGGCCCGGCGCTACCCCACCGTCAGCGCCCTCGTTGCCGCGCTGCGGGAGGCCGTGGCTCCACCGGCCTCCGTGCTGGTGGCCTCTGGCAGCCGGAGCGCCCGCGCTTTCGTCATCCATGCGGAGGCCGTGGTCGCCCCCGGAGCGGAGGACGATGCGGCGTACACCACCATCTCCGAGGTGCTCGATGGGCTGGAGCAGGAGCTGCGCGAGGCAGGCTTCATCCTCGCGGAGCAGACGGGAATGAGCCTGCTGGGCGTCCGGCTGCTCGACGAGTCCCCCTCCATCGAGCCGTCGGCGCTGCTGGCGGTGGCACGCGAGCTCCACCAGCACGCCCAGGCGCGGGCGCATGGCTCACGCGTGAGCGTCCACCTCTGTGTCCACGTGGGCCACGTGGAAGCGCGAGGGGAAGCGGAAGGCATCGAGATCACCGGTGGGCCGTTGGCGGACACCGCTGGCTGGGTCGTCCGCGATGCGAGCGGCTTTGCCACGACGAACGAAGCACGACGCACCTGCTCCTTGTGAGCAGGCTGCAGCAATTCCTCTGCCTCGTGCAGAGCTACAGCAGGGCCTGGGGGTGAGTCATGACGAAGTGTCTTGGGTGGATTTACCGGTCGCTGATCGGCCGGAGATCCGTCTCCATCGCGCTGGCGACAGCGCTGCTTGGGTTCGTGGCAGGTGGCTGCGGCGAGCCGTCACAGGAAGAGCCAGAGCCCCCCCTGGAACTGGGGAGCACGTCCTCGCTGTTGCAAAGTGACGAAGACTTCTCTCTGGAGGGCATGGGCACCAATGGCCTGGGAACCCATGGCTTGAGCACCAGTGGCTTGAGCATCAGCGCCATGAGCAGTGCCGCGTTCGTCGACTGGTTCAACCAGGATCCACCCCTGGCCAACAGTGTCATGAAGTACGTCGTGGCGTGTGCGGCCGCCAAGAGTGACAGGCGCGCCTGGACGAACCCCACGACGGGCATCACCTACAAATGGAAGGGAAGCCTGGGGCTGACGCCTGGCTGGGCGAGCGGCACCCCGGCCACTGAGGTCGAGCAGCAGGTCATCACCGCCTGCCTCGCGGCGCACACCAACAAGTACGGCAGGAAGGTGCTCTTCTCCGTGCAGGGGCTGGATGGCAGAGGTTCTCCGATTCCCACGAGCGACCTGGAGCGCATCGTCTTCTCCGAGAGTGAGGCATGCTTCTTCGGCAACCTCTTCCGGGATGAGGGCATCTTCGCGGGCAGTGCCTCCGTCCTGCCCCCCTCGCACAGCAGTGTGCGGGCCTGCGGGCTGGAGGCGGAGTCCAGCGCCGAGGATCTGTGCGCGCCCATCCATCACGTGAACCGCTGCAGCGAGATCTGCGTCCCCGACCCCTCGAACCGCTACTTCCTGTCGTGCACATCCAACGGGAAGAGCTATCGGGCGCTGGCCACGCGGATCATGCCCCGCGACATCTACGCCTGCGGCGACGGCGTCTGTCAGATCAGCGAGTCCTGCGGAACCGGGCTCACTCCCAACAACTGCAGCGACTGCGGGCCCTGCCCCTGAAGCCACTTCGAATCACACACGACAGGTTGGCGAGATGATGATGAGGAAGTGAATGGAGACCCAGCGACCTGCCGTCGGCGGGCCCTGTCTGACTTTGGGGAGAGACCCGTGCCGCGCTGCCTGACATGCGGGCAGCGCTGGGAGGGAGGCCACCTCTTCTGCCTTCAGGGTGCCTCCCCCTCCAGCGAGCCTCCCTCCACGCCGCGGCCACCGCTGCCCGAGCTGGCGCTCCCTGGCTACGACGTGGAGCACTTGGTGGCCCGGGGAGGCTTTGGCACGGTGCTGGCCGGCCGGCGCCAGCGGGACGGGCTGCGCGTCGCCATCAAGGTGCTCCACCACCCCTCCCCCTCCAGCGGGAACGGCTCGGGCCTGGAGCTCGAGGCGATGCGCACCATCGGCCCTCCCACCGTGCCCGAGGTGTACGAGACGGGCAGGCTGGTCGATGGGACGCCTTACATCGTCATGCAGTTCATTGCCCACCCGCTGCTCTCCGAGCTTCTGACGCGGCAGCACGGTCCGACACCCGAGACGGGCCGCTGGGCGCTGGCGCTGGCGGAGGGGCTGGACACCCTCCATCGCCACGGCTTTCTCCACTGCGACCTCAAGCCGGAGAACATCTTCCTCGATGAGCGGCTGTGCTCCGTGGGGTTCTTCGACTTTGGCCTGGCGCAACGCCGGTCCCCCAGCACTCCCGATCAGAGCGCTGACCGAGGGCTCGCGCACGCAGGCACCGCCGAGTACATGTCACCCGAGCAGTGCGCGGGGCAGGAGACGCTGGACGAGCGCACGGATGTGTACTCTGCCGGTGTCATCCTCTACGAGCTGCTCACGGGCCGTCCCCCCTTCTTCGGCGTCGCCGCGGACATCCTCCAAGCCCACCTCTCTCGCCGTCCGCCCCGCCCCTCGGAGCTGGCCCCCGTACCCACCGCCCTCGAGGAGGTGGTGCTGCGCTGCCTCGCCAAGGAGCCCTCCCGCCGCTACGCCTCCGCCCGGGAGCTGGCCGAGGCACTCCGGCAGGCGCTCGAGCACTCCTCCGTGGCGCCCACTCCGCCGACGATCCCGGCGCCCCCCCCTTCTTCCTCCCAGCATCGCTCCGTGGCCCTGCTCTTCCTGCGCTCTGGCGCCAACCCGCTCGCCGTCCAGAAGGCACTGGCCCAGAGCGGCGGGCAGCTCGCCTCTCGCGAGGGGACCCGCTTCGCCGCCGTCTTCGACCCGGAGTCCGAGGCGAACCCTCTCCAGCGTGCCCTCATGTGCGCGGAGCGGCTGTGCGCCGAGGGGATGGCCGCCAACACCCTCGTCGATGTGGCCATGGTGAGGGTCCAGCGCCGCCCCCAGGGCCCCCCCCGCTACCTGACGCCCCTCTTCTCTCTCCCGGAGCGCTACCCCACCGACGAGGACCCACCCACGCTGCTGCTGACGGCAGCGGCGGTGGAGGGCTTGCCTGAGCTGGCGTGGGTCCCCGCGCCCGGGCGTCCGGGCCTCTTCCGCCAGGGACTGCGCGAAGCGACCCGCGAGGACACCAGCGTGGTGCAGCTGGAGCATGGCCTGCTGGTGGGCCGCCAGGTGGAGTTGGCGGAGCTGGTGCGCGGCGCTCGGGCGGCGGTGCAGGAACGGGCCCCCACGCTCGTCACCGTCCTGGGAGACAGAGGACAGGGAAAGAGCCACCTCGCCGCCTCGCTCCTCCAACTCCTGCGAGAGCAGGTGCCCGCGGCCCGGGTGACCTCACTGCGTGCGCGCGAGCCCGTCCAGGGCGATCCGGAGGGCCCTCTGCGCCTGCTCCTGCGCGAGGTGCTGAGCGAGAGCGCCACCCTCCCGCTGGAGAGCGAGGCCGCCTGCCACACGCGATGTGAGGAGCTGCTGGGGGGGCCCCTCACCTACGAGCTGTGGCCCGCGGTGGCCTTCTACCTGGGGTGGCGTGCTCCCACCGATCTGCGGAGCCTGGCGGCCGCGCCAGGGGCCCTGCGCTCGTTGGCGGTGCGTGCCGCCGGCGAGCTGCTGGCGGCTACCGCCCGCGCCCATCCGCTGCTGCTGCTGGTGGATGACGCCCACTTCGCCGAGGACATGGCCCTGGATGCGCTCGAGTACGCCACCCGCGCCGAGTCCAGGCTTCCCCTGTGGATCTGCGTGCTGGCCCGCTCCGGCTTCGAGCACACCCGGCCTCACTGGGGCTCTCGGGCGGCCCGCCGCTCCACCCTCCAGCTCGGGCCCCTGCCCTTGCCGGACGCCATGGAGCTGTGCCGCACCGGGCTGCACCCCGCCACGAACGTGCCCGCGGAGGCCCTGCAACAGCTGGCCGAGCGGGCCCAGTGCACCCCCCTCTTCATCGTCGAGCTGACGCGCGGCCTCAAGCGTCAGGGCCTGGTGCGCCAGCGCCCTGGCGGCAGCTTCTACCTGGCCACGGACGAGCTGGATCGGATGCCCGAGCTCCGGCTGGTGGAGTGGCTGGTCCACCACGAGCTGGGAGCCTTGCCCACGGAGCTCATTGCCCACGCCCGCCTGTGTGCCTTGCTCGGCGGGGACTTCACCCTCGATCAGGTGGAGGGGGTGGTGAGCGCGCTGGAGCGCGAGGATGGGGCGGCTGACTTCCCCTTGGATGCTCGCCACGCCACCCGCCGGCTGGTGGAGCTGGGGCTCCTAGTGGAGCACGCCCAGGAGGGGCTCAGCTTCCGCAACGAGCTCATCCGCCTGGAGGTGGCCCGCTCGCTGTCCGAGACGCAGCGCTGGCGGCTCCACCACGCCGCCCACCTCTTCTACATGAAGGCCAGTGCCAATGAGTCGCGGCTCCTGCCCCGGCTCGCCTTTCATGCCGCCGCCGCCGGCCTGCACTCGGAGGCCGCCGCCCTCTATATCGATCTGGCCGAGTCGGCCCGCAGCCGCCATGCGTACCTGAAGGCGGAGGCCACCTACACCCGGGCCCTGGAGCTCCTTCCGGAGATCGCCGACCCACGCTGCATGACCGCGCTCCGTGGCCGTGGGCTGATGCGTTACCGGGTGGGCCGCTACGAGGACTCGCTGGCCGATCTGGCCCGCGCGCGGCAGATGGCGCGGCAGCTCGGCGACAAACACGAGGAGGTCGAAGTCCTGCTGGACGAGGCCACGGCCCTCGACTGGACCAATGACTATGTGCGCTCCGAGGAGCGCGTCCTCGAGGCCATGGCGATCGCGACCTTCGCGCTGCTGGACTCTCCCTCGCTGCAGGTGCGGCTGCAGTTGGGGATGGGCCGGGCCCAGCTGCGCCAGGGGCAGTGGGAGCAGGCCCGGACGCTGCTGGTGGCCGCGGCGGAGCTGGCCCGCAGCCAGGGCGACTCCGGCTATGAGTCACTCATCATCTCCCTGCTGCTGTTGGGCCTGATCCTCCCCAACCTGGGCCGCATCGACGAGGCCCAGCGGGTGCTGGAGGACTGCATCGCCGCCTGCACCGAGCGCGGAGACAGGCTGCACCTGGGCAGCGCCATCAACAACCGCCGCAACCTCTGGGTGGCCCGCAATGATCTGCCGCGGGCGCTGGAGGATCAGGAGCACTTCAAGCGGCTGGGGAGCGAGCTGGGGATGACAGGCTGGGAGTACTTCGCCGAGATCAACCTCGGAGAGCTGTACTTCCAGGCCGGAGACACCGGGGCGGCCGCGCCCCACGTCGCCCGCGCGGTGGAGCTGGAGCGAGACCACCCGGAGGTGGCCCCTCGGCCCTGGGGACTGCTGCTGCACGCGCGGGTGCTGGCCTACGAGGGGAAGGACGAGCTGACGCTCCAAGCGCTGCACGCCATCCGCCAGGTGCTGGCCGAGCGCCCGGGAACGGAGTTCAGCGCCCCCGAGTCCGTCCTCTTCTCGCTGGTGGAGCTGACCACACGGCCGGCGCGGGAGGAGGAGTGGAGGGCACTCCAGGCGCGCTCGGACGAGCTCTCCGTGGAGCAGGAGCCCCTGGAGGTGTTGGAGCTGCAGGCCCTGGCCCGGCTCAGGCGCGGCGAGCGCCAGGAGGCCATCCGGCTGCTGGAGGAGGCGCTCCGGCGGGCGGAGCACATCCCGAACATCATGCGCCCACGGCTGAGGCAGAGCCTGCAGCGGGCGCTCTACAGCTGAGGCCTGAGCGGGGCCGGGAGGGCCGTGCTGCCTCCCCCCGGCCTGGACGCCTCGGCCCTCGGATCAGGCCTTCGCGTCCGGCTGCGTGGGCGCGGGCGCCCCGTCACCGGGAGGCGTGGCGGCCTGCTGAGCGGCGGCGCGCTCGGCCATGGCCTCCTTGCGAGACAGGCGGATCTTGCCCGTCTTGTCGATGCTGACGACCTTCACCAGCACCTCGTCGCCCTCCTTCAGCACGTCCGACACGTTCTTCACGCGCTTGTCGGACAGCTCGGAGATGTGGATGAGGCCGTCGGTGCCCGGGAACAGCTCCACGAAGGCGCCGAACTCGGCGATCTTCCGCACCGTGCCCGTGTAGATCTTCCCGATCTCCGCCTCGCGCGTGAGCGCCTGGATCATCGCGATGGCCGCCTTCACCGCGTCCGAGTTGGCGCTGGCGATGTCCACCCGGCCCGAGTCCTCGATGTTAATCGCGGCGCCCGTGCGCGCGATGATGTCCTTGATGACCTTGCCGCCCGGCCCGATGACGTTCTTGATGTACTCAGGACGGATCTGGATGGTGGTGATGCGCGGGGCGTACTGGCTGATCTCCTTGCGCGCCTCGGGCATCGCCTTGAGCATCTCGCCCAGGATGTGGACGCGGCCCTGACGCGCCTGCTCCAGCGCGCGGCTCATGATCTCCGTCGTCAGGCCGGTGATCTTGATGTCCATCTGGATGGACGTGATGCCCTTGCTGGTGCCGCACACCTTGAAGTCCATGTCGCCCAGGTGATCCTCGTCACCGAGGATGTCGGAGAGGATGGCGATCTTCTCGCCCTCCTTCACCAGGCCCATGGCGATGCCGGCCACCGGCGCCTTGAGGGGGACGCCCGCCGC
>Ga0190275_10003898_pt1 | contig 10707 bp, 8 predicted proteins | sample Popmic550T_FD_133745 | JGI IMG/M metagenome (GOLD analysis project Ga0190275, IMG submission 133745) | Populus adjacent soil microbial communities from riparian zone of Yellowstone River, Montana, USA - 550 T | ecosystem: Environmental > Terrestrial > Soil > Riparian zone > Trees stand | place...
CCTTCTTCGGGGGCATGGGGAACTCCTGGCTCGGGTCTTTCGCCGCTCGCGGCGGTGCACCGCGGTGCACCGCCGCGAGCGGCGAAAGACCCGAGCCAGGAGTTCCCCATGCCCCCGAAGAAGGTCGCCGCGGTCGTCACCGAGTACCGCCGCTGGTCGCACGCCGACGTCATCCTCCGCAACCTCCTCGGCGGCTACCCCGACGGCACCCGCCCCGACCTGCAACTCGTGTCGCTCGTCACCGACCAGGTGCCCAAGACCGACATGAGCCGCGAACTGGCGAGGCGCCACGGCTTCCGCATCTGCGCCACCGTGAACGAAGCGCTGACCCTCGGCACCGACACCCTCGCGGTCGACGGCGTGCTGTCGATCGGCGAGCACGGCCAGTACCCGACCAACGACCGCGGCCAACTCCTCTACCCGCGCCGCCGCTTCTTCGCCGACATCGCCGCCGTGTTCGAGCGGACCAAGCGGTCGGTCCCGGTGTTCAACGACAAGCACCTCGCGGCGACGTGGGACGACGCGAAGTGGATGTACGACACCGCCCGCCGCCTGATGGTGCCGTTCCTCGCCGGCTCCAGCATCCCGGTGACGTGGCGCAAGCCGGACGTGGAGTTGCCGCGCGGCTGCGACCTTGTCGGCGCCGTGCAGCTCGGCTACGGCCCGTTCGAGGGCTACGGCTTCCACGCCCTCGAAGGCCTGCAGTGCATGGTCGAACGCCGCGGCCGCGAGGAGACGGGCGTGGCCGCGGTGACGTGCCACAGCGGGCCGGCGATGTGGGCGGCGCTCGACCGCCACGCCTGGACGAAGCCGGTCCTCGAAGCCGGCCTGCGGCTCATCCCGGCGCACGCCAACGGCGACGTGCGCGAGCTGTCGGCGAAGGCGCGCGACGCCGGCACGTTCGAGGTGGAGTACCGCGACGGCTTCCGGGCGTTCGTGGTGATGCCCAACGGCTGGGTCCACGAGGGCGACGGCGGGGCGTTCGTGTTCGCCGGCCAGGTGCGCGGGCGGCCGCCGGTGGCGTGTCAGTACTACCTGCAGCAGCCCGACCCGTTCGCGCACTTCGCCGAGCTGACGAAGGCGATCGACTCGCTGGTCCGCACCGGCCACGCCCCGTACCCGGTCGAGCGGACGCTGCTGACGACGGGCGTGCTGGACGCGGTGATGACGAGCAAGCACCGCGGCGGCGTCCGCGTGGAGACGCCGCACCTGGACGTCCGCTACCGGCCGACCGACTGGGGCGCGGCGAAGGGGGCGATCCCGCCGGCGCAGAAGGGGTAGCGTCGGTGAAGCGGCGCCTGGGTTGGTAGCCGCGGGCTTCAGCCCGCGCTCAGCTGAGCGCGGGCTGAAGCCCGCGGCTACCAGCCAATACACCTGCACGAACCACTAGTGCCCGGCCGCCTTCTCGAAGTACGCCTTCGACTCCTTCACCCCCGGCTTGATCGTCGCCGACCCCGGCTTCCAGTCGGCCGGGCACACCTCGCCGTTCTTCTCGAAGAACTGCAGCGCGTCGAGCACCCGCAGCGCCTCGTCCACGCTCCGCCCGAGCGGCAGGTCGTGGACGGTGGACGCGCGGACGATCCCCTGCTTGTCGATCAGGAAGGTGCCACGCAGGGCGATGCCGCCGTCCAGCAGCACGCCGTAGTCGGCCGCGATCTTCTTGGTCAGGTCGGCGACGAGCGGGTACTTCAGCCCGCCGAGGCCGCCGGCGGCGCGCGGCGACTGGATCCACGCGAGGTGGCTGAACTGGCTGTCGATGGAGCAGCCGAGCACCTGGCAGTCGCGCTTCTCGAACTCGGCGACGCGGTCCGAGAACGCCACGATCTCGGTGGGGCAGACGAAGGTGAAGTCCAGCGGGTAGAAGAACAGCACCACGTACTTGCCGCGGTAGTCGGACAGCTTGACCTGCTTGAACTCCTCGTTCACCACCGCGGTGGCGGTGAAGTCCGGGGCTTCCTTCTGCACCTGGGCCGGCATCGGTTCGTCTCCTGGGGTGGGGCTACGGTGAATGATTAGGGACGGGGGGCCGCGTTTCCACCGGCCGGGGCGAAGCCGCGGCATCGGCCGGACCGATGGGCGGGAGGAATCCGGCGTCGTTGAACTTCTTGGTTGACTCTTCACACTTTCTTCACGTATCCTGATATTGTGATTGATGAGCGACTCGCTCCATACCGGCTTTTGTCCTCATTCCACTCTCCCGAGGATCCGATGCGTGCCTCACGCGACCGGTCCGGCTTCACCCTCATCGAGCTGTTGGTGGTGATCGCGATCATCGCGATCCTGATCGGGATGCTCCTCCCGGCCGTGCAGAAGGTCCGGGAGTCGGCGGCCCGGACGAAGTGCATGAACAACATGAAGCAGATCAGCCTGGCCTGCCACGCCTTCCACGACGTGTACAAGGTCACCCCCCCGAGCCGGGTGGCGTCCGGCGGGTTCCCGCGGCTGGACGTGCCGGCGGACGCCTACCAGGGCTGGGCGGTGTGGCTGCTGCCGTTCATCGAGCAGGACAACGTGCGGAACCTGTACAACACCAAGCTCCACTTCGGTCACGCCAACAACACCACCGCGGTGCAGACCAAGATCAACGTGTTCCTGTGCCCGTCCGGCATCAACCCGGACCGCAAGGCCCCGACGATCACCCACACCGCCGGGAGCACGACGTACACGGTCAAGAACGCCGGCGTGACCGACTACACCGTCATCCGTACGGTCTCCACGAGTTCCACGTCCGCCCTCGGGGCGGCGACCCAGACGAAGGCCAGCCCGGTCGGCCCGCACTCGTTCAACTCCGGCGGAACCACCCGGACGTTCGGCTTCAGCGCCGTGCGCGACGGCCTCTCGAACACCATCTTCTACGTCGAGATCACCGGCCGGGCCGACCGCTGGGGGCCGGGCGGCAAGGAAGTGTCGAGCGGCAGCCTCGGCGGCTCCGCGTGGTGCGACGAGGCGAACGAGATCACCCTCGACGGGTGCGACCCGGCCGGCGACTCGGGGAACGGCCTCTCGGGCGGGGCCGAGCCGATGAACTGCACCAACAGCGGCGAGCCGTACTCGCTCCACACCGGCGGCATCAACGTCTCGATGTGCGACGGGTCGGTCCGGTTCGTCCGCGCGTCGGTGTCGATGCGGGCGTTCGCGGCGTCCGTCACCGCCATTGGCCGCGAGTCCTTCGGCCTGAACGACGACTGACACGAACGGCTGAGCTTCCGAGCCGGCCCCGTGAGGGGTCGGAGTGCCACCCGCACTCCGACCCCTCACGGGGCCAGCTCCGTTGGCGCCTCATCAGTACTCCCGCACCAGCAGCTCGCCGTCCGCCGCGAACCAGCCTTCCCCGTCGATCTGGTAGACGCCGTCGGTGCGGGCCGCGAGCAGCCGGCACGCCGCGGTCAGCAGCTTCTCCAGCGCCACCTCGTCACTCGCGTCCACCGGCTTGCGGATCACCACCAGCTGCCGCGTCAGCGCGACCCGCTCCACGAGCGCGGCCGCGTGCGGGCTGTAGTCGCACGTCTCGAGCTCGGCCGCGTGGGCGTTCAGCTCGGCGCGGATGTCGTCCTCGTCGGCCAGGTAGCGGGCGAGGGTGACGGGCGTGTTCAGACCCGGCAGGCGGAGCTCGCCGCCGGTCCAGCCGAGGTCGTCGCCGCGGAAGTGCGGCTCGACCGGCAGCCCGATGGCGTGCAGCGCCGCGGCCAGTTCCGACGGCGGAACGGGTGCGTCGGTGCGCCCGAATACCCGGTGCCACATGCTGTTCCGCCCCCGGTTGAAACCCGGAGGTCATGGTACGGAGTACAGCTGGCCGCCGACCGGCCTGTTCCCGGGTCGGTGATCGCGGCTAAGATTACGCCATTCCACCACCCGCACCCGCCGCCGGAGCCGTGATGACGCCGACCGAGAACGGTGAACTCGTCAACCGCGTCCAGCAGCTCCGCCTCGACGGGCAACTCGGCACCGAGACCGGCTCCGGCCGCGGCGGCGGGTCGTGGCTGCCGTGGCTGCTGTGCGCGCTGCTGTCCCTGAGCTGGGTCGGCGTCGGCGTCCGCTTCTACCGGCAGACCGGCGCATCTCGTCCCGCCGACGGCGGCGAACCGGCCGCGAAGGCGCCCGGCGCGTCGGCCGCGCCGACCGCCGCCGGCCCGGCCGCGGCGCCGGGCGAGGTGCTGTTGCCGCTCAAGGGGAACGTGATCCCGTTCCTTCAGATCGCGGTCAGCCCGCGGGACGTGGCGGGGGAAATTACCAAGATCACGTTCTTCGAGGGGCAGCGCGTGAAGCAGGGCGACACGCTCGCCACCCTGCTGAACTCCCAGTACGAGAACCGGTTCAAGACCGAGGTGGCGTCGGTGCGGTCGGCGGAGGCGCAGGTGGCGAAGGCCGAGGCGGGCGAGGTGACGGCGACGGTGAGGGTGGCGAAGTCCAAGTCGGCGCTGGCCGCGGCCACGGCCCGGGTGACGCGGGCGCTGGCCGTGCAGGACCGCTCCACGAAGGACTTCGAGCAGGCCCGCCAGCAGCGCGTGGCCGGCGGCATCTCGGCGCAGGAGTACCAGAAGTTCGACGCCGACAAGCAGGTGGCCGACGCCGACACCGTGGCCGCCCATGCGGACGTGGAGGCGGCGACCCGCGAGGTGGAGGCGACCGAGGCCGAGCGGACCACGAGCAAGGCGCACACCCGGGCGGCGCGGGCCGAGGTGTCCGCGGCCGAGGCCCGCCGCGACGAGGCGAAGCGGCTGCTGGACAACTGCACCATCGTGGCCCCGATCAGCGGCACGGTGCTGACGAAGAAGGCCGACCGCGGCAGCCTGGTGAGCCCGGCGGCGTTCAACGTGTCGGCGAGCCTGTGCGAGATCGCCGACCTGGCGAAGCTGGAGGTCGAGCTGGACGTGCCGGAGCGGCAGATCACGCGCGTCCGGCCGGGGCTGGAGTGCCAGCTCGTCGCCGACGCCGACCCCACGCGGACGTACCGCGGCGAGCTCCACCGCGTGATGCCGATCGCCGACGACAGCAAGAACGTGATCAAAGTGCGGATCCGCGTGTACCTGCCGCGCGGCGAGGAGCCGGGGTCGTTCCTGAAGCCGAGGATGGCCGTGACGGCGATGGTCATCAACCGCGCGTTCGCGCCGTCGCCCAACGACCAGCCGTGGGAATAGCCGCACGTGCGGCCACACCCGGGGCGTTGCCCCGGGCTATGTTGTCCCAGGCCGTTGGCCTGAAAACCCAGAAGCCCTCCTCACCCCGAAGGGGTGGGACAGCATAGCCCGGGGCAACGCCCCGGGGACGGCCGTCCCCGGGCTTTCGCCCGCCGACCCCTTCATGGACCCAACATGCCGGCCATCGTCGAAGTCCGCGACCTGCACAAGTCGTTCACCCGCGGCACCGAGACCATCGAGGTGCTCCAGGGGCTGACGCTCGACGTGGGCGAGGGCGAGTTCCTGGCGCTGATGGGGCCGTCCGGCTCCGGCAAGACGACGCTGTTGAACCTCATCGCCGGCCTCGACCGGCCGACCGCCGGGGCCATCAACGTCGGCCCGAACACCATCTCGACGATGTCCGAGAGCGAACTCGCCCGGTGGCGGACGCGGCACGTCGGGTTCGTGTTCCAGTTCTACTACCTGCTGCCGGTCCTCACCGCGTACGAGAACGTCGAGCTGCCGCTGCTGCTGCTGTCGCTGACGAAGGCGCAGCGGCGCAAGCAGGTGGAAAACGCGCTGGACCTGGTCGGCCTGACGGACCGGATGAGCCACCGGCCGGGGCAGCTGTCCGGCGGGCAGCAGCAGCGCGTCGGCATCGCCCGGGCGCTGGTGACCGACCCGACGCTGATCGTCGCCGACGAGCCGACCGGCGACCTCGACACGAAGAGCGCCGACGCCATCCTGACGCTGCTGGACGTGGTGCGCGGCCAGCTGAACAAGACGATCATCATGGTGACGCACGACCCGAAGGCCGCCGCCCGGGCGCAGCGAATCCTGCACCTCGAGAAGGGGCAGTTGGTGCTGGACACGGCGGCCGTCTGACTCCGCCGCTTGCGGCGTTGCAGCGCTGACGCTGCAACGCCGCAAGCGGCGAAACCCTTCACCTCCGCAACTTGCGGTTGCACCCCGTCCCCGCAATCGGTCACAATCCGTCGCCCACCTGGGGGAAGGACTCCGCCATGCGCCCGCTCCGCGTCGCCGTGCTCGACGAAGAACTCCCGTTCCCGCTCACCTCCGGGAAGCGCATCCGCACGTTCAACCTCCTCGCCCGCCTTGCCGACCGGCACCGCGTGACGGTGCTGTGCCACAAGAACCCCGACCGCGACGAGGTCGCGGCCGCGGACGCCGCGTTCCGCTCCATCGGCGTCGAAACCGTGGTGGTCGAGCGGACGGTGCCGCCGAAGTCCGGCCCCGGGTTCTACGCCCGCCTCGCCGGCAACCTCCTGTCGCCGCTGCCGTACTCGGTCGCCACGCACGCCAGCCCGGCGCTCGCGGCGGCGGCGCGCGACCTGGCCGCGACCGGCCGCGTGGACGTGTGGCACTGCGAGTGGACGCCCTACGCCCAGGTGCTGCGCGACGCCCTCGGCGACGCCGGCCTCGCCGCCGCCCGGTGGGTGGTGATGGCGCACAACGTCGAGTCGCTGATCTGGCGGCGGTACGTCGAGGCCGAGCAGAACCCGGTGAAGCGCTGGTACGTCCGCAAGCAGTGGCACAAGTTCGAGCGGTTCGAGCGCTGGGCGATGGCCGCCGCCACCACCGCCGTCGCCGTCAGCCCCGACGACGCCGCCCTGATGCGCGAGCGCTTCGGCGTCAAGACGCCGGCCGTGGTCGAGAACGGCGTCGACACGGCGTTCTTCCGCCCGCAGCGCGACGTGGAGCGGAACCTCGCCCGCGTCCTGTTCCTCGGCAGCCTCGACTGGCGGCCGAACCTCGACGGCGTGAATCTGCTGCTGAACAGCATCTTCCCGGCCGTCCGCGCGAAGGTGCCGACGGCGACGCTGGCGCTGGTCGGCCGGCACCCGCCGGCGTGGCTCCGCGCCCGCGCCGCGGCGACGCCGGGAGTTGAACTCTACGCCGACGTGCCCGACGTGCGGCCGTTCCTGGCGACGTGCGGGATGCTGGCCGTGCCGCTGCGCATCGGCGGCGGCTCGCGCCTGAAGATTCTCGAAGCGCTGGCGACGGCGACGCCGGTGGTCAGCACCCGCGTCGGCGCCGAGGGGCTGACGCTGACGCCCGGCCGCGACCTCGTCGTGACCGACGGCCCCGAGGGGATGGCGGACGCGATCGTGGCGGGCATCCGCCGGCCGGACGAGCTCGCGGAGCAGGCCGAGCGCGGCCGCGAGGAGGTGCTGGATCGCTACGACTGGGCACCGCTCGCGGACCGGCTCGACGCGGTGTGGCGCGCCGCGGTCGGTCACGAACTCGTAACAACCCGCCAACGCGGGAGAGGCGCCGCGGTTCGGCCCGGGTAGAGTGTTGCCGCGGCGCCGGCCGGCGCCGCCACACTCCCGAGGGTTCGCCATGCTGCGCCGCAAGCTGCTCTGGTCCGTCCCACTGGCCGGCGCCATCGGGGCCGGCGTTGCTGCCGACCGGTGGCTCGCCGCCGAGGCGCTCGCCGACGCCAAGCAGGACCTCCGCCCCGCCGTCACCCTGCCGGTGACGCGCGTCGTCATGTTCAACAGCGGCGTCGGCTACTTCTCGCGCAGCGGCGAGGTGGACGGCGACGCCCGCGTCGACCTGGCGTTCCAGGAACTCGACATCAACGACCTGATCAAGTCGATGGTCCTCGAGGACTTCGGCGGCGGCCGCGTCGCGGCGGTCAGCTACGACAGCCGCGAGCCGATCGAGCGGACGCTGGCGAGCTTCTCGATCAACCTCAACGGCGACCCGAGCCTCGCCGGCGTGCTCCAGCAGGCCCGCGGCGAGCGCGTCGAGGTGACCACCAACCCGACGGCCCAGAACCAGCCGGGCAAGCTGACGGGCTCCATCGTCGGCATCGAGCTGCAGGCGGTGCCGGTGGGTCAGACGCAGATGCCGGTGCAGGTGCTGAACATGTGGTGCGCCGAAGGGCTGCGGAGCGTGCGCCTGCAGGAGGTGCAGCAGCTGCGCTTCCTGAACCCGGTGCTGGAGTCCGAGTTCCGCCGGGCGCTGGAGGTGCTGGCCCGCAACCACGACGCCCAGAAGAAGGCGGTGAGCGTCCACTTCGCCGGCGACGGCAAGCGCCGCGTGCAGGTCGGCTACGTGATCGAGTCGCCGATCTGGAAGACGAGCTACCGCCTCATGCTGGACGCCCAGGGCAAGGGCGGCAAGCCGTACCTGCAGGGGTGGGCGATCGTCGAGAACACGACCGACGAGGACTGGACGAACGTGCGGATGGCGCTCATCAGCGGCCGGCCGATCAGCTTCAAGATGGACCTGTACGACCCGCTGTTCGTGCCCCGGCCGACCGTCGAGCCGGAGCTGTTCGCGTCGCTGCGGCCGCCGACCTACGACGGCGGCTTCGCCCAGCGCGGCTTCCGGCAGGACCCGGTGGCGATGAACCTCGCCACGCAGAACTCGGCGATCTTCAACCCGGGGAACAACTTCTACGCCAACCCGGGCCTCGGCATGCAGCCGGGCCAGGGCATGAACAACTTCGCGTTCCAGAACGGGATGGTCAACGGCGGGTTCGCCGGCGGCGGGCTCGGCGCCAACAACGCCCTCAACTTCGCCCCCCCGCAGGCGGTGGCCGTGAACCCCATGCAGCTCCAGCAGCTCAACGAGGTCCAGATGCGGCTGGCCCGCGTGCAGAACCAGGCGAAGCTGGCGGACAAGCAGCAGGCCGTGAACGTCGGCCGCGAGCTGGCGGAGCGGCTGAGCACCGGGGCCGTGACCGACGCCGCCACCGCCGGCAAGCTCGGCGACTACTTCCAGTACGCCATCGACCACCCGGTGTCGCTCGCCCGCCAGAAGAGCGCCCTGCTGCCGATCGTCGGCAAGGACATCGAGGCGACGCGGGTGAGCATCTACAACCCGGCCGTGCAGGCGAAGCACCCGCTGCTCGGGCTGCGCTTCAAGAACACGTCCGGCATGCACCTGTCGCAGGGGCCGATCACGGTGTTCGAGGGCAGCACCTACGCCGGCGACACCCGCGTGATGGACGTGCAGCCGGGTGAGGAGCGGCTCGTCAGTTACGCCATCGACCTCGGCACCGAGGTCGATCCGCAGAACGGCCCCGGCACCAGCCGCATCACGAACGTGCGGGTGGTCAAGGGGGTCGTCACCACCACGACGAAGGTGCGGGAGGAGAAGAAGTACCGCGTCGCCAACCGCAGCCAGACGGACCGGACGCTGGTGATCGAGCACCCGAACCGGACGAACCAGCAGTTCAAGCTGGTGGAGACGGACCGGCCGGTCGAGGACACGGCGGGGGTGTACCGGTTCCAGGTGGCGGTGAAGGCCGCGGAGGAGAAGACGTTCGTGGTGAACGAGGAGCGTGACGTGAGCACGCAGGTCGTGCTGTCGAACACCCCGGACCAGACCATCCGGTTCGTGCTGAGCCTGAACGAGGCGACGCCGGCGCTGAAGGCGAAGCTGGCGGAGGCGCTGACGCTGAAGGCGGCGTGGGACGGCCAGACGCGCGACCTGACGCAGGTGAAGGCCGACCTGGCGCGGGTCGGGGCCGACCAGGACCGCATCCGCAAGAACCTGGCGGCGACGCCGCGCGAGGCGGAGGTGTTCCAGACGTACCTGGCCCGGCTGGCGACGCAGGAGCGCGAGATCGACGGGCTGACGGCGCGCGAGCGGACGCTGATGGCCGCCGAGTTCACGGCGCGGAAGGCGTTCGAGGATTACCTCGTGAACCTGACCGACTGACCGGACGAGTCCGCCGCTTGCGGCGTTGCAGGGCATGCGCTGCAACGCCGCAAGCGGCGGCGCGTTACACCACCCGCCCCGCGCCGACGTGAACCGCGCTCACATTCAGTTCGCGGTCAAGCACCACCAAATCCGCCCGCTTCCCGACCGCCAGGCTCCCCACGTCCGCATCCACGCCGAGGATCCGCGCCGGCGTCAGGCTCGCCATCCGCACCGCCTCCGGCAGCGGCACCCCGGCCGTGCGGTGCGTCGTCCGCACGCAGTGGTCCATCCCCATCACCGCCGACGCCAGCGCCGTCTCGTCGAGCGTCACGCCGACGCCGTCGCGCTTCACGATCCGCTCGCCCGTCCCCTCGGGGCCGAACCAGTACGTGCCGTCGGGCAGGTCCACGGCGCGCATCGCGTCGGTGACGAGCGCCAGCCGGTCCGGCCCCTTCAGCTTGTACGCCAGTCGCAGCAGCTCGGGGCTGAGGTGCTTCCCGTCGGCGATGACCTCGGTGGTCAGCTCGTCGAAGTAGAGCGTCGCTTCCATCACGCCGGCGCGCATGGGGAAGGTTTGCGTCTGCCGCAGACGGGCGCGGTCGGACATGGCGCAGAACAGGTGATCGACGTGCCGCACGCCCCAGCGCACCGCTTCTTCCACCTGCGGAAACGTGGCGTGCGAGTGGCCGGCGTTGAAGCGCACGCCGCGTGCGGAATAGGTGCGCACCAGCCACTCGGCGTTCGCAATCTCCGGGGCGACGGTGACCACCAGCGGCATCCGATCGGCGAGCGCCGTGAACGCCGTCGCGTTGTCCTCGTCCGGCGTGAGGAAGTCCTGATCCGGGTGGCAGCCGCGTGCGGGGCGGGCGAAGTACGGGCCGTAGAAGTGACAGCCGACGATGCGGGCGCC
>Ga0190275_10003899_pt1 | contig 10707 bp, 6 predicted proteins | sample Popmic550T_FD_133745 | JGI IMG/M metagenome (GOLD analysis project Ga0190275, IMG submission 133745) | Populus adjacent soil microbial communities from riparian zone of Yellowstone River, Montana, USA - 550 T | ecosystem: Environmental > Terrestrial > Soil > Riparian zone > Trees stand | place...
AGTCGGCGTCGAGGGCAAGCTCGGCGGCCAGGCGCAGTCCCAGGAGGTCGCGGGGGTGTGGAAGGACCTCACCGACGACGTCAACCAGCTCGCGGCAAACCTGACCAACCAGGTGCGCGCGATCGCCGAGGTGGCGACGGCGGTGACCGAGGGCGACCTGACCCGGCAGGTCAGCGTGGAGGCGAGCGGCGAGGTGGCGGTCCTCAAGGACCTGCTCAACGAGATGATCCGCAACCTGCGCGAGACGATGCGCCAGAACACCGAGCAGGACTGGCTGAAGACGAACCTCGAGCGCTTCACCCGCATGCTCCAGGGCCAGCGCGATCTCGCGACCGTCTCGACCATGATCCTGTCCGAGCTGACACCGCTCGTCTCGGCGCAGCACGGAGTCTTCTATGCGCTCACGGATCCGGGCGACGACGGCGAGCCCATGCTCGAGTTCCAGGCCGGCTACGGCTACAAGGAGCGCAAGCACCTCTCCAACTCGTTCCGGCTCGGAGAGGGCCTGGTCGGTCAGTGCGCGCTCGAGAAAGAGCGGATCCTGCTCACGGACGTGCCCGGGGACTACATCCGGATCAGCTCCGGTCTCGGCGAGTCGCCGCCGCTGAACATCATCGTGCTGCCGATCCTGTTCGAGGGGTCCGTCCGCGCGGTGATCGAGCTCGCGTCGTTCTCGGCCTTCAGCGCGTCGCACCAGTCGCTGCTGGACCAGCTCACGGAGAGCATCGGCCTCGTGCTCAACACGGTCGCCGCCACGTCGGTGACCGACAAGCTGCTCGAGCAGTCGCTCTCCCAGGCGAAGGAGCTGCAGTCGCGCCAGGAGCAGCTGCACCAGTCCAACGAGGAGCTCGCCGCGCAGGCGCAGCTCCTGGCCGACAAGAACAGCGAGGTCGAGGGCAAGTACCAGGAGGTCGAGGAGGCGAAGCGCTTCGTCGAGGAGAAGGCCCGCGAGCTGTCGGTCTCCTCGCGCTACAAGTCGGAGTTCATCGCCAACATGTCCCACGAGCTGCGCACCCCGCTCAACAGCCTGCTGGTGCTCGCCGAGCAGCTCGAGGACAATCCCGACGGCAATCTCACCGACCGCCAGGTGCAGTACGCCCATGTCATCCGCTCCTCGGGCGTGGACCTGCTCAAGCTGCTCAACGACATCCTCGATCTGGCCAAGGTCGAGTCCAACACCGTCCACCTCGAGACGAGCCAGCTCTCGCTCGCCGCGCTGCGCGACACCATGGTGCAGACCTTCCAGCCGGTCGCCGACGAGCAGGGGCTGGCGTTCTCGGTCGAGCTCGACGAGCTGCTGCCGGCGACGATGATCACCGATCCGCATCGCCTGCGGCAGGTCCTGAAGAACCTGCTCTCCAACGCGTTCAAGTTCACCGAGCACGGCGAGGTCGCGATGCGCATGGAGCCGAGCGCGGGCTCGGCGATCGCCATCAGCATCAGCGACACCGGGATCGGCATCAAGGAGGAGCTGCACAAGGTGATGTTCGAGGCGTTCGCGCAGGCCGACGGATCGACCGCCCGCAAGTACGGCGGCACCGGGCTCGGGCTCTCGATCAGTCGCAACCTCGTCGACCTGCTCGGCGGCGAGATCACGCTGGAGAGCGAGCCCGGGCGCGGCAGCACGTTCACCGTCCGGCTCCCGCTGCACGCCGAGGGCGTCGATGTCGAGGCGACAAACGGCGTACCGGAGTCGGCGCCGTCTCCGTACATGCTCGAGGTCGCGGTCGAGGCCGGGGAGTTCTACGACGGCGCGGCGGCCGGCTCGACCGTGCTCATCGTCGACGACGACTTCCGCAACATCTTCGCGCTGACCGCGCTGCTCGAGCGCGGAGGCCTCGACGTCGTTGCGGCGGAGAGCGGCGAGGCGGCGCTGGAGCTCCTCGAGCGGCGCCCCGACATCGACCTCGTGCTGATGGACATCATGATGCCGGGGATGAGCGGCTACGACACGATGGAGGCGATCCGCCTGCGTCCTGCGCACGCCGTCCTCCCGATCATCGCCGTCACCGGCAAGGCCGAGAACGGGGAGCGCGCGCGCTGCCTCGCGGCGGGCGCCTCCGACTACATCGCCAAGCCGGTCGACTCCGCCGGGCTCCTGGCGAGCCTGAGCCGCTGGTTTCCCGCGACTCCGCCGACCCCGGTGTCGCCGACTTGAGGAGGGCGACGGCCCTCGATCCGGACGCGGCGATCCTGGTCGTCGACGACAACCCGGGCAAGCGGCTCTCGATCGTCTCGGTCCTCGAGCCGCTCGGCCACACGGTCATCGAGGTCGACTCCGGCGAGGCGGCGCTGCGGGCGGTGATGCGCCGGACGTTCGCCGTGGTCCTGATGGACGTCCAGATGCCGGTCATGGACGGCTACGAGACGGCCAGCCTGATCCGGATGCGGGTCGAGTACGAGCACACCCCGATCATCTTCATCACCGCGCACTCGACGGCGGATGCGAAGATCCGCACCGCCTACGCCAGCGGCGCCGTCGACTTCATCTCCGCGCCGATCGTCCCGGACATCCTGCGCGCGAAGGTCACGATCTTCGTCGAGCTGTTCCTGAAGTCGCGCGAGCTCGAGCGCTCCGTGGGCCAGTTCCGCGACAGCGAGGCGCGCACCCGCTCGGTGCTCGAGAACGTCGCGGACGGCATCGTCACGGTCGGCGCCGACGGCGTGATCCAGTCGTTCAACCGCGCGGCCGCCGAGCTGTTCGGCTACAGCGAGCAGGAGGCGATCGGGCAGCTCTTCTCGCACATGGTCGGTCCGAAGTTCCCCGCCGACTACGCGACCGACGGCGACGGCACGCGGCAGCCCTGGAGCCTGCAGCTGAGCAGCGATCGGGCGGCCGAGTCGGTCGGTCGCCGCAAGGACGGTACGACGTTCCCGATGGAGCTCGACCTCAGCGACGTGGAGCTGGGGACCGGCACGATCCACATCGGCTGCCTGCGCGACATTTCCGAGCGCCAGACCTACACCGACGCGCTCCAGTACCAGGCGCTGCACGACAACCTCACCGGCTTGCCCAACCGAGTGCTGTTCGGCGACCGCGTCAGCCAAGCGATCCGTGCCGCGCTGCGGACGGGCGAGTCGCTCGCGCTGCTGGTCATGGACCTCGACGACTTCAAGCAGGTCAACGACACGCTCGGCCACCACTACGGTGACGAGCTCCTCAAGCTCGTCACCGAGCGACTGGTCGGTTGCCTGGGGACCGGGGACACCGTGGCGCGGCTCGGTGGGGACGAGTTCGGCGTCCTGCCGCGCCAGGGCACCGACCTGGCCGGCGCGGCGACCGTCGTCTGGAAGATCCAGCAGGCGCTCGAGCCGTCGTTCCTCGTCAACGGTCACGCCGTAGTGGTGAAGGCGAGCATCGGCATCACGCTCGTCCCCGACCACGGCGACAACCGCGACGACCTGCTCCGCCGCGCCGACCTGGCGATGTACGACGCCAAGCGGACGGGCACCGGGTACGCGCTGTTCGCCGCCGAGCAGGAGGAGACCCCGGCGCGCCGCCTCGCGCTGCTCGGCGACCTCCGCCGCTGTATCGAGCGCAACGAGCTCGTCCTCCACTACCAGCCGAAGATCGACCTGGCGACCCAGGCGACCATCGGCGTCGAAGCCCTGCTGCGCTGGAACCACCCCTCGGGCACCCTGTTCATGCCGGACGCCTTCATGCCCGAGGTCGAGCGCAGCGAGCTGATGATCCCGATGACGGAATGGGTGATCAACGAGGCGCTGGGCGAGCTGCGCAAGTGGCGCGACGAGGGCTATGACCTGACCATGGCGGTCAACGTCGGCGCTCGTTGCCTTGCGGAGGGCACCGAGCTGTTCGACACGATCCAGGAGCTCACGGGCCGCTGGGGAGTCCCGGCGGACCGGCTGACGCTCGAGCTCACCGAGAGCGCGCTGATCGACACCGCGGTGCCCGGCATGCTCGAGCAGCTCCGCGGCATGGACGAGCGGCTGTCGATCGACGACTTCGGGACGGGCTACTCGTCGCTCGTCTATCTCCAGCGACTGCCCGTCGTCGAGATCAAGGCCGACAGATCGTTCGTGATGAGCATGTGCTCGGTCCCCGACGACGCAGTCATCGTCCGCTCGATCATCGACCTCGCCCACAACCTCGGGGTGAGGGTCGTCGCCGAGGGCGTCGAGGACGAGGCGACGATGCGGCTGCTCGGCGAATACGGCTGCGACGAGGCCCAGGGCTACCACTTCAGCCGCCCGGTGCCGGCCGGCGACCTGCTGCACTGGCTGGGCACGTCGCCGTTCGGATCGCCGCGAAGGGAAATCGAACCCGCGCGGACGGAGTAGGGTTCGCGCGCCGATGGCGCGCGAGGGACGGGCAAGCAGGAGTAGGGTCCGCGCCGTCACGGACGACGCTCGTCGAATCCGGTGGGTGGAGGAGGTGGTCGTCCGTGATCTTCCGTGCTGCGCTCGTCGCGCTGCTGCTCGTGCCGCTGGGGGCGGCTCCCGCAGGCGCCCACCACACCCCGGTGCCCGACGTCGTGGCGCTGGTGGGGTCGCTGCAGTCCGAGCTCGGCTGCCCCGGTGACTGGCAGCCGGAATGCCAGCACACGCGGCTGCCGCCCGTCGACGGGGCGCCGGGCGTGTTCCGGGCGACGTTCGCCGTGCCGGCCGGCAGCCACGCGTACAAGGTCGCGCTCAACGGCACGTGGGACGAGAACTACGGCGCCGGCGGAGCGGCCGGCGGGGCCGACATCGCGCTCACGGCGCCCGGGGGGCCGGTCACCTTCACCTATGACCACAACACGCACGTGATCGCCGACGACGTGCCCCGGCCGGTCGGCGCCGTGCGCGGCGCGCACTGGCTGCGATCGGGCGTGATCGCATGGGACGGCCAGGACGAGGGCCTCAGCTATCGCTTGCACTGGGCGCCCGACGGCGGGCTCACCGCCGAGGACGGCGCGATCGCCGGCGGCTCGTCGTTCCCGCTCACGCGCGACCCCGCGGGGCTGCCGGCGGCGGTGCGCGAGGACTTCCCGCACCTCGCCACCTACGGCGCGCTGCAGGTCTCTGGCGAGGCTCGGCGGCGCGCGCGCGAGCTGCTCACCGGGCAGCTCGTGGTGGCTGCCTACGACGCGGCGGGCACGCTCGTGCGCGCGACCGGGGTGCAGATCCCCGGCGTGCTCGACGACCTCTACGCCGGCGCCCACCGGGCCAGGCTCGGCCCGATCTGGCAGGGCAGGCGGCCGTCGCTGGCGCTGTGGGCGCCGACGGCCAAGAACGTGAGCCTGCTCCTGGAGGAGCGGCAGGTCGCGATGCGGCGCGGCGACGACGGTGTCTGGCGGGCGACGGGCCGCCCGGGGTGGCGCGGCGCGGCCTACGCGTACCAGGTGAAGGTGTACGTGCCCACGCTCGACGAGGTCGTCACGAACGTGGTGACCGACCCCTACTCGCTCGCGCTGACCACGAACTCGCGGCGCTCGCTGCTGGTCGACCTGCGCGACCGGTCGCTCAAGCCGCGCGGCTGGGACCGGCTCGCGAAGCCGGCGCTCGACCAGCCCGAGGACTCGACGATCTACGAGCTGCACGTGCGCGACTTCTCGATCAGCGACGAGACCGTCCCCGCCGCGCACCGCGGCAGCTTCCTCGCGTTCGCCGACGCCGGCAGCGACGGTATGCGCCAGCTCCGCGGGCTCGCGGACGCCGGGCTGACCTCGCTGCACCTGCTGCCCTCGAACGACATCGCGACGATCGAGGAGGACCGCGCCGCGCAGCAGGAGCCGGCCTGCGACCTGCACTCGTTGCCGCCCGACTCGGAGGAGCAGCAGGCGTGCATCGAGCCGGTGCGCGACCAGGACGGCTTCAACTGGGGCTACGACCCGCTGCACTACACGACCCCGGAGGGCTCCTACGCGACCGACCCCGACGGGCCCGCGCGCACGCGCCAGTTCCGGCGCATGGTCCAGGGGATCAACCGCGCCGGCCTGCGCGTGGTCATGGACGTCGTCTACAACCACACCCCGGCCGCCGGTCAGGATCCGAAGTCGATCCTCGACCGCGTGGTGCCCGGCTACTACCAGCGGCTCAACCCGACGACCGGATCGGTCGAGACCTCGACCTGCTGCTCGAACACCGCGACCGAGCACCGCATGATGGAGAAGCTGATGGTCGAATCGATCGTCACGTGGGCGACGCAGTACAAGGTCGACGGCTTCCGCTTCGACCTCATGGGCCACCACTCGAAGGCGAACATGCTGGCGGTGCGCCGCGCGCTCGACGCGCTCACGGTGCGCAAGGACGGCGTGGACGGCCACCGCATCTACGTCTACGGCGAGGGCTGGAACTTCGGCGAGGTCGCCGACAACGCCCGCTTCGTGCAGGCGAGCCAGCTCAACATGGCCGGCACCGGCATCGCGACGTTCTCCGACCGCCTGCGCGACGCGGTCCGCGGTGGCGGCCCCTTCGACGCCGATCCCGGCGTCCAGGGCTTCGCCTCCGGCCTGTTCACCGACGACAACGGCTCGTCCGCGAACGGCTCGCCGGCCGAGCAGCGCGCGCGGCTCCTGCACTACCACGACCTGATCAAGCTCGGGCTCGCCGCCAACCTGCGCGACTACACCTTCGAGAACGCCGCGGGCCGCATGGTCAAGGGCTCGGAGGTCGACTACAACGGCCAGCCGGCCGGCTATGCCGGCGAGCCGAGCGAGACCATCACCTACGTCGACGCGCACGACAACGAGACGCTGTTCGACGCGCTCCAGTTCAAGCTGCCGCCCAGCACGTCGATGGCCGATCGCGTGCGCATGAACACGGTCGCGCTGGCGACGACGGCGCTCGCCCAGAGCCCGTCGTTCTGGCACGCCGGCAACGACCTGCTGCGCTCCAAGTCGCTGGACCGCAACAACTACAACTCCGGCGACTGGTTCAACCGCATCGACTGGTCCGGCGCGGAGTCGACGTTCGGCTCGGGTCTCCCGCCGGCCACGGACAACCGGGACAAGTGGGGCTACATGCGCCCGCTGCTCGGGGAGCCGCGGCTGAAGCCGGGGCCTGCGGACATCCGCGCCGCGCGCGACCGCGCGCGGGAGCTGTTGCGGATCCGGTTCTCCTCATCGCTGTTTCGCCTCGGGACCGCCAGGCGCATCCAGGAGCGCGTGAGCTTCCCGACCGGCGGCCCCGGCCAGACGCCCGGCGTGATCGTGATGGCGATCGACGGCCGGGGCGGGAGGCCGGGTGTCGCGGTCGTGTTCAACGCCTCGGACGAGCGTGTCGAGGAGGCGGTGCCGGAGTTCGCCGGGCGCCGCTACGCACTGCATCCGGTCCAGGCCGGCGGGGGAGACCCGATCGTCCGCGTCTCGTCCTTCGACGCGGGCGCGGGCACGTTCCGCGTGCCGGCCCGGACCGTTGCAGTCTTCGTCGCGCGCTAGTCGGCCAGCCGCTTGCCCGTCTCGAGCAGCGACTTGAGGTCGGAGAGCACCCACGCCCAGCCGCCGCCGGCGCCCTCGGCCTCGTGGTCGCCCGCGAGCATCGAGGCCAGCTTCGGCGCGCCGTCGAGCTCGTGGATGACCGTGAGCTTGCAGGCGCCCCCTTCGATCTGCTCGATCTCGTGGGTGAGGCGCGTGAAGCCCTCGGCCTCCAGCGCCTCGTCCATCAGCATCCGCCACGTCTGCACGAGCTTGCGCGGCGGGTCCGCCTCGACGATCTCGCCGTCGATGACGTACTCGGGAACGCCCTCGTAGGTGGCCATCTCGCTGCCCGCGCGGATGCGGTAGGGCGCGCCCGGACGCAGCTCGTCGTACTCCGGGAGGCCGCCGTAGCCGTAGCGGTCGACCCACTCGGGCTTGGTGATCGCGTCCCAGATCGCCTCCGGGGTCGCCTTGATGTAGACGCGATAGACCTGCGTGGTGGTCGCGGTCTGCGTAGCGCTCGTCATGAGGTCTGCTCCAGTTCTGCTTTGAGGTCGGCGAGCGCCGAGACGCGGCGCTCCGTGTACTTGTCGATCCAACGGTCGTGGATCAGCCGGATCGGGACCGGGTTGAGGTAGTGCAGCTTCTCGCGGCCCGACCGGCGGGCGACGACGAGGCCCGCGTCCTCGAGCAGGCGCAGGTGCTTCATGACGCCGAAGCGGGTCATCTCCAGCTCCGACTCGAGCTCGGTCAGCGTGCGGCCGTCACGCTCGAAGAGCCGGTCGAGGAGGAAGCGCCGAGTCGGGTCCGCGAGCGCCTTGAACACGCGGTCGTCGTCGGTCATGGAGAGAATGATAGGTGACTAAAAGGTCACATGTCAAGGGTCGAGGCTGCGCTAGGTCGTCGGCGCCTCGCGGTGGGGGAGGAACGGCTCGACCTCCGGGTCGTGGCCGCCCTCGATCTGGCGCCCGCGCTCGATCTCCGCGTTGAGCTCCGCCCCCAGCAGCATCACCAGGTTCGTGATCCAGAGCCAGATCAGGAAGATGATCACTGCCGCCATGCTCCCGTAGGTCTTGCTGTAGGAGCCGAAGTTGGCGACGTAGAACGCGAACGCGCCCGACGCCAGGATCCACAGCCCGACCGCGACGAAGCCGCCCGGGCTGACCCAGCGGTAGCCGGGCTGCTTGACGTTCGGGCCGACCCAGTAGAGGAACGCGAAGATCTGGGACACGACCACCGCGATCACCGGCCACTTGACGATGTTGAACACCGTCACCGCCGCGTCGCCGGCGCCGACGATGTCGCCGACCTTCTCGGCCACCGGCCCGGTCACGACGATCGCGATCACGATCATCGTGGTCAGCAGCATGATCACCACGGTCACCGCGATCTGGAGCGGCTTGAGCTTCCAGAACTTGCGTCCCTCCTCGACCTCGTAGATGACGTTCGAGGCCTTCATGAAGGCGCCGACGTAGCCCGAGGCCGACCACAGCGCGCCCGCGAGGCCGGCGATCAGTGCGACGCCCGCGGCCTGGTTGGAGGACTGCAGGTCGCGGACCGCGTTGGTGACGACGTCGCGCGTGGCGCCCGGCGTGATGCTGCCGAGGTTCTGCAACAGGGTGTCGATGGTGGACTGGCCCGCGAGGCCGAGCAGCGCCAGCAGCACGAGCAGCGCCGGGAAGAGCGAGAGCACGGCGTAGTAGGTCAGCGCCGCCGCCAGCAACGTGAGGTCGTCCTCCTTGAACTCGCGCAGGGTGCGCTTGAGCGTGCCCATCCAGGTGCGCTTGGAGAGCTCGGTCGGCGAGTCCGGCGTGCGATCGCGTGTGGCGGCGTCGGTCATCGGCCCGGGGCTACCCAGGCCGGCGCGGGGCCAACCAGGCTCGCCTACGATTCGTAAGCAATCTTGATCTGCGCCTCAGGATCGGCCGTCAGGGTGTGCGCATGAACAGAATCGAGCTGGTCCCGGAGCGCACGACGAACGGCACGATCGTGTTGCGCGCCGTCGAGCGCGGGCCGCTCGAGCGGCTGCGGCGGGCCGTCCGCCGCCTGCTGCAGCGCGCCTAGCGCTGATCGGCCTTACGGCCGCTGATAGACGATGCGCATCAGGTCGCCGCTGGAGAAGAAGTTCGCGGTCGGGCCGGTGCAGCGCACGCGCACGCGCACCTCTCCGGTGGCGCTGACGTAGCCGGCCGACGCCCCGGGCAGATCGACGTCGCTGATCCGCACGTCCGTGGTCGACACGGCACGCGTGTCGAACGTCTGCCACGTGCTGTCGCTCCAGCGCCACGCCGACAGCGTCTGCGTGCACGAGCGGGAGTTGCGACCGTCGTAGGTGACCTTCAGGTTGCTCGCGCCCGCCGTCACGCCCGTGAAGCTGCCGTACCACGAGGACGTGCGCGGGTTCACGGTGGTGGAATTGACCTGGTAGAGCGAGCCGTCATCCGCTGCCAGCCGCGCCGCGTTGCCCGCGCGCAGCGTGCCGGTCTCGATCACCGCGGTGGCCGGGAACGCGGTCACCCACGTCTTGAACGTGGCCGGCGCGGCGGGAGCGAGCGGCGACGTGGTCGCATTGCCGGAGCCGTCGGCGGAGCGGACGCGGTAGTGATACGTCGTGCCCGGGGTGAGGCCCGTGAGCCGGACGCTGTGGGCGGTGACGGCGCTCGCGTCGGTCGCGTTCTGGGTCAGCGAGCCGGCCGCCGTGCCGTAATCGACGCGCGAGTCCGCGGGTTCGTCGGTCGTCCAGGTCACGGTCGCGCTGCCGTCCGTCGCGGCGGTGGCCGCGACGTTCGTGATCGCCGGCGCCGTCGTATCCGCCTCGTAGCTCGCCGCGTACTGGCCCGCGGAGGCGGTGAAGAACGCGTAGTCGACGCCCTTGATCGTCTCGCGCGTGAGCGTGACCGGGCTACCGTCGCGGGTCACCGTGTTGAGCGCCGCGCCGCCGAACGTGGCCGGCAGCATCGCCCGCAGGCCCGTGGCGCCGGACCCGACGCCGATCCGGAACGAGAGGCGATTGCTGCTCCATGAGATCGCGTCGAACGTCGAGCTGTTGCGGCCGTCGAGCCATGTCAGCATCTGGCGGCTCGTGACGACCGGCACACCGCGCGCTTTCGCCGACGCGACGATCGCGTCCGCGCCCGGTGAGTTCACCGCATCGGTGTGCATGTTCGCGTTGAACGCGCCGTAGTAGCCCGTGGAGCCCAGCGCGCGGTCGAGCAGGGTGTTGATCGTGAACGGGTACGTCTGATCGGACTCGTCGGTCATCTGCGTCGTCGACTGGTAGACGTCGATCAGCGAGCCGTCCGTGTCGGCGAAGCGCATCGGCAGGCCCGAGCCGGTGAAGACGCCA
>Ga0190275_10003900_pt1 | contig 10707 bp, 8 predicted proteins | sample Popmic550T_FD_133745 | JGI IMG/M metagenome (GOLD analysis project Ga0190275, IMG submission 133745) | Populus adjacent soil microbial communities from riparian zone of Yellowstone River, Montana, USA - 550 T | ecosystem: Environmental > Terrestrial > Soil > Riparian zone > Trees stand | place...
AAGAGCTCCTCCCGGTAGGCCCGCATCTGGGGGGTCACCCCGGACAGCACGGTGGCGGGGTACCAAGATCCCGGCCCATCGGGGACCTTTCCGCCCAGATGCAGTACAGCGCCTTGATCAACCGCGTCCTGGACCTGGGCCGCGAGCTCGTCACGAGCCACTGCGGAGGAGAGGGGTCCAAGCAGTGTGTCTTCGCTCATCGGGTCGCCGCTGGTCCATTCGGCGGCCTTGTCCAAGAGCCCGGCGAGGAAACCGTCGTAGACGGAATCCTCGACGATCAGCCGCTTCATGGAGCTGCACACCTGGCCGGCATTTCCGAACCGTCCGTTCGCTGCGGCCTCCGTTGCTTGGGTCAGGTCGGCGTCAGACAGGACGATGAGCGGGTCCGACCCGCCGAGCTCGAGCACACATTTCTTCAGGTGCCGTCCGGCGATTTCCCCGATCGCCCTCCCTGCCCGCTCCGAGCCGGTGAGGGAGACACCCTGGACTTGGGGGCTCGCGATGATCGTCGCCACTTGGTCGATCGAGGCGAACAGGTTTTGGTAGACCCCAACAGGCGCCCTTGCGGCTTCGAGGAGCTCCTCCATCCGCAGTGCCTGTTGCGGGCAGTTGGGCGCGTGCTTGATCAGCACCGTGTTGCCCAGCAAGAGGTTGGGTGCGACGAACCTGGCCACTTGGTAGTACGGAACGTTCCACGGCATGATGCCCAGGAGTGGTCCGATGGGAGCGGTACGGACGACGGCGCGGCCCGCGCCAGCGATGTCGAGCTCCTCATCGACCAACAGGCCCGGCCCCTTGGTGGCGTAGTACTCGTAGATCGAAGCGGCGAGCTCCACTTCTCGCAGGGCCTGGGTGATGGGTTTGCCCATCTCGAGTGTCGTCAGCTTCGCCAGGTCGGCGGCGTGCTTCCGGTAGAGGTCGGCCACCGTGCGCAGCACCTCCGCGCGGTCGCCAAGACCCGCACGAGACCACTCGCGGTAGGCCGTCGCGGACGAGTCCAGCGCGCGGCGAACCCCTTCATCCGAAAGCGTGGGGAACTCCCGGACGACTTCGCCGTTGGTGGGGTTCACAGTTGCGAAGCTGGTCATTGGACGGCGTGCCTCCTTCTCGCCCGCGGCCTTGCGGCGTTCGTCGCCGACACCAGCAATCGTGGGCGTGTGAGGGGGTGCATCCGCTGTTCCGATGTGGAACAGCCTGGTCTCGCAGGCAGCCCGAGAATTGATACCTGGGGCGCAAAAGTACGGTTCCAATTATGTATTGGAGATGCGCGTCACATTGCGGCAAAGTGGGTGAAACACCTTACACATGGGACTAGGCGTCCGGACCCTGCGCTGTCCTTCGAATGAGAATGGCAGGGAGTGGGTTCATGTCTGATGCGGTGCGTGAACTACGCCACGAGTTGATGCGCGTCGGTCTGTTGGGGCACGTGCAAGCCGATGGCGTGGTCTCGGACCTGATCGTTCGGAGCTGGCGGCGCTCGATCGGCGGCGGCGTGCAGGGGGACTCTCCGTGCGACAGATATCAGGAGGTGGAGACAGACACGCTCCTGTGCCGAGCGGCGCGCCCGATCCTGGAACGCTGGCAGCACCGCTTGGCTGACACTGGCGCGACGCTTTTTCTCGGTGACCGGGCGGGCAGCATTGTGATGCGACGGACCACCGACACAGGGGTGCGCCGCCGCTTGGACCGCGCCCACGCCGCCGAAGGCTTCGACTACTCCGAGGAGTCGGTCGGTACGAACGGGCTGGGAACGTCGATGGCTGAGAATCGCGCCGTTTTCATCGAGGGCAGCCAACATTTCAATGAAAGCCTGTCGGGCATTGTGTGTGCTGCCGCCCCGGTGGTGGCACCCGGGGGCTCAGTCGTCGGTTCGATCTCCCTGGGAGGACTACTGGAGTCGGCCCACCCGCTGATGCTGTCGTTGAGCTGTGAGATCGGCCAGCAGATCGAGGAGAGGCTCCGCAGCACAACGCGCCCCGAGGATCTGGCGCTGGCAATGTCATTCATGCGTTACGCCAACTCGAAGCGGCCGACTGTCGTGATGGATCACGAGTCTCTGCTGGCGAATACTCCGGGGCTGCCGTACGTGAACGTGACCTCCCACCTGATGCTGTGGGAACTGCTCAACCGCCATGATTGGTCAGCAGAGGCGACCGGTCAGTTCCAGTTGGATAGCGGCGGTACCGAGGTCACAGCGCGCCGAGTGATCAACGGGTCGCGCTCCTACTTCGTGCTCCATTTCGATGACTGCGAGTCGGCTGAGACATCCGCCGGACGTAAGGAACAACTCGACATTGAGGCTGTGGCGTTGCCGCATCTGGAGACCGTCCGGTGCGGTGTAACCCTGGTCGAGGGTCCGCGCGGATCGGGTCGATCTACGGTCGCTCGCGAACACGTCCCGGGAGTTCGGCCAGAAGTGTTCGTCGGCGACAGCGAAGTGCCTTGGCACAGGATTGACGACCTGCTCAACACGGAAACTGACGTGTTGCTCCGACGAATCGACTGCGTCCCTGACGATGCGGCAGAGTTCCTGAGCGAACTCTTGACAGCGCAACGAGATGCGGTCGCGACGGGTGCCCCTCGAGGTCGGCTGCTGATCACTGCTGCGCGCGCTGAGGCGTCAGCAACCATCCGCGCCGTACTCGACGTGGTGCCGTCGGTCGCCGTGCTGGAGCCGCTGTCTCAGACACCTGAGCGCATCCCTGGGCTGGTCAGTCGAATCATCGACCGCGTCGACCTGAAGAGCCGACATACTGTGTCGCCGGCGGCCTTGCAGTCATTCGTGCAGTGGGAGTGGCCGGGAAACATCACTGAGCTGGTCACGGTGGTGACCGACCTGGTGAGTGAAGTTCCAGGCTCCGTCATCCAGCGCCGCCATCTGCCGCAACATCTTCAGCAGTCGCCTCCGCGTCGGCAACTGAGGATGATCGAAGCTGCCGAGCGCGAGGCGATCATCAAGGCGCTGGCTGCGGCCGGCGGAAACAGGTCCGACGCAGCGGTGCTGCTCGGCATAGGTCGAACGACCCTGTACCGGCGCCTCAAGCATTTTGCACTCGACGGTGACGAGGGCTCGCTCTGATCTCAACCTCTGCCGGAGAAGATGTCGTCGTCGATCACCTGCGCGTGGACCATCTTGTGGAATTTGCTGGCGTGAAAGATCAGCGGTGGTGTGTGTTCTCTTGTGTCGAGACCGTGTACCTCGAGTAGCGCGATGCTGTGATCCCCGGCAGGAACCTCCTCATACAAGGAGACTTCCATCAAAGCGCTCGAGCCGCGGATGAGGATGCAGTCGTGCGGACCCGTGTCCCATTCGATGCCAGCAAAGCGGTCGCCCGACTTGCTGGCGAGCTGCATGACGGCAACTTCGTGGCTCGCGGCCAGCACGCTCAGTCCGAGCCGAGGACGCTCTCGCAGCAGTGGCCAGGTCTCGGAGGTGTTCTGGATGCACACAGAGACCAGCGCTGGTTCCACCGAGACCGAGGTGAAGGAACTCGCCGCCATGCCCACTGGAGCCCGGTCGATACGTGCACAGACGGCGGCGACACCCGAGGGGAACATGCCGAAGGCGCGGCGCAACTGCCGTGCGTCGGTGACCGGTTGCAGGCGTTTCATGGAGTGATGCTTCTCCTTGCACGGTTATTCGGCCAGTCCGGAGTCCGGAACGGGGGCGAAGGTCTAGCGCTCATTGCTCCTGCTGGGTGCGGGGGTGGAACGGTGGAGGGGCGCCAGGTGACGCCCCTCCACCGGCTGTCAGCCCTTGTTGGCCTGCTCCTTGCTGTGTCGGTCAGTGGCCGCTTGGATGGCGTCCGCCTGGCGCTGGTCGAGCTCCTGCCAGCGGGACACGGCGTAGTCCGACGCAGCGCTCAGACGATCGGTGCTGCCTTGGAAACGTGGCTTGACGTGGTTGGCGAAGAGCTCGTAGCTCTTTAGCGTCGCCTCGTGACGAGCCCACTCGTGGTGGATGAGCAGGTAAGACCCGAACCCTCCGGACTGCTTCTCGAGCCGCTCGACCTGTGCGATCGCATCGTCAACGGTGCCGATCACGCCGAGACCGGTCTCGTTGACCCACTCGATCCGCTCCTCGAACGTCTTCCCGGCGGCGCGGAAATGCGGGGCGGCCAGCACGTTCTGTGTGTAGTCACACCAGTCGTCGAGGCCGAAGCGCACGTCCTCGATGGCCTGCTCACGTGTTTCGGCAAGGTGCATGGGCCCGGCGAGCCGCCACTTGCTGCGATCGGCGCTGTGCCCGAACTGTGGCGCTCGCTCCTCCATGACGTCCCAGTGCAGCGCCAGTGCGTCGAAGCCGCCTTTGGCAGTGGCGCCAACAGACATGAGGCCAGCGCCGTTCTTCGCTGCGGTTCGCGGCCCCGTAGGCGAGGCGATGGCTGCGATCACAACATCGAAGTCGCTGTAGGGGGCGTACTGCGTCCTGGCGTCCACGAGGTTGTACCGGTTGGTCTTGGCGGTAACCGACTCACCGCGCAGGATGGCCATGAGCACGTCTACGTCCTCCTCGAACGCACTGCGCTGCTCCTCCATGCTGATGCCGATCATCGTGGCGTCGGTGGGAAGCGCGCCCGGCCCGAGTCCGAGCATGAAGCGCCCACGCAGGAGTCGGTCGAGGAAGAGGGCGCGATCTGCGACCCAGAGTGGGTTGTGGTACGGCAAGGAGAGCACGCCTGTGCCCAAGTTGATGTGCTTTGTCTGGGTCGCAGCCCACGCGATGAAGATCATCGGGTCTGGAATGAGCTCATGTCCGCATGAGTGGTGCTCACCGATCCAGGCTTCATCGAAGCCCAACGTGTCCATGCGCTGGATGACCTCGAGATCCCGCTCATACGCCGCCGTCGGATCCTGTCCCACCGGACAGTGGAACGACGCCATAAAAGTTCCGAACTTCAACGCCATGACAACTCCTGTTCGTCAGTGGAGGCTCTGCTGCGGTTCGCAAGCCCGTATGGCGACTGTCACACGCTGATGAACCAAGAAACTGTTCCGGTTTGGAACACCTCGGCTGCGCGTCATGCTGGGCACACTCGTGCAATGACTCCTTCGGAGAACTCGACAGCCCGCATCGGCAACGTGCTCCATCCGGTGGCAGATGTGACCGCCGCGGCCGGCTTTTACGGTCGTGCCTTCGGGTTCGCGACGAAGTTCACAGATGGTGACCGCTACGCCGCGCTGGACGGAGGCAGCATCACTCTCGCGTTGGCAGGTCCTGCCGAGGATGTAACGGGTGGCCGTGCCGCGGCGTCGATCAAGGTGCCCGATGTCAGGGCTGTGGTCGAGGCTGTGGCGCAGGGGGGCGGGACGATTGTGAGAACGCCCGAGGCGGGGCCCCATGAGTTGCGCGCCGTCGTCCGTGACCCATGGGGAAACGCGTTCGTCATCTACGGCCCACTATGACGTGGAACGATCCGGGCAGTCACGATTCAGTGACCCCAGTGAGATCGAGCAGGTCCTCGACTACCGCCGCCAGCACCCGATTCTCATCTCGCATGCGCCAGGCCGCCTGCAGGTCCACATCGGGCACCGGCTCGTCGAGGGGAATGAACACGACGTGTGGGTCCGAGACATTCTCAGCGACGGACGCCAGGGTCAGATGACACCCCACCTCGGCGCTGACAAAGGCCAGCGCAGCTTGTGTGTCCGGAGCGATCTGGACCACGTCTGCCACGAAGCCACTCGCCTTCGACAGACGGCGCAGCCGCTCGGTCAGCACCGAGCCCTGCTCTGGGGGGAGAGAGACGAACGCCTGGTCGTGCAGCTTCTGCAGAGTGAGCTTGCGGGCTCCGGCCAGCTGATGGGTGTCGGGCAGAGCGAGCACGAGGGAGTCCGCCATGACCACCCGCGCTGCCACCTGAGGAGGAATCACGTCCCAGCGTCCAAGAGCCAGATCCGTGTCGCCGTTCAGCAATCTCTTCATCGCCGGCTGCGCGAAGTTCTGACTCGAGAGCTCGAGCTGAATGCCGGGCCGTTGAGATCTGATCTGGCGGGCCAAGCGTGCGACAAGTCTGTAAGTGGAGACGCCGGCGAAGGCGATGCGTACAACGCCGACATCGCTTTCGTCGGCGTACCTCACGGAGGCTTCGGCCCTGCGCAAGGCGTCCAACACTTCGCGCGCGCTGCCAACGAGCGCTTGCCCGCTGGAGGTGAGACTCACAGACCGGGTGTTCCGGTCGAAGAGTCGCGTGCCGAGCTCGCGTTCGAGCTGCTTGATCGTCCGGCTCAACGGCGGCTGCGCCATGTGGAGCCTCCCGGCGGCGCGCCCGAAATGGAGCTCCTCGGCCACGGCCAGGAACGCGCGGAGCTGTCCGACCTCGATCGTGACTCCCTATCGTCTATGCGTCGTTCGAGTCTCACAGAAGTATCGATTAGGTATTGGACTGACAATAATCGTCGACCCGAGAGTAGTCACCATGTACACCGGAAACCCTGACGTCCCCGAGGATGTCTTCCGTGACGTCCTAAAGCAGATCAGCGGTTTCGTTCGCGATCGTGTGGTTCCGCGCGAGCTCGAGATCATGTCGACTGACGCCATACCCAAGGACCTGCGGGCACAGGCGGCGGAAATGGGGCTGTTCGGCTACGCCATCCCCCAGCAGTGGGGTGGACTGGGGCTGGACCTCGTACAGGACGTCGAGGTGGCAATGGAACTCGGGTACACCTCGTTGTCGCTGCGATCCATGTTCGGCACCAACAACGGCATAGCTGGTCAGGTCCTGGTCGGCTTCGGCACCGATGACCAAAAGCATGCGTGGCTCCCGCGCCTGGCAGCAGGCGAGGTCGCCTCCTTCGCTCTCACTGAAGACGGCGCAGGGTCAAACCCCGCGGGACTGCGGACTACAGCCACCGCAAGCGGTGATGGGTGGCTTCTCGAGGGCAGCAAGCGCTACATCACCAACGCCACCGAGGCCGCGCTGTTCGTCACCTTTGCGAAGCTGAACCCTGCTCCCGAGTCTGGCCAGGGCATTGCAGTCTTCTTGGTTCCGGCGGACGTAGACGGCATCGAGATCGGGGTCAAGGACGCCAAAATGGGGCAGGAGGGTTCGCGCACCGCGGACGTGAGCTTCTCCCAGGTCCGGGTCGGTCCCGAGTCGTTGGTCGGCGGTGATGGTGCAGCCGGGTACCGCGCCGCCATGACCTCCTTGGCACGTGGCCGTATCCACATGGCCGGTCTCGCCGTTGGCGCAGCCCAGCGCGCGCTTGACGAGTCCGTGGCATACGCCGCGTCGGCCACCCAGGGAGGCAGGCCAATCGGGGAGTTCCAACTGGTGCAAGCCATGCTGGCCGACCAGCAAACAGGAGTCCTTGCTGGCCGGTCGCTGGCGCGTGAGGCGGCGCGCCTCTACGTCACGGGCGACGACCAAAGGATCGCTCCATCGGCCGCGAAGCTGTTCTGCACCGAAATGGTCGGGAAGGTCGCCGACCTCGCGGTGCAGGTGCACGGCGGTAGCGGCTACATGCGCGAGGTCCCGGTGGAGCGCATCTTCCGCGACGTACGACTGATGCGTCTCTACGAGGGGACCAGTGAGATCCAGCGGCTGATTATTGGCGGCGGGCTGCTGCGCTCGGCCGCGCAGAGGTCGTCGTGACCCTGCCGCTCGACGGGGTCACGGTGGTCGCCGTGGAGCAGGCGGTGGCCGCGCCGCTGGCCACTCGCAACCTGGCGGACCTGGGCGCGCGGGTGATCAAGATCGAGCGCCTTGACGGTGGCGACCTTGCTCGCGGCTACGACCACGTCGTGCAGGGCACCGGAGCCCACTTCGTCTGGCTTAATCGGGGCAAGGAGTCCATTGCCGTCGATTTGAAGACGGCTCGAGGGCTCGACGTCGTACGTCGGCTCGTGGACCACGCCGATGTTTTCGTGCAGAACCTGGCTCCGGGAGCAGCGACGCGGCTCGGGCTCGGCGAAGAGCTGCGCGAGTCGCGCCCCGAGCTCGTCCTGGTCAACCTGTCGGGCTACGGCGCGGGAGGCCCCATGGAGCAGCGCAAGGCCTACGACATGCTGATCCAAGCCGAGGCTGGTCTGATCTCCGTCACGGGCACCCCGGAGACCCCCGTCAAGACCGGAATCCCCACCGCCGACATCGCGGCCGGCATGTACTGCGCGCAGGGCGTCCTTGCTGCGCTGCTTCGGCGGTGGCGCACCGGCGAGGGCGCAACGCTCGAGGTCTCCATGTTCGAATCGACCGTGGAGTGGCTGGGGCACGCGCTCTACACCCAGATGTACACCGGGCACCAGCCGCCGCGGATGGGCTTGAGCCACAGCGCCATCGCGCCCTACGACGCGTATCCCACCAAGGACGGCGAGGTGCTCATCGGGGTGCAGTCGGACTCAGCCTGGCGCACCCTGGTCACCGAGGTGCTCGACGCGCCTGCGCTCCTGGCCGAGCCGCTGTTCAACACGAACGTCGGCCGGGTCCAGCACCGTGCCGAATGTGACGCCGCGGTGGCTGGACGGACACGTCAGTTCACGACCGAGGAGCTCACGGAGCGCCTCGCCATTGCCCGGGTACCAGCGGCACAAGTCAGCCATCTGGACCAGGTGGTCGACCACTCCCAGTTGCAGGCTCGAGATCGCTGGCGCACGGTCGGCACAGAGCACGACGAGGTGGCTGCGCTTCTCCCGCCCGTCACGTTCTCGGACTTCGAGGCGCCCATGGGCGATGTACCTGCACTCGGGGAGCACACCCGCGCCCTGCTTCTCGAGTCTGGACTGGACGCGGCAGAGGCCGACGACGTCCTCCGCAATGGCTTTGCCTTCCAGCCCTCACCCCGCCATCCAGCCGCCGCTGGCTGACCTCCCACCCGACCACCAGGAGTCACCGTGGAATCTTTTGTCGTTGCTGCCGCGCGTACGCCGATCGGCCGCTACGGGGGTGCGCTGTCCGGCGTCCGGCCCGACGACCTTGCTGCGCTGGTGATCGGCGAGGCGGTACGCCGTGCCGGAGTCGACCCGGAGCAGGTTGACGAGGTGGTGTTCGGGGCGGCCAACCAGTCGGGGGAGGACAACCGCAACGTCGCGCGGATGGCGCTGCTGCTGGCAGGGCTGCCACAGACCGTGCCGGGGTTCACCGTCAACAGACTGTGTGCCTCCGGGCTCACCTCCGTCATCACCGCACGTCAGATGATCGCTGCAGGTGACGCCGACCTCGTGGTCGCGGGCGGGGTGGAATCGATGACGCGCGCTCCGTGGGTGATGCAGAAACCCGCGAAGGCGTGGGCCAAGCCCGGCGCGTCGTACGACACCTCGATCGGCTGGCGGTTCCCCAACCCGTCGTTCGACGAGCACACCACCTCGTCCATGCCCGAGACCGCAGAGCGGGTGGCGCAGCAGTGGGGGCTCGGCCGCGAGGAGCTGGACACCTTCGCGCTGCGCTCCCACGAGCGTGCGTTGGATGCCATCAAGAACGGCCGGTTCGCCGACGAGATCGTCCCGGTCCCCACCCCTGGCGGAGATGTCGCCACCGACGAAGGTCCGCGAGGCGACACCAGCCTCGACCGACTTGCAGGTTTGCGGCCGGTCAACGGCCCGGACGGCGTGGTGACCGCGGGCAACTCCAGTTCGCTGAACGACGGTGCGGCAGCGGTCGTGGTCGCAAGCGAGCGCTACATAGAGCAGCACGGGCTGGTGCCCCTCGCACGACTCGTCTCGGCCGCTAGTGCCGGTGTTGCCCCCGACATCATGGGCATCGGGCCGGTTCCCGCCACCCAGAAGGCGCTCGGTCGGGCGGGGTGGTCAATCGGTGACCTGGAGGCAGTCGAGCTCAACGAGGCCTTCGCCTCGCAGTCGCTCGCCTGTGTCCGAGACCTCGCGCTCGACCCCGGGCTCGTCAACGCCGAGGGTGGTGCCATCGCTCTGGGCCACCCACTGGGGGCATCGGGCACCAGGATTCTCGTCACTCTCCTCGGAAGACTGGAGCGTGCCGGGACACGGCGCGGCCTGGCCACCATGTGCGTCGGCGTCGGGCAGGGCGTCGCACTGCTGGTGGAGCGTCCATGAAGCCGGCGCTGGTGGTCGAGGAGACCGAGGACCGGTTGGTGGTGAACCTGAGCCGACCGGAGGTCCGCAACGCCATCGACCAGCAGATGGTCGACGAGCTGCACGCCGTCTGCAAACGCGCGGAGGAGCAACCGAAGATCGTCCTTTTGATCGGGGAGGGCGGCACCTTCGCCGCCGGTGCCGACATCGCCCAGCTCAAGCAGAGGGGGCGCGAGGATGCGCTGCGCGGCATCAACTCCTCGGTCTTCGACCGGGTACGTCGACTGCCGATGCCGGTCATCGGCCTCTTGGACGGCTATGCACTCGGGGGTGGAGCCGAGCTGGCGTACGCCTGTGACTTCCGGATCGGCACACCCGCGGTAAAGATTGGGAACCCGGAGCCCGGGCTTGGCATCATCGCCGCTGCGGGAGCGACTTGGCGCCTTGCTGAACTGGTCGGAGAGCCCACGGCCATGGAGATCCTTCTCGCTGGCAGAATCCTCGGGGCCGAGGAGGCGCTGGCACTGCACCTGCTGTCGGAAGTGGCGGCGAGCGAAGACCTCCTTGCGGCGGGACATCGGCTTGCGGACCGGATCTCCCGCCAGGCGCCACTCGCCGTACGACTGACCAAGGCTTCCTTCCGAGCACCACGTGCTGCGCACCCGTTCGTGGACGACCTCGCCCAGGCGGTGCTGTTCGAGACCGAGGACAAGGAGACACGC
>Ga0190275_10003901_pt1 | contig 10706 bp, 8 predicted proteins | sample Popmic550T_FD_133745 | JGI IMG/M metagenome (GOLD analysis project Ga0190275, IMG submission 133745) | Populus adjacent soil microbial communities from riparian zone of Yellowstone River, Montana, USA - 550 T | ecosystem: Environmental > Terrestrial > Soil > Riparian zone > Trees stand | place...
CGCCATCATGGACATGGCGCGCACCACTGTGAATGTCACCGGCAACTGCCTGGCTTCGGCGGTGATCGCCCGGTGGGAGGGGCAGTTCACGCCCCGGGACGTGCGGACCGTAGAGAGCTGAGGGTCCGGGCGCGGCGCGCTTGACCTGTGGCCCCCGGCGGCTTACCTTTGCCACTAACCCCCTCAGCTCACTCGCCTGAGGGTCCATCCGCTGGCGGTTTCGACCGGACGGACGCGAACGGTGGGAATCCGGGCTGATGGAACGCTCGAGCGCAAGTCCACTGTGGGGTTAGTCGTCCCGGCGTCATACTGGAGCGTCACGCGTCATGGCCTGGTTCATCGTTGCCCGCCTGCTGTTCACAGCGGCGGTCGTGTACTCGGCGTTCCTGCTTCAGCCCCTGGGGCCGCAGCCCGCCGCCAACCTGCTCTTCGGCTTTGGCCTCGCCCTGCTCTCAGTGGTCTTCGAATGGCTGCTGCGCGAGACGGCGGTGACCCACATGGCGGGAGCCCTGGTCGGTGGCGCCGTCGGTCTGGCGCTCGCCAAGGGCATCGGCGCCGCCCTGTTCTGGGCCGATCCCGGTGACGATCGAGTCGCCTTTCTGCATAGCTACGTCCTGCTCCTGCTTCCCTACCTCGGGTTGGTGGTCGGCGGCCGCAAGGGGGAGTGGCTCGAGCCCACGAGGCTGATGAGCCTGTTCCGGGCCACCGGCCCGGAGCGCGGCTACAAGATTCTCGACACCTCGGTGATCATCGACGGGCGTATCGCCGACCTCTGCGACACCGGGTTCATCGACGGCACCCTGGTCATTCCACAGTTCGTCCTCAAGGAACTCCAACTGGTTGCCGACTCGGCCGATTCGATGAAGCGCAACCGAGGGCGCCGCGGTCTAGACATCCTGCAAAAGGTCCAGAAGATGACGGGCGCCGAGGTCATCATCTCGGACGCGGATTTCCCCGACGTGCGAGAAGTGGACCTCAAGCTCATCGAACTGGCCCGCACCCTCGGCGGGAAGATCGTGACCAACGACTTCAACCTGAACAAAGTGGCGCAACTGCGCGGCGTGCAGGTGCTGAACATCAACGAACTGGCCAACGCTCTGAAGCCGGTAGTGTTGCCCGGCGAGATCATGAAAGTGTTCATCCTGAAGGAAGGGAAGGAATACAACCAGGGTGTCGCCTATCTGGACGACGGCACCATGGTCGTGGTCGACAACGCGCGGAAGATGATCAGCAAGACGATCGACATTGCGGTGACCAGCGTGCTGCAGACGACGGCCGGCAAGATGATCTTCGGCCGCTATCTGGACCCGAGCCAATCGTCACAGCCGCAAGGGCACGGTCATGCCGACGAACGGCCCCGCTCGCGGTCACACGTCTCGCCGCCCTCGACGTCGTCGACGGCGCCTGCATCCGCACCGGCGGTGCCCGTCGCCACAGCCCCGCCGGCGGTCGATCCGTTGCCGCGGACGCCCGTCACCCCGTTGGCCGGGAAGTAGCGCGGGACGCCGCGTCTCGTGTTCCACCTGGTCCGGACCGTCCTGTTCCTGATCCCGTCCATTGCGGTCTATACGATCGTCCTCGGGGTCCTGTCCATCGGCTCCAGCTACTTCGATCGCCGGGGGTACTTCGCGCACGGTTGTGCGCGCCTCTGGTCGTGGTTGATCCTGGCGACGACAGGCGTCGAGGTCGAGGTGCGAGGGCTCGAGCGCCTTGAACGCGGGAAGACCTACGTGTTCGTCTCCAATCACCAGAGCATCTACGACATTCCGGTGCTCTTCTGGTGGCTCCCATTCCAGTTGCGCATCATCGCCAAGGAATCGCTCGGCCGCTTCCCGATGTTGGGACCGCACCTGAAACGTACGGGTCACATGCTGGTGGACCGCTCGCGGCCGGATCGGCGGGGTGTGTTCGGGTGGGCGAGCGCCCTGACCTCACGCGGGCTGTCCCTCATAGTCTTTCCGGAAGGGACGCGAAGCCCCGACGGCCGGGTCGGCATCTTCAAGGGCGGAAGCTTCTACCTGGCGATGCAGGCTGGATTGCCGATCGTTCCGCTATCTGTCGTCGGCAGTCGTCACGTGATGCGAAAGGGGCAGCTGACGACCAGACCCGGCCGCGTGGTGCTTACCGTGCACGAACCGATTGCGACCGTGGCCGATCCAGACCCGCCCACTCGGGAGGTCCGTGCCCTGGCCAACCAGGTGCGCGCGATCGTCCGGCCGCTCCCCGATGCCGAAGCCAAGGACGCGGCCCCCGTCGTGGCACCCTAGGCAGAGGCCTCCCGCCCACGGAAGGCGCGGACCAATTCGAACAGCAGCGGCAGGATGGACACACCGACGATACCCAGCACGACGAGTTCGAAGTTCTCCTTCACCACGGGGATATTGCCGAACGCGAACCCGGCGCCCACGCAGATGCCGACCCACAGGAGCGCGCCGAGCACGTTGTACACCGCAAAGGTGCGGTAGGGCATGTCCGCGCCGCCGGCCACGAACGGCACGAACGTTCTGACGATCGGCACGAAACGGGCGAGCACGACGGCCTTCCCTCCGTGCTTGACGAAAAAGGCGTGCGCGCGGGCTACGTGCTCGCGCTTCACCCACCGATGAATGCCTCTCGTCTCGTCGACGTCATCGGCGAGGAAGCGATGGGCGATGCGACTGCCGACCGCGTAGTTCACCGCGTCGCCAAGGACCGCGGCGACAACGAGGACGGGGACCATCACCTCGATACGCAAGACGCCCGATGCCGCCAGCGCCCCCGCCGCGAACAGCAGCGAGTCGCCCGGCAGGAACGGCGTAACGACGAGGCCGGTCTCGGCAAAGATGATGGCGAACAGGATGCCGTAGACAATGGGGCCGTACTGCGCCGCCCACAGGGCCAGCTGTTCGTCGGCATGGAGCAAAAGGTCAATCATCGCGCTTCAAGTCTAACGCACGCTGTAAAATGCCGACCGTGTCGAACGCGTTTGCGGTCGCGCCCGATCTGGCGCGGATCGTTCGCGCCGCTGTGCTCTGGTGGGATGAGGCCACTGTGACGGAGGGCGCGGAGACCCTCGCCACCGTGCTGACCGAGGCGGAGCAGAAGGTTCGCCTGCTGCCTCCGGACGAGCCCGGCGCCGTTCGCGGCATGTACAAACGGCTCGGCCTCGACCCCACGAAGATCCGTCCATCCAATGAGGCGCTGTTGCGCCGCATCCGGAAGGGTGGCACCCTTCCGCGCGTCAACTCGATGGTCGATGTCGTGAACTGGTGTTCCGTGGAGCTGCAGTTGCCCTACGGCCTGTACGATCGGGGACGGATGCACGGTGCGGTGACGATGCGCCTCGGACGGGAAGGCGAGGAGTACGCCGGCATCCGCAAGGATGTCGTGCATGTCGCCGGGCGCCTGATTGTCGCCGACGAAGACGGCCCGTTCGGCAACCCCACCTCGGACTCCGCACGCACCATGGTGACGACGCTCACGCGGGACGCGCTGGTGGTCGTCTACGCCCCCGCGGAGACGCCGGCCCCACGGCTCGCCCGCGTGCTCGACCTCACCGCTGAACGACTGGGCCTGGCGTGCGGCGGTCGCGAGAGCGCCAGGTGGCAGGCGTGACCGCCCCGGCAAGGCCGATTGTCTCTGTCGTGATTGCGGCCGGCGGCCGCGGCGCGCGGCTGGGGGCCGACACGCCCAAGCAGTTCCTGCACATCGGCGGTCGAAGCCTGCTGGAACGGAGCATCGAACCGTTTGCGGTGCATGCCGGCATCGCGGAAGTCGTTGTCGCCCTGCCCGGCGCCTTTACGGAGGACGTCGAAGCACGAATGCAGTCGCTTGGCTGGTCCCACGTGAAATGCATCGAGGGCGGCGCCCGCAGGCAGGACTCGGTCGCGAACGCCGTGGCTCACGCGCGTGCGGATGCCTCGATCATCGTGGTTCACGATGCGGCCCGCCCCTTCGTCTCCCCGGCGCTGATCGATAGAACGATCGCCGCTGCGATAGAGCATGGTGCGGCCATCGCGGCGCTGCCCGTGCGCGACACGGTGAAGCAGGCGGGTGGACAACCCGCCGACCGATCGCGCCCCATCGCGGCCACGCTGCCGCGCGAAGACATCTTTCTGGCGCAAACGCCCCAGGCTTTCCGCCGCGAGGTCCTGCTCCGTTCGCTCGACGTCGGGCGAGAGCTGGGAGTCGAAGCCACAGACGAGTCGATGCTGAGCGAACGGGCGGGCTGGCCGCCTCACCTCGTCCCCGGAGAAGCCGCCAACATGAAGGTCACCACGCCCGAAGACTTTCAGCAGGCACGTGCGCGCCTCGAGCCGTCGATTCGCGTGGGCACCGGGTATGACCTGCACCGCTTGATCGAGGGCCGGCCGCTGATTCTCGGCGGCGTGACCATCCCATTCGAGAAGGGGCTGGACGGTCACTCCGACGCCGACATCGTGTGCCACGCCGTCACGGACGCGGTGCTTGGCTCGGCGGCCGCCGGCGACATCGGGCGCTTGTTTCCGGACACGGATCCCGAGTGGCACGGTGCCAACAGCCTGCAGCTGCTGCGCGTCGCGGTGGCGCACCTGACGGGCCAGGGGTTCCGGGTGTCGAACGTGGATGTCACGGTCATCGCGCAGCGTCCCAAGCTGCTGCCGCATCTGCAGGCGATGCGGGTGAATCTCGCGGACGCGCTCGGGGTTCCCCTCGAATCGATCAGCATCAAGGGCAAGACCAACGAGCAGGTCGACAGCATGGGCCGCGGCGAGTCCATGGCCTGCCACGCGGTCGCGCTGGTGGTGAGACAATGACGAATTCATGAGAGTTCGCTTCGCACCTTCGCCGACCGGTCACCTCCATGTGGGCAATGCCCGCACGGCCCTGTTCAACTGGCTGCTCGCGCGCGGACACGGCGGCACGTTCATCCTTCGTGTGGAGGACACCGACCTCGAGCGGTCCACGGCAGCATCCGAACAGCGGATCCTCGAGGACCTCCGCTGGATGGGGCTGCAGTGGGACGAAGGCGTGGAAGCGGGTGGAACGGTCGGCCCCTACCGACAGTCGGAGCGGTTCGACATCTACGAGGCACATGCCAGGCGCCTGATCGACGCCGCACACGCGTACTACTGCTTCTGCTCGGCCGAGAAGCTCGAGAGCGAACGCAAAGCACAACTGGCCGCAGGGCTGCCGCCCAGATATTCCGGGACCTGCCGCGACCTCTCACCCGAAAGCGCGCAGCAGCGCCGTGCGGCGGGCGAACGTGCGGTCATCCGTCTCAAGGTTCCAACCGGGCGCGAGGTGGCCTTCGACGATCTGGTCCGCGGGACGGTGACGTTCCATACCGATGTGATCGGCGATCCGGTGCTCGTCCGATCCGACGGCGTGCCCGCCTACAATTACGCCGTGGTCGTCGACGACCAGTTGATGTCGATAACCCACGTCATCCGCGGCGAGGACCACATTTCGAATACGCCGAGACAGGTGCTCGTGTACGAAGCGTTCGGCTGGACGGCGCCACGCTTCGCGCACCTGTCGCTCGTGCTCGGGCCGGACCATGCCCCGCTGTCGAAGCGGCATGGCGCGACCTCGGTCGCGGAGTTTCGCGAGAAGGGGTACTTGCCGGAAGCGCTCGTCAACTATCTCGCGCTCATCGGCTGGTCGCCCCGCTCGTCGAAGCACAAGGCACATGGCGCTGCCGAGCAAGGCGAGGCCGGCGCACTCGAGGAGCTTCTTCCCGCCGACGAACTCGCACGCCGTTTTCGCCTGGAAGACGTCTCGCATAGCGCTGGCGTCTTCGACGAGGACAAGCTGGCGTGGGTGAATCGACACTACCTCAAAGCGGTGACGCCGGCGCGGCTCGCGCGCGAGGCATTGCCCTTCCTGCGGGGAGCTGGCCTTGCGAGCGGCGAGCTCGGTGCGGATGCCGTCGAGTGGCTTCAGAGCGTGCTGCCCCCGATAGCCGCATCCGTCGATCGGTTGAATCAGATCGCCGGTCGCTTGCGCACGATTTTTAATTACGACGCGGGCGCCATCGTCGCCGACGAGGCCCTTGGGCGCGAGCTGACAGAGGCGGGTCCACGGAGCGTGGTGATGGCACTCGCGACCGAGCTGGAGACAAGCGGACCGCTACGGGATCGTGACACCTTCCGTGCCGCCGCAGGGCGAGTCAAGGACGCCACCGGGCAGAAGGGGAAGGCGCTGTTCCACCCCATTCGCGTCGCGCTCACCGGGGAAGCGGAGGGGCCCGAACTCGATGTCGTCGTGCCCGCCGTCGAGCGCGCGGCGGTCTTGGCGCCGTCCAGCGGGTTGGCTGCCGTAATTGGATGCCGCGAGCGCGTACGGGCGTTGGCGGCGCGGCTGCGAGAGCACCACTCCTGATCGGCGTGTCGCCGATTCGGCGGTAGAATGCCCGCCGGTATTGCCACAACGTAGCGTCGGGGGTGCAGATGAGCCGTTCGGGCCGCCTCGTGTCGATCGTTCTCGTGTCGTTGCTGCCCGTGGCGCTGCTCGCCGCCCGACAGGCGCGGCCCGCCCCACCATCCTCTATCGACGTCACGGTGCAGGAAGGCACATCGATGTCGGTGGCGGTCTCACCCGACGGACGAACACTGGCGATCGACCTGCAAGGCGGTATCTGGACCGTGCCTGCCGGCGGAGGTGCTGCGACGCGTGTCAGCGGCATCTATGACGATGCGCGTCAGCCGACGTGGTCCCCGGATGGCAAGTGGATCACCTACTTCGCCTACACGGACGGCGGATACGATCTCTGGGCCGTCGGGCCGGACGGGGCGGGCCTTCACCGATTGACATGGGGGCCCTTCGACGATCGGGAGCCCGCCTGGTCTCACGACGGCACCCGGGTCGCATTCTCCTCGGATCGAGGCGACCCCCTCGGCAGCGACTACAACATCTGGGTCCTGGACACCCGCTCCGGCGAGCTGCGGCAATTGACAAAGGATCGCGCCGAGGACTCGATGCCGAGCTGGTCGCCGGACGATCGCGAAATTGCGTTCGCGTCGACTCGAGACTCGGGCCAGTCGGCGTGGGCCGTGTCGGTGACCGACCTGACGGAACGCAAATTGGCCACCGTCTCCAGCGGCCGCATCGACGCGCCCTCGTGGGGGCCGAAGGGGCAGGTCGTGTATCACGTGACCTCGCCGAACTCGAGCCGTTACGAGGTGAACGGGACCCCGCTGACCGGCACCGAGAATGTATTTGCGTTTCGCGCCTCGTGGGCATCGCCTGCGGAGTTCGTCTACGTCTCGGATGGCAAGATCCGCCGCCGCGCGCTGGCCGCGCCGGAGGCGCAGACCGTTCCCTTCTCGGCGACCCTCCAGGTCACTCGGGCTGAGTCGCAGTACACGCGGCGCGACCGAGACTTCACTTCCATCACACCACGGAAGGCGCTGGGGATCGTTCGGCCGGTGCTTTCACCCGACGGCCGGCAGATTGCGTTTGCGGCGGTAGGGGACATCTATGTGGTGCCGGCCACGGGAGGCAAACCGACGAATCTCACGAACGACGCCGCCCTCGACACCGATCCCGCGTGGTCGCCCGATGGTGGCACCCTGGTCTACTCGTCCGACAAGGGCAGCATGCACTTGCAGTTGTGGGCCCGTGACATGAAGAGCGGCCAGGCCCGCCAGCTCACCACGCTCGACACGCAGCCGCAGGCTGCCTCGTTCTCGCCCGACGGCAAGCAGGTGGTGTTCTTCAACGTCGACGGGATGTGGCGCGTGGCGCAGATGTCGGTGCTGGATGTGGCCACGGGCGCGGTGACGAAGATTCACGATTCGTTGCCGCAGCCCGGCGCGCCCACGTGGTCACCGGACGGCACACGCGTGGCGCTGGCCGGCGTCGCCCCGCTCAGCACCCGGTTCCGTGAGGGGACGAATCAAATCCTGACGATTTCGACGACCGGCGGCGCCGACGAGTGGCACATGCCGACGCCGCTGCTGGGCATCGACACCCGAGGAGGTGCGGGCCCGGCGTGGTCGCCCGATGGGACCAAGATGGCGGCCGTTTTCGAAGGCACGTTGTCGGTGTGGCCCGTTGCGAAGAACGGCGCCCCGCTGGGGCCGCCCCGCAAGGTGACCTCCGACAGCGCGCACTCACCATCGTGGCAAGGTGACTCGCAGCACATCCTCTACCAGGCCCTCGACGCCTTGCGCATTCTCGACATCCAGACCGGCGAGGTTCGGACCGTGCCACTGGACTTTCAGTGGACGCCGGCGATCCCTTCGGGCCGAACCATCGTTCATGCCGGCCGGCTGTTGGACATGACCAGCGCGGTGCCGCGGCAGAATGTGGATGTCATCCTGCAGGGCAATCGCATCGAGCGGGTGGTCCCTCATGCGGACGGCAATCACGTGAACAGCCGTGTCGTCGATGCCTCCGGGCAGACGGTCATGCCGGGGTTGACCGAGTTCCACTCCCATCTGCAGAAGGATTACGGCGCCGCTCAGGGTCGCGCCTGGCTCGCTTTCGGCATCACCACCGTCCGCAGCCCGGGCAACACGCCGTACGAAGCGGTCGAGGATCGCGAGGCCAACGAGGCGGGCATCCGGCCCGGACCACGCGTGTATGGCACCGGGTATCTGATGGAGTGGGGCCGCGTGTACTACAAGATGGGCATCGCGATCTCGAGCGTGAGCCAGTTCGAGATGGAACTGCAGCGCGCCAAGGTGCTGGAGCACGACCTCATCAAGAGTTACGTGCGGCTGCCGGACCCGCAGCAGAAGCGCATGGTGGAATTCGCGCACAGCATTGGCGTGCCGGTGGCCACCCACGAGATTTTCCCCGCGTCGTTCGTCGGTGCGGACAACACCGAGCACACCGCAGCGACCAGCCGACGGGGCTACTCCCCCAAGATGGCAACGCAGCAGATGGCCTACGACGATGTGGTGCAGCTGTTCGGGAAGAGCGCGCGAATCCTGTGTCCGATGATCTCGGGCGGCGGAGCCCGGCGCCTCTTCGAGCTCGATCCAGCGTTGAAGTCCGATCCCCGTTTCCAGCTGTATCCCGGCTGGATTCAGCGGCAGGTCGCGCACCAACCCGTGGCGGCGAATCCGGGCGGCGGCGGTGACCCTCGGGGTGGCAGCGGCAAGATGGTCCTCGACGTGATGAAAGCAGGCGGGCTCATCGTCGCCGGCACTGATACGCCGAACGCGGTCAATCTCCATGGCGAGCTGATGTCGTACGTCATGGCCGGAATGAGTCCCTACGACGCGCTGAAGACCGCCACCGTGAATCCGGCGAAGGCGCTGAATCTCAATGCCGGGACGATTGAAGCGGGGAAGCTTGCCGACCTCATCGTGCTCGACGGCGATCCACTCGCTGACATTTCGCACACCACGCGCGTGCGCACGGTCGTGGCCAACGGGCGCGTTTACAGCGTCAGCGAACTCACGGGCGCTTCACCGGTCTCCTCGGCCCGACCCGCGCCCTGAGTACGACGGGCGATCACGCGCATCGTTCGACCGCTTCTGCGCTGTACACTCGCCAGCAGGCGAATGCGATGGTGATCTACGGATTGAATCCGGTACTGGCAGCGCTCCGCGCCGGCCGCGTCCGTTTCCTTCGGGTTGCGGACCGCGATGACGCGCGAATGGCGGAAGTGCTGGAGGCGGCCAGGGCGGCGCGCGTGGCCGTGCGTCGAGTGACGCGTGTCGCGCTGGACCGGGAAACGCGAGACGGGGTGCACCAGGGGGTGGTGGCGGACGTGGAGCCGTTGCCCCCCGGGTCCCTCGAGGCGTTCACCGCGACGCTGGATCCGCCGCCGCTGATCGTGGTCCTCGACGAGGTTGAAGACCCGCAGAACGTGGGAGCCATCCTTCGCACAGTGGATGCCGTCGGCGCCACGGGAGTCGTGCGCCAGACGCGACGGGCGGCCCCTCTGGACGGCGCCGCGGCCAAGGCGTCCGCGGGAGCGGTGCATCACGTTCGGATCGCCGATGTCGTGAACATCGCCAGGGCGGTGGAAGACCTCAAGGCGGCGGGCGTGTGGACCATCGGGCTGGACGCCGAGGCCGAGTTGCCATATCATCAGTGGGATCTCACCCTTCCGACTGCCCTCGTTCTGGGGGCGGAGGGGCACGGGCTGCGTCGGCTCGTGCGGGAACGGTGCGACGGCGTGGCCAGCATCCCCATGCGGGGCCATGTCGGCAGTCTCAATGTTTCGGCGGCGGCGGCTGTGGTGTTGTTCGAAGCCGCTCGTCAGCGAAGCCGGGGGAGGTAGGGGCCGCAAGGTCGCCCGCCGCCTGGACTCCGGAGGAGGTTCGATTCTCGGTACCCGCCTGCGAGCTTGCGCGTCTGGCACAGGACGTGCTAGCATTCCATTCTTTGTCTGGCTGGCGTAGCTCAGCCCGGTAGAGCAGCTGATTTGTAATCAGCCGGTCGGGGGTTCAAATCCCTCCGCCAGCTCCATTGGCCCGGACCACGACGAGCAGGGCCGCGCGGAGCGGGCAAACGGAACGTAGGGCAAGCACGGGGTCACCCTCACACAATCGACAGGCAATTTTTTTTGGGCAGGTGGCGGAGCGGTCAATCGCAGCAGACTGTAAATCTGCCGTCCCATGGGCTACGGAGGTTCGAATCCTCCCCTGCCCACCACCCTTTCCGTGCCGGGTTGGCATGGGCGCCTCGGCTGGGTGTGCCAGCCGGCGGGGTGTGTGGTTCGTCGGCGGTGCGTTCGAGGATAGAAGTCAGGGAGCAGAAGCAAGGTGGGCGTTGACTCGGGGCCG
>Ga0190275_10003902_pt1 | contig 10704 bp, 10 predicted proteins | sample Popmic550T_FD_133745 | JGI IMG/M metagenome (GOLD analysis project Ga0190275, IMG submission 133745) | Populus adjacent soil microbial communities from riparian zone of Yellowstone River, Montana, USA - 550 T | ecosystem: Environmental > Terrestrial > Soil > Riparian zone > Trees stand | place...
CAGGGTGTCGATCGTGCGGTTGAGGTCCTGGGAGTCGGAGGAGCCCGGCTGGATCGGCACGCTCAGCATCCGCGCCTCCTGGCGCAGCTGTTCGATCGTGTTGATCTCGCCGTTGTGGCCGAGGACCGAAAACGGCTGCACCCGCTTGAACGAGGGCCAGGTGTTGGTCGAGTAGCGGTTGTGGCCGAAGCAGCCGATCGTCTCGAAGCGCTCGTCGCGCAGGTCGGGGTAGTACTCGCCGAGCACGTTGGGCGTGCCCATCACCTTGTAGACGCAGGTGCTGGCGGAGAAGGACGGGACGTGGACGTCGAGCTGCTTCTCGAGATCGATCAGGAGGTCGAAGAGGATACGGTCGCGGCGGCTCGCGTCGGGCACCAGTCCGGCGATCTGCCAGAAGTGCGGCTCCTCCTCGCGCGCGGTCGGGCCCAGCGCCGGCGTGTTGACGACGCCGATCCGCTCGGCCAGGACCCGGAAGCCGCCTTCGTTCAGCAGCTCGCGGGCGTCGTGCTGGATCTTGGCGAGATCCTGGGAGCGCTCGATGAAGATGTGGGCGACGGCGAAGGCGTCGTCGAGGGTCAGCGAAGGATCGTGGCCGCCGCTGCGCACCTCCTCGGCCCAGATCTTCCGCGGCAGGTCGAGCATGAGCCCACAGCCATCGCCCTCGCCGTCGACGTTGCCGGCGCGGTGGAGCATCTTCTGCAGGGCCGGGATCGCCAGCTCGATCGGCGTGTGGCTCGGCGTCGCGTCCTTGCGGACCGAGGCGTAGATCGCGCAGGCGTCCTTGTCCTCGACGCTGGGCGGCGATACCAGTGGCTTGTAGGGCAGCTCAGGCGAGTAGCGCTTGACGCTCGCGCCAGCGGACTGGGGCTTCGACATCTATGACCTCCCGGTTTCCGCGCCTTCTTCGAGCGGGCGCGCGACGGGGTTGACGGGCCGGATGATTATAGGGCCGGCGAAGGCCTTCTGGGTGAACTTCGAAGCGGCAAAAGTCGACTTATCTTGTCGGCAAACTGCCCGGCCGGGCGCGCCTCAGCCCCAGGGCATCGGCTCGTAGCCGCCCTCGGGCTGGACGCCGATCAGAATCGCCGTCACCGGCGCCTCGGAGCGGTTGAGGATGGTGCGGCTGGCCGGAGGATCGATCGAGGCGAAGGTGCCGGCCGGCGCCGGATGGTCCTCGCCGTCGAGTCGCAGGACGGCCTCCCCATCGAGGATCACGTAGAGCTCGACCTGGCCGCTCTCGGCCTCGTCGTGCTCGGGAATCTGACCGCCGGGGGCGATCTCGACCAGGTTGAAGCCGAAGGCCGAGGTGCCGAGGGCTTTGCGGGCGAGGCTCCAGGTGCAGTCCCCGGAGCCCGCCATCGACTCGAACTCGTCGCGGTGCCTGATCGAGTAGCCGGCGGCCATCCTGCCCTCGACGATACCCGCCCAGTCCCTACTAGCGGCTCCAGTCGGGTTCGAAGCCACCCTTGACGAGGGTCTTCACCTTGCCGCCGCCGTAGGGGATCGTCGCGATCCGGTGGTTGGGACCTGGTTCGAAGCCGCCGGTGGCGCCGAGCACGGTGCTGCCGTCGCCGGAGAGCGCGGTGCCGACGAAGCCCTGCTCTCCGTCGCCCATCTTGTCGAGCGGCTTCTGCGCGCCCGTCCGCGGGTTGACGGTGACGGCGTAGCTGGTGTCCTGGCCGACGAACTCCGCCAGCAGCCGCTCGCCGCTGTCCGACCAGGCGGTCGGGGTCAGGCCCAGCAGCAGCGGGCCGACGTTGGTGTTGGTCAGGCGCGTGACCTGGCCGCCGGCGGGATTCATCAGGAAGAGCTCGTTCTTGGGCCCGTACCGGCGTTGCTTGGCGCCGAGCTGCTTGACGAAGACGATCTTGCCGCCGGGCCCCCACAGCGGTGCCTGCGAGACCCCGTCGTGGGTGATCTGGACCGATTTGCCGGCGGCGGTCGGCGCGGTGAAGACGTCGCTCTTCGGCGGGAACTTTTCGCTGTTCGCCTTCGCGTAGACGAGCTCGGTCCCGTCCGGCGAGAAGCTGACCCCACTGAAGTAGCCGCTGGCAACGGTGCGCAGCGCGGTGCCGCTGAGGACGTCGACCAGGACCAGCCTGCGCTTGCCGAGTTCCGGGCCGCGCAGCGCCGCGATCGTCTTCGAGTCGGGCGAGAAGGTGAGGTAGATGCTGTCGCGCAGGCCGGCCAGGACCGTGCGCGACGGACCGCCCGCGGCTGGCGCCAGCTTCAGTTCCTGAGCGTGCCCGGGGCCTTCATGGAGGTAGGCGATCGTGTTCCCGTCCGGCGAGACCCGCGGGTTCGTTCCCGGGCCGACCTTGGCGGCGCCGCTGCCGTTGTCGTTGGCGACGAAGACGACGGGACTGAACGGATTCTTGACGTAGGTCAGCGTCGCCCCGGCGGCGGCGGGAAGCGTGAGCAGCGCGATAGCGGCGGCGAGCACCACGAGCAGTTTGGGCTTCGGCAGGCTTGGCATGGCGGCGATGGTAGCTACGCCGGCCCGACGATCGCGGCGGCGACGAGGCCGCCGCTGACGCCGACGAACGAGATCGTCGCCAGAAGGCGGTACCAGGCTCGTTTCTCGACCTCAGGATCGAAGGCGAGCGGGACGAAGAGGAAGGGGTTGACGATGGTGCCGAAGACCAGCGCCACGGCAATCGCACACGGCAGGTCGGGCACGGCGAGGCCGACGCCGATCAGGATCAGGCCCATCATCAGGTAGTCGAGGTGCACCTGGCGGATCCGGTGTGGGGCGACGACGCCGATCCGTTTCAGCCACTCGGGCTTGTCCTCGCGCACCACCATCGCCCAGCCGAGCAGACCGCCCAGGGCGAGCTCGATCAGGCCGATGCGGACGACCCAGTCCATCTCAGAGCTCGGGGACGTCGGCGCCGAGGGGGGTGAACGGCAGGCGGCGAACCTCCGCCCAACCGGCGCAGCGCTCCTGCAGGGCCTCGTAGACGTTGCCGGCGTCCTGCCAGGTGGTCCAGACGAGCACGGTGGGGCCGGCGCCGGAGATGGTCGCCCCCAGGGCCCCGAGCTCGGTCGCGGCGTCGACGACCTCCATCGAGCGCGGGTAGAGGTCGCGGCGGCGCGGCTGGTGGATGGCGTCGCGCAGGCCGCCGGCGACGAGATCGAGGTCGGCGCTGCGCAGGCCGAGCACCAGCAGGGCCGCGGCGGAGACGTTGGCGACCGCGTCGGCGAGCGGGATCTCGGCCGGGATCGCCTCGCGGGCGAGCTTGGTAGAGACCTCCTCGGGCGGGATCACGACGATGCCCTCCAGCCCCTCCGGCGGGTCGAAGCGGGCGGCGAGCGGTTCGCCGGCGGGGTCGGCGCCGCAGACGACGAAGCCCCCGTAGATCGCTGCCGCGACGTTGTCGGGATGCCCCTCCAGCGCGGTCGCCCGCCCCAGCATCTCCTCCTTGGTCAGCGCCAGCTCGAAGAGGTGGTCGGCGGCGAAGAGGCCGGCGACGATCGCGGCGGCGCTGGAGCCGAGCCCACGCGCCAGCGGGATCTCGCTGCGCAGCCGGAAGGCGATGCCGTCGGCCGGGTGCAGGCTCTCGAAGGCGCGGACGACGAGGTTGTCGCGCCCGGTCGAGACCTCGAGGCCGCCGGGGTCGAGCGAGAACCCGCCGGCCTCCTCCACCTCCAGCTCCAGGTGCAGCGAGACCGCCGCCGCCATCGCGTCGTAGCCGGGCCCGAGGTTGGCCGAGGAGGCGGGGACGCGGACGAGTCGGTGGCGGATGGTCAATCGAACACAGCCCGCTCGACGGCGCTGAGGTCGTTGTCGCAGTTGATCACCGCGGGCGCCTTGCCGAGCGCGGTGTCGGGGTCCTTGAGGCCGTGGCCGGTGAGGACGCAGACGACCGACTGCGGCGGCTCGGCACCCTCGACGACCGGCAGGCCGTGGGCGAGCAGGCCGGCGACCGAAGAGGCCGAGGCGGGCTCGCAGAAGACCCCTTCGGTGTCGGCCAGCCAGTGGTAGGCGTTGAGGATCTGCTGGTCGGAGACGGCGGCGACGCGGCCGCGGGAGGTGGTGAAGGCGGTCATCGCCTCCTCCCAGCGGGCGGGGTTGCCGATCCGGATCGCCGAGGCGACGGTCTCGGGGTTGGCGACCGGCGAGCCGCTGACCAGCGGCGCCGCGCCCTCCGCCTGGAAGCCGTAGAGGACCGGAAGTGGGCTCGAACCAGTGACCTCCACCTTGTCGAGGTGGCGCTCTCCCAACTCAGCCGCCTCCTGGAAGCCGCGCCAGTAGGCGGTGACGTTGCCGGCGTTGCCGACCGGGATCGCCAGCGCCCCGGGCATCTCGCCGAGGTCCTCGACGACCTCGAAGGCCGCCGTCTTCTGACCTTCGATCCGGTACGGGTTGACCGAGTTGACGAGTTCGATCGGGTGCTTTTGGGCGAGCTCGCGGACGATCGTCAGGGCGTCGTCGAAGTTGCCCTGCAGGGCAACCACGCGGGCGCCGTGCATCAGCGCCTGCGCGAGCTTGCCGATCGCGATCTTGCCCTCGGGCACGATCACCGCCCCCCGCAGCCCCGCCCGCGCCGCGTAGGCGGCGGCGCTGGCGGCGGTGTTGCCGGTCGAGGCGCAGATCACCGCCTCCGCCCCACGCCCCTTGGCCCGCGAGACCGCCACCGTCATCCCCCGGTCCTTGAAGGAGCCGGTCGGGTTGGCCCCCTCGAACTTGAGGTAGGCGCGGGCGCCGATCCGCTCCGAGAGCCGCGGCGCCTCGATCAGCGGCGTCGAGCCCTCGTTCAGGGTCACAACCGGGTCGCCGGACTCCAGCGAAAGCCGGTCGCGGTAACGCTCGATCAGCCCGGCCGCCATTAGAACTCCTCCTCGATTACGTGAATGGAGCGCGGCGCGGCGCGCATCTCGTCGAGCTCGCCGAGTGCCACGACCGCGGCCGCGAAGCGCGACTCCAGGCACTCGTGGACGACCATCACCAGGCGGGCGTCGTCGTCGGCGCCGCGCTGGACGACGCTCTTGACCGAGATGTCATGGTCGCCGAGCACGGTCGCCACCGTGGCCAGCACCCCGGGCTGGTCGGCGACCTCGAGGTAGAGGTAGAAGGAGGAGGTGACGTCGGCGACGATCGGCAGCTCGGTGCGGGTCTCGTGCACCGGCGCCTCGCCGGCGAGGATCGAGACGACGTCGCCGAGAACCGCCGATGCCGTCTGCAGCCCGCCCGCCCCCGGGCCCGACATCGTCACCTCGGTGATCGCCGGCGCCTCGACCATGACCGCGTTGAACGGCCCTTCGATCGGCGCCAGGGGATGCCCCGCGTAGAGGAAGCAGGGGAAGACGCGGACGCTGATGCCGCCGTTGCGCCGTTCGGCGACCCCCAGCAGCTTCAGCGAGAGGCCCAGCTCCTTGGCGTAGGCGAGGTCGTCGGGCTGGATCGCCTCGATCCCCTGATATGAGACCTCGGCCAGGCTGACCGGCGTGTGGAAGGCGAGCCGGGCGAGGATCGCCATCTTCGCCGCCGCGTCGGCACCGCTGACGTCGTCGCTGGGGTCGGCCTCGGCGTAGCCGAGCTCCTGTGCCCGTGCCAGCACCTCGTCGTAGCCGGCGCCGGTGGCGGCCATCTCGCTGAGGATGAAGTTGGTGGTGCCGTTGACGATCCCGAAGACCTTCGCGATCTCGGTCACGCCGAAGCTCTCCTGGATCGTGCGGACGATCGGGATCACCGCCGCCACCGCCGCCTCGAAGCGCAGCTGCACCCCGGCCGCGCGGGCGACGTCGAAGAGCTCGTCGCCGTGCTGGGCCAGCAGCTGCTTGTTGGCGGTGACGACCGGGCGGGAGGCCCGCATCGCGTCGAGCACGAAGCCCCGTGCCGGGTCGGTTCCCCCCATCAGCTCGACGATCAGGTCCGAGTTCTCGAGGATCGCGCCGAAGTCGCCCTGCGAGCGGGTCAGGACGCCCGAGATCTCCGGCCGCCTGCCGGTCGCGGCCTCGACCGCGTCGGCGCGCTCGGCGAGCAGCTCGGCGAAGGCGGCGCCGACGGTGCCGTGACCCAGCAGCCCGATGCGGACGGGTTTGGAAGGCTCGCTAGACATCGCGCGCCGTGAGGTCGTCGTAGGTCTCGCGCCGGACCACGACCCGCGCCTCGCCGTCGCGGCAGAAGACGACCGGCGGCCGCGGCACGCCGTTGTAGTTGCTGGCCATCGCGTGGCCGTAGGCGCCGGTGGCGGGAGTCACCAGCACGTCGCCGACCGCCGGCTCGGCCAGATTGGCGTCGCGGACGAGGATGTCGCCAGACTCGCAGTGCATGCCGGCGATCGTGACCAGGGTGTCGGGGGGCGCGGCAGCGCGGTCGGCGACCAGCGCCTCGTAGCGGGAGCCGTAGAGCATCGGCCGCAGGTTGTCCGACATGCCGCCGTCGACGGCGACGTAGGTGCGGATGCCGGGGATCTCCTTGACGGTGCCGACCCGGTAGGCGGTGACGCCGGCGTTGGCGACCAGCGAGCGACCCGGCTCGACCAGGATCCGCACGTCGGGGCCGAAGACCTCGGCGACCCCGCGGACCTTGACGTCGACGTAGGCGTCGATCGAGGGCGGCTCGTCCTCGGCGGTGTAGGCGACCCCGAGGCCACCGCCGACGTTGACCACCTTGCACCAGTCCCCGGCCAGCTCGCCGAGCGCCCGGATCGCCAGCGCGTAGGGCTCCAGCTCGAAGATCTGCGAGCCGATGTGGGCGTGCAGCCCGACCAGCTCCAGCTGCTCGGAGGCCAGCACCCGCTCGATCGCCCGCGCCGCCAGCCCGTCCTCGAGCCCGAAGCCGAACTTGGAGTCGAGCTGGCCCGTCTGCACGTAGCTGTGGGTCGAGGGCTTGATCCCGGGCGTGACCCGGATCAGCACCCGCTGCGGCGAGTCCAGCAGGCGCTCGCAGCGCTCGATCTCGTCGAAGGAGTCGAGGATCAGGTGGCGGATGCCGGAGCGGGCGGCGAAGAGGATCTCCTCGTCGCTCTTGTTGTTGCCGTGCATGTGGATGCGGTCGGGGTCGAAGCCGGCGCGCAAGGCCATGTGCAGCTCGCCGCCGGAGGCGACGTCGACCGAGAGCCCCTCCTCGGCGAAGAGGCGGTAGGCGGCGGTGCAGGGCAGCGACTTGCTGGCGAAGAGGACTTCGAAGTCCTCGCTGCGGCGCTCGAAGGCCTCGCGGTAGGCGCGGGCGCGGGCGCGGAGGTCGTCTTCGGCGTAGAGGTAGGCAGGCGTCCCCATCTCTTCCGCCAGCTCGACCACGTCGCAGCCGGCCAGCTCGAGATGGCCGCGCTCGTTTACGCGGCTGCCGGCCGGATAGACCGCCGAGCCTTCGATCGGATCGCCGCTCGCGACCGACCCCTGCTGTTCTCGCTCTGCCACCGGACCGGCATTCTGACGGTTCCTGACGGCGCCGGACCGCACAGGGCAAGGACGCAGGGAGCGTGGCGTGCTCCGCACGCGAGCGACCGAGGACGCCGCCATGTGCGGTCCGGCGCCGTCAGCGTTTGCCGCCGAGCAGTCCCCCGACTGCACCGGCGGCTTCGTCGACCACTTTGCCTACGGTCGATTCGGGGCCGGCGACGCCGTTGACGACGCCTTCGGTCACGGTGGTGACGCCGGTGTTGTTGAGCGTCCCGCCAAGCGCGGTTTCGTCGACGCCGGAAACCGTGTTGTTGACGGTTTCGGTGACCTGGCCCGAGGTCGAGGGAGCGCCGCCGCCACTACTTCCACCGCCGGCGCCGCCACTGCCACCTTCGGCGCTGCCGCCACTATTTCCACCTCCGCCGCCGCCACCCCCGCCGGAGGACGAAGAGGAACCGCCGCCCGCGGCCGCGGGCCCGGGACTCGGAGCCCCGGAGGCGGCCTGCGGCGAGCCGCCACTGCCACCTTCGCCAGCCCCGCCACCGGTCGAGCCGACCGGAGCCGCGGCTTCCTGACTACCGCTGGACACGACGACGCCATCGCTCCCGGCCACCGATCCAGGACTGCCGTCCACACCGTCCCGTGCCGGCCTCGCCGTCGCCCCCCTCGCCGCGACAGCGCGCCCACCGACTGCCGAGCTCGCCGCGTCACCCGGGCCCGGGCCCGACGCCGGCTGCGCGGCAGAGACCGCGGCGGACTCGCCACCACCGTCGCCGAGGGCGGCGATCGGCCAGTCCCTGAAGACCTGGGCGGAAACGAGCAGAACGAAGACGGCGATGGCGATGGCGATCAACGTCGCCGCTCCCACCGCACCCACCAAGTAGGTGTGCGCCTGTCTGATCACGGGGGACTACCTATTGCTAAAGGTAACCCATCGGGTCGGTGGCGGAGCCGTTTATACGAACCTCGAAATGCAGATGAGGCCCGTAGCAATGGCCGGTGCAACCGGTGTACCCGATGATGTCGCCCTGAGTGACCGACTGCCCTTCGGAGACGGCGAAGGAGGTCTGGTGGGCGTAGCAGGTGGAGAGGCCGCCGCCGTGGTCGAGGCAGGTGAAGTTGCCGTAGCCGCCGCTGCTCGCTTCCGACTGCAAGACGACGACGGCGCCCGACGCCGCGGCGCGGATCGGCGTCATTTCCGCCACGGCGATGTCGACTCCCTCGTGCATCGTCCCCCAGCGCGGGCCGAAGCCGGAGACGACAGCGCCGCTGACCGGCCAGATCAGGCCGCCGCTGCCGCCCTGGATCGGTCCCGCCGGCAACGGCATCGAGCCGGTGGAGGAGAGCATGGCGGCGAGCTTGCCCTGGATCGCGGCGACGGAGCCGTGCAGGTGCTCCTCCTGCTCGCTGATCTGCTGCAGCGCCGCTTCGCGCTGATCGCGGGCGCCGACCAGCTCCTGCTGACGACTCTGCAGCGCGGCGCGGGCGGTGGCGAGCGCCTGCTCTTCGACCGCGATCGCGTCGCGCGCGGCTTCGATCCGGTCCTTGGCGCTGCGTAGACGGGCGACGATCCGCTTCACCTGATCGCGCAGCTCGCGCACGCGCCCGACCACCGCCTCGTCCATGCCGTGCAGGCGATCGATGTATTCGGCCCGGGCGGCGAGGTCGTCGACCCCGTTGGCGCCGACGATGACGCTGAGCACATCCGGGCTGCCGCTCTCGTACATCGCCACCAGGCGCTCGCGCAGCGCGACCAGGGCACGTTTGAGGCGCGAGCGCAGCTCCACCAGCCGGTCCTTGGCGACGTCGAGCTCGGCGACGGCCTGGTCCAGCTCGGCCTGCTTGGCTTCGAGCCGGGTGCGGACCGCTTCCTCGCGGCTGCGGATCGAGGCGACCTCGCCGGTCAGGCGCTCGATCCGATCGCCGTAGCGGGAGATCGTGCTGGTCAGCACGCCCTTCTTCTCGACCACCTCGTCCAGCTTCGCCTGCTTGGCTTCGAGCTTGGATTCGAGATCCTCGGCCGTCGCCGGGCCGGCGACGAGCAGTGAGCAGAGCGCCGCGGCGGCAATCGAGAGCGCCACCGCGACGAAGCGGTTCCTAAGCATCGTTCCGAGGCTAGCCAAGCCCGAATCCCCTCCGGCCACCCCGGCCGGGCCTGCAACCGCGCTTGCGATCAGCCTTCGCCGGTCGCGTTCTCGACCCGCAGCAGAGCCTGGTCGGCCTCCTCCTCCATCTGCAGCGTCGTGTGCTCGATGCCGAAGCGCTCGGCCAGGGTCAGCTCGAGCCGGCGGCGGACCAGGTCGCGGTCGCAGTCACGGGCGACGACGACGTGGGCGGCGAGCGCCCCGAAGCCGGCGGTGACGGTCCAGACGTGGAGGTCGTGGACCGAGCGCACCCCTTCCTCGCGGCAGATCGCCTCCCCCATCCCCTCGACGTCGAGGCCGGCCGGCGCCGCCTCCATGAGGACGTCGAAGGGCTCCTTGATCAGCCGCCAGGAGGAGGCGAGGACGAGCGCGGCGATCAGCAGGCCGACGATCGGGTCGACGATCGGCGAGCCGCCGAGCAGGATGAAGGCGCCGGCGACGGCAACACCGACCGAGCCGAGGGCGTCGGCGACGCTGTGCCGCAGCACCCCCTCGAGGTTGATGTCCTCGCGCTGACCACGAGCGAGGACCCAGGTCGCGGCGAGGTTGCCCACGAGGCCGAGCAGGCCCAGGGCGAGGACGCCGGCGCCGTCGATCGGGGGCGGGTCGGAGAGGCGGCCGATCGCGGCGACGGCGATGGCGACGCTGATCGCGACCAGGGTCAGCCCGTTGACCAGCGCCGCCAGGACCTCAGAGCGCTGGTAGCCGAAGGTGCGGCGCCCGGCCGCCGGCAGCGTGGCGAGGCGGACGGCGATCAGCGCCAGGACGATGGCGCCGGCGTCGGAGAGCACGTGGCCGGCGTCGGCCAGCAGCGCCAGCGAGCCGGTGAGGATGCCCCCGATCGCCTCGGCCAGGAGCAAGCCGCCGTTGATCGCCAGCGCGATCCACATCCGCTGGCGACTATCTGCCCGCCGCGCATCCAGCGAGTGCGAATGACCGTGCGGTCCGTGCACGGTGTGAGCTTAGAGCCGTCGGGGGTCCCCTCTCAGGAACTCCCGCGAAGCGGCCTGAGAGGGGGACCGCCGACGGCTCCGAGACCTATGCGGGAACAGGATCCTTCGCGGGCTTCGCCATCGCCTTCGCGGCCACCTCGGCGCCGAAGGCGAGGCGCTCGGCGTATTCGCGGGCCTGCATGCGGGAGATGACCATGCGCTGGATCTCCGCCGTGCCCTCGAACAGCTGGTAGATCTTGGCGTCGCGGAAGAACTTCTCC